>Ga0207708_10000604_pt1 | contig 27706 bp, 25 predicted proteins | sample KBSK5101metaG_FD_184340 | JGI IMG/M metagenome (GOLD analysis project Ga0207708, IMG submission 184340) | Corn, switchgrass and miscanthus rhizosphere microbial communities from Kellogg Biological Station, Michigan, USA - KBS K5-10-1 metaG... | ecosystem: Host-associated > Plants > Roots >... | reverse complement strand
TGGCCTTGCCCTCGAGCGCGCCCTCCCAGAGCTTTGCGTAGGTGTCCCAGAAGTTCGTCTTGGGCTTGAGCAGCTTGTTGGCGAAGTCGATCATCCGCCCGGGAATGGCGGGGTAGGCGTCGGCCACGAGGTCGACGTCGAAGCTGTCGCGCCCGACCCAGCCCGTGTAGCGCGAGCCCGTGGTGTCGATCGGCGTGGTCAGCAGCACGAGGTTGCGCACGACGGTGTCGCGCGCCAGCGCGCAGTGCATCGCGCACAGCGTGCCCCCGATGCACCAGCCCAGCAGCGAGACCTCGTCGGCGCCGGCCGCGCGCAGCGTCTCGCGGATGCCCCACGGCAGCTCGTCGCACGCGTAGGCCTCGAGCCCCATGTCGGCGTCCTCGTCGTCGGGCTCGCCCCAGTCGAGCAGGAAGACGTCGAAGCCCTGGTCGAGCAGGTAGGCGACGAACGAGTTGCCCTGGCGCAGGTCGAAGATCGTCGGCCGGTTGATGAGGGCGAACACGAGCAGCACGGGCACGGCGTGCTCGCGGCGGTCCGAGCGATAGCGGTAGAGCGTGACCTTGCGGTGCGTCCAGACCACGTCGCGCGGGGTCGTCCCGATCTCCGCGTCCTCGGTGGTGAGGAGGGTGTTGGCGAACTCGACCGCTGCCCGCGCGGGGTTCATCGCGACTGGCTGTGCGTGCGGCTGGGGGCGCCGTTGCTGCCCGCGGCCTTCTCGCGCTCGGCCCGCAGCTCGTCCTGGAGGCGCTCGACCTCCTGCAGGACCGTCTCGAGCTTGTCCTCGGTGCGGGCCAGCTGGTGGCCCAAGCGGGCCATGTCGCGGCGGCCGGCGAGGCGCAGGTTACGCACTGCGAGGTCGCCGGCGTCGGCGCCGAGCTTGGCCAGCGCCACCACGTTCTCGGTGGCCATGGCCAGCAGCTCGCCGAACGCGTTGCGCTGGACGACCTGCTCGTCCTTGTTTTCCATGTTCTTCGACTTTCCCCGCTGCCATCATCTGTAACCATGACCGCGAAGGACGGGAATCCAGCGCTTTCGCTCGGCGAGATCATCCGCCGCCAGCGCGAGCTCTCCGAGCTGTCGATGCGCCAGTTCGCCTCGATGGCGGGCATCTCCAACCCGTACCTGTCGCAGATCGAGCGCGGGCTGCGCGAGCCGTCCGAGAAGGTCATAGAGGCGATCGCCGAAACGCTGCACACGTCGGCCGACGCGCTCTACGCGCAGGCGGGGCTCGACGACGTCGACCCCGAGGACACGACCGTGGTCGACGCCGTCGAGGCCGACCCGCGCCTGACCGCCGCGCAGCGGCGCGCGCTGGTGACGACCTACGAGGGGTTCCTGGCCGCCAACGGCGAGCCCCGCCGCCGGCGCCGCCGCGACCGCTCGTAGACCTGGGCCATCAGCGGCGGCCAGTGGTCGCGTAGCGCCTCGGTGCCCATGAACAGGCCCAGGTGGCCGCCCGTCGTCGTGCGCCGGAGCACGTCCGCGGCCGGGGTGGACGCATGGTCGGCCAGCGCGAAGACCTGCGGCGGCGGGGTGATGTGGTCGACCGCGCCGCCGAGCAGGAACAGGGGCGCGTCGATGCGCCCGAGGTCGACGCGCTCGCCACCGATCTCGAGCTCGCCCGCGATCAGGGCGTTGCGCCGGAAGAGGTGCTCGACGATCCACAGGTAGAAGGCGCCGGGGATGGCCTGCGTGTGCTTGAACCAGTCCTCGAAGGCGACGTAGCGGGCCAGGTGCTCGGGCTCGTCCAGCGCGCCGAGCAGCGCGAGCTGGCGCGAGATCTCGGCCTCGGGGTTGATGGCGATGAAGCCGCCGAGCAGGAAGCGCCCGTCCAGCACGCCGCCGCCCATGGCCACCAGCGCCCGGTAGAAGGCCGGCGGCAGCACCTGGACGTAGTCGCCGATCACCGGCTCGCCGGTCGCGAAGTCGATCGGGGCGCCGGCGATGGTCAGCGTGTTGACCCGGTCGGGGCGCAGCGCGGCCCAGAGCGCGGCCAGCCAGCCGCCCTGGCAGTCGCCCACGAGGTTGACCGGGCCGCCGCCCGCGTGGTCGACGGCGGCGTCGATGACCGCGAGGTAGTCGTCGACGGTCGTGTCCTTCGTGGCCGTGGTCGCGCCCACCCAGTCCAGCGAGAGGAGGTGGCGGAGCCCGGCGTCGCGCAGGACCGCGATCTGGCTCTGGCGCGCCGAGTAGTCGACGATGCAGGAGTCGTGCCCGGCCTGGGGCGGGAGCACGATGGTGGGGACGACGTCGTTCGCGCCCGCGTCGCTGAAGTCGCGCACGCGCGCGATCGGGCTCTCCAGCACCACGGCGTGGTCGTGCGCCCAGCGCGGCCGGCTGCGGGCATGCATGTGGCCGGTCCAGCGCATGAGGTCCAGCGCGGCGTCGGGGCGGGCCCAGGCCTCGGCCCACCAGCGCAGGGTCCCCTCGACGGTCGCTGCCGTCGCGGTGGCGGCGGCGTCGGTGAGGCGAGGGAGCAGGTTGGGTAGGGCGTCAACCATGAGCAACGACCTCCGATCTCGGGCAGCGATCGTAACTGGTGCCGCCTCTGGAATCGGGCGCGCTGTGGCCCAGCGCCTGGTCGACGGCGGCGCGCAGGTGCTCGCGGTCGACCTGAAGCCCGACCCGGACGGCCCCGGCGAGCCCTTCGCCGCCGATTTGACCGAAGAGGCGGGCAACCGCGACGCCGTCGCGGCCGCCGTCGAGCGCTTCGGGTCCCTCGACACCGTCATCCCCAACGCCGGCTTCCAGCACGTCGCGCCGGTCGCCGAGTTCCCCACCGACCGCTGGAACGCACTGCTCGGGCTGCTGCTGACCAGCCCGTTCCTGCTCGCCAAGTACGCCTGGCCCGAGCTCGAGCGCAGCGACAGCGGCCGCTTCGTCTGCATCGCCTCCGTGCACGGCCTGGTGGCCTCGCCCTTCAAGGCCGGCTACGTGTCGGCCAAGCACGGCGTGCTCGGCCTGGTCAAGGTGCTGGCGCTCGAGGGCGCGGACAAGGGCATCACCGCCACCGCGGTGTGCCCGGGCTACGTGCGCACGCCGCTGGTCGAGCGCCAGATCGTCGATCAGGCCAAGGCCCACGGCATCAGCGAGGACCGCGTGCTCGAAGAGGTCATCCTCGCCCCGCACGCGGTCAAGGAGCTCATCGAGCCGTCCGAGGTGGCCGAGGTGGTCGCGTTCCTGCTCGGGCCTGCGGGCAAGGCGTTCAACGGTGCGCCGGTCACCCTGGATCACGGATGGACGGCCCGCTGAGTCGCTCAGTCAGGTGATCAGGCGATCAGGAACTCCAGGATCGCCCGGTCGGCGCCGGGCTCGTCGGTCGGGTAGAGGTGGGCGGCGCCGGGCCACAGGCGCAACGTCGCGCCGGGGATGAGGTCGGCCAGCAGGCGGCCGTTCTCGGGGGGAACGAGCACGTCCTCGTCGCCGTGCACGACCAGCGTGGGCGCGGCGATCGCGCTCGCCCCGGTGCCCAGCGCCCAGCTCATCGCCACCTCGAGCTGGCCGCCGTAGCCCTTGCCGGTGATCGGGTAGCGCAAGCGGCGCTGGATGTCCTCGGCGATGCGCTGGCCGGCCTGCTCGCGCGTGCGCCGGGCGTAGTTGATCGGCACGGAGACCCACGCCGCCAGCTCGGCCGTGAACGTGCCGCGGGCGCCGAGGACTTTGAGCACGTCCGCGTCGGCGGCGACATGCTCGGGGCCGCCCGGCGTGGTCGCGCCCAGCACGAGCCGGTCGACCCGGTCGGGGTGCCGCACGACGATGTCCTGGGCGATCATCCCGCCCAGCGAGATGCCGTAGAGGTGGGCCTTCTCGATGCCGGCCGCGTCGAGCACGGCCATGGCATCGTCGGCCATGAGGTCGGCGGTGTACGGGCCGTCGGGCACGTCGCTGCGGCCCGCGCCGCGGTTGTCGAAGGCGATGACCTCCAGCCCCTCGGCGAGCACCGGGATGGTCCGCCACCAGCCGGTGGCGTTCATGCCCAGGCCCATCACGAGCAGCACCGGGGCGCCGGCCCCGGTGCGCTCGTAGTACAGCTTGGTGCCGTCGGCGGCCTTGGCTTCAGCCATGACGGCGGGGGAGGCTACTTCAGGACGCTGCGCGCGGCCGTCGTGTACGCCTCGGCCCAGTTGCGGGTGAAGTCCGCTTGGGCGTGCGCCAGAGTCGCGATCCAGTCCACCTGGCTGGTCTTGCCGATGCGGTCCTGGTAGTCCGCGATGCTCGTCAGCGTCTTCTCGTAGGCGTCGACGTAGCTGTGGCCGGCCTTGCGGCTAGCATCGATGAAGCGGTCGCTGAAGTCGGTGGTGGTGTTCTTCGTGGTGGTCATGCTTGCAAGTTAGCAAAGAGATCAGCTAACAGCAAGCGGTTCCCCACGCCCAGCTTGGCGTACGCGTGGCGGAGGTGCGTCTCCACCGTCTTGGTGGTGATGAACAGGGCCTCGGCGATCTCGCGGTTGCTCAGGCCCTCGGCCGCCATGGCGGTGATGCGGCGCTCGCGCGGGGTCAGCGCGTCGACGCCGGACAGCGACGGCCGGCGCGGCCGGGCGCCGGCGGCCACGAGGTCGTCGCGCACGCGCTGCTGCACCGGCGCGGCCCCGCAGCGGTGGGCGAGGTCGAGCGCCTCGCGCAGCGGCGCGCGCGCCGCGACCCGGTGCCCGGCGGCCAGCAGCGCGGCGCCCAGGCTGGCCAGCGCCTGCGCGTGCTCGAGCCGCCCCTCGCTCCCGGCCAGCACCGCGACGGCCTCGCGCAGGAGCGCGATGCCGCGGTCGCCGCCCGCCAGCTCGCCCGCGGTGCGCAGCGCCAGGCCGTGCGAGAGCGGGGCGCCGAAGCGCAGCGCCTCGGCCAGGTCCTCGTCGGCCAGCGCGCGCGCCCGCTCGCGGTCGCCCAGGGCCGCGGCAGCGCGGGCCGCCCCCGAGCGCCAGGGCACGACGCCGGTCTGCGTGGCCCCGACCTGGGCCAGGCGCACGCCGCAGGCCTCGAAGTCGCTGAGCGCGGCGGCGGCGTCGCCCTCGGCCAGGCGCACGCGCCCACGCGCCTCCAGGTAGTCGTTGTAGGTGAACTCGTGCTCCCAGCGGTCCTCGCCGCCGGGGAGCGCGAGCGCGGCCTGGGCGGCCGCGAGCTCGCCGCGCTCGAGCTGACAGGCGGCCAGGGCGGCGTGCGCGGCGGGGAGGGCCAGGCGCCAGCCGTAGCGGGCGGCGTCCAGGGCCGACTCGGCGTCGGCGATCGCACCCACGAGGTTGCCCTGGCGGTGCAGGGCATGGGCGCGGGCATGCGAGGCGGTGGCGAAGATCCGCACCGAGCCGCGGCGCTGGGCGTCGTCGGCGAGCAGGGTGCACAGGCGCTCGGCCTCGTCGAGGGCATCGGCGCTGATCAGGGCGATGGCGGCGAGCAGGACCACGGTGGCGCTCAGGGTCGTCGCGCCGCTTTCGTCGAGGCCGGCGACCGCGGCGCGCGCCAGCGCCACCGTCTCGGCGGCGTCCTCGCCGGCCAGGCCCGTGGCCACCGCCGCGTGGGCGAGGCCGAGCCGCTCGGCTCGCGTCGTCGTGCCCGTGCCGGCACGCGCGAGCAGGGTCGCGCGCTCGTCCCCGGCCACCGCCGCGCCGGCCAGGCCACCGGCGCCGACGCGGCTGGCGCGCAGGGTCATGACCAACTCGGCCGCCTCCGGCATGCCGTCGATCGCGGCAAGGCCACGGGCGAAGATGCGCGTCGCGTCGGTGTGGTGGCCGTGGTCGATCAGGGTGCGGCCGAGCGCGACGGCCGCGGCGGCCACCTCGAGCGGCTGCTCCTGCGCCGCATCCAGCGCCGCGTCGGCCCGCTCGGCCGCGCGCTCGTCGTGCGAGCGCGCCTCGGCCAGGGCGAGGTCGCGCAACAGCGCGGCCCGGTCGGCGGCCGGGACGGAGTCGAGCATGGCGCGCAGGTACCGCGCAGCCTCCTCGTGGGCGCCGCGCTGGCCCGCCCGCTCGGCGGCGCGGCGCAGCGCGGGCGTGGCCCAACGCTCGGTCTCGGCCACCGCGGCGAGCACGTGCGAGGCCACGAGCTCGGGGTCGGCGTCGGCGCCGACCAGGGCCATGGCGGCGCGCTTGTGCAGGTCGGCGCGCCGGGCCGGTGGGAGGTCGTCGTAGACCGCGCGGCGCGCGATCGGGTGGGCGAACCGCAGCGGCGTACCGGGGGCGAGCAGGGCCACGCCGGCCAGGGCGTCGGCCAGGGCGGGCGCCGCGTCGGCGTCGATGGCGGCCAGCTCGGCGGCGGCGCCCAGCGGCGCCTCGTCGCCCAGCACCGCGACCGCGGCGGCGAGGGCGCCGGCCTCCGCCGGTAGGCCGGCCAGCCGCGCGAGCACGGCGGCGGCCACGGCGTCGATGGTGAGCGACGCCACGGCGGTCGGGTCGGTGGTCCCCGACGCGCCCAGCGCCGCGACCAGCTCGCCGACGTAATAGGGGTTGCCACCGGTGGCGTCGGAGCAGGCGCGGCAGAGCTCGTCGCTGGCGCGCTCGTCCAGCGTGAGGCGCACGAGCGCCGAGACCGCGCGCGGGCTGAGCGGGTCCAGCCGCAGCGCCGTGGTGACGGGCGAGCCGGCCAGGCGCTGCACGAGCCGGCCCTGGCGGCGCTCGCGCTCGGGCCGCGCGGCGATCACGAGCGCGACCGGCAGCTCGTCGAGCCGCTGCAGCAGGTAGTGGAGGAAGCGCAGGCTGGGCAGGTCGGCCCAGTGGGCGTCGTCGACGGCGAGCACGAGCGGCGCCCGCTCGGCCAGGTTGGCGGTGAGCCAGTGCAGGCCGTGGAAGAGCGCGAAGGACTGCTCCTCGTCGGGGATCCCCTCGGCGGCGGGGGCGGAGCCGAACAACGGCGCGCTGTGGGCGGCGGCGCCGGCCAGGAGCCGCTCGCGCTCGGCCGCGTCGGCGCGCGCGACCGCGCCCGCGAACAGCTGCAGGGCGACGCCGAACGAGAACGCCTCCTCGAGCTCGGCCGCGCGGGCGCTCAGGACCGTGAGGCCGCGCTCGGTCGCCGCGGCGCGGGTGGCCTGCAGCAGCGTCGTCTTGCCCAGGCCCGGCGGTCCCTCGAGCACGACGCACGCGCCGGCCCCGCCGGCGGCGGCGTCCAGGGCGTCGCCGATCGCGGCCAGCTCGGGCGCGCGCTCGAGCAGCCGCGGTGACGGCGCTGCCGCGATCCCTGCTGCCGGACTCCCGATGGCTTCCATGCGTTGAACTCCCAGGCGCAGGCGAGTGTAACCATTCACGCATGACCTACGAGGAGGCCGTTGCCAATCACCGCTGGGACGTTCCCGACCGCTACAACATCGCGCAGGACGTGTGCGACAAGCACCCGCCCGACAAGCTCGCGATGGTGTGGGAGGACTATCGCGGCAATGAGCGCCGGGTGAACTGGGGCGAGCTGCAGGAGCTGTCGGACCGCTTCGCCAACGTCCTGCGGGCGCGCGGGGTGGAGCGCGGTGATCGCGTGGCGGTGGTGCTGCCGCCCACGCCGGAGACCGCGGCGGTGTTCTTCGCCACGTGGAAGCTCGGGGCGATCCTCCTCTCGATGTCGGTGCTCTACGGCGACGAGGGCATCGCGCACCGGCTGCGCGACTCCCAGCCCAAGGTGCTGGTCACCGACGCCGACAACGCCGGCCGCTTCGAGGGTGCCCCGGTCGACGACGTGCTCGTGCTCGACCGCTCGTCTTTCGACGCGGGCGATCCGGCGTTCGAGCGCGTCGACACCGCGGCGGACGACCCGGCGCAGCTCTACTACTCGTCGGGCACGACCGGGCTGGCCAAGGGCATCCTGCACGCGCATCGCTACCTGCTGGCGCACGAGGAGTTCATCTACTGCCACGACGTCCAGGAGGGTGAGCTCTTCCACGGCATGGGCGAGTGGGCGTGGGCGGCCGGCATCGCGCCGCTGCTGGGCCCGTGGCGCCTGGGCGCGGTGCAGTTCGTGTTCCAGCGCCAGGGCGGCTTCGACCCCGCCCAGCAACTGGCGGTGCTCTCCAAGCACCAGGTCACGAACGTGTTCACGACGCCGACGGCGATGCGGGCGATGATGGCCATCGAGGACGCCGGCACCCGCTTCCCGCAGCAGTTCCGGATCGTGTGCTCGGCCGGCGAGCCGCTCAACCCCGAGGCGATCCGCTGGTTCCGCGAGCAGTACGCGCTCACCGTGCTCGACTACTACGGGTTGACCGAGTCCTACCCGCTGTGCGCGAACTTCCCGTTCATGGAGGTGCGCGAGGGGTCGATGGGGCGGCCCATGCCGGGCTGGGACGTCCAGATCCTCGACGAGGACGAGCGGCCCGTGGCCCAGGGCGAGCGCGGCGAGATCTGCCTGCGCGCGCGCTCGAACCCGCACTACCCGCTGGGGTACTGGAACAACGATGAGGCCGGCGAGGAGACGTTCGGCGGCGCCTGGTTCCACACGAAGGACGCGGCCCAGACCGACGAGGACGGCTACTACTGGTACGCCGGCCGCGCCGACGACGTGATCATCTCCGCCGGCTACCGCATCGGCCCGTTCGAGGTCGAGTCGGCGTGCATCGAGCACCCGGCCGTGCACGAGGCCGCCGCCGTGGCCTCGCCGGACGAGAAGCGGGGCATGGTGGTCAAGGCGTTCATCGTGCTGGCCGACGGCCACGCGCCGAGCGACGCGCTCGCGACCGAGATCCAGGGCTTCGTACGCGGCCACCTGTCCGCCTACGCCTATCCGCGCCGCATCGAGTTCGTCGACGACCTCCCCAAGACGCTGACCGGGAAGATCCGCCGCATCGAGCTGCGCGAAGCCGAGCGCGAGCAGGCCGCCGCGAGCTAGCGGCGCTCAGTGCCGGATCGGCTCGCCGGTGTCGACCGCCTCGAAGGCGGTGCCGGGCTCATCGGCGGCAGGGTGGGGTCGTCGGAGTCCGAGGCCTCGGGGGTGGCGCGGTGGATGTAGCCGCGCGAGCACCGGGCGACCCTACCGGCCGGCCAGCCGTGCTTCGGTGCGCATCTCGCTGAGGATGCGCTCCAGGCGCGGCTCGGAGGCGCGGTCGACGTGCGTCATCGCCGCGGCGACGGCCGGGTGGACGGCCGCGATCTGCGCGTGCAGCTCGTGCGCGACGGCGCGGTAGCCGGGGTGGCCCTCGTGCCCCGAGCGCAGCTCGACCAGGTGCATGGCCTCGCGCGCATTGAGGTCGAGCACGTAGCGGATGCGGTAGCCGAGGCACAGCGCGTACGGCGCCGCCCCCGGCAGGCCCGCCTCGACCAGGCGCTCGTACTCCTCGCGCGAGCGCTGCAGGGCCGCGCGGTAGGCGTCGCCCACGCCGGCGGCGTCGACCTCATCGGGCACGCCGGCGCCGAGGTCGGGCGTCAGCCGCTGCCACTGCACGGTGAGCATGCGGTGGCGCTGCAGGTCGCGGAAGGCGCCGTAGTCGGAGACCACCTCGAAGCGGTAGCGCAGGGCCTCGAAGCCGCGGCCGGGCCGGTGGCGGCGGTTGTCGCGCGCGCCCACGAGGTCGGCCAGCAGCGCCCCGCGCCGGTCGGGCGGCAGCTCGGCGACGGCGGCCCGCGCCTCCTCCTCCGGCACCGTGGCGGCCTCGAACAGCAGCGCGGCCAGCAGGTCGTCCTCGGTGCCGCTGGTCGCGAGCAGGTGCACGGACGGCCGGTCCGCGGCCTCGCGCCGGTCCAGGCCCAGCCGCGCCGCCCAGCGCCGGCCGGCGCGCTCGCGCTCCTCGAGGTAGGCGACCCACGCGCCGCCGCGCTCGGGCCGCTCCACGCGGGCCACGAACGAGGGCATGACCGCCTTGATGGCGTCGAGGATCATCGCCCCGTACGCGCGTGCCTCGGGCAGCGGGTGGGCGAGTAGGTGAAGGATGAGCTGCTCGTAGGCCTGGCCGGTGGCGTAGATGCCCATGTGCGACAGCGAGCTGGCGGGCAGCAGGCCGCGCAGCAGGTCGAGCGCCTTGGCCTTGATCGCGCGGCGGTGGGCGGCCTCGGGCTCGCCCTCGGCGCGCGGGAACTGCTCCTCGGCCCAGGCCATCACGCGCGGCAGGGCGTCGGCGTAGGTGGCGAAGAGGAAGTCCATCGCCGCCGTGTAGCCCGGGCCGAGCTCGGGGTCGCGGTAGTAGCGGTAGCCGAGGCCTTCGCCCATCGGCGCGTCGTAGGCGATGTAGCGCGTGGACTGCTCCAGGTAGGCGGCCAGGCGCGGGCGCTGGAGGATCTTGGTCAGGACGTTCGAGGTCCACTCGCAGGCCACGTGCGCGCCGCCGAGCTGCGCCACCGAGTCGTCGCCGTAGCCGACGAAGATGCGCTCGTAGAGCTGCGCCGCGCGCTCGCCCTCGTCGCCGTCGTAGGCCGCCGTCGCCTCGGGCACCGAGTCGGCGAACTCGTCCAGGAACAGGCGCCGCAGCGTGCCGCCGTAGCGCGAGTAGCGGGCGAACAGCGCGCCCTTGACCGTCTCCGGGAGGTTGACGAGCGCGAAGACGGGCCGGTCCAGGTTGGTGAAGTGGGGGGCGAGCCGCTCGCGCTCGGCCGGGGTGAAGCTCTCTCGGACCTCTTCGTGCACGGGCGGTCGAGGGTAGCGCCGGACCCGGCTGCCAGAATCGCGCGCGTGCGCATCTCCGCCAAGGCCGACTACGCGGTGCGCGCGGCGGTCACCCTCGCCGCGCTGGAGGGCGACGCGCCGGTCAAGGCCGAGCGGCTCGCCGCCGCCCAGGACATCCCGCTCAACTTCCTCGAGAACATCCTGCACCAGCTCAAGTCGAGCGGCCTGGTCACCAGTCACCGCGGCCCGGACGGCGGCTTCCGCCTGGCCCGCCCGGCCGCGGCGATCACCCTCGCCGACGTCATCCGCGCGGTCGAGGGGCCGCTGGCCAGCGTGCGCGGCACCCGGCCCGAGCAGGTCTCCTACACCGGCGCCGCGGAGCCGCTGCAGGAGGTGTGGATCGCCCTGCGCGCGAGCCTGCGCGCGGTGCTCGAGAACGTCACCCTGGCCGATGTCGCCGCCGGCAAGCTGCCCGATCAGGTGGCCACGCTGAGCGCCGACCCGGCGGCCTGGAAGGCCCCCGCGTTCGAGTAGCTCGGGCGGATCCAGACGATCTGCCCCGGCTCGAGCTCGAGCTCGGCCGCCTGCGCCCGCGTCAGCTGGACCCACACGTCGCGCCCGTCGTCGAGCGTGAGCTCGACCCGCACCTCGAAGGACAGGTGGGCGACGCGCTCGACCAGCGCCTCGCGCGTGCCCGGGCCGGGCTCGTCCACGATGGCGACGTCGTGCGGGCGCACAACCGCGTCCCCGAGCCGGGTGACCGGCCCGATGAAGCCCATGACGAAGTCGTTGGCCGGGTGCTCGTACAGGTCGCGCGGCGTGCCCACCTGCTGGATGCGCCCCTCGGAGACGACCGCGACCTGCTCGGCGACGTCCATCGCCTCCTCCTGGTCGTGGGTCACGAACACGGTGGTGACGTGGACCTCCTCGTGGAGCCTGCGCAGCCACACGCGCAGCTCCTCGCGCACCTGGGCGTCCAGGGCGCCGAAGGGCTCGTCGAGCAGGAGCACGCGCGGCTCGGGCGCCAATGCGCGGGCCAGCGCCATGCGCTGGCGCTGGCCGCCCGAGAGCTGCGACGGATAACGGTCGGCCAGGCCCTCGAGGTGCACGAGCGCGAGCAGCTCGTCGACCCGCGCCCGGACGTCGGCCTTGGCGCGGCGGCGCACCTTCAGCCCGAAGGCGACGTTGGCGTGGACGGTCATGTGCTTGAAGGCGGCGTAGTGCTGGAAGACGAAGCCGACGCCGCGCCGGCGGGCGGGCACGCGCGTGGCGTCCTCGCCGTCGATGGACACCGTGCCGCCGTCGGGGGCCTCGAGCCCGGCGATCACGCGCAGCAGCGTCGACTTGCCGCTGCCGCTGGGCCCGAGCAGCGCGGTCAGCGAGCCGGCGGGCACGTGCAGAGACACGTCGTGCAGCGCCGTGAAGTCGTCGTAGCGCTTGGTCACGTCGCGGAGGTCGATCATGTGCGTGCCTCTTTCGGCTGGAGCTTGGTCATGAGCAGGAGGGTTGCCAGCGCGATCAGCGCGAGCATCGCGGACGCCGCGTAGGCGCCGGTGAGGTCGAAGGCCTCGAACCGGTTCTGGACGTAGACCGGCAGCGTGTCCGTCGAGCCGAGGATCTTGCCCGAGACCACGCTGACCGCCCCGAACTCGCCCAGCGCGCGCGCTGTCGTGAGCACGACGCCGTAGAGCACGCCCCAGCGGATCGCGGGCAGCGTGATGCGCCAGAACGTCTGCCAGGCCGAGGCGCCGAGCGTCGCCGCCGCCTCCTCCTGGCCCGTGCCGATCTCGCGCAACACCGGGATCACCTCGCGCACCACGAACGGCAGCGAGACGAAGACCGTGGCCAGGATCATCCCCGGGGTCGAGAAGATGACCTGGATCCCGTGGTCGAGCAGCCAGGAGCCGAACCAGCCCTGGCGGCCGTAGAGCAGGTACAGCGCCAGGCCGACCACGACGGGGGAGACCGCGAAGGGCAGGTCGATCAACGCGTTGAGCAGCGCCTTGCCGCGCACCCGGCCGCGCACGATCACCAGCGCCGCCAGCACGCCGAACGCGGTGTTCAGCGGCACCGCGACCGCGACCATGAGCAGCGTGAGCTTGATCGCGCTGATCGCGTTGTCCGACGTCAGCGCATCCCACACCGCGCCCAGGCCCTTGTCGAACGTCTTGTAGAAGACGAACCCGACCGGCAGGGCGAGCAGGAGCAGGAGGTAGCCCAGCGCGATCGTGCGCAGGCTCAGCCGCATGCCGCGGCTAACGCGCATGGCGCAGGCTCCAGCGCGAGAGGAGGTTGATGCCCGTGAGCACGAGCAGGGCCACGAGCAGGAGCACGACCGCCACGGCGGCCGCACCGCTCACCCCGCCGCTCTCGATCTGGCCGAAGATGTAGACGGACGTGACCTCGGTCTTGAACGGCAGGTTGCCCGAGATCAGCACGACCGAGCCGAACTCGCCGATGGCCCGCGCGAACGACAGTGCCACGCCGGCGAGGATGGCGGGCACGAGGTTGGGCAGGATGATGCGCCGCACGATCGTGAACGAGCCCGCACCGAGCGAGGCCGCCGCCTCCTCGGCCTCGGGGTCGAGCTCCATCAGCACCGGCTGCACGGTGCGCACGACAAAGGGCAGGGTCACGAACAAGAGCGCCACGGCCACGCCGATGCGCGTGTACGCGACCGAGAAGCCGAACGGCCCGCGCGACCCGTACAGCGTCAACAGGGTCAGCCCCGCCACGATGGTCGGCAGGGCGAAGGGCAGGTCGATGATCGCGTTGACGATTCCCTGCCCCGGGAACCGGTCGCGCACCAGGACCCAGGCGATGACCGTGCCGATCACCGCGTTGATCGCCGTCACGACGAGCGACACGACGAGCGTGAGCTCGAGCGTCGACAGCGCCTCCTTGCTGGTGATGACGTCCCATGCCGCGGACAGGCCGTGCTCGCCGGCCTTGGCGAACACCGCCGCCAGCGGGAGCAGCACGATCACGCTCAGATAGAGCGTGACGATGCCCATGCCCAAGGGGCCGCCGGCCCGCCCCAGGCGGGGCAGGACCGACGGCCGCTCGAGCGCGGCGGCGTCGCTAGGACTTCGCAGTCGCAACGCCCTTGGACTTCTCGACGTTGACGAGCACGCCCTTCTGCGGGTCGAAGAAGCGGTCGTTGACCTTGCTCCAGCCGCCGAGCTTGTCGATCGTGAACAGGCCGGGCGGAACCGGGAACTTCTTCTTGTCCTGCAGCGAGGGCAGGACCGAGCGGTAGCCCTTGGCGACGAAGACCTTCTGGGCCTGCGGCGTCCACAGCCAGTTGCGGAAGGCCGCCGCGGCCTTCGGGTTCTTGCTGTCGCTGGTGACTGCGGTCGGGTTCTGGATCAGGATCGTCTGCGGTGGGATGACGTAGTCGACCTTCTCGCCCTTCTGCTGGGCGGTGATGGCCTCGTTCTCGTAGGTCAGGGCGACGTCGCCCTTGCCGCTGAGGAACGTCTGCACCGACTGGCGCGCGCTGCTGTCCTGCGCCACCACGTGCTTGCCGAACAGCTGGTTCAGGTAGGCGATGGCCTGGCCGTCGGTCTTGCCCTCGGCGCGCTGAGCGCCGTAGCCGGCGATCGTGTTCCAGCGCGCGCCGCCCGAGGTGAACGGGTTCGGCGTGACCACCTGGACGCCGGGCTTGAGCAGGTCGTCCCAGGTCTTGATGCCCTTGGGGTTGCCCTTGCGGACGGTGAACACGACGACCGAGTTGGTCACGAATCCGTGGTACTTGTCCGCGCCCCAGCTGGGGGCGACGAGCTCGGCCTTGACCAGCTTGTTGACGTCGGGCGCGAGCGAGAGCGCCACCACGTCGGCGGGCTGGCCGGCCTCGACCGCGCGCTCCTGGTCGCCGGATGCCCCGTAGGACTGCTTGAAGGTCACGCCCTTGCCCGCCGGCGTGCGCTGGAAGGCGGGGATGAGCTGCTGGTAGGCCTCCTGCGGCGTCGAGTAGGCGACGAGGCTGATCTGGCCGCCGCCACCACCACTGCTGCTGCTGCCGCCGCTGCTGCCTCCGCACGCGGCCAGCACCAGGGCGGCGAGCACCGCCACGACGCCGAGCAAGACGGGAATTCGGATGCGCTTCACAGGTTCTCCACTTCTTCGGTCGACTTTGTGCGGCGGCCATTATGCCTAAACCTGATCGCGTTTGTAGAGATTTCGCAGCGCGCCATGATCGGGGGGCAGCCTGGAACCGACGAAAGGACCCGACCGTGGGCAGGATCGCCGTACACGAATTCATCAGCCTCGACGGGGTCATCGAGGACCCGCGGTGGACGGCCGCCTATCCGTTCGACCCCAAGATGGGCGCGGCCATCGGGGCGATCGTGCGCGACGCCGCGGGCATTCTGCTCGGGCGCCGCACCTACGAGATGTTCTATCCGGCCTGGTCGACCCGCACCGTCGAGGACGACCCCGGCGCGCCGTTCTTCAACGAGTCGCCCAAGTACGTCGTGTCGGGCACGCTGCAGAGCGCCGAGTGGCACAACACGACGATCGTCGGTCGCTACGACCCCGCGGCGATCCGCACGCTCAAGGACGGCGTCGACGGCGACCTCTACGTGAGCGGCAGCGCCCGGCTCGTGCGTGCCCTGTTGGCCGACGGCCTGGTCGACGCGCTCCACCTGTTCGTCTTCCCGCTGGCCCTCGGCGAGGGGGAGCGGCTGTTCGCCGAGGGCAACGAGGTGCGGCTCGCGCTGCAGCACGACGAGGCCTACGACAGCGGCGTCGTCCACCTGGCCTACGGCCCCGCGGCCCAGGAGGGCTAGCTGCCGCTCGGCGCCCGCTCGAGCGCGCCGCTCACAGCAGACCGAGCAGGGCCCGACCCGCGTGGTCGGCCAGGTTCAGCAGCGGCGACGGGATGATGCCGAAGAACAGCGTCGCGGCGCCGAACAGCACGGCCACGAACGCGACCTCGATGCCGCCGTAGCGCGGCCGCTCGGCGGCGGGCGCGTCGACCTCGGTCGAGCCGCCGGCGATCGCGGGCGCGGCCGTTGGTCGCATCCACATCACGGCGAGCACACGCAGGTAGTACCCCAACGAGATCATCGACCCGATCACGATCACGATGCCCAGCCACGTGTAGCCCCCGTCCACGGCGGCATCGATCAAGTAGAACTTCCCGATGAAGCCGGCGGTGGCGGGCAGGCCGGCCAGGGACAGCATCGCGAGCGTCATCGGCCAGGCCAGGAGCGGCCGCGAGGCGCCCAACCCGGCGAAGGCGTCGATGTCGTCGCCCAGGTCGGTCTCGCGCTCGCGTGCCAGGACCACGGCGAAGGCGGCCAGGTTCATGGCCAGGTACACCGCCAGGTAGAAGACGGTGGCCTGGATCCCCAGCCGCGTGGCCACCACCACGCCGGCCAGCAGGTAGCCGGCCTGGGCCACGCTGGACCACGCCAGCAGCCGCTTGAGCGACGTCTGCATCAGCGCGCCGACGTTGCCGACCACGATCGTCACCGTGGCCAGGGCGGCCAGGGCCGGGCCCCAGTCCTCCTGGGCCTGGATGAAGGCGACGTCGAAGAGGCGCAGGAAGATCGCGAACGCCGCCGCCTTGGTCGCGGTGGCCATGAACGCCGTGATCGGCGTCGGCGCGCCCTGGTAGACGTCGGGCGTCCACTGGTGGAACGGCGCCACCGAGTTCTTGAAGGCCAGGCCGACGACGATCAGCCCGATGCCGGTGAGGAGCAGCGGGTCGCTGACCACCGACCCCTGCAGGGCCCGGGCGATGGCGCCGAAGTCGGTGGCCGCGGTCGCGCCGTAGACCAGGGCCAGGCCGTAGAGCAGCGTCGCCGAGCCGACCGAGCCGATGATCAGGTACTTCAGGCCCGACTCGAGCGACTGCTCGCGCCGCATCTCGGTCGCGCAGAGGATGTAGAGCGCGATCGAGAGCAGCTCGATACCGAGGAACACCGTGACCAGGTTCTGGGCCTCGGCCAGCACGGCCATGCCGGTGATCGAGGACAGCAGCAGCGCGTGGTACTCGCCGTGGCCGGCCTGTCGGAGCGCGCTCTGGCGGGCCGACAGCAGCACCGTCGCGATGCCGGCGGTGGCGAGGATGAGGTTCACGACCAGGGCGAGGTCGTCCACGCGCAGCGCGCCCGAGATGATCGACGTGTGGCGGTTGAACTGCCAGATCGTCAGCCCGATGAACGCGCCGAGGGCGGCGATGGTCAGGAACGGCACCGCGAAGTCGCGCCCGGCGCGCCCGCGCAGGAGGCCGGCCAGCAGCACGAGCACGGCGCCGCCGAGCAGCGCCACGACCGGCGACAGCGCCGACCAGTCGATGAAGGGGCCACTCAAACCGAACACCGTCAAGGGGTCAGACCCCCTTCAGGGTGGTCGCCGGTCGTCATGGCGTCTGGCCTCCCTGCGGCAGCACGGGCGCGGTCTGCGCGGTCGCCCGCGGCAGCGCGAGCTGGTGGGTGAGCAGCGCGGTCTGCGCCACCGCCGCCTGCGCGCTGGCCTGCTGGCGCTTGAGCAGGAGCTGCGGGTAGACCGCGATGGCGACGATCACGAGCACGAGCGGCGCCACCACGATGCCGTCGCGCAGCGAGAGCTCGCGCGACTGGACCTTCGCGCCGACGCGGTTGTGCATGGCGCCGATGTACGCGCGCAGCATGTAGACCGAGGCGAGCACGACGCCGGTGAAGGCCACGCAGGCGATCACCAGCTTGGACTCGAACACCCCGAGCAGGATGTAGAACTCGCCCATGAAGTTCGACGAGCCGGGCATGGCCAGCGTGGCCAGCGCCACGATGAGGAACAGCGCGGCGAGCACGGGCGCGCGGAACGCCAGCCCGCCCATGTCGCGCACGTCCTCGGAGCCGCCCGCGCGCGCGGCCAGCACGGCGATGATGAAGAACAGCGCCGCGGTGACCAGGCCGTGGTTGACCATCTGCAGCAGCGCGCCCTGCGTGCCCTGCGGGTTCAGGGCGAAGATGCCCAGGGTGATGAAGCCGAGCTGGGCTATCGACGAGAAGCCCACGATCAGGCGTAGGTCGGTCTGCGTGAAGGCCATGATCGAGCCGTAGAGGATCGAGGCCAGGGCGATCAGCAGCAGCAGCTCCTGGAAGTGCACCGCGGCCTGCGGGAACAGCGGCAGCACGATGCGGATGAACCCGTACGCGGCCACCTTGGAGAGCACGGCGCTGAACACCGCGACCACCGGGATCGGCATGGCCCGGTAGCCGTCGGGCAGCCACCCGTGCACCGGGAAGGCGGGCATCTTGACCAGGAAGGCGGCGGCGAAGAGCAGGAAGATCCACTCCTGCGTGCCGACGGGCAGCCCGACGCGCACGAGGTCGGACAGCGCGAAGCTGATCTGGCCGCTGTTGCCCACCGACTCGACCCCGGTGGCGATCGCCGCGGCGAGCATGAGCAGCGACCCCACGAGGGTGTAGATCACGAGCTTGGTCGTGGCCTGAACGCGCTTGCGGCCGCCCCAGGTCCCGATGAGGAAGTAGAAGGGCACGAGCATCAGGTCGAAGAAGGCGACGAACAGGGCGAGGTCCTGGGACAGGAACGCGCCCAGCACGGCCGACTCGGCCAGGCCCATGAAGAAGAAGAAGAGCTGCGGGCGGTCCCACGAGCGGAAGTACGCGTACAGCGTGGCGACGCACCACAGCAGCGTCGTCAGCGTGAGCAGGAACAGGTTCAGGCCGTCGACGCCGAGCTTGTAGTGAATGCCCAGCGCCGCGATCCACACCGTGTCGGTGACGTGCTGGAGGCCGGCCTTGCCCGTGTCGAAGTCGGCGATGTAGTAGATCGCCATGCCGAGCGTGACCGCCGAGCCGAACAGCGCCACCTTCGGCGCCATGCGGCGGCCGAGCAGCGCGCCGAGGAGCGCGAAGAACAGGGGAGCCCAGAGGAGGAAGGAGAGCGCCATCGGCTACGTGCTCTGCAGGAGGAACCAGAGGGCGACGAGGGCAAGGCCGAGCAGCAGCAGCGCGGCGTAGACGCGCAGGAAGCCGTCCTGCGCCCCGCGCACGACCGACGAGCCCGCCCGCACCACGGACACGGTGCCGTTGACCAGGCCGTCGATGACCACGCGCTCGAACACGTTCGAGGCCCAGCGCCCGACGGTGGCGCCGGGGCGGACGAACACGGCGTCGTAGAGCTCGTCGAACCACCACTTGTGGAACGAGAGCTCGTACAGCGGGCGGAAGCGCTCGCGGAAGGCGACGGCGATCGACGGCCGGCGCACCCAGATGACGTAGGCCAGGGCGATGCCGCCGATGGCGATCACCGCGCTGAGGATCAGGCCGAAGATGACCAGCCCGTCCGACGGGCCGTTGATGACCTTCTCGTACGTCGGGTCGTTGACGAAGTCCGGGCGCAGGTAGACGTTGACGAGGTCGTCGACGAACGGGACCTGGATGAGCCCGCCGAAGATGGCGCCGATGGCCAGCGTGCCCATGGCCACCTTCATGGGCCACTGCTGCTCGGCGATGTAGTGGCCGGGCCCGGGGAAGCCGACGTCGGTGTCCTCCTCCTCGTAGGTCTCCGGGTTGAAGGGGTGCTCGTGGTGCGCGATGTGGCCGGTCTCGCGCAGCTCGCGCGCCTCCTTGCACTCCGGGCCGAGGAAGGCGCGGAAGATCATCCGGAACGTGTAGAGCGCGGTCAGGAAGGCCCCGAGGTAGCCGAGCACGTAGAGGATCCAGTGCCAGCCGCCCTCGCCGCCGATCAGCGCGAGGATGTCGTCCTTGGAGAAGTACCCCGAGAAGAGCGGGAACGCCGACAGCGCCAGGCCGCCGGCCAGGAAGCACGCGAAGGTGAACGGCAGCGCGCGCCGGAACCCGCCCATCTTGTCCAGCGACTGCTCCCCGCCCATCGCGCCGATGATCGACCCGGCGGCCATGAAGAGCAGCGCCTTGAAGAACGCGTGCGTGAACAGGTGGAACAACCCCGCCGCGTACGCGCTGGCCGAGACGGCCATGATCATGTAGCCGATCTGCGACATCGTCGAGTAGGCGATGACGCGTTTGATGTCGGTCTGCGACAGCGCAATGGTCGCGGCGATGACCAGCGTCGCGCAGCCCACCACCGTGCCCACGTCGGCCGCCGCCGTGGCGTCCTCGAACAGCGGGTGCATGCGGGCGATCAGGTAGACGCCGGCGGTGACCATGGTCGCCGCGTGGATGAGGGCCGAGACCGGCGTCGGGCCCTCCATGGCGTCCGGGAGCCAGGTGTGGAGCGGGACCTGGGCCGACTTCGCGAACGCCCCGACGAGGAGCAGGATGCACCCGGCCACGAGGTCGCTGTCGTTGGGCGGGAACGCGGCCTGCACGTGCTTGAAGGTGTCGAGGAAGTCGAGCGATCCCGAGCCCCGGAACACGATGAAGTACGTGCCCAGCACCAGGCCGACGTCGCCGATCACGTTGATGACGAAGGCCTTGATCCCGGCGCGCGTCGCGGTGGTGCGGCGGAACCAGAAGCTGATGAGCATGTACGACGCCGCGCCGACGAACGCCCAGCCGATGATGAGCGGGACGAAGTTCCCCGCCATCACCAGCAACAGCATCGAGAAGACGAAGAAGTTCAGGTACGCGAAGTACCGGACGAAGCCGCGGTCCTTCCACACGTACACGCACGAGTAGAGGTGGATCAGCGCCGAGACCCCGCTGACCACGAGCATCATGTAGACCGACAGCGGGTCGATCAGGATCGTGAGCTTGGCGTTGACCCCCACGCTGTCGGCGTAGTCCCACGCCGTCGAGGTGAAGGTGCGGTCGTCCGGGGAATGGCCCATGAGGGCGACGAACGCGCCCACGGCAGCGACGAACGACAGCCCGATGGCCAGCGTGCCGATCCAGCCCGCCGTACGCTCGCCCGGCAGGTGGCGCCCGACGAACGCGTTGAACAGGCAACCGGCCAGCGGCAGCGCCAGGCAGATCCAGGCCCAGGTGGTCGGGCTCATCCGTGCAGCCTCCGCAGCTGGTCGACGTCGATCGGCAGGCGACGCCGGTACAGCGCGACGATGATCCCGAGGCCGACCACCACCTCGCAGGCGGCCACGACCATGACGATGATCGCGAAGATCTGGCCGTCGCCGGTGCCGGTCATGCGCGAGAACGCGATCAGCGCGAGGTTGCCGGCGTTGAGCATGAGCTCGAGGCAGAGCAGGATCACCAGCGGGCTGCGGCGCACCAGCACGCCGGCGGCCCCGACGCAGAAGATCAGCGCGGAGACGACGAGGTACCAGGCGACGGTCACCAGCCGCCCTGCTCTTCCTTCTCCTCCTGGCCGAGGCCGATCGACTCGGCCTGGCTGCCCGCACGCGGGATGCGCATGACCTCGGCGGCCGTCAGCTCGAGGCGGTCACGCGGCGGCAACGGCTCGTCGGGTGCGTCGATGCCGCGCCGGCGGCGGGCCAGGACGACGGCGCCCACGGCGGCGACGAGCAGGAGGAAGGAGGCGATCTCGAACGGGAACAGGAACTTGGTCAGCAGCAGCTGGCCGATCTGCCCCGGCGTGCCGAAGCCCGGCCCGAGCTTGGCCCCGTCGGTGTCGATCGCGTGCAGGCCGGAGCCCAGGATGGCGATCGAGAGCTCGACGAACAGGCCGATGCACAGGACCAGGCCGACGCCCCCGAGCCCGGGCCCGATGCTGGCCAGGGGCTCGCCCTGCCCGCCGACGTAGGAGACGACGAACACGTAGAGCACCATCACCGCGCCGGCGTAGACGACGATCTGCGCGGCGGCGACGAACTGGGCCTCGAGCAGCAGGAACAGCAGCGCCAGGCTGAGCAGGTGGCTGACCAGCGCCAGCACCGAGTAGAAGGGATTGCGCAGGGCGATGACCCCGATGGCGCCGACGACGGCGCCGATCGCCGCGATGAAGAAGAGGACGTCCTCCATGGGGCGCGGGGAGGCTACTCACCCTCCGAACGCAGCGGCGTCCGTTCGAGCGGCTCGGCCAGCAGCATCTCCTTGGTGAAGATCAGGTCGCTGCGGTTGAGGTCGGAGAGCTCGTAGTCGTGGCCCATCGTGATGGCGTCGAACGGGCACGCGACCTCGCAGTAGCCGCAGAAGATGCAGCGCGCCATGTTGATCTCGTAGACGGCGGCGTAGCGCTCGCCGGCCGAGACGCGGTTGTCGGGCGTGTTCTCGGCCGCGACCACGCGGATGCAGTCGGCCGGGCAGGCGGCCGCGCACAGCGAGCAACCCACGCACTTCTCCAGGCCCGAGTCCTCGAAGCGGTGCAGCTTGTGGCGCCCGCGGAAGCGCGGGTACACCGGCACCTTCTCCTCCGGGTACTGGATCGTGGTCGTGCCCTCGATGAGGTTCGCGAACACGGTCTTCATGCCCCGCAGCGTCTCGCCGAAGGCGCGGTACACGCCCGAGGGCCCGCCGGGCTGGGGCCCGCGCTGGACCTTGACGACATCGGGGCCAGGGTCGTACGGGGTCATTGGCTCACCACCACGATTGCGGTCACGAGGGCGTTGAGGGTCGCGAGCGGCAGCAGCACCTTCCAGCCCAGCGACATGAGCTGGTCGTAGCGCAGGCGCGGCAGCGTCGCCCGGATCCAGATGAACAGGACCACGATGAGCGACATCTTCGCCAGCACGACGAAGGGGTCGACCCAGTGCGGCGGGTCGATGCCGAAGGGCAGCAGCCACCCGCCCAGGAAGACCGTGGTCACGATGCCCGAGACGATCAGCATGTTGATGTACTCGGCGAAGTAGTACGAGGCGAAGCGGCCGCCCCCGTACTCGGTCATGTAGCCCTGCACGAGCTCGGCGTCGGCCTCGGCCAGGTCGAACGGGGCCCGGTTGGTCTCGGCGAAGCCGGCGACCAGGAAGATCAGGAACCCGACGATCTGCGGGATGACGTACCACATGCCCTCCTGGGCGTGGACGATGCCCACGAGCGAGAGCGTGCCCGCGGTCATGATCACCCCGATCAGGGCCAGGCCCTGGGAGACCTCGTAGGAGATGAGCTGCGCGGCGGCGCGCATCGCGCCCAGGAACGAGTACTTCGAGCCCGAGGACCAGCCGCCGAGCATGAGGCCATAGAAGGCGATGGCGCCGAACGCGAACAGGTACAGCGGGCCGATGCTGACGTCGAGGCCGTAGAGCCCGACCGGCGTGCCCCCGATGTCGACCACGGGGCCGAAGGGGATGATGGCCAGCGCGGCGACCGCGGTGAGGATGGACAGGATCGGCGCGATCACGAAGAGCAGGCCGACCGAGGTGTGGGGGCGCGAGTGCTCCTTGCCCAGCAGCTTGCCGATGTCGGCGATGGGCTGGAGCAGGCCGTAGGGGCCGACGCGGTTGGGGCCGTAGCGGGACTGGAAGCGGCCGAGCAGCTTGCGCTCGGCGATGAGGATGACCGGGACGATCGACAGCCCGACGGTGAAGATGATCACCGCCTTGATGAGCTGGATCCACCACTCCTCGGCGTAGACCGTCGACGCGAAGCTGGTCACGCGCGGCGGACCTCCACGAGCGCGCCGGTGAGGATCGCGGTCTCGTCGGAGACGAAGACCGAGCCGGCGGGCACGGCGCTGCGCAGCGCCGCGCGCCCGCGCAACGAGGTGCCGTTCTGGGCCACCTCGACCGGCACGCCGTCCTCGATGCCCAGGCGCCGGGCGTCGTCCGGCGCCAGCTCGACCGAGGACCCCGGATGGAGGAACTGCAGCGACGGCGAGATTCGCACCTCGGGCGCCGCCCACAGCGAGCGCCACGAGCCCAGCCGCAACTGCCCGTGCGTCGGGGCCGGCTCGGGCCCGGGCGCCTCGAGCGTGAACGGGCCGAGGTCGGCCTCGGGCGCCTTGGCGGCGCCGTCACCCGCGGGCCAGCGCACGCCGTGGCCGGCCAGGCCCTCGGCGGTCAGGCCGGCGTAGAAGGGGACCGCGGCGAAGAGCTGCTTGGTGGCCATCGCGCTCGTGAGCACGCCGAGGTCGAACCCGGCCGCGCGGGCCACGTCGGCGATCACCTGCCACTCCGGGCGCACGCCCCCGACGTGGGCGATGGCCTGGCGCACGCGCTGCACGCGCCCGTCGGGGTGCACGACGGTGCCATTCTTCTCCGCGTAGACCTCGCTCGGGAAGACCACGTCGGCGTGCTCGCGGATGCCCTGGGTGAGCACGCCCGCGTGGGCCACGACGGTGGTGGCGCGGTCCAGCGCCTTCGCCCACGCCCCGCGCCCGGGGTAGGACACGAGCGGGTCGGCGCCGAGCAGGTAGAGCGCGCGCAGGTCGCCGTCGGCCAGCGCGGCGGCGATCTCGGGCGCGCCCCGCCCGTCGGCCACCGGTGCCTTCAGGCCCGGCCCGGCGTTGGGCAGCACGCCGGCCTCGCGCAGGCCGCGCCCGTTGGTGACCGCGGGGATGGCCAGCAGGCCGGCGCCTTCGCGTTCGCCCAGCTTCAGGTTGCCGGCCACGTTGAGCAGCGCCCGCAGGGCATCGGCGCCGCCCGGGGCCCCGCCCATGCGCTCGCCCCACACGATCACGACGTCCTGGCCGGCGTCGCCCAGCCAGTCGCTCAGCGCGTGGTCGCCGTTCGCCAGCGCGTACAGGAACCGGCCCACGCCGCCGGGCGCGAAGCGCACCACCTGCTCGGCGGCGGGGTCGAGCGCGCTCGGGCGCGAGCTTGCCACGGCCAGCCTCATGTTGTGGCGGCGGATGCCCTTGCGGATGCGCAGGTCGAGGATGGCGGCGTCGTCCATGAGCTCGGTCTCGAGCACGAGCACCGCGTGGGCGAACTCGAGGTCCGGGACGCTGGCCTGCAGCGCCGGCGCGGCCAGGGCGCGGTGCAGCTCCACCGGGAGCTGCGCGCCCAGGCGCGAGTCGAGGTCGTGGGCCTCGAGGCCCTCGCGCAGGAAGCGCTGGAGCAGGAAGCCGTCCTCGTTCGTGGCCTGGCCGCCCACGAGCGCGGCCGTGTGCCGGCCGGCCCGGGCGAGGCCGGCGGCGGCGGTGGCGATGGCGCGGTCCCAGCTCGCGGGCCGCAGCTCGTCGCCCTCGCGCACGAGCGGCTCGGTGATGCGCTCGTCCACGTGGAAGGCCTGGTAGGCGAAGCGGCCCTTGTCGCACAGCCAGCCGTCGTCGACCTCGGCGTGGTCGCGGACCATGACGCGCGAGACCTTGTCGTCGCGCACGGTCAGGGACACGTTGCACTGGGCGGCGCACAGGGTGCAGACCGAGCCCGCGGTCTCGACGTCCCACGGGCGGGCGCGGAAGCGGTAGGCGGTCGAGGTCAGCGCGCCCACCGGGCAGAGCTCGATGATGTTGCCGCTGAACGGCGCCACGTAGGGGTGGCCGTCGAAGGTGCCGACGAACGAGTGCGCCCCGCGGTCGTGGAGGACGAGCTGGTAGTCCTCGGCGATCTCCTGCGAGTAGCGCACGCAGCGGTAGCAGAGGATGCAGCGCTCGCGGTCGATGGCGATCAGCGGGGAGATCTCCAGCGGCTTGCGGAAGTGGCGCTTGGGCTCGATGAAGCGGCTCGTCCCCGCACCCCAGCCGAAGGTGATGTCCTGCAGCGGGCACTCGCCGCCCTTGTCGCACACCGGGCAGTCGAGTGGGTGGTTGACGAGCAGGAACTCCACGACGGCCTTCTGCGCGTCGTGCACCCGCTCGGTCTGCGTGTGGACGACCATGCCGTCCTTGACCGGGGTGGAGCAGCCGGTCTGCAGCTTGGGGATGCCCTCGACCTCGACGAGGCACATGCGGCAGGCGCCCACGGGCTGGCCGAGCTTGGGCTCGTAGCAGAAGACCGGGATCTCGACGTCGCCGTGCTTGGCGGCGTCGACGAGCATCTCGCCCTCGGTGGCCTTCACCTCCAGGCCGTCGATCGTGAACGTGATCTCCTTGGGCGAGGGGCGCGGCATCAGTAGGGGCCGACGTCGGGGTCGGCGCCGGCGATGCCCACCGGCTCGGGCTCGGGCACGGTGACGCCCATGCCGCGCGCCTCGCGGGCGCGCTCGATGTGCTCCTCGAACTCGGCGCGGAACTTGCGCACCAACGAGCCGATCGGCATGGCCATCGAGTCGCCCAGCACGCACAGGCAGTGACCGATGATCTGGTCCTGGACCGAGGCGATGATGTCCAGGTCCATCGGCGTCGCCTCGCCGGTGTCGACGCGCTCGAGCATCTTCACCGTCCAGTTCGTGCCCTCGCGGCACGGCGAGCACTTCCCGCACGACTCGTGCGCGTAGAACTTGGCCACCTTCTTGGCCACCTCGACCACGGGCACGGTGTCGTCGACGACGATGATCGAGCCCGACCCGAGCATCGACCCGGCCTTGGCCATGGAGTCGAAGTCGTAGGGGATGTCGAGGCCCTCCTCGGCGGTGAGCACCGGTGAGGAGCTGCCGCCGGGGAAGAAGAACTTGATCGTGCAGCCCTCGCGCGGGCCGCCGGCCAGGCCCATGATCAGGTCGCGCGTCGGGATGCCGAGCTCGATCTCGAAGTTGCCGGGGTTGCGCACGCAGCCCGACACCGAGACGACCTTGGTGCCGGTGGAGTTCTGCACGCCGTGCTCCGCCCACGCCTTCGCGCCCATGCGGATGATGTGGGGGACGTTGGAGAGCGTCTCGACGTTGTTGACCAGGGTGGGGCCCTGGTAGAGGCCCTGGTTGGCCGGGAACGGCGGCTTGAGGCGCGGGTTGCCGCGCTTGCCCTCGAGCGAGTCCAGCAGCGCCGTCTCCTCGCCGCAGATGTAGGCGCCCGCCCCACGATGCACGACCAGCGACAGCGTGTGGTCGGAGCCGAGGATGCGCTCGCCCAGGTAGCCGGCGGCCTCGGCCTGCTTGACGGCGGCGTCGAGGATGTCGGCCTGGTACTGATACTCGCCGCGGATGTAGATGAACGACCGGTTCACGTCGGCGGCGTACGCGCCGATGATCAGGCCCTCGATGAGCTGGTGCGGATTCTTCTGGATCAGCTCGCGGTCCTTGAAGGCGCCGGGCTCGGACTCGTCGGCGTTGCACACGAGGTACTTGTCCATGGCCCCGTGGGGCAGGAACGAGACCTTCTTGCCCATCGAGAAGCCGGCGCCGCCGCGGCCGCGCAGCTCGGAGGACTCGAGCTGCGCCTGCACCTCGTCCCGGGACATCTTCAGCGCCTTGGGCAGCGCCTCGTAGCCGCCGTGGCGGCGGTAGACGTCGATGGTGTTCAGGTCGGGCTCGTCGATGTTGGCGAAGAGGAGCTTGGTCACGGCTCGTCCTCCGGGGACGTCGCCTCGCCGCGCCCGCGCTCGGGGGGCATGGGCGGGCCGGCGGCCATCGTGTCGGGGTCGGGAACGGGGACGGCGGCACCGGGGTCGGCCGCGGCCCGATGGGCGAGCTGCTTGCGGGAAAGCACGGGCCGGCCGTCGCGCACGTCGTTGGCGATGGCCGCGACGTCGTCGAGCTCGAGCGGCCCGACGTAGACCCCGTCGACCGAGGCCATGGGCCCGATGTCGCACGCGCCCATGCACTCGAAGGCGCGGATGTTGAAGTCGCCCTCGTCGCCGAGGGTCTCGATGAAGTGCTCGAAGAGCTCGTCGGCTCCGAGCAGCGAGCAGGAGATGTTCGTGCACACGTACACGTCGTGGGCCGGCTTGGGCTCGGTCTCGAACATGTCGTAGAACGTGGCGATCGACTCCACGTAGGCCGGGGTCAGCCGCATGACGGCGGCGACCTGGTCGAGCGCCTCGGGCGAGCACCACCCGTAGTGCCGCTGGGCGGCCGCGAGCGAGGGGATCACGGCCGAGCGCCGGTCCGGGTACTTGGACATGTAGGCCTCGATCGTGCGCCGCAGGTCCTCGGGGACCGGCGTGACCGCCGGCTCGGGGACCGGCGCGGGCTCCTTGGTGAGGTCGACGGCGCGGTCCCAGGGCGGGACGCGGGAGCCGTCGGGGTAGCGCTGGACGCGGGCCATGGGGCTAGCGGTCGATCCCGCCGACGATCGGGTCGAGCATCGCGATGGCGGCGATGAAGTCGGCGATGTACCCGTCCCGGACCATGTCGGGGAAGGCCTGCAGGTTGGTGAAGCTCGAGTCGCGCATGTGCACGCGCGCGGGCTTGGAGGAGCCGTCGGAGCGCACGAAGCAGCCGAGCTCGCCGCGCGGGCCCTCGATCGGGTAGTAGACCTCGCCCGGCGGCACGCGGAAGCCCTCGGTCACGAGCTTGAAGTGATGGATGAGCGCCTCCATCGAGGTGGCGAGCTCGTGGCGCGGCGGCAGCGCGACCTTGCGGTCCTCGGTGATGTACGGG
>Ga0207708_10000602_pt1 | contig 27734 bp, 28 predicted proteins | sample KBSK5101metaG_FD_184340 | JGI IMG/M metagenome (GOLD analysis project Ga0207708, IMG submission 184340) | Corn, switchgrass and miscanthus rhizosphere microbial communities from Kellogg Biological Station, Michigan, USA - KBS K5-10-1 metaG... | ecosystem: Host-associated > Plants > Roots >... | reverse complement strand
CTAGACCGGCCAGGTCTCGAGCCGAAAGGCCGAGTCCCAGAACATCCATTCGAGCTGCGTCGCGCGGACGAAGGCGGCATGCATGCGCTCGCGCGACGATGACGAGGCGGTCTCGGCGGCCTCGTCGGTGGCAGCAATCATGGCGCTAACGGCGTTGTGGAACTCTTCCCCGGAATAGGTGTCGATCCAGGCCTGGTACGGATTGGCGGCGGCGGCGCGATCATGAATGTCGCGCCCGACTTCGGCGTAGATCCAGAAGCAAGGCAGCAGCGCACCCAGCAGCACTTCGTAGGGTTCCGCGTAGGCGGTCGCGAGCAGATATGAAACATAGTGATGACATGCCGGTGAGAGCGGCGTCTGCGCAAATGCCTGCGAGCTGATGCCGTACTGCTGGAAAAACGACCCGTGCAACGCCCGCTCGACCACGATCGCGCCTTCGGCCGACTTGGCGAATTGCACGATCCGGTCCGGGTTCGGGGCCTTCGCGCCTGCAAGCGCCAAGGCACGTCCGAAGCCAATGAGATAATGCGCGTCCTGGACGATGTAATGCTTGAACCTTGCCTCGCTCAGCGTCCCTGCCGCGAGGGCTGCGTTGAACGGCATGGTGCGAATGATTTCATAGATGCGCGCATTTTTGTTCCAAGCGTCGTGCGAAAAGGTATTGTGAGTTGTCGTATCCATTTGGAATGGCGCCCCTCAGCTCGTTCGGGATCGAAAGACAAGGCTCAGATTGTTGGCCGGCATCGATATGCGTTCGACGAGCTCCAATCCCCGCGCATGCGCGAGAGCGGAAACGTCTCCGAGATCGCGCACGCCCCATTCGGGATTATGGGCCCGAAGGCCTGCATCGAAGTCCGCATTGCTCGGCGCGGTGTGATGCCCGTCCTGCTTGAAGGGCCCATAAAGATAGAGAACGCCACCGGGTGGTAGCGCGCGTCCGGCGCCCGCCATCAGGCCCTCCGCCGCGCTCCATGGCGCGATGTGGATCATGTTGATCGCGACGACGGCGTCGGCGCGAGCGAGCGGCCAAGCGCGCGCCGAGGCGTCGAGTTCGACGGGAGCCAACAAGTTCGGCAGTTGCGCCGACGCGCGGTGCGCCGCGATGCTATGAAGGGCATCGGGGTCGTGGTCGCTGGGCTGCCACGTAAGATGAGGCAGTCCGGCCGCGAAATGCACGGCATGTTCGCCGGTGCCGCTTGCGATCTCCAGTACGACGCCACGCGCAGGCAGGATTCGCTTCAGCACCGCGAGGATCGGCTCCCGATTGCGCGCGACCGCGATGGAACACGCGCCGCTGTTGGGAAAGCCCTCCATCCTGCGCTCCTGTCTGTGACACCGCGGCAACCCCGACAATATCTAGGAATCGTCGCCCCGCAATGTGCCGGCCCGCGGTGCCGGCCGGCGATCTGATTGGTCCTGCGGGAAACCTTGAGCTCAAACCCGTTCCCTGTTCCACGATCCAACAATGACCGAAGGCAGGCTTGTCGCGGCTTGCTGAGCTTGAATCGCTTTTGCCCCAAATAGCGCGACTGGACCGCTACTCGGTGCGGGAAAGCCATATCAGCATCATCTTCGTTAAGACCACCCCATCGCCGGGGCCGCACTCCAAAGCAGACGAAGGCCCAACAACGTCAAGATCAACTGGAAGACCAGGCGGAAGCGGCGCTCGGTCGTGCGGTGCAGGGCCAGTTCGCCGATCCAGTTGCCGAGCGCGCCTGCCACAATCATTGCTGCCATCAACGGCACGAAGCTGCCGATCGCGAACCCGATGAATCCGAAAGCGACCAGCTTTGCGATGTGGGTGATCGTCATTAGCGCGCCCATGGTGGCGGCAAGGCTGTACCGATCCGGCGCCGCGCTGGCGATGAACGGCGCCAGCAACGTGCCGGTCGCGCTCACGAACACGCCGAGAAACACGGCTCCGAATCCCAAGACAGCAAACCGGCCGCGCTGGGCGCCGATGCGGCCAAGCTGCGGCATCCAGGTCACCAGCAGGATGAAGGCACCGAGAATGGCCTGCAGCCAGGAGATGGGGAGTGCCACGAAAACCTTCGCGCCCGCCGCCGCGCCAACCGCGGAGCCACCGATGAACGGCAAGACTGTGCCGCGCATGACGAACCGCCACATGATCACGGTGCGCGATATGCCGGTGCCGAGCATCACGATCGTGTGGACCGGGATCACGGCGGTGGGCGGCATCACCATCGCCATGATCGCAAGCAAGATCACCCCGCCCGCGGCGCCGGTGAAGACACCGATGAAAGCGGTGACAAACGACGCCAAGGAGAGGCCGGCTAACAGGAGTGGACCGACGTCGGCGGATGACAGGATATCCATCCGCCCTTGTAGACCGAATTCGATTGCGATCGGAACCGGGCGCGTGCCGCGGCTGCATGGGCGGGCTTCGACACGGTTTCGAACGTCTGGTCCTCGCTCACGTCGCATTTCCCCTTACAAGCGAACCGTCAATTGCTATCCTTTGCGTCGAGGCAGCGCGGTCGGGATGCCCGCTTGGAGGTGACAATGTCGGTTCGGATCGCTCTACGTTTGATGGCGGTGGTGCTCCTGAGCACCGCGGTGACGACAGCCGCCCGGGCGGCCGATAACGTGAAGGTCGCGATTGGACAGATCGATGCATGGGCCAACCAGGCTCCCACGCTCGGCATGAAAGCCGGGATCTTCCAGAAGCACGGCATCGTCCTGGAAACCTTCGGGACGCAGGGCGCCGGCGAGACGCTCCAGGCGGTGATCGCCGGATCGGCCGATATAGGGATCGGCATCGGAACCGCGGGCGCCATGCGCGCGTTCGCGCGCGGCGCGCCGGTACGTGTGATCGCAGCTGCCTACGTGGGCGTCGGCGATCAATATTGGTATGTGCCCGCCAATTCCCCGCTCAAGAGCCTCGCGGATGCGACCGAAAAGAACACCTTGAGCTACTCCACCAACGGGTCCACGTCGCACGTCATTGCACTTGGCTTCGTCAAGCAGCTCGGCGTGAAGGCGAAACCGACGGCCACCGGCGGACCGCCCGCAACCTATACGATGACGATGAGCGGGCAGATAGATATTGGCTGGGCGGTGGTTCCGTTCGGCCTGCTCGAGCAGCAGGACGGCAAGATCCGGGTCATCGCCCGCGGCCCGGACGTACCGACGCTGCGCAACCAGACGATCCGGGTGCAGATCGTAAATGCAAACGCACTCAAGGAACGCAAGGACGTCATGGTGCGGTTCATGCGCGCCTACCGCGAGTCGATCGACTGGATGTATTCGAACCCCCTCGCGGTCAAATACTACGCCGAGACGATCAAGCAGCCGGAAAGCTTGGTCGTGATGCAGCGCGATCAATACAACCCAAAGGAGGCACTATCGCCGGATCGCCTATCAGACATCGATCAGGTCATGGCGGACGCGGTCGAGATGAAGTTCCTCGATGCGCCGCTGAGCAAAGCGCAGCTCGCGGACTTTTTTCAGATTCCGGCGCCCGGTTCATAGCTGCCCCAGGGCGTGCGCGGACGCATGCGTGGGACAACTGCGCGGATTGCGCGTACAATCGAGGCTGAACCCGCCCGTGATAGCTGAACCCCGCCGGTTCACTCCGGGCTCTCAAAGGAGCGACCATCATGTCGGCAGGCAAGAGCAATGCATCGAGCGCCGTGCGTCGACTGCCGAACCGGGAAGCGGCGCTGGACTCGCTCTACAACGACATTTCCGCAAAGAACATGTTTCCGTTCTGGGCAACGTCGACCGACGTGGCCCATGATGAGATAAAGCAGTTGATGGGCACGCAGAAAGCCGTCCCACACCTCTGGAGCTACAAGAGCGATATCGAACCGATCCTGTTTCGGGCGGCGGAATTGGTGACGATGGACGATTCGGAGCGCCGCTCGCTCATCCTGGTCAATCCCGGCTTGTCGCCGCGGCGCGCGACGGTCAGCACCATGTATACGGCGTATCGACTCAATGACGCCAACGAGGTGATGCCGCCGCACCGGCATTCCCCCAATGCCATCCGGTTCGGCTTGACCGGAAAGGGCAATTTCACCGGCGTCGGCGGTGAGGACATCACCTTCGGGCCGGGTGACATGGTGCTCACTCCGGTTGATACCTGGCACAACCACGGCAATGTAGGAAATGAGCCGGCGGTGAATCTGTCCGTGCTCGATCTGCCCCTGGTCGAGACGCTCAATGCGGTCTACTTCGAGCACGACTATAACGAAATGGTCGACGGCAAGCCGGTCAAGAAGAAGCAGCAGACCCCGACCGTGCCGTCCGACTACTCCGCCCGTGCATATGACCACGGCGGGCTCAGGCCCCGGTTCCTGCAGCATCACCGCGGCGCCGGCTTCTCCTCGCCGATGTATGTGTATCGCTGGGAAATGATGCAGGAACTGATCGAGCGCTTCAAGGATTGGGACGGCGATCCCCACGAGGCGATCTCGATCGAGTATGTCGACCCGCTGACCGGCGGTCCGGTATTCAAGACAATGACGTTTTTCGTTCAGGTGCTGCGCCCGGGCGAAAAGACGCTGCCGGTGCGGCAGACCGCAAGCCTGTTGGTCGCACCGTTCGAGGGCAAGGGACACTCGGTCATCGACGGCAAGCGGTTCGAGTGGGACGCATTTGACAATTTGGCAGTGCCGGGCGGTTCCTGGTTCGAGCATGCCAACGGCGATCCCAAACACCCGGCCATCCTGTTCATCGCCAGCGACGAGCCCGCGTTGAAGTGCTTCCACCTGTTCAAGAAGTGGGGTCGCGACGCAGCCGGCGACACCGTCAAACTCGCGTGAGGTCCGGCCGGATGTCGTTGTGCTTACACCGGTCGCTCCGGCCGCGATGATCCGACCCATTTTCTGAGCGTCTCGTGCCAAGCCAATCCAATACCACCCTCGTATCGCACTTCGACTGCCCAGGCGGCGGGCAAGTCTGGGTCGAGGGTACAACCCTGTTCATCGCCCACATGCACTGGCCCGCCGGCACGACCATCGTGGACGTGGCCGACCCGCGCCATCCCCGCGCGCTTGCGACCATCGACATGCCTGACGGCTGGCATTCCCACAAAGTGCGAGCGGCGAGCGGCATCATGATCGTCAACCACGAGAAGCTCGGGCAGAGCGGATCGGCAGAGTTCGGCGGCGGAATTGGGATCTATGACGTCTCCCGTCCGAGCACCCCAAGACTGATCACCAAATGGCGCACGGCCGGCCGCGGCGTGCACCGCTACGACTTCGACGGCCGCTACGCCTATCTCTCGCCCACCGCCGAGGGCTATATCGGCAACATCGTAATGATCCTCGACCTCGTCGATCCGGCACGGCCCGTGGAGGTCGGACGATGGTGGATTCCAGGTCAGTGGAAAGCGGGAGGCGAGCCGTATCCATGGCACAATTGGGTCTCGCCGCGGTGCCACCATCCGCTGCGCATGGGCGATCGACTCTATGTCAGCTATTGGCACCACGGGCTCTTCATTCTGGATGTTTCCGACATGTCGCGGCCGAAGGTCGTGGCGCACACCAATACCAGCCCGGCGTTTCCGCACCCGACCCATACCTGCCTGCCAATTCCGCAATCGCTCAAGGAGCGCCGGATCATGGTGGTGGCGGACGAGGATGTCGCCAAGCTGCGACCATCGGCGCCCTCCTTCACCTGGATTTATGACATCACGGTCGAGCAAATGCCGCTGCCGATCGCGACGTTTCAGGTGCCCGGGCTCGACCTCGACGGCAGTCCGCAGCCGGCGATGAGCGGCTGCCATCAGCCGTCGGAACGATTCCACGGCACCGTGATCCCGTTCGCATGGTTCGCTCAGGGACTGCGTCTCGTCGACATCGCGGATCCCTTCGCTCCCCGCGAGCTCGGCCATTTTCTGCCAGATCCAGCCGACGGCGAGGATCGCCCCTCTTCCAACGATGTCACGATCGACGATCGCGGACTGGTCTATCTCGTCGATCGCGTTCGCGGCGTCGACATCATCGAAACCAACGCATTCGGCTGAGGGTCGAAGCTCATGAGCGATGCAGGTGCCGGCCGCAAGGATGTCTATCCGATCGGAAAAAAGAATCCGAACTTGCCGTTCCATCCGGCGGTGCGCGCGGGTGACTTCATCTTCGTCTCGGGCCAGGTTGCGAAGGACGCCGATGGCAACATGATCTCGGGAACGATCGAGGAGGAAACGCGGGGCACGATCGAAGCCATTCGCCGGATTCTCGCGGAAGAAGGCGCGACCCTCTCCGACGTCGTGCGCGTCACCACCTATCTCGAGGATGTCCGCGACTTCGGGCGCTACAACCGGGTATTCGGAGAACAGTTCAAGGATGCGGTGTTGGCCCGGACCACCGTCGAAGCGCGCGCGGTGATCAGCACCAAGATCGAAATGGACGCCATTGCCTACAAGCCGCGCGGCCGATGACGTCCAAAGCATATCCATGACCACCTATCGGCGGCCGGCAGCGAAACCGTTCCGCCGGGCACAACGGAGGACGCGACGTGATCAGATTGCTGGGCCGTCAGACATCGGGAAACGTGCAGAAAGCGATCTTCTGCCTCGAGGAGCTTGGTCTGCCCTACACCCGCGAGGATTACGGCCGCCAGTTCGGCAATACGCTGACCGATGCCTACCGCAAGCTCAATCCGAATGCGAAGGTCCCGACCATGATCGACGGCGATCTGGTGATCTGGGAGTCGCACACCATTCTTCGATATCTCGCGGCCGTTCATGGGCCGACGCTGACCGGAGCGACGCCTGCCGAGCGCACGATGGTCGAACGCTGGATGGATTGGCTGCTCGGCGCCCTGAACACGCCATATGTCGCGGTGTTCAAGGACGCCAAGAAGGCACCCGCCGAGCGGGCTCCCGATTTCGCCGCGCAGGCGGCCGACCTGGTCGCGCAGCTCAAGATACTCGATGGCCACATCGCCGGGCGCGATTGGTTTGCGCTCGATCGTTTCACCATCGCCGACATTGCGCTCGGTTCGATCGTCAAGCGTTGTCTGGAATTTCCGATCGAGCGCCCGCCCTATCCCGAGCTCACCCGCTGGCAGGCCGCGATCGACGCGCGCCCAGCCTTTGCGGTGGCGGTCGGCACCAAGCCCAGCGCGCTGAGCCCGGCCGCATGATGGAAGGCATGTGATCGGAGCGTCCCCGGGAACGATTCATCATCGTTCCGAGGCAGCGCGTCGTCAGCGACTGCTTTCCGCTTTGTCGATCCTGTTGGACGGACTGCGCACGCAGACCACCTTGACGGCTTCGTTGCGGGTGAGATTGCGCCCCATCTCACTGCCGGCCAAGTAAGCCTGCCCATGCATGAGGCAGTTGGCTGGAGTGGCGAATGTGGCAGGGACATAGACGACGTCGAGAGCGTTATCTCGTGTGCAGTCGGCAAGGTTCGGCGCAGCAGTCGCGAGCGAGCAAATCAAGATCAGGGCTGTCAGCATTAATTGGTCCCATCATTGACTGATGGGCGGATCCTCCGTGACTTAGGGCGTTGCGCTGGGCAAGGCCCATGCCCCCCTCAAGCAAGAACCAGACCAGTTCCATTCCGTGCCATCAGGCACACGCGAAGAGTTCCCGGCGCTTGAGACGCCGATCCATGACAGTTAGATCGGGTGAATCAGGCGTGTGAGGCGGTGCTCTCGGCCTTATCGTAGTGCGCGCGGATAGCCTCCATCAGCCACGCCCAAGCTTCCGCCTCCTGCGCACCTGCCGTTTTTTCGATGGCGGTCTGGAGGTAGCCTATCTCGGTCTCGATTTTCTCTCGCGGCAGCATGTGCAGCCGGCTCACCAGGATTGCGGCCTCGATCACAGCCGCTTTCGCGCGGTTGAACCCCTCAAACGGCGCGTGCAGTCCACGATTGACGACAGCACACCGGAAACGCGGCCGCTGTTCGTCTTCGGTGATGCCGACAACCGCAAGCTCGGCGTGTGCGAGGGCGCTAGTCAGTCGCGGCACCGGGACATTGTCCGACGCCCGCGTCGGCCACTCATGCCGTCCAGTCAGGCAGCCGGCAAAGATGCGAACGTCATCGGTATGATTCGCTACCGCAAACGGCACGGCTCTGAGATTGTCGAGCGTGGTCGATGGCCGGAACGGGGCGATAACCCATCCATCTCCGTCGGCGATGATGCCGATCGGCGTGATATGCAGACGTCCGTCCGCGCCGACGGTGGTCAGGATCGTTTCGCGAATCATCGGCACGACGTCAGCTCGCGGAGCTCGAGGCGCGCAGCGTGTGTCCCGCTTCACGCAGGCGTGTACGGTCTTCGGCCAAGCGATCGACCCCACAGCCCCAGTCGAGCGGCTCGTCCTGAGCGTAGCGCTTGCCCAGCCGCCACGCGATCTCCGCCTTCATCAGCTCGGCACCGAGATAGAAGGCGTGCGGCGCATCCTTTCCGATACCGAGCTGGGGAAAGAGCGTGAAAGCATCCTGCGCGACGTAGTGGCCATCTCTGTTATAGACGTGAATTCCATCCTCGGCCGTCTCGATGCGAAAGTTCGCATCCTTGATTTGAGCCGCCAACTCGGCAATTTCCTGCGGCGTATTGGGAAATGGTGCTCGGTCGTGTAGCTGCACCAACGCGCCGCCGTAGTCGCGCGGAAGACTGTCGTCCTCGCGCGCCGCAAACATCATACGCCGCGCCGCGTCGTGCTCCTGGATGGTGCGACGGGTATGCGGGCTGACCTGAACAACGAGCACGTTTCGGATGCTCAGCTCCGAGCAGACGCCGAGAAGGGTGGCGGTGACGCCTCCGGAATCGGCATCGGTCAGCTCCGTCAGATTGCCGGTCCCCATCAGAATGTCAGCCTGCGGCAACCTGTGCCGGAGCTCCGCGTATCGCTGCAGCGAGGCCGTGAAGCCGAAATGGATCGGATCGAGGATCGGGTCGAGGATCGGCGAAATGCCGTGTTTGTCGGCACACTCGGCCGCGCGCAGCAGGGACTCCAGATCGCCGTGATTGGCCGGAATGAGCACCGGGGTTGCGTCACTGTCGCGGGCGATATCGAGGGTGTGTTCGGTGAGGCTCAACAGAAAGGCGGCACCTGCCTTGGCGGCACGGCGCAGCTCTTCGGCCGCGGCTGAATCGACACTGACCGCGAGCCCGGCAGCCTTGAGCTCGCGCACGGCGTCTTCGAGATGCGGAAACGCGGTGTCCGGCAGACATCCGAGATCGATCACGTCGGCGCCCGCCGCCCGCATGGCTATGGCGCGCGCGACTATGGCATCGACGGTCAAGGCGGACGCGTCGACGATCTCGGCGAATATGCGCATGTCCTGACGGGAAAGATCGAGACCGCGGCCGTGCTTTCCGAAGTAAGCCGGCAAGTCCTTTAATTCCTCAGGCCCTCGCTCGAACCGAACGCCGAAGTCGGCGCTGAGGCGGTCGAGGTCAGCGCGGCAGCGACCGGGTACCAGAATCCGATCGGCCTGCACCGGACGTGGCACGCGGCGGGAGATGATCGCTTCGGTCATGAGCGCGGCAACCTTGACGCCGACATCGAAGATCGACCAATCGAACCCGGCATCCTCGATGCGGGCCAGAACCTTCTCGAGCCGCGGCCGCGCGAGATGACCGGTGAGAAAGAGGATGCGCTCAGCCATGCGCCATGAGCTCACGCTTGCGGTGGGCCAATGCTTGCTCGAGCTCCGAAAGGGTCTCGACGACTTGCGTGCCGTCGAAAGACTTCAGTCGCTCGGTATTCTCGAGGTCGATGCGACGCGGGAAGACCTTGACCATGCCCTTGGGCGCTTCGGTTTCCAGCTCGGGCGCGGTGTCGCAGGCGAAGACGATGACCGGAACGCGGCATTTTCCGGCCTGCGCGAAGACATTGGTCGCCAGGTTATCGGAAATCCCATAGACGCATTTTGCCACGGTATTCGACGTTGCCGGCGCCAGCACGAGCGTGTGGTAGACACCATAATAGAAATACCCCACGGGCGGCGAACTTGCCGTCGTGTCGCGGAAGATGCGCGTGGACTTCGGCAGGCTCAGATCCTGCTTGTACATGCGCAGCACTTCCCCGGCGGCCTTGCTGACGAACAAATCCACATCCTCGAGCGCACGGACCGCGGCGAGGCACTCCTTGAAGAAATGCCCGGACCCTGTGAGCGCCCAACCCCAGCGCGGTGTCTTGACCTTGGCCATCGTGACGAGATTCTACCGCAATGGAATGCAGCTAACGCAAATCGACGCGGGCGCCGACCAGTTCCCCGTTGCGGATGGCGACGGCAGCCTTCGAATGCCCGGCAGGACCGGCGATGGAGGCTTCAGCGCCGCTGGCGCGCAGGAAACGCGGAAAAGCCGGATCGAGAATTCCGCCCGCCACGAGATCTTCCGCCCGCAGCGGACCGGTCGCGACGTCGGCATGCTTGACCAGCACGACGCGTTTCGCGCCGAGCCGGCCCGCGAGCCAAGCCGCAAGACTATCACTCGAGACATCCCAGCACCACGGAATGTCCTTTTCCCCGCGTATCATCTGGGCTGGTGACCAGACCGGCACCCCGCCTGAGCGCAACACGTTCCGGATTGCCGCCGCCGATGCCGCGCGCCTCAAAGGCACTCCGAGATGCGCGAGGGCACAGCCGTATTGATCCATCGCGAGCACCGCCATCTCATGGGCAGCGCGATCGTCGAAGCCCATCCTGGGCTGCGCCGCGCGCACGGCGTCGGCAAAAGGACCACCGCCGGGTACCAGCACCACACAGCCCGCGCAATCCTTGACGGCATCTATCCAATTCTTGAGGAAGGGCGAGAAGGCGTAGCTTCCGCCGAGCTTGACGACCGTCGGACCGCTCGCGCCGCGCATTCACTCTGCAGTATTCGGCTGCCGTGTCGCGGCAGGATAAAGTTGATGCACGTCGGCCGCGTCGGCCGTCCGTTCCCGCACAATCTCGACGCCCACGCCGCCTGGGCCGACGTCAAGCTTCTCGACCCGCATCGTTACACTCACGACGCGCGGATGGCGAAGCACCAGGTCGGCAACGCGTTCGGCGAGCGTTTCGAGAAACGCGATATGTTCCTGCGCCACGATGATCCGAATGCCGTCAGTGATCACATCGTAGGAGAAGACGTCCCGCATATCCTCTACGGAATGGCCGGAACGACGCACCTTGACGTCGACGTTGAAACGGACGTTCTGCGACTTGCCGTGCTCGCGCGCATAGGCGCCGATACGCGCGGGAACGACGAAATCGCGGACGAAGATGCGATCGGTCGCCGCGTCAGCGCCGACGGGGTCGACGGAATACCCCCTCGCCGCAAGCAGCCGATAGTCGACCTTTGCCACGGTCGCGTCTCGTGAGGCTGCGCTGTGGGGATCGAACGGAATGAGTTCGCGAATAACGCCGACCGATGCGGGGTCGATGCGAGCGCTGCGGTCACGTCCCACACAAAGCGCCCCGCGGAATCCGAGGTAATCGGGCGCCAGCAAGAGGAGCCGTGGGACATCGGGCGCCTCCAGCGATCCTGCAAGGCCGGTCATCATGCCGTAGCCGCGGCAGGCGCCGACGAACTCCCGCAACGATGCCACATCCATGCAATCGAGCAGCCCGCCCGCGCGCTTGTCGGAGGTGTCGAGCATCGCGCCCGCGAAGCCGCAGCCGGCCATCGCCTTCACGAGATCATTGTCCGCTCCGCAATCGGCAAACATGACGCCGATGATCTTGGTCGTGCGCGCGGGCGACGCCAGCGCGCGCACGCACGCCTGCCGCTCGGGGCCCGGGAACAGTCCGACCTTGACGTAATCGACCCCGGTCCGCGCCATGGTCTCGACCGCTGCGACAATCACCTCCGGTTCCATCGGCAGATTGCCCGTCACCGCGCTCACAGGCCGCCGGCCGTGGATCGCCGCGACCGTTGCGCGCACCACATCCGGAGCCAGCGCTTCCAACGCGCCGTTCGACGGATCCTTCAAGTCGATGATGTCGGCGCCATGCGCGAGCATGAGCGCGGCCTCGTCCGGTCCGGTCACGCTCGCCAGCAGCAAAGTCATCGACGCCCTCCGCTACCGAAACTTGGTAGTATTATAGTACCTTTCGATGATCCATGGGAGCGGGCTGCAGTCCCAGCACCTTGTTGCGAGGGACGACGGGGAGCCGGTCCCGGCAGCGGTCCATCCGCCGCATCCTGCTCTCGCAATAACCGCAATAACATAGGCACAAGTTATCATGATTTAAACAAACAATGACCGTCTCATCCAACTCCCGCACGACCGTCGCTCGGAGCGTTTCTTTGATCCGCCTTCTGCTGGCCGGGACCATCTTGTTCGCGTGGACATCGGCCTCGGCCGATCCGGTCGAGATCAAGATCGGCTATCTCCGCGGCCCACAACCGAAGACGAGCATTTCGCTCCTCGACATACCGCCCGAGAACAACGGGGTTGCCGGCGCACAGCTCGCGATCAACGACAACAACACGACCGGCAAGTTCCTGAACCAACGCTTCTCGCTCGAGGACGTGCAGCTCAATGACAAGGACGATCCCGCGGCCGCGGCCTCGTCACTGGCGGCGCGCGGGGTTTCGCTTGTTCTCGCTGATCTTCCAGCGGCCGCGCTGCTCAAGGCCGCCGATGCGCCCGGTTCACAAGGCCTGCTGTTCTTCAATGTGGGTGCGATCGACGACCGACTGCGCGAGGAAGACTGCCGCGGCAACGTCATTCATACCGCGCCGACGCGCTCGATGCTCGCCGATGCACTCGCGCAGTATCTGGTCTGGAAGCAATGGCGCCGATGGTTCCTGATCTCAGGCTCCCATCCGGAGGACAAGCTTTATGCCGAGGCGCTGCGCCGCGCCGCCAAGCGCTTTGGCGCACGCATCGTTCAGGAGAAAGTCTTCGAGGACACCGGCGGCGCCCGCCGGACCGACAGCGGTGTCGTGCAGATCCAGCGCCAACTGCCGGTATTCACGCAAGGCGCGCCAGCTTACGATGTGCTGATCGCCGCAGACGAGAACGACGTTTTTGCGGCCTATCTGCCGTACCGGACCTGGGACGCGCGGCCGGTGGCAGGCTCCGCCGGTCTCATCCCGACAAGCTGGGATCCTTCTCACGATCAATGGGGCGCGGTTCAGATGCAGGAGCGGTTCATGAAGCTGTCCTCACGGCGAATGACCGCACGCGACATGCAGGCTTGGTCGGCGGCGCGCATGATCGGAGAGAGTGCAGCGCGAACGCGTTCGAACGATGCCAAGGCAATGTTAGGTTTCCTCAAGAGCCCCGATTTCGCTCTGGCAGCGTTCAAGGGCCAGCGGTTGACGCTGCGGGACTGGAACCTGCAGCTTCGTCAACCGATCCTCCTGACTGACGGCCGAATGATCGTTTCGGTTTCCCCGCAGGAAGGATTTCAGCACCAGTTTTCCGAACTGGACACGCTCGGTTTGGATCGGCCCGAAAGCAAATGCAAGCTCAAGTGAACCCGATAATCAGGAGTACGGGCGTATGGCGCGCCGGCCTGTTCGGCGCAGGCCTGTTGATCCTGCTTGGCACCCAGGCAAGCGGCTTCACGGCCTACGTGTCGAACGAAAAAAGCAACACGGTCAGCGTGATCGATACCGACAAATTTCAGGTGGTGAAGACGATCAAGGTTGGCCAGAGGCCGCGCGGCATCGAGCTGACCAAGGATGGAAAATTCATCCTGGTGGCGGTAGGCGACGACGACACCATTCAGATGATCGATACAACCACCCACGAGATCGTCACCACCCTGCCGTCCGGGCCGGACCCCGAGTTGTTCACCCAGGATCCGGCCGGCAAGATCCTGTACGTGGCGAACGAGGACGCCAACACCGTCACGATCATCGACCTGGAAAAGAAAGTGCCGCTCGGCGAGGTGCAAGTCGGCGTCGAGCCTGAAGGCATGGGCATCAGCCCGGACGGCAAGATCCTCGTCAACACCTCGGAAACAACCAACATGGCGCATTTCATCGATACCCAGACGCGCCAGATCGTCGCCAACGTGCTGGTCGATTCTCGTCCCCGCTTTGCAGAATTCAAGCATGACGGCTCGGAACTCTGGGTATCGTCCGAGGTCGGCGGAACAGTGAGCGTGATCGACCCCGTCAAGCGCGAGGTGAGCAAGAAGATCACATTCGACATTCCCGGCCTGCGCAAGGAGGCGATCCAGCCGGTGGGAATCAGTATCACCAGGGACGGCAAGACCGGATTCGTCGCACTTGGACCTGCCAACCGCGTTGCCGTGATCAACGCGGTGACCCATGAGGTTCAGAAGTATCTTCTCGTCGGCCAGCGCGTCTGGCACCTGGCGTTCACCCCGGACGAGAAATATCTCCTGACCACAAATGGCGTCTCCAACGATGTATCCGTTATCGACGTCGCGAGCCTCAGGGTAATCAAGACGATCCAGGTCGGCGAGCTGCCTTGGGGGATCGCGGTCTCGCAACAGTAAGGGCGCGCTTGTTGGCCTCACGCTCGGCGCGGACCATAATGCACGGAATGAACACCATCGAGCCGCCTGCCGTTGCCATCGAGGGCGTCAGCCATTCTTATGGCGCACGCCGGGCTCTCGACAACGTGAACGTCTCGATCGCGCCCTCGACCTTCGCAGTTCTGCTCGGTCTCAACGGGGCTGGGAAGAGCACGTTGTTCTCGCTGTTGACGCGCCTCTACGCGGTTCAGCACGGTCAGATCCGCATTTTCGGCCATGACGTCGGAACGGCGGCGAGCGAAGCGCTGCGCATGGTCGGCGTCGTATTCCAGCCGCGCACCCTCGATCTCGATCTCTCGGTCGTCCAGAACCTGACCTACCATGCGGCGCTGCACGGCATCGGCAACCGCGAGGGTCGAAAGCGTGCGGATGACGTCCTCGAGCGCATTGCGCTCTCCGAGCGCGCCAAGGACAAGGTGCGCAACCTTTCCGGTGGACAGATGAGACGTCTCGAGATCGCTCGCGCGTTGCTGCACCGCCCGCGCCTGCTCGTTCTTGACGAGCCGACGGTTGGCCTCGACATCAAGTCGCGGGCCGACATCATCGGTCATGTGCGCCACCTTGTCACCGCGGAAGGAGTATCGGTCCTGTGGGCGACGCATCTCATCGATGAAGTCGCGGACGAGGACGATGTCATCGTGCTGCATCAAGGCCGGGTTCTCGCGCATGGTCCGGTCACGACCGTGGTGCGGACCCTGGGCGCGCAAGACATGCGCGCGGCGTTCACGCGACTGACGCAGGAGGCCCCGTTACAAGCCGAGAGCGACGCGTCATGACCGTCGAGACGGCGACCCGCGCTCGGCCCACCGGCTTCTCGCCGCTCCAATACGCGATCTGCCTCAAGGGCATTGTTTGGCGGGAGGGACTGCGCTTTCTGCATCAGCGCGAACGGTTCGTGGCCGCGCTGGTCCGCCCGCTGGTCTGGCTGTTCATTTTCGCCACCGGCTTTCGGCAAGTGCTCGGTGTATCGATCATTCCACCCTACGAAACCTATGTGCTGTACGAGGTTTACATCACGCCCGGACTGATATTACTCATCCAGCTCTTCAACGGGATGCAGTCCTCGCTCTCGATGGTCTACGATCGCGAGATGGGCAACATGCGCACCCTGCTCGTGAGCCCGCTGCCGCGGTGGTACCTGCTCTCGTCCAAGCTTGTCGCCGGCATGATCGTGTCGTTGCCGCAAGTTTACACATTTCTCGCGATTGCCTGGTTCTGGGAAATCGAGGCACCGGCCATCGGCTATATTGCGGTGTTACCCGCCCTGGTCTTGTCGGGCCTCATGCTGGGCGCGCTCGGGATGCTCATGTCATCTGTCAGCAAGCAACTCGAGAACTTTGCCGGCGCGATGAACTTTGTGATCTTTCCGATGTTTTTCGCCTCATCCGCGCTCTATCCCCTGTGGCGGGTGAGAGAAGGAAGCCCCCTGCTCTATTACATATGCCAGCTCAATCCGTTCACCCATGCCGTCGAACTGGTGCGGTTTGCGCTCTATGGCGAGGTCAATTGGACCTCGCTCGCGGTGGTGGGCGGGTGCACGGTCGTATTCATGGTCGGAGCAATTCTCGCCTATGATCCGTCGCGCGGGTTGCTTGCGCGACGGGGCGAGCCTGGAGGCGCGTCATGAGGATCTTGCGTGTCGTCATGGCGATCGCGCTGGCATCGCCAGGCCCGGCGCTGGCCGCCGATCCACGCTATCCCGATTGGCCGTGCAATCAGATCAAAGTACCGGAAATGTCGGTGGCCGCCGTGTGGGCTGGGCCACCCATCGATGACGTCGACAGCATCTGGGAGCAGGATCCGGCGGTCAGAAATCTCGTCGCCCAACTCGCCGCGCGGCGCACCCCGCTCGAAGATGCGGAAAAGATCATCTCGGACACCATCACCGGCGCCCCAGCCGAGCGACAGCGGAAGGCCAAGCTGATTTTCGCGGCACTTTTCAAAGCGCTCAATCACGAACGCAGCGAGGTCATGAGCGGTATCGAGCGGTTCTCACGCAAGCAAAAGGAGTTTGCCGACCAGGTCCGAGCGACGATCCTTCAGCTTCGCGAGTTGCAGAACACGCCCGGTCATGACCAGACCAAAGTCGACGAGTTGATCAGCCGCGTCGAGTGGGATACGCGCATTTTCGACGAGCGCAGCAAAACCATCGGCTATGTCTGCGAGGTGCCGGTCCTGATCGAACAACGGTTGTTTGCACTCGCGCGCGCGATCCAGCAATCGCTCGAATAGAGCTACCGGCCTTGCTGTGGCGTCGGCACCGCCTCGCTGAGCGGAAGCCCGGCGTCCTGCCAGCCGTCGGTGCCGTCGGGATACCAGGCGACGTTGGAATAGCCCCACGAAATGGCGCGTTTGGCTACATTCCATGACATCCAGCAGTCCCTGAGGCAGTAGATGACCAGGAGCTTGGCACGGTCCCCGCCGGTGATGCGTTCCAGGCCTGAGCGCAGATAGTCCTCCACAGCGGACGAAAGCTCGCCGTAACCGGTGTCGGCCAACCAGATGCTGCCGGGAATGTTCAGTCGCTGTTTCCCGCGCCAAAGGGTGCCGGCGGGAAGATTGGCCGGGCGCGGAACATCGGGCATGGCATCGACAAAAGCCCCAGTTCCAGCGCGCCAGATAGCTTGCGCTTGCGCGGTCGTGATCACTCGGGCGCCCCTTAGGGTAGCGGGCGTCGGTGCACGGTAATCGTCGGTGCGGTAGTGTTCCGGTTCAGCCGTCGCCTGCGCGTCGCAGCGGGAAGCCATGCCTGCGAGCGCCAGCATTCCTGATATGACGACACCACCCACACGCAGAATCATGGGCTACTTCGCGGTCGGCCCCTCGGTGATGGGGCGATCGTTGTCGTCGAGGAGCGGGACTCCATAGCTCAGCAACAGCTTGTTGATGGCCGGCTGATTCTCCCCAATCGCGCGGTTGAGCAAACGCTTCCAGTCCTGATCGGAGAAGCGAACGCCCATCGCGATGCGATACGCAAGGCGCGGACCACTCGTTTCCTTGACCAGCGGCACGACGGTCATCGGAGAACGCGCCTGCTGCCCGTAATATCCGGCCATCGGCCCCCAGAGGACGCCCACATCGATGTCCCCGGCCTCGAGATCCCGCATCATGGCGGCGCCCGAGGAATCGACGCGCGTATCGACGACGAGCGGATAGGGCTTGGCGTTGGCCATCAGGCCATTGGTCGTCATGTTGCTGCCGGGCGGAGTGCCGGCCACGATGCCGATGCGTTTGCCCTTGAGGCGCGGATCTCCCAACGTATCTACGCCTTCGAGGCCCTGCCCCTGCTTGAACACGAGTGCGTAGGCCGTGCGGTAGTAGGGATTGGTGACCTGAACCATGTCATCGCCTTGCGGGACGCCCATGATGACGTCGCACCTGTGCGCGGCGAGCGTGTTCCGCACGAAGCCGGGGGCCTGCGGATACCACGTGTAGCTCAGGTCTCTTCCGAGCTTGCCGGCGAGAAGCTCGGCGACCTTATTCTCGAAGCCCTCGCCCTTCTCGGTCGAGAACGGCATGTTGTGCGGGTCGGCACAGACGCTCAGCGCCTTGGGGTCGATCAATTCGAGCGACGACTGCGGACGCTCCAACGCCTGCGCGAACGATGGTGCCGGGGCAAGGGTGGCGGCCAACGCGCAGCCGGCGCAAACCGCGAGCGCCGCCGCACACGCGCCGACGGAGAACGCCGCAAGGAACGTCGATCGCTTCTTGATCATACCCGGGGAACACCGTGACTGGAGCTGATGCCGACGCGCACGCAAGCGCTCAGCCCGGCTGGCCGAGGCAGCTGTTTTCGGACTTGGTGACCGACGCTGGCTTGTCTTCATGTTTTTGCGGCCGTCCGCGAGGAATGGCGTCATTGGCACGGGCCCGGAGATAGACGAAGATATCGTCGAGGTAACACATGATATTGGGATTGGTGCCGAACGAAGGCATGACGCTCTCCTGCGCCGTGTTCACGTTCTTGCGCCCATTGACCACCACGTTGGAGAAATCAGGAAGGCTGAGCGTCTTCAACGACTTGCTCAGCGCCGGGGCGTAGGTCGACCCTTCGCCGTCCGGGCCGTGACACACGTGGCAATCCGAGTGATAGCGGCGAAAGCCGGAATAGGTGGACCAATCCACCGTGCCGTCGCTCTGAACCTTGTAAGTCGGATTGCCTTCCTTGTCGTAATACTTTCCGTCCTCACTCTTGACCGCGGCGGGATTGCCAGACCCGTCCGCGAATGCCGGACCGGCGGCCACAAGCGATGCGCCGGCTAGCACGATAGCCGCGATAAGATTTCTCACGAGCATTCCTCTTGCGCTGGCTTGCCTGTCGAAGCCCGCCCAGACAAACCACCCGGCGCGCGCATCGCAGTCGCGCGCCGGGGGATCCTTTGGGGTTGGCCTGCGATCGTCCGGATCAGTTTCCGGGCAGCGCAAACACCGTGAGCTGGCCGCCGAGCGAGGTGTAATTGCTCAGGGCGGCGTAGCCGCCGACAGCGCCCAAGCCGGCCGTCGGATCCGTCAGGCCTGCTGCGAGGCCGATGCCGGCCCAGCCGCCGACGCCCGAGAGGATCGCAATGTACTGCTTGCCGTTATTCTCATAGGTCGTGACGTTGCCGATGATGCCGGACGGAGTCTTGAACTTGTAGAGCTCCTTGCCGGTCTTGGCGTCGACGGCCTTCAGATAGCCTTCGAGCGTGCCGTAGAACACCACGCCGCCGGCTGTCGCGAGGGCACCCGACCACACCGAGAACTGCTCCTTGACCGACCAGACGATCTTGCCGGTCCTGGCGTCCCAGGCGATGAAGTTGCCCATGTGGGTTTCGCCCTGCGGCGGATACATCGACAGCGTCGCCCCGACATAAGGCTGACCCGCCGTGTAGCTCACCCGGAACGGCTCGTAGTCCATGCAGACGTGGTTGGTCGGCACGTAGAACAGGCCGGTGTCAGGTGAGAACGCCGCCGGCTGCTCGTCCTTGGTGCCGAGTGCGGCCGGGCAGATGCCCTTTACGTTCACGTCCTGCTTCTCGGTCGAATACTGCGGCAGGACCTTCGGCCGGCCATATGTGGGCGACGACTTGTTCATGTCGACGCCGCTGGTCCAGTTGACCTTCGGATCGTACTTCTCGGCGACGAGCAGCTCGCCGGTGTCGCGGTCGAGCGTATAGCCCAAGCCGTTGCGATCGAAATGCACCAGCAGCTTGCGCGCCTGGCCGCCGATCTGCTGATCGGCGAGGATCATCTCATTGACGCCGTCGTAATCCCACTCGTCGTGGGGCGTCATCTGATAGACCCACTTGGCCTGCCCGTTGTCCGGGTTACGCGCGAAGATCGTCATCGACCACTTGTTGTCGCCGGGCCGCTGGCTCGGATTCCAGGTCGAAGGATTGCCCGAGCCGTAATAGAACAGGTTCAACTGAGGATCGTACGAGATCCAGCCCCAGGTGCAACCGCCGCCGATCTTCCACTGATCGCCTTGCCAGGTCTTTAGGCTCGAGTCCTTGCCGACCGGCTTGCCGAGCTCGGTGGTCTTGGCCGGGTCGAACAGAATCTGGTCGTCCGGGCCCCCGGAGAAGGCTCGCCATGCCCGCTGGCCGGTCTTCAGGTCGTAAGCGGTCACATGGCATTGCACGCCGAACTCGCCGCCCGAAATGCCGACGAGCACCTTGTCCTTGATCACCATGGGTGCGGACGTACCGGTCTCGCCTTTCGCCGGATCGCCGTTCTTTTGCTGCCATACGACCTTGCCGTCCTTGGCATTAAGAGCGACCAGCGTGGTGTCGGCCTGATGCAGGAAGATCTTGCCGTCGGCATAGGAAAGCCCGCGATTGACCGTGTCGCAGCACATCACGGGGATGACGTTCGGATCCTGCTTGGGCTCGTATTTCCAGAGGATCTTGGCTTCGTTCTTCAGGTCGAGGGCGTACACCGGGTTCGGGAACGGCCCATGCACGTACATGACGTCGCCGATGATCAACGGCCCGCCCTCGTGGCCGCGCAGGACGCCGGTCGAGAACGTCCACGCCACCTGCAGCTTGCCGACGTTGTCGGCGGTGATCTGCTTGAGCTGAGAGTAACGCTGGTTGGCGTAATTGCCTGTCGGCATCACCCAATCTTTCGGGTTCTGCGACATTTTGATCAGTTCGTCGTTCGCGTGAGCAGTGCCGGCAGCGAGAGCTGCAACGGCGCCGAAGCAGGTTGTGAGCAGCAGGTTGCGCATCGGAACCCCTCCCGTTGACTTTGTCACAAGCGACACGAATTCGACACCGGAGATCCTAAAAGGTCGGCGGCGAATAGACAACTGTATTCCCGCCTCTAGCCGTCGACTTTACTCATGGCGTTCCCCCTGTGATGGTGGGCTTGAGCGTGGTGCAAAGGCCTCCCTGTCGCAAACACTTGTTGCGGACGGGGTTAGGCCAGTGCTAAGGCGAAAAATAAAATCCAACCGAACTCGCCGCTGGGGTGGTGGACACGACGGTGATGTAGGGCGCGCCGCCCGCATCACAACACACCACCTCGCCGTCGATCACGCGTCGGTGAGGATTTTCGCGGTATCCGCCCATCGTCGAGGCGGTGAACCGGCTCAAAGCGCGCTCCGCCTTCGAACTGGCTCCCCAATCGACGACGGTCGGCTATCTTTCCGGCCCTCCAGGTGCTCCGGTTTTCGAGGATCTGACAGGCAAGGTGCTGGCCGCGGCGCAGGCGCTCGGACGCGAGATCGTGGTTCTGAAAGTGAAGCCCGACGCCAATTTCACGGAGGCCTTCGCGACCATTGCCGAGCGACAGGCCGGCGCACTCCTCGTCGGTGATTTCACAAGCTTCGCCGACGCACGCCATCGCGGAATGATCGTCGAGTTGGCGGCGCGCCACCAGATTCCAACGATGTACCCTTCTCGAATGTACACGTCGTTCGGTGGGCTGATGAGCTACAGCCCCGACTTCATCGACGCCAACCGCCAACTCGGCGTTCAATATGTTGGACGGATTCTAAAGGGCGCCAAACCCGCAGACCTGCCGGTGATGCAGGCTACCAAGTTCGAATTCGTGATCAACCTCAAGACCGCCAAGGCTCTCGGCCTCGTGATCCCGAGGGTCCTGCTCATCGGCGCCGATCAGGTGATTGAATAACCGATAGCTGGGCTTGCTGCACCGCATATGGCAGCTTTTGGCACGCAGCAGAAGTTCTAGCCTCGTCCGCCGATGTCCGCAGTTGAGGGTAGACCGGAAAACATTCACTCGTCGTGAGTATTTCGCTTTTGACCCGTCTCCGACATTCAGTCCTTGCGGGCTTCGGACGGCGCTAATCCGGCAGTGCCGCAACCGCTACGATTTCCACCACGAGGTCGGGATGCGCAAGCGCCGCAACTCCAATTAGCTCCGAGGGTGGCGGATTGTTGTAGCTGCAGTGCTTTGGGCAATGCTGAACAAAGAATTCATCCATCACGTCTTGACGAAAATTCGGAGAGCTAAGTACTCCACCGGTTGGAAACGGCCCCTTCACAAATAAGGTAAGCCTGATCAGATGATCGAGCGAAGTGCCAAGGTCCTCCAAATCCGACTTGATATTTGTGAGTACGTTGCGCCATTGCGCCGCGGGATCACCTACGGCACCACTCCCTTTCTGAAAGGGAGCGTAGTCGTCAGCAGTTCCTGTGTTGCCGGCAAGGAAAACAAACCCCTTCGCTCCCGTAACGACTGTACCCCGTCCCCATGGCATCAGGCGGTCTCCCTTGAACTTCTTGTGGGTCACAAGCTCCATTTATCCCTCCCTGGGGTAAGTACGAAACAATCCAAACAAAATATCACTCGGGCTCTTGAGTTTGAACCATCGACAGGACTAGGGGGCCGGGGCCACCTCTGGCACGTGGATCACGAATGCCCTTGTCTGCAACTGGCACGAACCTGCCGATCCGAAATGTCCGCCACACGGCCGCTTTCGGGGGTAAACCGGACATTGATCCAGCATGGCCGAAGGGCCGAGTCTGATCCCAATGCGGATTGGGGCTGACCGCGTGGGTCTGGAATCCCGGCACTCTGGGCGTTGGATTGATCCAATCTCAGCGCATCACCAGCATCTTATAGGCCGCGATCACTCGCTTGAGGTCGTCGGTAAAGTTCACACAGGCCGGAGGCCTGAGTGACTGCGTGCCAGGTCCGCCCTAAGCTGGCGTGATCCGAACAAGGAGAAGAATATGCGAATGATCAACAGGCTTCTGACTGTAGTTGTTAGCATCTTTCTTGCTGCTTCTGTGACGGACTACAGCGTAGCGCAAACAACCGACGTGCCGTCGAAGTCCGAAACCCGCCTGATCACACTTGGGACTGTGGCTGGGCCACCTCCTAGAGCGCACCGGGCGCAATCCTCCAACCTTCTGATCGTCAATGGCACGTTATATGTCGTCGACGCTGGCGACGGTGCTGCCCGGCGAATCACAAAAGCAGGCTTCAACGTCCGAGATGTTGGAACGATATTCATCACGCACCATCATGACGATCACACCGCAGGAGTTGGTACGCTGATGTCAGTCTCTTGGGACAATCAGCGAACCAAGCCCATCAATGTCTATGGCCCGCCAAAGACGGAAGAGTTGGTGAAGGCTGCGGTTCAATACTTCACCATCAGCGCCGACATCAGAATCGCCGACGGGGGTCGCACAATACCGATCAGCCAATTGTTCTTCGGTCATGATGTCGGCACCGGGCTGATTTACAGCGACTCTAACGTCATGGTGACCGCTATCGAAAACACCCACTTTGATTTTCAGAAGATTCCGACCTCTGCTCGGCAGAAGTCTTATTCCTATCGCTTCGAGACACCTAACCGCGTGATCGTGTTCACCGGTGATACCGGTCCCAGCGAGGCGCTTGTCGGCCTAGCGAAGGGCGCCGATCTGCTTGTCTCGGAAGCGAATTCGATCGAACAGCGGATGCAGGACTTGATCAGATCCGGGCAGTGGCAAGTCATGACCCCTGAGGAACAAGTTCGGATCAAGGGACAAATGGCCGAAGGACATCTCAGCACGGAGGACGTTGGGAAGATGGCGGCACGCGCTGGAGTAAAGACTGTGGTGTTGACCCATCTGACGTGGAAGGCTGACGACGATTACTCGACTTGGGCCGACGAAGTGAAGAAGCACTTTTCCGGTCCCGTACTCATCGCAAAGGACTTGAAGGAATTTTGACGTTTTTGAATGAGCGCTTCTCCCACGTCGATGGTTCCATGACCGCCACTGTGGTATAGTCCAAAATGCAAACTGGGACTGTGAAGACGTTCAATTCAGAGCGTGGTTTTGGCTTCATAACTCGTGATGCGGGTGGCGCCGACATCTTTTTTCACGTTGATCAAGTCGACGAAAGCATCGAAGAACTATTTAGAGGCCAGAGAGTTTCCTTCGAAGAGGGTCTGAGCCCAAGAAGCGGACGTCGGGAAGCTCGTGATGTCAGGATTGTGCAATGGTTGAGCCCGCTCTGCTAGATTGAAAAATACCAGCACTCGACCTGTCGGACGTTGTCCCGACAACAGTGACATATTTCAATCCCACGCCGTCGATGGGCGGCAGCGCCAAGGTAACGTATCGTCGTGCAAAATAACAGCGCCATTCCGGGTCGGCACCGGTCAAGGACGGCAAGTCGGACAGAGGCCAGCCGATTTGTGGTCTTAGACACGGCCAAACCGGCGGCAGTGCTGGAGTGAAAAGTTGGACGCCGTCCGGCTGTTTTGTAACGTTCACTTTGGCAGCTTGATCACCCCGGCGCCGCGCTCCTGATGGTTGCGGAGCAATTGCCTTCGCCAGAGATTGGCGGCGTAACCCTCAATCCCCCGCCAACGCCTTGAGACCCGAGTCGTAAATGCCGTCGATCACCTTTTTTGCTTCAGCGTCGCTGGCACCCTTTGCGTCATATTTGCCGACCCATGTCGTCATTGAGCCCGCGCCATCGGCTGCAACGCTGATGGTCGACGTGTAGTTGGCGACCGGCAAGGGGCTGCTGACGATCGAATAGGTATAGGAATGGCCGGCGGCATCCATCTTCACCAGCGCTTCGACGATAGTCCCGCCGCCCTTCAAGGACAAAGTGCGCGTCTTGCCGTCCGCGGAAAGCTCGCATTTCTCGACGGCGGGATGCCAATTGCTGATGCCGCAAAAATCGCCGATCTTCGACCACACAGCGTCGGCCGATAGTTTTGAAGCGGTTTTTGCGCTGGATTCGAGGGCCTGGGCCGTCAGCCCGGACAGCAGCAGGACGGCGCCTGCCGCGATAGCGGCTGTAATTCTCATCAAGCGCCTCCCGTGTCAGACATTCCACTGATTAAAAGCTAGACCGTCAGAATGGCCCCAGTCTGCAGGGTCTGGCAAGACCAATCGTCCCAGGCCGGAAACGTCGCCGTCACCTCGCGGATACTGCGGGTCAATCTCAAGGCCGCCAAGGCCTTCGGACTCTCTATTCTTGAATCATTTCCGCTGCTTGCCGACGAGGTGATCGATGAAGCGGCGCGAGTTCATCACGCCGCGCTCAAGGTGACCACTTCGCTGGAAAGTCCTCAACCGGTCGGTTGTGACCGGATATGGATCTTCAGCGCCGCCAGCCGGCGGTCTCGCCACCGCATGCGCGCGGCGATCTGCTCGGGCCTCGGCGTTTTCCCCCATTGCGCCAGAATGCGATTAAGCTTCTCGCCGTCATAGATCGAGGAATCGGCCGCGCTCAAGCGGCTCAAGCTCGGACCGTAGCGCCGGCAGTAGTCCGCGATACCGCCCGGCGCGTTGAGCTCGATCGTTTCAAACGGCCCCATGAATGACCACCGCAACCCTAATCCGTCCTTCAACGTCTTGTCGAGATCTTGTGGCGTGACATAGCCGTCTTCGACCAAGCGAAACGCCTCCGACAACAACACGGCCTGCAAACGGTTTAGGACGAAGCCCTCGACCTCGTGCTTGACGACGATCGGCACCTGGCCGAGGGATTGGTAGATCGTTTTGGTCCTGGCGATGGTCTCGGGCGCTGTCCATGGCGCGCCAACGAGTTCCACCAGCGGCACTAAATGCGGCGGGTTGACCGGATGCGCCACTAGGCAGCGATGGCGTCCCTCGAGGCTCTCAGTGAAGAGGCTCGCGACGATGGTGGAGGTGGAGGAGGCCAGGATCGCATCGGGTGTCGCCAGTCGGTCGAGATCGGCGAATACCGCGCGCTTGCAGTCCATCGTTTCAGCGGTGTTCTCCTGGACGAAGCCTGCCCCGTCGAGTGCGTCGGCGAGCGAAGAAGAAATCCGCACGCGCTTCGCCGCAGCTTTCGCATCATCGATAAGGCCGTGCTCCTCGAGTTCTGCAAGACCGCGGGCCACCATTGCGCACGCTGGCTCGATCGCATCGGCCGCAGCGTCGAAGAGCGCCACGTCCCAGCCAACGCGCGCAAATACGATCGACCAGGAACGGCCGATCAAACCTGCTCCGATCACGGCGACCCGCGGCATATTGCGTCTCCCTTGATTCACCTGTCACAGCCACAGCACTTTGCGGCGCAATGCGAGATCGTCCCGCAACTCATTGGAGGCGCCGCGCCAGCTCACCGCGCCCCGTTCCAAAACCACCGTGCGGTCGGACAAAGCCAAAGCGAGGTCGAGATGATGATCGACGATCACCACCGCGATCTCGGCGCGAAGCTTGTCGAAGGCTTCGAACAGCTCCTCGGTGACTGCCGGCGAGAGCCCCTCGAACGGTTCGTCCAGCAAAAGCAACCGCACGTCGCCGACGAGCGCGCGCGCAACGGCGGCCATTTGCTGCTCACCGCCCGACAGAAAATCCGCGGGTGTGCGCCAGCGTTGCCCCAGTCGCGGAAAAAACTGGATGACTTTTTCCTCGTCCCAATGGGTTCCGGCCCCAGTTAGTCGCTTGAGGCGTCCGAGCTCCAGATTTTGCGCAACTGTCATCCCCGCGAACAGGCCGCGGCCTTGCGGAACGTAGCCGACGCCGTTTCGCGCGATCACGTCGGAGGGCCGGCCGGTCATATCGTCGCCGGCGAGCCTGATCGCGCCGGCCGCCGGCGGCGCGATCCCCATCAGCGTCTTCAACAAAGTCGATTTTCCGGCGCCGTTGCGGCCGAGCAAGGCAACGATCTCGCGCTCACGCACGTCAAGCGACACGGCATTGAGAATATGACTCTTTCCATAGAAGGTATCCACTCTGTCCACCACGAGCAGCGATTGAGAGCTTGCAGCAGACAGTCGGGTTTTGGCCGCGACAGCGGAAGCGCCGGAGCCGATATAGATCTCTCGCACCTTCTCGTTGTTGCGCGCGTCCTCGACGCTGCCGTCGACCAGAACGGCGCCGTCGTTCATGACGGTCACGTAATCGGCAATTCGGAAGACACGGTCGATGTCGTGTTCGACCAGCAGCACCGGAATCTCCGATGAGATCGTTTTGACCAGATTTGCGATCCGCTCGCGCTCGGCGACCGCAAGCCCGGCCAGCGGTTCATCGAGCAGCAGGATTTTCGGTCTTGTCGCCAAGGCAAGCCCCATATCGAGCAGGCGCTGGCCACCATAGGAAAGCGAAGCGGCCTGGGCGCGCTCGATGCCCGCAAGACCGAGATAGCCGAGAAGTTCCGTGGTCTCCGCGTTGATATCGGCGATCGCAACGGTCGAACGCCACATCGCGTAACGCATCGGCGATCGCGCTTGAACGGCAAGGCGAATATTTTCCTCAACGCTCAAGCCGACGAACAGGTTGGTAATCTGAAACGAGCGGCCGACCCCTGCCGCGGTGATGTCTTCAGGTTTCAGCCCCGCGACGGATTCGCCCTCGAGCTCGACCGTCCCGCGCTCCGGCTGGTAGAGGCCAGATAACACATTGAACGCGGTTGTCTTGCCCGCCCCGTTCGGGCCGATCAAGGCGTGCAAGGTGCGGTCGCGTACCGAAAGATCAAAGCCCCGCACCGCATGGATGCCGCCGAAGCTCTTGTCCAGATCGCGCGCCGCGAGCACAAGGCGGCCACCATCAATGGCCTGCACCAATGCTTGCGGCAGCGGAGAAACCTCCGCCGTCCGACGGCCGGCCATCGCGGCCGGTTCGATGGCGGGCGCCCGGAACGGGGCCAACAGCCGCCCCGCAACGCCGACGAGCCCGGTCGGCGAAAACACGATGAAGCCGATGAACAGCAGCCCGAAATAGAACAGCCAATCCGGCGTCCAGATCGACAGAAACTCGCGGAACAGGATGAAGAAGAGGGCGCCAAGCGCCGGCCCCAGGAAGCTTCGCATCCCGCCGATCACCACCATGGCGATGAGTTCGCCCGAGAAGGCGATTGCGAGTGGCTCGGCC
>Ga0207708_10000599_pt1 | contig 27785 bp, 21 predicted proteins | sample KBSK5101metaG_FD_184340 | JGI IMG/M metagenome (GOLD analysis project Ga0207708, IMG submission 184340) | Corn, switchgrass and miscanthus rhizosphere microbial communities from Kellogg Biological Station, Michigan, USA - KBS K5-10-1 metaG... | ecosystem: Host-associated > Plants > Roots >... | reverse complement strand
CCACAGCTCGTGATCTTGGCAAGGGGAGGCGATCATGACGCCTTCGCGCGCCTCGTCGCGGGCTCGATCGGCCGTCTCAACGCGATCGCCCGGCTGATCCTTCACGACTACGCCCTGGCCGAGGACGCGGTCCAGGATGCCTTCGTCGACGCGTGGCGAAGTCTTCCCGGGCTGCGCGACCCAGAACGCTTCCAGGCCTGGCTGACCAGATTGCTGATCCGGTCATGCCAGGACTCCCGTCGGCGGGCCCGTCGACGGACGCTCGAGATGCCTCTCCCGTCGATCGACGGTCCGAACGTCGCCGATCATCAAGCGACCTTCGCCGTCGTCGACCAGATCGAACGCGGCCTCAACGGGCTCACGATCGATCAGCGCACGGTCCTCGTCCTCACCTACTACCTCGACCTACCGATCGCCGAGGGTGCGTCCGTCCTCGGCATCCCGACGGGGACGATGAAGTCCCGCGTACACAGGGCTCTTGCGGCGCTGCGCGCCACGGTCGAAGCGGACGAACGACCGATGCCCACCACCGCGGAGCGAACGATATGACCGCCCATCGCGACGTCGAGTTGTTCCTTCGCGCCCAGTTCGAAGCGACGGCGGATCCGACCGTCCTTGACGGCCAGATCGATTCCGTCCTCAGCGCGACCGCCGGTCGGCGGCAGCAGCCCGTGTGGCTGGCGGCGCTCAGGAGCTACCCGATGACGACGACAGCGCGGTCGTTCGGTCGACCGCTTTCGACGCCAGCATTGGCGTTGCTGATGATCCTCGCGTTGCTGATCGCGATCACCGCGGTCGGCGTCACGACGGGCACATTCCGGCTCCCGCCGGCACCGGTCGTGAACGGACCGATCGTGTTCGGGCGGTACAGCGCGAACCTCGAGAACACGGAGATCTACCTAGCGCGACCGGACGGCTCCGGCATACATCGGGTTCTGGCAGGGGCGTACGAGTGCCCACAGTTCTCGCCGGATGGGAAGCGGCTCTCCGTCGCATTCGCCACCATGGCCGCCGACGGCTCGGACAGGAAGCCATTTCCTGCGCTCGCGCCGGGCATGACATTCGGCTGCTCGATGTGGTCGCCGAACGGACAACAGCTCGCGACCGAGGCCTGGAGCGTCTCGGATCCGGCCGTGGCCGGCATCTTTCGCGTGAACGCGGATGGGTCCGACCCCGTCCGACTGACCTCGAACGGGAACAACGGCCACGACATCCCCGGCGACTGGTCACCCGATGGGCAGCACCTCGCATTCTCGCGGAATACCGGGAACTGGTCCGATCTGTGGGTCGTGGACGTCGCTGATGGAGCGACTCGGCGACTCGTTGACGGCCCCGTGTTCGGTTCGGGATCCTGGTCCCCAGACGGCCAGTGGATCGCGGCTCGTGTCGGCCGGGACTTCATCATGGTCCATCCAGACGGAACCGGATATCACGCGGTCAGGATCCCCGTCACGGCTCTCAATGAGCCAGGCGAACCGTCGTTCTCGCCGGACGGCACACGCTTGGTCTTCAACATGAAGCCCATCGGGAGCGACAACGCCGACGTCTACACGATGAAGATCGATGGGACGGACCTCGTTCAGATCACGAACACGCCCAACGACAATGAGTACTTCGTCGATTGGGGGATCGATCCGAAGTAGGTCGACGGACCCTCGATCGGGCAGCAGCGGCGCCCGCCGGGCGCCGCTTCCGATTCAGTCGTCGCGGTAGCGCCAGCTCGAGGTTTCGGGCTCGAGGTGCGAGGTCCGGTGGATCCGCACCATCCACGCGAGACCCACCAGGTACAGACCCACGGCGAGCCACGGCACGGCGGCCGCGTACCACGGCGGTTCGGGCGCGAACATCGGCGAAGGGCCGCCCGGTGTCGCCACCCACAGGAAGCCAGCCAGCAGAGGCAGCGCCAGAGCCGCCCCGATCATCTGCCGCCCGAGCAGTCGAGCCGCACGAATGTCTTCACGCATGGCGGCAGGCTACGCCTCGCGTCAACCGGGTCCCCACTTCGCTTCCTGGATCCCGACCGCAAGGGCGACCGCTTCATCAAGCGTCATCTGGCTTCCCTCTGCGAACGCCTCGGCGTAATGCTCCTTGCCGAGCATGACCTCCGAGATCGAGGCGGGATTGCTGTCATGGAGCAGCTGGCGTAGGCCAAGCGGCGCCTTGACGCCGTATAGCTCGCAGAGATGCTCAGACGCCCCCATCAGCCGGGCCGCATCCTCCGGTCGGCCGGCCTCGACCGCCATCAGCGCGGCGAGAGGGATCGCGATGGTCGTGCCGGTCACGTCGCGGAGCGCGTGGGACGTTTGGAACGCGCGCACGAACCAACGGGTGGCGCTCGGAAAGTCGCCGCCCTCGATGTCGACCCAGGCCAGGCTCATCATCGTCTGGCACGCGTACCAGGTGTCGCCGTTCTGTTCGAAGCGCTCGAGCAAGGCGACGAGGGCGCCCCGCGACTTCGGATTCGGATGATCGCCGGGCACGACGGTGATGAGGGACCACTTCACACGCGCTGCGCCAAGCTTGTCGCCGACCTGTTCGTACAGCGCCTGTGATCGCTCCGCCATCTCGAGGACACCGGGCAGGTCCGAACTGATGTACCGATCGAAGCCGAGGTTCCAGGTGGCATCCGCTTCGCCCGCGACATCGCCGATCAGCTGTGCGATCCGGAGCTCTTCCCTGTAGTAGGCGCCCGAATCCTCGGGCCGGCCGTGCCAATACGCGATCCCGCCCGCGGCCGACGCCGCGAGCATCCGCTCTCGCGTCGGCGCGTCGCCGCCAGGCATGCGGAACAGCGCATCGGCGAACTCCTGGCCGTCGACCAGCCGGCCATCCTGCTGCCAGAACCGCCACATGGCGGCGATGAAGCGTTGTGCGAGGACGACCTCTCCGGCGTCGATCGCCCAGCGGATCGCCATTCGCAGATTGGGGTAGTCGACGGTGAGCCGGTCGAGCCATCGCGGTTGGTCTGGCCCGGGTAAGAAGGGGGCGGCCGCCTCTGCGAGTGCGAGATACGCCCACGCGTGGCGTGATCGTGCCCCAGTCTCGCGGCCCTCCTCCCGAAGGCGGTCGAGCCCGAACCCCCGGATCGTGGCGAGCAGCCGGAACCTGATGCCGGCTCCGCTCGCATCCGGCGCATCTCGGTGGACGAGGCTCTGGTCGACGAGATCGACCAACAGGTCGAGGGCGTCGCCGTCGCCTTCGATGACTGCTTCCGCCTGCTCGACATCGAAGCTGCCCTCGAAGACGGCGAGGTCGTGCAGCGCCTGTCGCGAAGCGGGCGGCAGCAGGTCGTGGCTCCAGGCGATCGCCCCGGCCAGCGACCGTTGCCGGTCCGGCACATCCCGCGGTCCCGAGCCCGGGAGCGGCAGGTTCGCCGCGAGTCGGTCGCGGATCGCCGCCACCGGGATATGGGCGACCCGTGCCGCAGCCAGCTCGACGCCGAGCGGCAGGCGGTCGACGAGCGCGCACACCTCCTCCACCGTCGCTTCGTCCCCTCCGGGCTCCCAGCCTGGCCTGACCGCACGGGCGCGCTCGATGAAGAGCCGCACGCACGCGTCACCCAGGGGGTCGAGCGGGTATTCCTGTTCACCCGCCACCCGTAGCGGGGCGCGACTGGAGATCAGGATGCGTGAGCGTGGGGATGCCGCAAGGATCTTCGACACATCCGGCGCCGCCTCGAGCAGATGCTCGAAGTTGTCGAGGACGAGCAGCACCGAACGATCCTTGAGATACCCGTCGAGTGCGTCCGACGCCGGTCGGCCGGGCCCATCGAACAGCCCGATCGTTCGAGCGATGACCGAGCGCACGGTTCCGGGATCCTCGACCTCGGCCAAGGGGACGAACCACGCGCCGTCAGGGGATCCGGATGAGCTGACTCGCGCGACCTCCGTCGCGAGGCTGGTCTTGCCGATCCCTCCCGGTCCGGTGATCGTCACGAGCCGATTCCCTTCGAGGAGCCCCGCGACGGCAGCAACGTCCCCATCGCGTCCGACGAAGCTCGTCAGCCGATCCGGGAGGTCGCCGACCGTCTGGCTCGAGGTCCTCAACGGTGGGAAGCCCTGCCTGAGTCCTGGGGCGTCGAGCTCGAACAGCCGCTCCGGTCGCGGGACGCCTCGTAGCTCGTGCGTCCCGAGGTCACGGATGTCGACGCCCTCGGGCAGCGCATCGGCGACGAGGGCACGCGTCGCGTCGGAGAGCAGGATCTGGCCGCCATGGCCGGCCGCGGCGATCCGGGCCGCACGGTTGACCTCGAACCCACCGTAGTCGTCGCCGGCCAGGTACGCCTCGCCGGAGTGGAGCGCCATCCGCACACGCAGGTCGATGCCGTCGGACCAGTCGTGTGCTGCGAGCGCCCGTTGAGCGTCGATGGCGGCCGCGACGGCCGCGCGCGCCTCGGGGAAGACCGCGAATACGGCATCCCCCTCGGTCCGCACGACGGCCCCGCCGTTGTCGGCTACCGGCCTGCGGATGAGCTCGATGTGCTCGGCATTCAGGCCGTCCCAAGCTCCTCCGAGCTCACGCACGAGCCCCATCGAGTCCTCGACGTCCGTGCGCAAGAACGTCACCGTCCCGGTCGGCAGCCACCGACCGTGGGTGACCGCGGCCTCCTGGCTCACTGCTGGCTGATCCGTTCGGCCAACGTCTGCAGCATCGCCATCGCCGCCTCCGGCCGCTCCCGGAGGATCGAGGTCAGGCCCTCTCCGCCGATCACCAGGGTCCGGACGTCGCCATCGGCCACGACCGATGCGACGCGCGGCCGCTCCAGGAGGACCGCGAGCTCTCCCACGTGATCGCCCTGCTCGTACGTCCGGATCAACCGGGTCGAACCGTCGGCCTCCTGGCGTTCGACGCGCACGACACCCTCGAGGATCACGAACAGCTCGTCGCCGACCTCGCCTTCGGTCACGATCGTCGTCCCGTCCCGGAAGTCCCGCTCCTCGGCGACCGCGGCGACCCGCTGCAGGTCCTCGGGGTCGAGGCGTTCGAACAACGGCACACGCCGGAGCTCGAGCATCCGCTCGACCTCACCGAGGCTCGTGTCCGGGCCTGCCATCGTCCCTCCGTCGCCGGCGCTCCGTGCCGCCAGGGTGCGGATCCACGGGTCGTCATCATGCCGCAGGGCGTCGAGCACGTCGCTGTGCGAACCGCCCGTCGTCGAGGCCGGATCCAGTTCGACGAGTCGCGCGATCGATCGCCCGAGCCGTCGATCGCCGACCGAATCGAGCGTCTCGACCGCTTGTGCGCGGACGTCCGCATCGGTCGATCGAAGACATCTGCGGATGACGCCGCTCGCGGACGGCACATCTAGGACGGCGAGCGCATCGAGCGCGAGGTCCTGGTGGCGGCGTCGACGCTGCTCCAGCACATCACCGAGGAACGCCACGTCCGGGCCTCCGGCGCCGGCGCCCACCAACCGCGACCGGCTGGCTGCGAGGCTCATCGCACGATCGACCTGCCGGTCGGCCCAGCGCGATAGGGCATCGCGGACTTCGGGAGCGTGGCCGCTCATCGCCCGCACAGCCGCTGCCTGGACGGCTGGGTCCGGCGCGTCCAGGCGCTCGATCACCCCCGAAGGCAATGAGTCTGCCGCCGACAGCCGATCGGCCGCGGCGTTGCGCACGAGGTGCGTCGGATCCTCGAGTGAGGTGAGCAGGCGGTCGGGCCGAGCGGCGGGATCGACGGTCGCCGCTGCCGCCGCCCGAACCGTGGCCTCGTCGTCGTGCAGCAGCCGTTCCAGCGTCTCGTCCCCGGGTCGCCGGCCGAGCCGATAGAGGGCATGGAGCGCTGCCGTCCGCTCGCGCGGCCCTTCGGTCAGGAGTCGATCGAGCTCCTCTTCGCCGCGCCTGATGTGCTCCGGGTGGATCGCATCCTTGCCGATCAGCGCCTCCGCCGACGACGCGCGCACAGCCGGATCTGAGTCATCGAGTGCCGCGAGCAATGCATCGAGTGTGTCGTCGCCCGGGGCGTCGGCGAGCAGGCGTGCGGCGATCCCGCGGACCCGTGGATCCGGGTCGGCGAGCGCGGTCATCAGGACGGCGCGGACGTCGGGAGCCGTCTCGAGGCGGTCGAGTCCCGGACCGCCCTCGAGGACCTGCTCGCCGATCCCGCGCCGCAGCGTCGCGAGGAGGCTTGCCGCGTAGCGCCGCCGGATCGCGAGCGCGATCACCACGGCGATCGCCGCCACGACCGCACCGAGCCAGAAGACCTGCGTCGGGTCCATCACCCTCGTGACGGTCAGCAACAGGACGCCAGACAGGATCGTCCCGAGCTGGCCGGGCACGCCGTCTTCGAAGGCCATGACCTGTGCCCGGCGGTGTGCCGGGACCGTGTTGTAGAACGCGCTCCATGCGGCATTCGACAGCCCGCGCTGCGTCACCGCGACCGTGGCCTGGACCAGCGCCGCCGTGGCGAAGCCGAACGACACGATCCATACCCCGAAGCCGAAGAGGTACACGAGCGGCAACAACAGGGCCGCGGCAGCGACGCCGAACCGGGTGTAGAACCGGCTCGCGACCGCGAGCGAGACGACGAACGACGCCGCCGTCACGATCGCCGAGATGGTGCCGATCGCGGCCGCCAGGGCGACCTCGTTGGGGAAGGCCGCGGCAGCCGCCTCGAGGAACGGGAACGTCATGAACAGGAGCAGGACGGCCAGCAGCACGTAGGCGATCGCGATCAGACCGAGCAACCGTGAACGGCGGACCTCGTCGAACCCTGTCCTGAGATCCGCGACGACTGATCGTCGGATCGCGGGCGGCGGACCCCATGCCGGCGTCGGCTCACGCGATGCGAGCCGCCAGATGACGAGCGCCGTGATCGTCAGCAACGCTGCCTCGCCGACGATGAGCGACTCGGTCCCGACCAGACCTGCGATCGGGCCGGCGGCGAGCGCCCCGACGAAGTTGCCGGCGATGGCTGCAGCGGTGCACAGCGGGAAGAGGCGCTTGGCCTGGCGGGCATCGAACGTCGACGTCGCGGTCGTCCACGTGATGGTGACCGCGATGGCCCCGCCCGCGACGACAGTCAGCCAGGTCAGCGGGATCGCGACATCGGGTGCCGCGGCGATGGCGGCACGCTCGGCGATCAGCGCGATGGCGACACCGATGAGGATCGCCGCGAACAGCGGCCCGCGGCGCACGCGGCTCAGCGAGGCTCCGTACGCCAGCGATGCGACCAGCGAGATGGCACCGAGCGGGATGAACAGGTAGGGGAGGGCATCCGCCCCGAGGCGTCCGACGACGAGCGTGTTCGCGCCGACCTCGCCGATGCCGCGACCGGCTTCGAGCACGGCGAACGCCGCGGCGACCAGGACGACCAGGGGTCGTTCACCCGGGCGGACGCCGGCGGCGGTCGTGATGCGCGCGAACGTCGCCGTACCCTCCTCCATATCGGATGTGCTGGTCCTGTCCCGCAGTGGGGCGATGATGCGGTCCTCGTACCGTGCGGGTCCAGTCACGGCCCGGCTCGACCCGGAATGGCTGGATGGGCGACACTAGCGCCCATCGCGAGACCGACCCGCGGAGGAACTGCGAACGTGGCGAAGGTGACGATGCCCCAGCTCGGCGAGAGCGTCGCCGAAGGGACGATCGGCAAATGGCTCAAACAGCCGGGCGACCATGTCGACAAATACGAGCCGCTGCTCGAGGTCATCACCGACAAGGTCAATGCCGAGGTGCCGTCGCCGTTCGAGGGTGTCCTGAAGGAGATCCTCGCCGAAGAGGGCGCCACCGTCCCGAACAACGCGGAGATCGCGGTCATCGAGACGGCCGATGATGGGGCGAGCAACGGCTCCGGCCCAGCCGAGGCGAAGGAAGCGTCTGCGCCCGCACCGGCGCCGGCCGCCGCCGCTGCGGCTCCTGACGACGCTCCGTCAGCCGAGGTGCCCGGTCCCGCCGGCTCCGATGAATCTCCGAACGGATCGTCGGCGGCTTTGGTGGCCGCCCCGGCGCCTGCAGCCGCCGCTCCTGCCCCGGCAGCCGCCGCCGCTACCGCTCCGGCCCCCACCGCGACGGCCGCTCCAGCTGCAAACGGCGACGCGGATGCACGGATGACGCCCGCCGTCCGCCGCCTCCTCCGAGAGCACGGCCTCAGTGCCGAGCAGATCGTCGGCACTGGCGGTGGTGGACGGATCACCCGTGACGACGTGCTCGCGGTCGTCGAGACGATCCGCACCGGCGGGCAACCGCCCGCACCCGCCGCCGCACAGCTCGCCGCGCCTGCCCAAGCCGCCCCCGCCTCATCACCGGCCGCTCCCGCCCCTGTCTCCCGCGCTGCGGCCCCGACCGGCGCCACCGTGACCTTCCCCGAGGGGACCGACGAAGTCCTCGTCCCGATGACGCAGATGCGCAAGGGCATCGCCGCCCAGATGTCCCGCGCGCTCATGGCGCCGCACGCGTACGTCCAGATGGAGGTCGACGTCACGCGGCTCATGGCGGTCCGAGAAGGCGCCAAGAAGGGCTATCAGGCGAAGGAAGGGATGTCGCTCAGCTACGTCCCGTTCGTCGTGAAGGCCGCTGCCGAGGCGCTCAAACGCAACCCGACCTTCAACGCGCACTGGACCGACGATGGGCTGCTGGCGAAGCGGCGGGTCAACATCGGTGTCGCCGTGGCCGTGGATGACGGTCTGATCGTTCCGGTCATCCGCGACGCGGACACACTCTCGATCCACGGCTTGAACCTGGCCATCACCGACGTCGCCAACCGCGCTCGCGCGAACAAGCTGCGCGTCGACGACTTCGGTGGCGGCACGTTCACGGTCGACAACACCGGCTACCTCGGCACGAACCTGGTCATGCCCATCCTCAATGTGCCCGAGGTGGGGATCGTGACCATGGAGGCAATCACGAAGCGTCCAGTCGTCCAGTCGACTCCGGACGGCGATGTCATCGCGATCCGGCCGATCATGAACATGGTCCTGGGCGTCGATCACCGCGCCAACGACGGCGCGGGCGGGGCAGCGCTCTTGCGCGACATCAAGGCATGGCTCGAGTCTGTCGGGCCGGACACCCCGATCTACTGATCCGTCCCGCGGCGTCTCCGCGACCCGGGGCGCCTCGCTGATGCGTGTCTTCGTCACCGGTGGTGCCGGGTTCATCGGTGAGGCGGTCGTCCGCCGGCTGATGGCCCGCGGCGACCGTGTGACCGCCGTCGTCCGCGATCCGAAGAACGCCGAAGCGCTCGAGGAGATGGGGGTCGACCTTCGTCAAGGCGATCTCTCGCGGACAGCCGCGATCGTCGACGCGATGCGCGGGACCGACGCCGCCATCCACCTCGCCGGCATGTACCGCGTCGGCATCGCGCCCAGCGAACGCCCACTGATGCACGAGGCGAATGTCGGCGCCACCCATCGCGTCCTGGAGGCCTTCGCGACGGCCGGCCTCGACAGGCTGGTCGATGTCTCGACGCTCAACGTCGCCGGCAACACGCACGGGCGCATCGTCGACGAGAAATACCGGCGCGACCTCGCCGAGGGCTTCCTCAGCTACTACGACGAGACCAAATTCCTGGCCCATCGCGCCGTCCAGGAGCGGATCGGGAGCGGGGCACGCATCGTCATCGCGATGCCAGGCACGACCTATGGCCCGAACGACCACTCCGCGATCGGCGGGCAGCTGAGGGCGGCCTACGACGGCGTCCTGCCGTACCTCGCCCTGACCGACCTCGGCGTCTCGCCGGCTTTCGTCGACGACGTCGCTGCGGGCATCGTCGCCGCGCTCGACCGAGGGCGGATCGGCGAGTCGTACTACCTCGCCGGCCAGAACATGAAGCTGCGCGACGCGATGGAGGTCGCCGCCCGCCTCGGTGGCCATAGCCTGCCGCGCTTCGAGATCCCCACGGCGGTCATCCGACTCGGTTCGCGCGCACCGGCGACGCTCGCGCGCGCCATGGGCTTTCCCGATGACCTCGGGGAGGTCGCGAAGTCGTCGATCGGGGTCACGTATTGGGGCTCGTCGGCCAAGGCCGCGACCGAGCTCGGCTACCAACCGCGAGATCTCACGAGCGGTCTGCGCACGACCTTCGACGTTGGGTGAGCGGCGGCTGCTCGTCGGCCTGATCGCGACGGCGCTGATCGCCGGTGGATGCGCCAACGCTCCATCACTCGACTTCGGGACACCCGTGAACCTCCACGTGACGACGACCCCGACGTCGGTCGAGCTCGATGCACCCGGCTGGCTTGCGGACATCTCGGCGGTCTACCTATGCCCGAGCGAACCCGCCCGCCTCCCCGACAACGCCGCCGAGCGGGTGAACTGGTCGCCCGGCCCAGATTGCGAGTTCATGGGCAGCTACCCGGGCCGTGACGGTCTGAAGCTGAGCATGCCGCTGAGCGGCCTTCAGCCCGAACGTCGACCGAAGTTCGACGCTGCGGCGGATTGGTACGTCGTGCTGCTCGATCTCGACGGGGATCGCGTGAGCGCCGCCATCAACAGCCAGTTCCACGCGCCCGAGGCGTCTCCCGCCTCCTGAGCGTCGGCACACCCGAACCGGACTACACTCGCGCCATGGCCCGCGAGCTTCCGATGTTCGAGCCGCCGTCGGCGCCGCATCATCCCGTGGCGGTCCCGGACTCGATCGCGATGGGCGGATCGACGCTGCCGCTCCGCCGCCACCCGGACTGGATCCGGGCGCGCATCCCGTCCGGCGAGAACTACCACGACCTCAAGGGCCTGCTCCGCGGCCTGCAGCTCAACACGGTCTGCGAAGAGGCCCACTGCCCGAACATCGGCGAGTGCTGGGATCAGCGCACCGCGACGATCATGATCCTGGGCGACACGTGTACCCGAGCCTGCGGGTTCTGTGCCGTCAAGACCGGTCGGCCGACCTGGTTCGACGATGACGAGCCGCGGCGCGTCGCCGAGGCGGTCGCGGCGATGCAGCTGGAGCACGTCGTCGTGACGAGCGTCGCGCGTGACGACCTGCCCGACGGCGGGTCGCGCATCTTCGCCGAGACCGTCACGCATATGCGACAGCGCAGTCCCGGCATGGGCATCGAGGTCCTGATCCCCGACTTCGACGGCTCGGACGATCGGCTGCGGACCGTGATGGACGCCCGCCCCGACATCCTCAACCACAACCTGGAGACGGTGAAGCGCCTGCAGAAACCGGTCCGCAAGCGCGCCCGCTGGGACCGCTCGCTGTACGTCCTCCGGCGAGCCAAGGAGATGGCGGTCGAGATCGGCTACGCGGTGCACACGAAGTCGAGCCTCATGGTCGGACTCGGCGAGACGCGCGATGAGCTGCAGGAGGCGTTCGAGGCCCTGCGCGAGAACGACGTCGACATCCTCACCGTCGGGCAGTACCTGCGCCCCTCGCTCAAGCACCTGCCGCTGGAGCGCTACTACCACCCCGATGAGTTCGCCGAGATGAAGACCGCTGCCCTCGCCCTGGGCTTCAGGCACGTCGAAGCCGCGCCGCTCGTCCGCTCGAGCTATCACGCCCGCGACCAGGTGCCGGACGCCGAGCTCAAGGCGAAGCGCCGCGAAGCCACCGTCGATGCGGAGGGCAGGGTCGTTCCCCTCGCCGTTTAGGCGACGCGTCCCGCCGAGCGTCGCGCGGGACGGTATCCTCGGGTCGATGGTTCGTCAGCTCTCCCGCCGGATCCCGCTCGCAGAGCTGCATTGCCACCTCGGCGGCGCGGTCACCCCGGCGATCATGTGGGGCATCGCCCACGCGCAGGGCATCAAGCTGCCGACCAAGGACTACTGGGAATTCCGAGCCATGATCACGGTCTCGAAGCGGTCCCAGAGCTTCGACGGCTACCTGCAGCTGTTCCATTGGACCGAGCTGATCCAGAGCTCGCCGATCGCCGTCGAGCGCGCGGTGTACGAGGTCGTCGGGGGCGCCTACCGCAAGAACAACGTCACGACGATGGAGCTCCGCTTCAACCCGATGAAGCGGAACCGCGGCGGTGAGCAGGATCTCGACCACATCATCGCGGCGGCCGTCCGCGGCATGGACAAGGCGACACTCGAGTATCCCGTCAAGCCCGGGCTGATCTTCTGTCTCGACCGCGCGTTCCCATTCGAGCTCAACGAGATCATCGCGGAGAAGGCGATCAGCTGGCGCGACCGAGGCGTGGTCGGCGTCGATATCGCCGGCCCTGAGTCATCGACCTTCCGGGTGGCTGATTACCGACGCCTCTTTCGACGTGCGCGCCAGTACGGGCTCGGCATCACTGTGCATACCGGCGAGGCCGGCCCGGTCGACGAGATCGCCCGGGTCGTCGAGCTGCTCGAGCCCGATCGGATCGGGCATGGGGTCAAGGCCGCCTACGACCCGCGGGCGATGGAGATGATCCGCGAGCGGGGCATCGTCCTCGAGCTGTGCCCGACGTCGAACATCAACACCAAGGTCGTCTCCGGGTGGGACGAGTTCCGCTGGATCTTCGACACCTTCCGCCGCAACGGCGTGAGGTTCACGATCAACACCGACGGCCCGGAGATGCTCAAGACCTACATCCGCGACGAGATGGCGACCCTCGGCCGGCTGGGCATCCTTTCGGTCGAGGATCAGGAAGCCGCGGCCGCGACGTCGCTCGCCGCCTCCTTCGTCCCGAACGTGTCCGACGTGCCGGCAGCTCGCCTGCAGCCCGCGGCGCGCGTCGTCGTGGAGCGCGAAGAGGCCTGATCCGCCCGGCGGGAACAGGGCTGGTCGTACACGTGGACAATCGGAGCGATCGACCGGTGCGAGTGTTCATCGCAAGCGGCGCTCGTTTCGATCCCGGCCCCGCCCGCGGACGCGTCACGCCCGAGATCGTGGGCCCGCGGACCGCCCAGGACGCGACCTTGGTGCTCCCTGGCGACCGCGACTGGGGCGTGTGGGTCGATACAGGGGACGGGCCCAATCTGTACTTCCTCGCGAGCGACTTTCCCATCGGGGCGACGGGCCGCGCTCCATTCACGCTCATCGTCGATAGTCATTACGGCGTGGGCGTCGATATCCCGGAGGATGTGCACGGCTGGCTCGGTCAGTGACAGGCATGTCGACCAACGCCTTCTTCAGCTGAACTCGAACGAGTAGTCCGCGCCGGTACGCTACCGAGATGGACGCTGAGGAGATCTGGCTGACTGAGACGCTGTACGACGACGTCCGGATGTCGATCAAGGTGGATCGGGTGCTGTTCGACAGCCAGACCGAACATCAGCATCTGGTCGTCGCGGAGAGCGAGCGCTTCGGGCGCATGTTCACGCTCGATGGCGTCACGCAGCTGACCATGGCGGACGAGTTCGTCTACCACGAGATGCTGGCGCACGTCCCGATCCTCGCCCATGGGGCGGCACGCGATATCGGGATCGTCGGTGGCGGCGACGGCGGGCTCGTCGAAGAGGTCCTCAAACATCCGACGGTCGAGCGAGTGACGATCGCCGAGCTCGATGCCGGCGTCATCGACTTCGCCCGGACGCACCTCGGGGATCTAAGCCGCGGGGCATTCGACGACCCACGCGTCGAGATCGTGCTCGGCGACGGCGCCGATTTCGTCGCGACGACCGACAGGCACTTCGACGTGATCGTGGTCGACTCGACCGACCCGATCGGTCCGGGGGCGGCCCTGTTCACCTCCGAGTTCTACGCGAACTGCAAGCGAGTACTCCAGCCGGGAGGTGTCCTCGTCACGCAGAACGGTGTCCCGTTCTTCCAGCCCGAGGAGCTTCAGTCGACGATGCGGATCTTCGGCGGTTTGTTCGCCGACGCGACGTGCTATCTCGGGGTCGTGCCGACGTACGTCGGTGGGTTCATGGCGTTCGGCTGGGGCACGGACGATGGAGGGCTCCGGACCGTGCCGCAGACGACGCTTCAGGAGCGGTTCGACGCGGCTCGCCTCGACACCCGCTACTACACGCCGGAGTTGCACAAGGCCAGCTTCGCCTTGCCGCGGTTCATCGGCGACATCGTGGACGGGGCCCGCCGGGAACCCGTCTGACGGACCTGGTCGTTCAGCGACGAGCTCAGGGCGAGAACGAATCGAGCGGCACGATCGGGCCGAACGTTCCGATCGGCCCGATCGTCGGGAGCGCGTTCCGGGACGCCAGCCGCAGATCCGCCGTGCCGGCCTGCTCCACGACGCACACGCCGAACTCCTCGAGGACGATCCCGCAGCGGCCGCCTGGCACACCCCAGACGACGGTGTGTTCCGGGAACGCGAGGTCATCGGACGTCAGCTTGTCGAACGTCAGGCCGATCTTGGTCGTACCGGTTCGCGGTCTTGGGCACTGCCCGTCGAGGGTCTCGAGCCGTCGACCACCGAAGGGCTCGTCGAGCGTGAAGCCGACGCATTGATCGATGTCGGTCGGGCTCGATAGGTTCAGGGTCAGGCGGAGTCGATGCTTGTCGTTCGGCAGATCGTCGACCACGTAACCGATGACGCTGACGCTCACCCCGGCGAGCCGCTGCGCCGCCGGTGCGGGGGCGAGGACGTTCGTCGCGACGATGACAGCGAGGACGGCGATGATCGGCAGCGTGCAGAGGACGTAGATGACGCGCATCGGGCGATATGACGCGCCGACGGGCGATGGCCTGTCAACACGACCATCGGTCAGGGGTTGGCGCTGGCCCGTAGGGTTACGGAGCGGGGCCGTCGTCCTTGAAGCGCCAGGACACACTGCCATGATGGCGCCCTCACACCCAGCGGCTCCTGAAACTACGGAGCCGGCTCGCGGCCGGATCGCTTGCGTGACCGTCGATCAGGACGACGGCGTACTCGTCGGCGCTGCTGCATCCTCAGGCGTCAGCTTGATGGTCGCGACGAAGGCGTCGAAGAACGCCCTGGCGTCACTGCGCCTGTGCAGCAGCTGGAACAGATAGAGCCTCCCGCCGGCGACGACGGTTCCTTCGATGTGGTTCGCACACTCAACGATCTTGCCCGAATGGCCATCGATGGTGATGTCTGCCTGTTCACTGCGAGGGATACCGCAGGCGCGGGGCCAGAGGTACTCGTCGACCCATGCGTCGATCGAGACTCCGTCCGGGATCACCGTCGACGCGCCCTTGAAGACGGCGCTGTAGCCGGTCTCCACGACGTCGAAGGGTTCGTCGTGCGCTCCGGTGTTGTCCGGGCGTGGCTGAGTGACGGGATCCCAGAGCTCCTTCGCGGTCTTGAGTCCTCCCCTGTCGATGTACCCGAAGGTGAAGCCGTTGGTCGGTGAGACGAACGTGGACGACAGGGCCGGGAAGACATGCGCGGCCGGCGAAGCTGACGGGGACGGGCTTGGCGTCGAGACCGCTGTGGGGCTAGGTGTAGGCGAACCGCCGACGCTCGGTAGGTCCGGCTGGCGCCGGACGATGTTGCCGGCGACGAGGCCGACCGCGATCACAAGGACCGCGGCGACGGCCACGCGGGCGAAGATGCTCACAGGTGTCGACCTCCACGTCGGCCTCAGGGCACGGCGCTGTCGAGTCGTGTGGATCTGCTCGAGGGCGGACAGCACGGCACGGTCGGACATCCGGGTCGGGCCGTCGTCGAGCCACGCTCGCGCGGCCAGGCCGAAGTCGTTGTCGTTCATGCCATCCGCTCCCGGGATGTGAGGCTGGTCGTTCGGGCATCGGCATCGAGTCCGGCCCGGAGGGTGGATGTCGCGTAGCGGATCCTCGACTTGATCGTCTGGGCCGGGACGCCGAGGTTCTCGGCGATCTCGGCAACGGACCAGCCGAGGTAGTGGTGGAGCACGAAGGCTGCTCGTTGCTCCGTCGGCAGCCGGCGGAACCCGCGGTCAAGCGCATCCCTTATGACGACGTCTTGGGTCGTGTCGCGCGACGCGGGCCCGTCGACGGGCAGCACCACGACATTGGCGGACCACTTCGACGCCCGCTTGGCCTCGGCGTAGCAGGCGTTGACCAGGATCCGATGGATCCAGGCCTCGAAGCGCTCGGTATCTCGAAGTGCCGGCAGCTCCCGCCACGCTGTGACGAGCGTCTGCTGGACGGCGTCCTCGGCGCGCCCGACGTCACGCAGGATCCGATGCGCGACGACGAACAGCCGGTCAGCGTAGCCACGAGCGATGGAGGCAAAGGCCTCTTCGTCCCCGGACCGTGCCGCCTCGACGAGGGCGAGGTCCATCCATCAGGCTCCCATCTCCGCGTCCCTGGGCAGGACGCTTCACCCACTATGAGTGGCGGGTCTGCGAAATAGGGGTGAAGATCGCGGCACGCGACCGTCTGATCCGGATGCCTAGCAATCCGACTTTCGGCCCCGTCGAGGAGCCAGTCGTAAGGTCCTCGTGTGATGCGGCAGCGGCTGCGCCATGCCCTAACGGACACGCGCAAGCAACGTTGCTACCCAATGAGACCTCCGGGCGGACGATCGTTCCCCCGGCGGTGGTCACCGGGGGTCTCGACGCCCCAACGCGTTCGTCGATGGGACGTTAGTCCGTTCTAAGGGCTTGTCGGCGACGCCTGTCCGTCCTGAACGTCTAGCTATGCGCGCTCCCGGAACACGTACCACGTAGGCACGGGCTCGCCGGATAGCTCGCGACGCCGGACCACGGCCGTCGGGTAGATCGCTCGGAGCGCTGCCTGCAGCCTCTCGGGGGTGACCCACGGGCTCGACGTATAGACGCGGCGGACGACGTCGCACATCTCGTGATCCGCCGACGGGATGCACACGATGCGTGGACCTCGCTCGAGGTCCACGATGCCCGGGTTCGTATACGTCCCCATGGTGGAGACGGTAGGTCCCGGAACCTCGTTCGGGTTCTCCCTTCGCCGGACGAGGCATTGCGGGCTGCTTACATCGAGAGCCCTTCACACCACCGGAACGCGCGGGCGATCAGGCCGACGCGCCGCCGATCCGGTAGGTGCAGCAGCGGTCGCCGGTCGCGATGTGCGTCTCGCGAACCACGTCGGGACCGAGGAGCTCGCGAAACAGCTCGAGCTCGGCGCGGCAAGCGGCCGTCGTATCAGCGGCGACGCGGTGGATCGCGCAATTGCGCTCGACGAGGCGTATCACCCCATCGGTCCCGAGCACGATCTCGGCGAGGTAGCCCTGCTCGTCCTGGATGACGGCGAGTTCGCGCGCTCGGTCGACCAACGGCGCGTCGGCCGGTAGCCGCTCGGCGAGGCGACGCCGGACGCGTTCGGTCGTCGTGCGGCGACGCTCCTCGAAGACGTCATCGACGAGGCCGTCCCCGCCGATCGACCGGATCGCGGCGAGCAGCCCGACGGCCAGCCCGTCGTAGTTCGTCGGGAAGAGGTCCTGCGCAGCCTCGGTCACGTCGTAGACGTGGCGTGGCCGGCCGACGCCGTGACGAACGGATCGACGGCTCACGAGCCCCGCGGCCTCGAGCGCGTGGAGCTGCTGGAGCACGCCCGTGCGGCTCGCGCCAAGCGCGGTCGCTAGCTCCTCGGGCGCCGACGGGCCCTCGTGGCGGAGTCGCATCAACAGGTTGCGCCTGAGTCCTGACGTGCCACCGATCGCTCCCGGGAGGGGCGGCAGGGCGGCCGGCGCGTCGTGGGCGCTCCGCGGCTCGGACATCGTCCGGGAAGGCTAGCACCGGCACCGGAGACCTGCTCCGGTGATAGGCTCGGCCGCGATGGACCTCGACCTCGCGCCGGAGCACGCACTGCTGCGTGCCACGATCCGGGACTTCATGACGACCGAGGTCGCGCCGGTCATCGACGAGCACGAGCGCGAACGGCGCTTCCCGACCGAGATCGTCACGAAGATCGGCGAGCTCGGCTGGCTCGGCATCCCGATCCCGGAGGACGAAGGTGGCGCCGGGCTCGACACGCTGGCATACGCGATCGCCGTCGAGGAGATCGGGCGTGTATGGGGCTCGCTCGGCCTCATCGTGGCGGCGCACACGAGCCTTGGCTGTGGCCCGCTCCACCTCGCGGGCACCGACGACCAGAAGCAGCGCTACCTCGTCCCGATGGCGAGCGGCAAGGTCCTCGGTGCATACGGACTCACGGAACCGGGAGCCGGCTCGGACGCCGGCGGCACCCGCACGACGGCCCGACTCGAGGACGACTGCTGGGTCATCGATGGCTCGAAGCGCTTCATCACGAACGCCGGCCACGCTGGCACGTACGTCGTCACGGCGCGGACCGGTACGACCGACAAGGGCGACGCCGAGATCAGCGCCTTCATCGTCCCCGCCGACACGCCGGGGTTCAGCGTCGGTCGACTCGAGGACAAGCTCGGGCTCCATGCATCGGCGACCGGCGAGCTGCGGTTCGAGAACGCACGGATCCCCGCCGAGAACCTGCTCGGTACCAAGGGCGAGGGATTCCGGACGTTCCTCAAGATCCTCGATGGAGGGCGGATCTCCATCGGTGCCCTGGCCGTCGGTCTGGCGCAGGCCGCGCTCGACGCCAGCATCCCCTACGCCCAGACGCGCGAGCAATTCGGCCGGCCGATCGGCAGCTTCCAGGGCGTGGCCTTCATGGTCGCCGACATGGCGACGGAGATCGAAGCCGCCCGGTCGCTCGTCTGGAAGTCGGCCTGGCTCAAGGACCAGGGCCGCGACTACGGGCTGGTCGCAGCCGAGGCGAAGCTGTTCGCGTCCGAGGTCAGCTCACGTGCGACCAACGCCGCGATCCAGATCCACGGCGGCTACGGCTACACGACCGACTACCCGGTCGAGCGCTACCTGCGTGACGCGAAGCTGACCGAGATCGGGGAGGGAACGAGCCAGGTCCAGCGCCTGGTGATCGCGAGGAAGATCCTCGGTCTGCGGGTCGTCTAGACCGCGCGCCCAGCTAGACGCGTGTCAGTCGGACGATCAGGCGGTACTGGCTCCGCGAGCCCACACAGGTCTGGAGGGTGAGCGTCGGGCGCGACTGACCGGCGTATGCCCAGGCACCGTTCTCCGGCGTCGTCAGGCGCCACCAGCGGACCGCATAGGTCGACACGTGCCCGCTGCCGTCGGCGTAGTAGACCTTGATCCCCTTGCGCAGCGAGCCCCGCACATACGCATCGTGAAGCGGCCTGAAGACGCTGTGCGCATGCCCGAACAGGTAGACGTTGTTGCGCCCGGCGCACCCCCAGCGATACACGCGGTTGCCCGGGTAGAACGACGATGAGCACGAGTAGCCGGTCGTCGAGCGCGAGATGCCGAGCGCCGGGATCCACACATGGTTCCGACCGTGGAAGCCCGACGATCGGACCAGGGTGGTGCTTTTGGCAGCACCCTTCTTGACGGTCGTGGGCTTCGGCGTTGGGACGCTGGGGGTAGGTCGGGCGGTCCAGCCGGCGGGGATCGGCGCGAAGATGGGCCGAGCCTCGGCAGATACCGTCTCCGCCGCGAGCGCGGCCTCGACCCGATCCGCCGCATCGGCGGCTACCGGCAGCCAGGCGGCGGGCGCGACCGATCCGCGCTCGTCACCGACCCGTTGAAGGGCCAGCGCCGCGGTCGGGGCGGTGATCGCGACGAGGTTGGCGACAAGAGCGAGAGCCAGCAACGACCGCACGGGTCGAGGGGCGGTGGGCATGACCACAGGTTCCCGGGCTCACGCCGGAAAGACCGTGGCTCGGACGTCCCATCGGGGATGGGAAGGTGGGGCCCCTGACGTTAGTCCCCGTCGCCGGCGGCCGCCTCCAGTGCCTGCTGGAGGACCGCCTTGAACTTCGGCGGGAACGGGCCCACGCCAGTCAGCACGTACGGCGACTGTTCGAACGCCTCATAGGTGTCGGGATCGGTCACGTACGACCGTGCGCACGTATCCACCGTGGAGCGCAATCGATCGAACGCGTCGCGGTTCCGGAAGATGTAGATGCGGAGTCGGACAGGGTCTGCCTGATCGAGGCCCTTTCCATCGAACCCGATCGCGGTCTGGATCAGCGTCGGGTCTTCACAGCCCGCATCGCCGGAGACGAGCTTGTCCAGGACCAGTCCCCGCTTCGTCAGCTCCGTCGCGATGCCGGTGAAGTCGGCCGGTGTCGGCGCCGGCGGGGTGACCATGACCGAGCCACAACCCGCCAGCACGAGCACGGCGAGGAACGCGAGCGTCGCGACGCGCAAGGGACCCACAGGCCGAGGCTAGCATCGAGGGGCGCTTGGCGCCGCCCGGGGTACGATGGCCGGCGAGTGAGGGCGCCATGACCGCTCCGAACCGAGCACGACGAACCTGTGGCTGGGCGGCCGCTCTGGGGATCGCCCTCGGTTTCGGTGTCGTCCCTGGGGCGCTGGCCGCGGACCCGCCCGCCCCGCAGAGCCGCCTCGAATCACCGATGGCCGACCTGGCCGTCATCCCGTCGGCGCCAGGTTCGAGCGCGGACACCACGCCCGACCTGCTCGTCCTCGATGCCGACCCCATCGAGCCGAACCAGGCGCGCGTCTCGATCCTTCGACGGGCCAGCAGCTGGGACCGCGTCGCCGTCCACGACATCGAGCTCGGCGAGAGCGACCTCGACGCTCGCTGGCTGATCGCCCTGGGCGACCGTCACTACGCGCTCATCGCCACGAGCTCGACGACCGCCCCAGGCAATGGCCGCGCTGTCGTCGTCGGCGTCCAGGTTCGCGATGAGGGTGGAGCGCCGACACTGGTCGAGTCCGGTCGGTCGACGATCGACCGGGCCGTGGAGGACGCCGGGGCCGCCGACGTCGACGGGCTCGGCAGCCCTGAGCTCGTCCTCGGTCTGCGACCCAGGTACGACGCGTCGGGCTCGTGCGGGACCACGACCCTCGACATCCTCGACTCGGCCAACTTGGCCGTCCGGCGGTCGATCCAGCGTCCCGGGCAGCTGGGATATGGCGTCATCGGACGCTTCGACCCCGTGCCCGGCGACGACCTCCTTGTGGGTGCCGCTCCCGACTGCCCGCCGGGCGGTCAAGGCCGATCCGGGTTGGTCGTGATCCGGTTGCGCGATGGCACCGTCACGACCATCGGACCGGGCATCGCCGCGCCGGATGTCCCGGCCATGCCCCCGCCGCTCCGCCTGCCGGAGGCGGGCGGTCGTGACGCCGCTGTGGTGGCGCTGAACGACGGCGTCTCGCTCGTTGACGGCTCCGGTCATGCCCCGCGGATGATCACCCCCGGTCCTGGCGTCCCGATCGTGGCCGGGCCCGACACGTCCGGCCCTGACGGCAGCGCGCGCCTGGCATGGCTGGCCAACGACGGTCTGCATTCCGCGCACCTGCGGATCGGTCGTGATGGGTCGATGCACGTGAGTGACATCAGTTCGCTCGGGCCGGATCAGATCGGCGCCGGGCGCTGGCCGCTGATCGTCGCGGGCACGGCCAACGACCTCAACGCCCACGGTGTCGCCAGCGCGTGGCTCGGTGATCTCGCCGAGACCGGCTGCCCGGACCTGGTCGTGCCCGGTGCGATCGAACCGTGCGGTCCCGTCCAGCTCCGGTCGGGCGCGTCGTGGGTGGCGACGCGCCTTCTGGCGATCCTGCCCATCGATGGTCGGCGGACGGCCCTCGTCGCCGCGGGCATGAGCTGGGATCCGAAAGCGGGTGTGCCAACGAGCCCGACGCCATGGGCGGCCGCGCCGGCCGGCTGGTGGCGCCACGGCCCGTCGACCCCGTTCGTGATGTCCGAGACGCGCGCCAGTGATGTCGTCTACTTCCACGACTTCCCCGTCCCGAGGACGACCATCGAGCCGACCACGGGTCGCGACGGCATGACGACGATGCCCGGGTTCACCGGCACGCGGATGTTCGTCACGGTGCAACCACTCACCGACGACGAGGATGGATCGACGACCGTGCCGGGCATGCGGGACGCGTTCGTGGCGCCGACCTCGAGCGACGCCGTGGCGCGGATCGCCCGAGTGCCCGTCCCGCCCGGGAACGAGTTCGGCAGGGATGGTGCATATACGACGCTGTCGCTCGGCGATATCAAGGCTGCCGGAGCGACCTCCACGGGCCGCTGGGGTGTGCAGGTCGTCGCGATCAACGACTGGGGCGAGGTCGGCGAGCCCGTCGTGGGCACCGTCACCCGCGACATCACGGGCCCGACGCTCAACCTGGAGACGCCGTTCACCAACCCGGTATGGCCGTTCCTCACGGACCTGTCGGGCCGGACCGAGCCAGGGTCGAAGGTGAGCGTCGACGGCGCGACCATCGATGTCGACCAGCGCGGCCGATTCACGGTCGTGACGCGCCTGGCGCCGTGGCCGCAGGACATCCGGCTGAGCGCCACCGACGACTCGGGCAATACGTCGAATGCCGATTTCTCGATCGTCGGCGGCGTCGACTACCGGCAATTCCCATGGGCGTTGATCGTGGCCCTCACGCTCCTGGGCATCGTGGCAGCACGGGGTCTGCGTGCCGCCGGACGTCGGCCCGGTGGATTCGAGGCGACGCCGTGGTCGCTGGGCACGCTGGACGCGGATGCGATGCCGGAGATCGAGGAGCTGCCGCCGGGCGCGGGGTTGGCCAGGAAGCGCACCCCGTAGACCCCGGGGCGCCATGCCAGAATGCGGCGGTGGCCCCGCTGCGGTTCCAGGTCTTGTGCCTGCCCAACGTCCCGTGGGAGGACCTGCGGGGCCGGGTCGTCCGTCTCGAACAGCTCGGGATCGAAGTGGTCACACTCCCTGACCACTTCGTCGACTGGACTCACCCGCCAAGCCCGTGGTTCGAGTCATGGACGACGCTCACCGGTCTCGCCGGCGCGACGACGTCGATCCGGCTCACGACCGGCGTCACCCAGATCACCTTCCGGAACCCGGCGGTGTTCGCGCGACAGGCGCTCACGCTCGATCACATCTCGCACGGGCGAGTCGAGATCGGTCTCGGGACGGGTCTGGCCGATGATCCGTCGCTGGCGATGGTCGGCATCCCCGACTGGGAGTCGCGGGAGCGCGTCGCACGCCTCGCTGAATACGTGCAGATCGTCGATCGGCTGCTGCGCGACGAGGTGACGTCGTTCGAGGGCGAGTTCTACCAGGTCGATGGCGCGATCATGAACCCGCGCCCCGTCCAGTCGCCGCGCCCGCCGATCACGGTCGCCGCGCTCGGGCCCGTGATGATCCGGCACGCCGCGCGGCTCGCCGACACGTGGAACAGCCTCTCGTTCAGCGAATCCTTCGACAAGCAGGTGGCCGAGACACGCAAGCGGGTCGGACTGGTGGACGAGGCGTGCGAGGCGCTCGGGCGGGCGCGTGAGACCCTGCGGAGGTCCTACACGATGTTCGACGCCAGGGCGCGCCCACGAGGCGGCGCGATGGACTACTACGAGTCGGTCGATCGCTTCGAGGAGATGGTCGGCCGGGTCATCGAGCTCGGCATGGACGAGATCGTGCTGTACCACCCGCTCGACGAACGCCAGGTGCCGACCTTCGAACGGATCGCCACGGACGTCCTGCCGCGGCTCCGGGCGAGTGTCCGGCCGGGCCTCTGAGCCGCGCCCGGACCCTGAACTCCGTGGCAACCGACGAGATGGACTGAGATGTCCCGCGAGATCCCATCCGGCCAAGCCATCCCAATCGGGTGATGCGAGCGGCCCTGGGTACGGCGAGTATTCCTTGCTACGTGGTCGCGATGAGAGCGACGGGGAGGTACTGGCCTAGATGAGCAATGACGCCGTCCAGCGAAGCGTGCTGCCGATCCCCGACCGGACGGGCGTCGGACTCACGACGTACGACGCCAAGGACCCGGACACGAGCTACCCGCCGGTCCGCGAGCTCCGTCCGCCCGCAGGGGCCCCGAACGTCCTTGTCGTCCTCATCGACGACACCGGCTTCGGCGCCTCGTCTGCGTTCGGGGGCCCCATCTTGACTCCGACGGCCGAGCGCCTCGCCGCTGATGGTCTCAGGTTCAACCGGTTCCACACGACGGCCCTCTGTTCGCCGACAAGGGCAGCCCTGCTGAGCGGACGCAACCACCATTCGGTGGGGATGGGCGGCATCACGGAGATCGCTACCTCAGCGCCCGGCTACAACTCCCTTCGTCCGAATACCGCGGCGCCGTTGGCGGAGACCCTCAAGCTCAACGGCTACTCGACCGCGCAGTTCGGCAAATGCCACGAGGTGCCGGTATGGCAGACCTCGCCGATGGGACCGTTCGACAACTGGCCGTCGGGTGGGGGTGGGTTCGAGTATTTCTATGGGTTCATCGGCGGCGAAACGAACCAGTACGCGCCGGCGATCTACCACAACACGACTCCCGTGGAGCCTGAGCGTACCCCCGAGGAGGGCTATCACTTCACGGAGGACATGACGGACAAGGCGATCGACTGGGTGCGGCAGCAGAAGGCGCTCATGTCCGATAAGCCGTTCTTCATCTATTTCGCACCAGGGGCGACCCATGCCCCGCATCACGTCCCGCCGGGATGGTCCGACCGGTATAAGGGCAAGTTCGACGCAGGCTGGGACCAGCTCCGTACGCAGACCTTTGCTCGCCAGAAGGAGCTCGGCATCATCCCGGACGACGCTGAGTTGACGGCACGGCCTCCAGAGATCCCCGCATGGGAAGACATGCCGGCGGAGATGAAGCCGATCCTCGCACGGCAGATGGAGGTGTACGCGGGGTTCCTTGAGCACACCGACCACCACGTGGGCCGCCTGATCGACGCGCTCGCAGACCTTGAGATCCTCGACGACACGCTCGTTTACTACATCGTCGGCGACAACGGAGCTTCGGCCGAGGGGACCGTCAACGGCATCTTCAATGAGCTGCTCATGTTCAATGGCGTCGCGCACCTGGAAACGCCCGAATATCTGGCCGCGCGGGTCGACAAGCTCGGCACGCCGGAGGCGTACAACCACTACGCGGTCGGTTGGGCCCACGCCATGGACACCCCGTTCCAATGGACCAAGCAGGTCGCGTCGCATTGGGGCGGGACCCGGAACGGGACGATCGTGCACTGGCCCGCCGGATTCCGCGCCAGAGGGGAGATCCGCAGCCAGTTCAGTCATGTCATCGATGTCGCCGCGACCGTCCTGGACGCCGCCCACCTGCCGGAGCCGACGTTCGTCCATGGCGTCCAGCAGATGCCGCTGCACGGTCGGAGCATGCGACCGGCGTTCGATGATGCGCAGGCACCCGAGCACCGGCGGATCCAGTACTTCGAGATGTTCGTCAACCGCGGCATCTATCACGACGGCTGGACGGCAGTGACCCGTCACAGCACTCCCTGGATCGTAGAAACGCTCCCGGAGTACGACGACGATGTATGGGAGCTATACGCGCCCGACGACTGGTCGCAATCACGCGACCTGTCACGGGAGCAACCCGAGCGCTTGGCGCATCTTCAGCGCCTCTTCCTGATCGAGGCGGCCAAGTACGGTGTCTTACCGCTCGATGATCGACGGATCGAGCGCTTCGATCCTGACCTCGCAGGGCGACCGACCTTGATCCGTGGCAAGTCGCAGGTCCTGTTCGGCGGGATGGGACGACTTTCCGAGAATTCCGTGATCAACATCAAGAACAGATCTCATGCCGTCACTGCGGTGATCGACATCCCCGAAGGCACCACCGCCGACGGCGTGATCGTCGCCCAAGGTGGCGCATTCGGAGGGTGGGTTCTCTACGTCAAGGCGGGCCGACCGGCCTACTGCTACAACCTGCTCGGGCTACGGCAGTTCAAGATCTATTCGGGATCGCTCATGTCGGCCGGCGAACACCAGGTCCGGATGGAGTTCGGCTACGACGGCGGTGGCCTCGCCAAGGGCGGGACGGTCTCGCTCTACCTCGATGGAGGGAAGGTGGGTGAGGGCCGCGTCGATACCACTCAGCCGATGATGTTCTCGGCAGATGAGACAACGGACGTCGGCTCCGACAGCGCGACCGCGGTAAGCGACGACTACGACCCGAGGACGAGCCGGTTCAACGGCCGGATCGGATGGGTTCGACTCGATATCGACGAGGCCGCCGAGGACCCGGACCACCTGATCACCGCAGAGGAGCGGTTCAACCTCGCGATGGCTCGCCAATAAGAGGGCCTGGAGGCATCCGCATCGAACGGGGGCACGCCCGCTGATCCACGGCTATGCGGGATGGGCGGGGGGAGGATCGACCGACTTCTCGGTGTCCGGGCGGATGACGCATCGGTAGCCGAGGTGCGCCATCCCGGTCTCGACCGTCTGGGGCTGGCGCGCGGCCGGTCTGTATCGCAAGCGATGGTTCGGAGCGCATCGGTGGGACCCGCCCTTCAAGACCCGACGTGGGAATCGTTCCACCGGTTGGCCTCGGTTGAACGAGAGATCCGGTCGCAGCACCCGCGGATCTTGCGCCGGTATGAGCAGATCCGGGTGCGCATCGGTAGTCGGACCGATCAAGAGGCCGCTCGGCGACCGTCTCAAAGCCGGTGGCGTGGATGGATCGCCGGAACTCCGGAACGGTGACGGTGTGTTCGGGTTCCCGCCGCCGAGATCTAGCGCTCGCGGGCCCGCCGCTTCGCGTCACGCAGTCGCGCCAGGGTGTCGTCACTCGGCGATCCGGCCGGGGTGGCGGTCGCGGCCGGTGGGGCTGACGGAGCGGGCGCGGGAGTGGCTGTCGCTGTCGGGGTCGCAGCCGCCGGGACCGCGGCACGCGACGGCCTCTTCGCCTCGACCGCCACATGCGGGTTCGCCACCGACGCCGTCGTGGACGCTTCCGGTGTGCGGCGCAGTGCCGCCCGCGTCTCGCTCGAAGTGGCGCGTCCGCGCGTCGCCAGCATCGACTCGCTCGTCGCGGTGCGGGCAGCCGTCGCTCGCCGCCGTCGAGGCAGTGCGCGGACCCAGCTGCCCGCCGCAGCGAACTCGCGCCGGCCGATCATCATGCGACGTAGGGCGACGTCGAGTGGCCACAGGATCAGCGCGAGCACGAGCAGCCATGGCCACAGATCCGTCGATGTCGCGGTCGTCCGCAGGTCGTGGATCCACGGCTCGAGTGGCGTCGTGATCACAGTCCCGCCCGTCGCGCCGCGGAGCGACGCGAGCAGCGCTTCGTTCGTGCCCAAGAGCCGGTACTCCGCGGCCGTCGGTGCGACGAGCCCGACCGTCCGCCCGAGGGGCGTCGAGCCTGGTCGCGTCTGGGTGATGCGCACGCCGTACGCGCCCGAGTCGATCTCGCCGAGCGGCGCCTCGTACACGCCCGGCGCCACCTGGACCAGCGGCACCTCTGCCGGCGTCAGGTCCGGTCCGACGACGACGGCCGATGTCGAATAGAAGTCACGCGGCGAGCCGTCGGCCCCCACGCTCTCCACGTGCAGCGTCGTCTGGCCGCCCTTCGTGTCGAACGCCGCCTCGATGCCGCCGGTCTCCTCGCCCGGGAACGTCCAGGCCACGAGCTGGCTGAAGAACCGGGAGAACCCATTCCAGCCGAGCCAGTCACGAGCCCAGCGACCGGTCGAATCGGACGTCCATGCGACCGAGCGCCCGAGCCCGTACTGCCACTGCGCGAGGAGCGGGTCGTCTCGTGACGTGACGAGGACGGTCTGCGCGGCGGCCTTCGCCGTCGTCCCGTTGTAGCCGCGCAGCCGCGGCAGCCCTTGATCGAGCCCTCGGAGGATGGGCGAGGACGAGGTGAGGATCGGGAAGAACGGCTCCTCGATGATCTGCTGGCCGGATACCTGCTGGGTCTCTTTGAGGAAGATGTCTGGGATGCTCGCCGGGTTCGCGGCGTCATAGAAGCGGCCGCCGCCCTGCGTGGCGAGGTCCTGGAGGAACGGGTTCGCGCCGCCGCCCGCACCGACCGTCGAGAGCGTGATCCCGGCCGCCTTCATCCGCTTGAGGATCTCGTCGTACTGCCCGGAGCGCGACCAGCCGTCGGTCAACAGGATGATGTGGCGTCGGGTCGCGGTCGCGGTCTCGAGCGAGTCGACCGCCTGCTCGAGCCCCGCGAAGATGTTGGTCTGCCCGATCGGGTTGATACCGGCGATCTTGCCCTGCAGGTCGCCGACCTGGCCGAGCGGCTGGGTCT
>Ga0207708_10000590_pt1 | contig 28038 bp, 24 predicted proteins | sample KBSK5101metaG_FD_184340 | JGI IMG/M metagenome (GOLD analysis project Ga0207708, IMG submission 184340) | Corn, switchgrass and miscanthus rhizosphere microbial communities from Kellogg Biological Station, Michigan, USA - KBS K5-10-1 metaG... | ecosystem: Host-associated > Plants > Roots >... | reverse complement strand
ATTGATGGTGTCGTTGCCATCGCCGCCGAGCAGCAAGTCGGCCCCGTCGCCACCGGTGATGGTGTCGTTGCCGGTACCGCCGTCGATGGTGAGTTGGGTGAGTGTCGCGATGCCGTTCTGGCCCGCGATGGTGTCGTTGCCTGCGCCGCCTTCGACCAGCAGTTGCTCGACGCCGGTGACGCTGATTGCCTGACCGCCCTGGGCAAACACCGCGACGCCCGTGCCGTCAAAGGCGAGACTGATGACGTCGTCGCCACCGGTGCCATGGGCGGTGACCCTGTCGTTGCCCGCGCCGCCATCGATGGCGAATCGATCACCGACACCCTGGTGGTCAACGAAGACTTGCGCGCCGCCCAGGCTGTTGATGACCGCCGGGCCCGGCTGCACGTTGAAGTCGATCGCGTCATCGCCTGTCGTGAAGCCCACGGACACCACATCGGCCGCGCCGTCGTCGGTGCCGCCGATGGCTCCGAGGTCGACGTGGATCTGCTTGACGCCGGTGCCGGTCATGTCGCCGATCGTGATGTTGTCCGCGCCACCCAGCGCTGCGATATTGACGGTCTCCATGCCGTGCAAATCCATCGTGATGACGCCGACGTTGCGGGTGAGAAGCGCATGCGAGCCGTTGGCCGAGATGTCGATGTTCTCGGCAATGTTGGCGCCGTTGAACTGCAACGTGTCGGTGCCGGAGTTGCCTTCGACGATGTCGCTGCCATCGCCCGGGTTCCAGACGAAGGTGTCGTCGCCCGCGCCCAGCTGCGCGGTATCGTTGCCGCGCCCGCCGTTGATCCCGTCGTTGCCATCACCACCGAGCAACAGGTCCGCGCCGTCGCCACCGGTGAGGGTGTCGTTACCCGCGCCACCATCGATCGTCAACTGGATTCGCGTGGCCAGGCCATTGCTGCCCGTGATGACATCGTTGCCGTTACCGCCACTGATCGCCAGCTGGTCGCCCTTATCGGAGTTGTCGATGGTCGTCCTGGCGGCGAGGCCACTGATCACTACCGAGGAGCCATTCAGGCCCACGGTAATCGCATCGGCGCCCGCGGTGCCGTTGACCGCGACGACATCCGCCTGTCCATCGCCCGCGCCTGGATTGGCTGCGCCGGCCAGATTCACGAATACATCCTTCACGTCCGTCTGCGATAAATCGTTGACGGTGATGCGGTCTTGTCCGTCGAGGGCAGCGATATCGATGCGCTCGACGCTCGCCAGAGTCAGGGTCGCATTACCGACATTGCGCGTGACCTGCGCAAGGCCGAGCGGGCCGGCCGAAACCGAAATATCTTCGGAGGCGGACGAACCGCCGAATGCGAGTCGATCGGTACCCGAACCGCCATCGACGATGTCGTTGCCGTCGCCCGACTTCCAGATGAACGTATCGTCGCCGCCGCCAAGGAGGGCGATGTCGTTTCCGCCGCCACCGGCCACGATATCGTTGCCGTTGCCCGCAAGAATCAGGTCGTCTGCCGCGGACGGTTTTTTCGGTGATCCGATCACGGTGACGCCCGGGGAAACCAGCTCTGGCGTAATCGTGTCGCCCGCATTAGTGCCGATGAAGATGCTCATTTGAACTCTGTCCTTTCAGGTCTATGGTTGGATGACGATGCTTGGATAATGTCTGGTCCCGCCGCTGCCGCATTCGCTTAAGGTTCGCGCATGGCGCGACTGGCGAAGGCAGTCAGAGGTTTCGTGAGGTACTGGAACAGGGTGCGCTCCGGCGTGGTGACGAACAATTCCGCCGGCATACCCGCGTGCAGTTGAATCTGCGGATAATTCTTCAGGCTCGCGGCATCCACCTCGACGGTCGCGACGAACCACGACTCGCCGGTGTTGGGCTCCGTAACGCGATCCGGAGAGATGAACAGGATCCTCGCCGGCAGCAGAGGAACCGTGCGCGAATCGAAAGCGCTGAGACGGACTTCGGCTGCCGCGTCCTTGTGCACGTGATCGATATCCTGGGGATGAATTCGCGCTTCGACCACGAGCTTCTCGTTTTCCGGCACCACATCGAGGATGGCCTCGCGCGGGGCGATCACATCGCCAACCGCGGAAACATGCATCGACATGACTTCGCCGTCCACCGGCGAACGCACGATGTGACGTTCGACCTGGTCCTGGGACGGGCGCAGGCGTTCCTCCAGTTCGCGAACCTTGGCGGAGGCTTCCTTTAGCTCGTCGGCGGCCTGTTGTTGATACTGATTGCGTGCCTGCGCGATGCGCGCTTCCAGCTCGCCGACTCTCTGGCGCGAGAGGGCCAGGTCGCTGCGATATTCGCCGACGCGGGCCCGATAGTCTGATTCGCCGCGTTGAAGATCGAGGATGTGTGTGCGGCTGATGAAACCGTCGCGCACCAGCTTGTTGTTGATCTCGAGTTCTTCGGCGGAGAGACGCGCGGAGTTCTCGGTTGCGGCAATCTGGGATTCGAGTGCGCCGGCCTGTGCATGCGCTTCGCGGATCTGCTTGTCCAGCGCGGCAATCTGCTCGTCCAGCGTGCGCCTGCGCGCTGCAAAGAGCGCATGCTCTCGCGCAAGGTGCCCGGCCGCCTCCGGCTCTTCTGCGAGATCCGCCGGGGCGCTGAAGCGCGGCCGCAGGGCGGCCTCCGCCTCGGCCCTTGCAGAACGGACGCGCGCGGCACGAAGCTGATCCCGCAACAGATTCAGCTCGGATTCGCTGCGCACATCCGCCACGACAACCAGCGGTTGTCCCGACCGCACCCGTTGTCCGTCGCGTACCAGGATCTCGCGGACAATGCCGCCTTCCTGATGCTGTACGGTCTTGCGGTTCAGCTCGACCTTGACCTGGCCGTTCGCAACCACGGCGCCTGACAGCGGCGCGGTCGCTGACCAGGTTGCAATCAGGCCTGCTGCGAGCGCTATCGGCAGCATCATGCGCCGGGTCTGCGTCCCGAGCTCGGCACGTGTGCCGGGATCGTGGTCGGCTTGCGCAAGCAGCGCGGCGAAGGACAGGGCAGGGGGGGTCTTCATGCGAGTGCCTCGGCTGCCTGGCCGGCTTGCGCCGGTATGCTTTTGTTGGATCGCGCGGCCACAGCGTGCATCCGCGGAAGTATCGTAATGGAAGGCCCGAAGGCTTCGAGCGCTCCTTCGTTCAACACGGCGAGTTTGTCGAGCTGCGACATGAGCGCAGGGCGATGTCCGACCATGATGGTCGTTACGCCGCGCGCCTTGAGCTCGCCCAGCGCGGCCTGCAGCGCAGCTTCTCCCTGCGCGTCGAGGTTGGCGTTCGGTTCGTCCAGCACAACCAGCCGGGGATTCCCATATAAAGCGCGCGCAAAGGCGATGCGCTGCCTCTGGCCTCCTGACAGGGTGGCGCCAGCTTCCCCGATCTGCGTCTCGTACCCGTCGGGCAGCCGCAGAATCATGTCGTGCGCATGCGCCAGGCGCGCCGCCGCAACCACTTGCTCGGAGTCCACAGCTCCAAGGCGCGCGATGTTCTGCGCCACCGTGCCGCCAAACAACTCCACGTCCTGCGGCAGGTAGCCAACATGTTTCCCGAGTGCGTCCCGATCCCAGCGCGCGATATCCGCGCCGTCGAGCCGGATGACACCCGACTGCGGCTTCCAGATGCCGAGCAGGAGGCGAATCAATGTCGTCTTGCCGGATGCGCTCGGTCCGATGACTCCGAGGCTTTCCCCAGCCTCAAGTGTGAACGCCACGCCTTTGATGAGCGGCGGCCGCGCTGCGGCGGCGGAGAAGATCACGCGTTCCACTTCCAAACGCCCGATGGGTGCGGGCAATTCCAGATCGGCCTGCCCCTTCTGCATGGCCGGACGTTCGCTCAGCCGCTGCCACGCACCGCGCGCCTCCACCAGCACTTTCCATCCGCCGATGAGCTGCTCGACAGGCTGCAGTGCCCGGCCGAGCAAGATGGTGGCCGCTACCATGATTCCCGGTGAAGCGTGCCTCTCGATTACCAGCCATGCTCCAATGGCCAGCATCACGATCTGCAATCCCTGCCGCGTCATCCGTGCGATAGCGCTAAGCCTCGATGAGCCGGTACCCAGTTGCGCCTGCGCCTCCAGCAACTGGCCGTGCCGCACTTGCCAGCTTCCGACCGCCGCCCGGGTCATGCCCATGCCGATGATGACTTCTGCGTTGCGCGTCAGCGCTTCCGCGTGACGCGTGGTTTCGCGCGAGCAGCGCAGCGCTCGCTCGGCGCGGTCCCGCATCAGCCTTTCGTTCACAATTGCCAGTGCGGTCAGCAGGCACGCGCCCAGCGTGGCAGCGAGTCCGAGCAACGGGTGCATGAGACCGATCACCAGAATATATATAGGCAGCCAGGGGGCGTCGAACAGAGCATGGATACCCGTGCCGCTCAGAAACGCGCGCAGTTGAGCGATATCGCGCAGCACATCGGTATTGGCACGGCCGGAGACGCCGGCGGCATCGCGCAAGGCACTCGCGAGCGCGGCGGGCGACAGGCGCCGGTCAAGCGCGCGGCCTGACCAGCCCAGGGCACGCGCACGCACGACGTCCATGCAATAACCCAGCGCCAGTGCCAAAATCGCCAATGCGCTCAGCATCAGCAGCGTCTCCACGCTGCGGCTGGAAAAGACGCGGTCGAAAACCTGCATCATGTAGATCGACGGCACCAGCAGGGCGAGATTGAGCACCAGACTTGCGGCGCCTGCGAGCAACACGAAGGATCTCAGTTGGGCAACGAATAGCCAGCTCATGGGAATTCCGGTCTGTCGGCGATGGCTGCGCAGTCTAATGAAGGGTCTGTATCAGGCGCACTTCGCCGTCACGGGAATTTTGTTTCATGTGTTTCAGACATGGGCAGCGGCAGCGCAAGCCGCTGCCGTAGTTGTATGATCCGACTCGCCGACTGCGATCTGGAGCATTCCGCCGCGCAGTCAAGGAGGCAGGCACCCATGAACGCCAAGACCACGATCCTGATCGTCGACGATGAACCCGACCTGCGCGAGGTCTTGCAGGAGTATTTTGTCGGGCAAGGTTACAACGCCCTCAGCGCCGAAAGCGCAAGCAAGGCGCGGGCGCTTGCCGCCGCAAATCCCGTGGACGTGGCGTTGCTTGACATCGCCATGCCCGGGGAGGATGGACTGAGCCTGGCGCGCCATTTGCGCGAGCGCTATGGCAAGCTCGCGATTGTCATGCTGACTTCCGCCGGTGCGGTGGTCGATCGCATCGTCGGCCTCGAGATGGGAGCCGACGACTATGTGACGAAACCGTTCGACCCGCGCGAGCTGCTCGCGCGCATCAAGAGCGTCCTGCGCCGCACCTCGGCGGCGTTCAGCGCCGAGATCGGTGCCGAAAGGGTGCGCATCGGGCGCTGCATGCTCGATCGCGCCGCCCATCGCCTTAGCGACGAGGACGGTCGGGAAGTGCCGATGTCGCCGATGGAGTTCATCCTGCTCAAGGCGCTGAGCGATCATCCCGACCGTGTCCTGTCGCGAGAACGCATCCTCAACTTGAGCGGGCAGGACGATTGGGACCCGCTCGACCGCAGCGTGGATCTGCGCATCCTGCGCCTGCGCAAGAAAATCGAACCCGATCCGGAGTATCCGCAATACATCCTGACGGTCCGCAGCGAGGGCTACAAGTTCGTGCCCGGAGGTTCCGAAGCCAAATGAACGCTTCGTTGCACGCAAAATGGGGGTCGCCAGCGCGGCTCGCAGTGCTCGCGGCGCTACTCGCCCTGAGCGGCTGCATGCGCGAGACCGAGCCGCCCCTGCGCATCGGCACCAACGTCTGGATCGGGAGCGAACCGCTTTATCTTGCGCGGGACCTCGGCCAACTCGACCGCGAAGCCGTCCAGTTGGTCGAGTACCCTTCGGCAAGCGAAGTTTCCCGTGCCTATCGCAACCAGGCGATCGACGGGATGGTCATCAGCCTGGACGAATTGTTCGTCCTCGCCAAGGATGGATTGCAACCCAGGGTCGTGCTGATCATTGATGTGTCCCATGGAGCGGATGTCATCGTGGGGCGCTCCGGCATGCGCGTGATGAAAGATCTAAGGGGAAAGCGGGTGGCCGTGGAAAGCGGAGCCCTCGGCGCGTTCGTCCTGAGCCGTGCCTTGACGGTCAACGGAATGACGGCGGGCGATGTGCGCATGGTGCATCTGGAATCGAACGAACATCCTGCCGCCTTCAAACAGGGGCTGGTCGATGGAGCCGTTACATTCGACCCCTACCGCACGCAGATGCTGGGCGCGGGAGCGCAGACGCTGTTCGACAGCAGCCAGATCCCCGGCGAGATCGTTGATCTGCTCGCGGTGCGCGAATCCGTGCTGGAGAAGAATCCGCTGGCGGTGCAGGCGTTGCTCGCAGGCTGGTTCAAAGCCCTCGAGTATCTCGAGCGCGAGCCCAAGGATGCCGCTGCGCGCATGGCGGTGCGCGAGCAGATAACCGGGGAACAGTTTCTGCGGGCATTGAAGGGACTGCGCACTCCTTCCCGGACCGACAACCTGAAAATGCTGGCAGGCGCGACGCCGAGCCTGGTGGTCTCGGGGCGCCAGCTGATGACGCTGATGGTGCAATCGAAACTGCTGCGCAGCACGCTCGAAATCGAAGGCCTGATTGCGCCAGGCCCGTTGCAGAAGTTGCCTAAGTGAAGAAGCTTCTGCCGGCTTCGCTCCGGCTCACGGTTCCGCTGATCCTGCTCGGTTGCGCCGTTGCGCTGAGCGCGCTCAACCTGATTTACCAGGTGCCGCAGGCGGAGCGGGCGGTGGAGGAAGATCATCGGGAGCGCCTGCTTCAGGAGCTCTCGCGGCTGCAAAGCACGCTGGAATATCTGCTGCTCAAGGGCGATATCGAAGGTGCCCGGCGGGAGGTGGCGATTCTGGCCTCCAATCGCAACCACACCGTGGTTGCGCTGACCGATGACAAGCATGTCGTCATAGCAGCCACCCGCCGAGCCTGGCTGGGGCGCCCGGCTGCGGAAGTCCTGCCGCAGTTTGACGCGAGGCAGACGGAACAGGTCGAACTGGCAAGTGGCGCGCAGGTGGTGCGCGAGCCCGACAAGAATGCACTGCTTGGCTTCGCCGATATCCCGATGGGTGGCGGCAGCCGTGAACTGCGGGGATCGCGCACCGGCAAATTGTATTTCGAGTACGACTTGAAGCGACCCAAGAGCACGGTGCGCGGCCAGATCGTCGCTCAATCGCTTTACTGGACGGCGTGGGTGACAGCCTTCGCAGCGGCCTTGTGGATCGTCTTCCACTTCCTGTTGACCGGCCGCACCAACCGGTTGGTGCGCGCGGCGGAACAACTAGCGGCTGGGAATCTCAGCGCCCGCAGCGGTCTGCGCGGGCGAGACGAGCTCGCCCGATTGAGCCACGCATTCGATGCCATGGCGGACGAAGTTGCGCGCACCCAGACGCGCCTGCACCGGGACATCGCCGCGCGCATCAAGGTCCAGCAGGCGTTGCTCGCAAGTCAGGAGCAGTATCGCACCATGTTCAACGCCTCCATCGACGGGCTCGCACTCTGGAGCCGCGACGGTGCGATTGTCGACATCAATCCGGCGCTCTGGAAGATGTATGGCTACAGCGATGAGGAATTTCTCGCGCGCGATCCTGAAAAACCCATTCGCCAGGAGCCTCGGCCGGCGTTGGACAGAATCATGCCGTCGGTGTCGAGGGGCGAAGCGTTTCACACCGAACTGACGGACCGTCGCAAGGACGGTTCCTCGCTGGAGCTGGAGGTCCACGGCATCCCGATGGAGTATCGGGCGCAGCCGCATATGCTCACTATATCGCGCGACATCACCGAGAAAAAGCGTGCCTCGGAAGAGTTGGTGCGGCAACGCGAAATGCTGCATCAGCGCGAGAAACTTGCCGCGCTCGGTTCGCTGCTGGCCGGCGTGGCCCATGAACTCAACAATCCCCTTTCAGTTGTCGTCGCACGAGCGGCAATGCTTGAGGAACGGGATGATCCGGTGACCCGGGAAGCGGCGTCGAAGATTCGCGCCGCAGCCGAGCGTTGTGCCCGCATCGTGAGGACCTTCCTCGCCATGGCGCGACAGCAGCAGCCCCAGCGGGTCCCCGTTACCCTCAGCGAAGTCGTGTCGGCGGCGCTCGACCTTACGGGCTATTCCCTCAAGACCAGCGGAGTCGAGGTCACCCTCGATCTGGCCGTGGATGTCCCGCCCGTTCTGGCCGATGCCGATCAGCTTCATCAGGTGTTCATGAATTTGATCATCAATGCCCAGCAGGCTCTGCAGGACCAATCCCCTCCCCGCAAGTTGCGACTGGCAAGCCGTTTCGATTCCGGCGCCAACGTGATCCGCGTCACCGTAGCCGACAACGGACCCGGTATCCCCGAGGCTGTGCGAAAGCGCATCTTCGAACCCTATTTCACGACCAAGCCAATCGGTTCAGGCACCGGTGTGGGCCTCGCGGTATGTCTGGGCATCGTGGAGGCGCATGGCGGAACCATTGCGGTCGAGAGCGGGCCAGGAACAGTTTTCACCATCGTGCTGCCGGCTGCGGATCCAAATGGCGCCGACGCCGAGGAGAGTAAACCGGTCGCCTCCGGACCGGCGAAACGCTCCGCCCTCGTGGTCGACGACGAGCTGGAAGTTCGCGATACTCTCGCCGAGATCCTGGTGAGTGCAGGCCATCGGGTCGTCGCGGCGGCATCCGGGCGTGAAGCGCTGGCGCGCATGGGTGAGCAGAGATTCGACGTGATCCTGACCGACATCCGCATGCCTGATCTGGACGGGCGCGCGCTATACCGGGAAATCGAGCGGCGCTGGCCCGAGCGGGCGGCACAGGTCGTCTTCGTGACCGGGGATACGCTCACTTCGACACTGCGCGCATTCGCCGACGAGACTGGCCGTCCCGTTATCGAAAAGCCATTTCTGCCAGGCGAAGTGCTGCGCGTGATCAACGAAGCAGCCACCGGGCTCGAGCGCGAGAGCTGAAATCAGTCCTGCCACGAATTCTCCGCAAAGGTCGATGCTGGTGAGAGTGGCTTCCCGCTTCCCAGGACACTGACGAGCGCCGGCGGCTTCCGCATTTGCGCGACACTGGTTCCAGCAGGTCGCCCGGTTCTTCCGCGCAGATCCTTTTCCGGATTGAGCAGCACCGCGCGCGCCGAAACAAACGAAACAAAAAGGGGCGCACGGTGAAATTTTCGTGATGCGCCTGTTCAATACACTTCTGGGCATCCTCTTTAGTAACAGGGACTCATCCCCAGGAGCAGGTCCATGACACCCGAACACATCCATGCCGTTCAATCCACCTGGGGCAAGGTATTGCCCATCAAAGCAATCGCGGCGCGGCTCTTCTGCGAGCGACTCCTCGAGACGGATCCGTCGCTCAGTTGCCTGTTCAGAGGCGACATGCGCCAACAAGGCGCGAAGCTCATCCAGGTAATAGATGCGGCCGTGAACGCTCTGAGCCGGCTGGATCGAATCGGGCCCTTGATGCAAGTGATCGGCAGGCGCTACGCCGATCGTGGAGTCGATGATCACCACTTCGGCATGGTCGGGGACGCGCTGCTTTGGACGCTCGACAAGGGGCTGGGTGACGAGTTCACCCCTGAGGTCAGAGACGCCTGGGCAACTGTCTATGGTGAGTTGGTCGCCGCCATGCTCGATGCGGCAGCCACAACGCAGCCAGGGCATGTCCTGTCTGTCGACCAAAAGGATGCGGCATGACCGTCGTGCGCTGTGTTGCCGGATGCGAGTCGAAATATCCCTGCTGCAGCAGCGCGCCTTTGCCGGATCGCGATTGCGCGAGCTACCGGGAGGGGCGCAGCGCAGGATATGCAAACTTGATTGCCGCATGACCGAATTGGCCGACATGATCCGCATTGGTATCGTCAACGGCGATGTGGCCCGCATTCAGAACGGTCGCGGCGTGATGCTGAGCGTGCAGCATGGCACCGTCTGGATTACGCAGACCGACAGCGTGGCCGATGTTTTCCTCAATGCCGGCGAGTCGTTCCGCCTGGATCGCGATGGCCGCACGCTCGTATCGCCCTGCGGCCCCGAGCCGCTCGCACTGGTGACGCTCGCGTCTTCGAGCCGAACCGCGCCGCTTGCGAAACGCGTGGCAGCCGGATTGCGCAGGATGTGGACCGGCCTTCGTCGGGTGCCATGGCGCGCGTCACTAAATTGACCAGCCGAATCTGAGTTGTGCGCAACGATGCCGAATCCCGAATTCTCCATCAGCCGTGACAGTTACCTCGATCGGGGCAGGATGCGGCCGGCGTACCTGGTGGTGTGACCGTGTTCCATCCAACCGGCTCGACGCAATCGTCGAGACTGCGCAACGCAGGGGTAATGACGCCGGGATCTTCTGCACACGCCGTAACCCTGAAAAACGGCCGCACACTTGGGTTGCGCCTGGCACGATCGGAAGATGCCTGCGGCGTGCAGCGTTTCGTGCAGGGCCTGTCGGAACGCTCGCGACGCAACCGTTTCTTCACCCCCGTCCGCGAACTGTCGTCCGACCAACTCGAGCGCATGACACGTTCGCATCCTCCAGGCGAACTTGCGCTCGTGGTCGAGACCTCGGACTCCGCGGAATCGCGCATCGTCGCCATGGCGCAATACGTGGTTTGCGAGACGCTCGACGCCGAGTTTGCAGTAGTAGTCGATGACACCTGGCAGCGACAAGGGCTGGGCATCCTGCTGGTCGGCGTGCTTGCCGAGCAGGCAGCTCGAGCGGGACTCAAGGCATTCGCTGGCCTGGTCCTCGCCGACAACTGGCCGATGCTCGCGCTCCTCACCCGTCTCGACTGCGAACTGCTACCCGATCGCGATCCTTATATAGTTCGAGTCTTCAAGCGTCTCGACGCGCATCTTCCCGCGGCTTGATCGTTCCTGCCCGCGGCGCCTGCATTTGCGTTTTGCAGGATTCCTTTTGGGCGTTCCAGCGAGATAGACAACTTCTCGGTTGAGTCGCGCGACAGCAATGTGGCCCGCGCGAGTTTCCATTCGTTGAAGCCCATTGAAAATCGGACCTGTGCCGTTGGGCGGTTCGATTGCAATTCAAACGTGGGCATGCGTGATGTATCGGGAGGTGATGTCGCCGGTTGGTGCGGTATCGCACATAGGCAGATTCCAAATCGGACGGGAATCGGGAACGCGCGGGATCGCGGTGTCATCCAATGCCCTGAACAGCAACTGCGCGCGACCTTGGAGCGGGTTCGATCTTTCGCGACCCCGCGTGCGCCGAGCGCAATCATCGATCGGATCAATGAATATGAAGCCTACCGGCCTATCCCCAACGTATCGCCTGCAGCAAGCGAAGCCTGCCGCACATGCTTGCGCAGACCCCAAGGCATCGAATCCCACACCGAAGCTGCGGATTGCCGTGTTCGTTGCAGTTCTCGCAGGGCTAACTGCCTGCGGTGGCCATGGTGGCGGCAACGATAGTACCGGGCAGACGCAGGCGGCTCTGGTGGCAGCGGGCAAGCAAACGTTTCGGTTCGATACCTTCGGGGACGAGACGAAATGGACTGACGCCCTGCGCATGCAGGAGGTGATCAGTACGGTCGATCCGACGACCGCGCTGGCGGTCGGACTGAAAGTCGATTCGGAAGCCCTGCCAGCCGCGGTGGTAGCAGGCATTCAAAACGGAAGCATCAGCCTTACGAGTCCTGCCACTACGGTGGCCCTTCTGAAGCTTGACGCTGTCGTCGGAGTCAAGGGCAAAGTCGAGAACGTCAACGGCACGGACACGCTGACTCGGGTCGGTTTTACCTGCGCCCTGTGTCATTCGACAGTTGACGACACTTTTGCGCCGGGCATCGGCAAGCGCCTTGACGGCTGGCCGAATCGCGCGCTCAACGTCGGTGCGATCGTCGCCCTTTCCCCCGCGCTCGATGCAACGACCAGGGCGGTCTTCAATTCCTGGGGCCCGGGAAAATACGACCCGCGCTTCAACCTGGACGGCATGAACGGCCCCCAGGTCATTCCGCCAGCCTACGGACTAAACGGGATCCATAGCATTACCGCCACGGGAGATGGAAACAATATCGCCTATTGGAATCGGTATGTTGCCGTGACACAGATGGGCGGACACGGATCCTTCTCCGAGCCGCGCACTGGAGTGAACGTCACCAACGGAAACGACGATCAGGTGAGTAACAAACTGCCGGGCTTGCAAGCTTATCAGCTGACTCTCGATGCTCCGACGCCTCCGGCGGGGAGCTTCGATGTCGTGGCCGCAGCAAGAGGACAGGCGGTTTTCAATGGCGCTGCGCGGTGCTCTACGTGCCATAGCGGCCCCGAGTTCACCGACGCCAATACGCGACTGCATCCGGTTAGTGATGCTATGGGCGAGCCGGAAGCTGCTGGAGTTCCGAGCTATACATCGCGCAGTGCGACCAGGCAATACCGGACCGCTCCGCTGAAAGGGGTGTGGCAGCATGCCCCATATTTCCACAATGGGTCGGCCGCTACCCTGGACGATGTTGTGAACACCTACAACTCCCGACAATCTCTGGGTTTGACTTCCCTGCAGATCGCCGACCTGGTCCAGTATCTGAAGTCTTTGTAAGCGGTCCGGCCCCGCCTAACCTTCAGGGGCAGGGAAGAGTGCCTGGCTGCTGCATCAAGCCACGGATGCGCGATATCGCAGCCAAAGGCAAGGACTGGCGACCTTCCCACCATCCCTGACATTTGTGGATTCGTGCGCGATGGTGCTAGTGCGCTATTGCGTTTGCGTGAGGCACCGACTGCGGCGTGCGGGACGCCTGAGGTGTCCGGTGTAGCACCTCGGTAAATGATTCGATCGCCGCCGGTTTCTCACAAGCTGTCGCCCCCAGCAACTTCAGCAGTTGCCCAAATACGTTTGCGCACTCCGGCGAAAAATAAAGAAAATTCTGTCCCGCTGCAGCGATCTCGTGGTGAACTGAACAACCTTGCGGGAAACCGGCGTCTTCATGTAAGGATCGTGCAAGCGCCATCCATGCCGCTGCTGAACGCATTCCTGGGATACGGACGGAGAACCAATCCATTGGAATTCCTCCTCAACGGTTGCCGATTGGATAGCCCGTTTTATATACCGTCTCCAGCGCCAACATAAGCCGGTGAATACCTGATTTCGTTGTAGGAAAAACCACTACAGGCCAGGTCGGTTGGGCCCCGACTGAAGGCGGCAAGGGGAAAGCTCCACAGATGGGGGAGCGTAATGGGAGGTTACGGGATAAGGTTATTGCCCGATAGCTGACCGCCCCGCTTGAAGCGGCCTTAGAGCGAGGGAATGGATCCGACGAATCCGCAGGCCGGGCAAGTGACGACCACCGACTTGCTTTGCACAATCGGGTCTTGGCGAGGCAAAAGCACGACGCTGGCGTTGTTGAAAACGAAGCACTTTGGACAGGACTCGACGCCAGTGTCCGGTGCATAGTCGTCAAGCCGTTTGGTGGCAAGCTGAATCTCGCGCCTCAGATCCGATGCTGCGCGCATCGCTTCCATATTGGCGGGTACCGATGCCTTGTATCGCGCCTCCAGCACCCGGCTTCGATGTTCGATCGCGCGGCGGGCGTACGCCAACAGGGCGGCCGTTCTCGGATGATGAGTGGAGACTGCTGCTGGCGGCTTGGCCGCCTTGCTCTGGTGTTGGCAGCGAGTCAACGAGAGTTTTTCTTGCAGCGTGCCGGCGGGACTCTTGCCCGCGGGTTTGACACGAAGCCAGGTTGTTTTGTCGCACGTAACGCACTTTGCCGCGGAGAGAGCGTTGGCCAGCGCATTCTTTGGAATCGAAAGCAAGTGCTGCCGGCATACACCACAACTTTCACACAAAAGAAATAGGCGGGTCGCCGGGGGCATGGCACTACGGATTCGTTGGCGACACGGACCGTACTCTGGTGTACTTCGTTTCTCCGCCAGGATCATAGCCGTGATGTTCGGCATCGATCATGCAAAGTATGAAAGTCGCGAAAGGGCCCATCTTTGTGATGAAGCCTGAACCTTCCTCGCGCTCCCAAGACCAGATCTTGCCTCGAACCTCGAAACGCCAAACCGGCAGTTTTTCCATATCGGCACCCTCCGCGCCGCTTCCACCGACTTGAGCCTATACCAGATCACCCATTTTTCGGTCATATGTCCGGGACCGTACGGAGAGGGGAAAACGACGTCGGTGCTCTTGATCAATCGCTGATTTGCAGAGAGGTTATTTCACACCTGGAATGAAGCGCTCGCGGCCGCGAGAGGCGAGTAGAACAGTCGCGACAAGTTGGGCGAAAGCCGCGCGCTTCTTCCGGCGGAACCGGCCGGTAACCAAGCGCGCCTGCAAAAATGCGCTCGTCCGCGAGAGGTCCGCAACCCAGCGCGCCGAGTTCATCCGCTCTGCACATTGACAGCCACAGACGAGTTCTTTTTCCGGTGCCAGGCCTCCGGATTCAAAAAAATTTTACTAAGACTGATGTGCTCTCTATACTGTTTTTGTTTCTGCCTGATCCCAAAAAACAGACGCTTATATTCATAAAGAGGAGGACTGAACATGGTGGCAACGCTACGCAGCAAGCCGCTGTTCGCGGCCGTCGCTTTACTGGGTGCAATGGCCTGCCCGTCAGGGCCCGCGCTGGCAAAGGACTGGTTTCCCTACCAGGTGGAACAATGGGATCCCCCCTTCGACATGGCCAGCCCGCGCAAGAAAGTCGAATACACGCCGCTGCCCAAAGCCAGCAAGAAGTGGTCGATCTGCGTGTCCTTTCCCCATATGAAGGACGCATACTGGATGGGCGTCGACTACGGGGTCGTTGAAGAGTCCAAGCGCCAGGGCGTCAAGATGCAGCTGGTGGAGGCGGGCGGCTATACCGAACTCAAGAAACAGATCTCGCAGATCGAGGATTGCGTAGCCGCGGGCGCCAACGCCGTAATCATCGGCGCCATATCGAACGACGGCCTCAACAATGTCATTGCCGAGATTCGCAAGAAGAATATCCCGGTCATCGACGTGATCAACGGCATCTCCTCGAAGGAGCTCTCGGCCAAATCGCTCGTGTCGTTCGGCGAGATGGGCGCAAAGGCCGGCGAAGCGCTGGCCAAGGCTCATCCCAGTGGCAGCCCGGCGGTGAAGGTCGCTTGGTTCCCGGGCCCCCCCGGAGCGGGCTGGGTGGAAGCGGGCAACGCCGGCTTTCAGGGCGCGATCAAGGGCAGCGCGGTCACGGTAGTGGAAACCAAATACGGTGACACTGGCAAGGAAGTCCAGTCCAAGCTGGTGGAAGACACCATCCAGGCGCATCCGGATATCAGCTACATCGTGGGCACAGCGGTGACCGCCGAGGCGGCGGTGCCGATCCTGAAATCGCGCGACCTCGACAAGAAAATCAAGGTCCTCTCTTACTATTACACGCCCGGCGTGCATCAGGGCATCCTGAACGGTTCCATCATGGCCGCGCCCACCGACTCGCCGGTGATCCAGGGCCGTATCGCCGTCGACCAGGCCGTGCGTATCCTCGAGGGCAAGAGCTACATGAAGCACGTTGGCCCCGCGTTGTTCGTCGTGCAGCAATCGAACGTCAAGACCTTCAACACCGAATCGACGCTGGCTCCGGCCAGTTTCAAGCCGACCTTCAAGGTAGACTAAGGCGGAGTACACACTGAATGGATGATGAAGCGGGCGCCAAACGCGCCCGCTTCGTTTGGCACAACCACTAACGCGTCCCGATTCGCACGGTGTCACTCATGCCTCCCGCATCCGATCAAGGGGTGGTAGCGCCGGATCCTGCCTTGCCGCTGCTCGAGTGCCGCGGGATGGTCAAGGAATATCCTGGTGTGCTGGCGCTGGATCGCGTCGATTTTCAGCTTCGTCCGGGAGAGGTCCACATCCTCTTTGGCGAAAACGGGGCGGGCAAATCCACGCTGATTTCGCTGCTGGCAGGCGCGCAGGAGCCTACGTCCGGCGAGATCCTGATGCGCGGTGCGCCCGTCAAACTGAGATCCGTACACCGGGCGCGCGCGCTGGGGATCAGCGCCGTGTTCCAGGAGTTCTCCCTGGTGCCTCAACTCACGGTCGAGGAGAACCTTTTCCTCGGCGCCGAACCGAGAAAGTTCGGGTTTCTGGATCGGCAAACCATGCGCCGCGAGGCGAGGGCGATTCTCGCGCGCCTGGATTTTGCGTTGGATCCTGCCGAAACGGTTCAGCGTCTGACGCGCGCGCAAAGGCAGATGGTGGAGATCGCCAAGGCCTTTCGCATCCAGCCGTCGGTGCTGATTCTGGACGAACCCACCGCATCGCTCACCGAACGCGAGACCGAGCAGTTGTTCGCGCTGATCCGCGCCGCCACCGCACAGGGTGTGGGCGTCATCTACATTACCCATCGCATGGCAGAGATCCGCCGCATTGGCAGCCGCGTGACGGTGCTTCGCGACGGCAGGGTCATCGCCACCGCGGATGCCGAAACCACCTCGGAAGTCAGGCTGGTAGAACTCATGACCGGCCGAGTCATCAACGAGATCTACCCGGTCATTCGTCACACGCCGGGAGAAGTGGTGTTGAAAGTCGAAGGCCTCACCTCGCTAACGCAGAGCGTGCGTGACGTCAGCATCGAAGTGCGCGCCGGCGAGATCGTGGGCATCGCGGGCCTGGTCGGCTCGGGCAAGTCCGAGGTGGCGCGTGCCTGTTTCGGGCTTGAAGCCGTGGCGCACGGCCGCGTGTGGATTCGCGGCGAAGAAATCACGGGACAGCCGCCGCGCGCCGCCATGCAGAAGGGATTGTTTTACCTGCCGCCCGACCGCCGCGAGGAAGGGCTCATGATGATGCGCTCCTGCCGGGAAAACATGGTGCTGCCGGCGCTTCGCGACGCGCCGATCCGGCGTGGTCTGTTTCTCGATGTGAGCCAGGAGCAGAGTCTGAGTCAGCGTCTCGCCAGGCGTATCAACCTGCAGCCGCCGTTGCCGGAGCGGGACGTGGGGCACTTCTCGGGTGGCAACCAGCAAAAAGTGCTCATGGCCAAGAGCCTTGCCCGGCCGGTGCAAGTGTTCCTGTTCGACGAACCCACCACGGGCGTGGATGTCACGACCCGCGCTGCCATCTACCGGTTCATCGGCGAGATGTGCGAGGCGGGCGCCGGTGTGCTGCTGGTTTCATCGGATCTTCCGGAGGTGCTGCATTTGAGTCATCGCCTCTACGTCATGTACCGTGGACGTATCCAGGCTACCTTCTCCGGCGCGGACATCACCGAGCAGAACGTCCTGACTTATTTCTTTGAACGGATGGCCGCATGAACCCGCCGTCTGAAACCAAGCAAGAAGTCGCGCGGCCGCCGGCCAGGCGCGCATTGCGCCTGATCCAGCGGATGTTCATCCACCTTGGCGTGCTGCCCTTCCTGCTTCTGATCGCGATAATCGTATTCACCGCGCTCTCCGGCAACTTCCTCTCGGGTCAGAATCTGACCAACGTGGTCCGCCAGTCGGTCTATCTGATCATCGTCTCGCTCGGCCAGATGCTGGCTCTGCTGACCGGCGGCTTCGACCTCTCGGTCGGCACGATCGTCGCGTTGACTTCGGTGGTCGGCGCCACGGCCATGGCTGCAGCCTCGGTTGCGTCGCCCGACGGCGCCTGGCTTGCGATCTCACTGGGCTGTCTGGCCGGTATCGCCGCAGGCACCCTCGTGGGTGTCGCCAACGGCATCGGCGTGGCGGTGTTCAACGTCTCCCCGTTCATGATGACCCTGGGCATCGCGTCGGTCGGTTTCGGGATTGCGCTCTACATCACCGGAGGAGTTCCGGTATACGGCATGCCGCCGCAGTTCGGGCAGGTGTTCGGCTTCGGTCGCGTCGCGGGGGTGCCCGTGCCGGTCATCGTCGCCGTCATCATTGCCGCGCTGGCCTGGGTACTGGTCAACCGCACGGCGCTGGGCCGCTATTTCTATGCAGTCGGCGGCAACGTCAAGGCGGCGCATCTTTCCGGCATCAACACGCGTTTGACGCTGTTTCTGACTTATACCCTGTGCGGGTTGCTGAGCGCCGTGTGCGGCATGCTGTTGACCGCCCGGCTTGAAACCGGTGAGGCCAACATCGGTGCGTCCATGCCGCTGGAATCCATTGCCGCGTGCGTGATCGGCGCCGTCAGCCTGCGCGGCGGTGTGGGACGGGTGGGCAACGTGGTGCTGGGCGCGCTGTTCATCGGGCTGGTGCAGAATGGCATGAACCTGGCGAAGATAGAGTCTTACCTGCAGACCGTTGTGCTGGGCACGTTGCTCATCCTGGCGGTCATCGCGGATCAGTTGCGCCTGCGGCTGATCGCATCCATGCGCGACTAGAGACGCCGGAAAACTAGGAGGATAACGATGACGATCGAAATCAACTGCGATATGGGAGAGGCCTTTGGCCTCTACAAATGCGGCGACGACGAGGGCATCATGCCCTACATCACCATGGCCAATGTTGCCTGCGGATTCCACGCGTCCGATCCGGTCGTGATGCGCAAGACGGTCCGTTTGGCCAAGCGTCATGGCGTGCGGGTGGGCGCGCATCCTTCCTATCCGGACTTGCAGGGATTCGGCAGGCGCGAGATGAAGATGGGACGCGAGGAGCTTGCTGCCAGCCTGATCTACCAGATTGGCGCCCTCAAAGCCTTCCTTGATGCGGAAGGCATGAAGCTCAGCCATGTCAAACCGCACGGTGCGCTCTACGGAGTGGCGGCGCGCGACGAGCAGGTTGCCCACGCTGTGTGCGATGCGGCTGAAATTTTCGGCGTGCCGCTGCTCGGAATGGCAGCGACCAAGCACGAGCAGGTATATACCGGGCGCGGGATCGCGTTCCAGGCTGAGTACTACACGGATCTCGATTACGCCGACGACGGCTCGCTCATCATCACGCGCGAGCACGGCGCGAAAGATGCCCAGGACGCCGCGCGGCGCGCGGTACGGGCAGTGAAAGAGGGAAAAGCGACCTCCGTCAACGGCAAAGACATCCCGATGCGAGCCGAGTGCATCTGCGTTCATTCGGATACGCCGGGCGCGGTGGAACTGGCGAAAGCGGTGCGCGAAGCGCTCGCCCCGTTCCTCGGCGCGGCAATCGCGCGCTCCGCCGCCGTCGCCACGCACTGAACCGGCGGCGGACGCAAGCCGAAGCGAGAATCGAGGCGGAAGATTGTGCCGGCAATCCTTTACAGCGGCCCGACCAGTCCGTTCGCGCGGATGGCCCGTGTGGTATCGCTCGAACTGGACAGTCCGGTCGACGAGCAGGTCATCGATGTCTATGGCGCCGAGTTTCTCGACGCGCTCAACCCATTGCGCCAGATCCCGACGCTGGTTACGGAGTCGGGTGTGCCCGTCTATGACAGCCGGGTCATTTGCCGGTATTTCGATGCCATGTCGAACAAGCCGAGCCTGCTTCCGCCCGAGCGAATTTGGGAGATCGAGACGCGGTGGGCGCTGGCCGTCGGCGTAATGGAGGCGGGAATGCAACGGCGCATGGAGTCGACCCAGGACGAGAAGCAAAGGCGCCCGGGGACGATCTCCAAGCTGGAGATCCGGATCAACCGCGCGCTGCTCCAGCTTGAACGGGAGAGCGAGGCCTTTCGCGACGCGGGGGTGCGCATGGATTCCATCGCCACCGCTGTCGCGCTCGAGTACACAGACTTTCGTTACACAACCGGCTGGCGCCAGCATTGTCCGGGACTGGCGTCCTGGCTGGAAGGATTCTCTCGCCGTCCCAGCATGGTCCGATCCCGCCCAACGACGTGAAATAAAACAGGAGCTATCCATGGCTTTTCATGAAGTGCTTTGCCCTCTTCCCGGTACCTTCTATCGCAAACCCGCGCCGGATGCGCAGCCTTTCGTCAAGGAAGGGAGCATGGTGGCAACCGGAGACACGATCGGCCTGGTGGAAGTGATGAAGCAGTTCAGCGAGGTGCAAGCCGACGCCGCCGGCAAGATCGTCAGTTTCTTGGTGGAGAACGAGTCCGCAGTGGAGGCAGGCCAGCCGCTCGCGAAAATCGAGACTGCCTAGCTGGCATGGCCGGCCGGTTCAAAAGAATGCTGGTAGCCAATCGTGGCGAGATCGCGGTCAGAATCATTCGCGCCGCGCGGGAGTTGGGCCTCGAAACCGTCGCCGTGCATAGCGACGCGGATCGCGAAGGGCTCGCCGTACGGATGGCGGATAGCGCGGTGGCGATCGGGCCGCCGCCGGCAGCCAAGAGTTACCTCAACATCGATGCGATGGTCAGGGCCGCGGTGGACTCCGGCGCGGAGGCAGTGCACCCCGGATATGGTTTCCTGTCGGAGAATGCGGCGTTTGCGCAGGCAGTAGAGAGTGCCGGATTGGTTTTCGTCGGCCCGACACCCGAGACCATACGCATGATGGGCAACAAATCGCGCGCGCTGGAGACAGCGGCAAAGGCAGGAGTGCCAACGATTCCTGGCAGTGGCGGGGTGGTGGAAACGATCGACGGTGCGCTTCACGCGGCCGACAGCGTCGGCTATCCGGTGATGGTCAAGGCTTCGGCAGGCGGCGGTGGGCGCGGCATCCGCGTTGCCACCGATGCGCAGGAGTTGCGCAAGCAGGTGAGCGTGGCACAGACCGAGGCCCAGGCCGCGTTCGGTGACGGCAGTGTGTATCTGGAGCGTTTTATCCGACGCGCCCGTCACGTGGAAGTTCAGGTGCTGGGCGACGGCAGCGAGGTGATACATTGTTTCGAGCGCGACTGCTCCCTGCAGCGCCGGCGCCAGAAGGTCCTTGAGGAGGGACCATCTCCCGCCCTGTCGCAAGCCACGCGCGAGCGGCTTTGCGAATCGGCCGTGCGCCTCGCCAAGTCCGTGGGTTACCGCAGCGCCGGCACGCTCGAGTATCTTTACGATGGCGATTCGGGCGAGTTCTTCTTCATCGAGATGAACACCCGTATCCAGGTGGAGCACCCCATTACCGAGATGATCACCGGCATTGACCTGGTGCGCGAGATGATTCGCGTTGCGCAGGGGTACCCGTTGCGATTCAAGCAGGACGATATCGCCATGCGCGGCGCGGCCATCGAATGCCGGATCAACGCCGAGGATCCCGACAAGAATTTCATGCCCAGTCCCGGCCGGATCTCGGAGATAAATCTGCCCGGCGGCCCCGGTGTGCGCATGGACACCATGCTTTACCCTGGATGCACGGTACCGCCTTACTACGACTCACTGCTCGGAAAGCTGGTCGTGCATGCCGAGGATCGTCCCGCTGCAATCGCGCGCATGCGGCGCGCGCTGAAAGAGTTGCGCGTGGAGGGCGTCAATACGACGCGCGCGCTGCATCTCAGGATCATGGACGAACCGTGGTTCGGCGCAGCGCAGTTCGACACCAATTCTTTGGAAGGGTGGCTTGCCGCCCGCCCATCCTGAACGTTAACGCACGAGGATAAAAGCATGGCAACAGGAACCGCCCGCTACAGCCACGGCGCAGACGAGCATATTTTCGTCGAGTTGTCCGAGGAGATGTCGCTCGATGCCTTCTTCAAGGGCATGGCGATCACCACGGCCCTTACCAAAAAGAAGGTGCCGGGCGTCACGGAGATCTGCCCCGCCAACGCCTCCTATCAGGTCAGGTTTGACCCGGACGTGACGCATCCGCGGGAGATGATGAAGTTGCTCCAGCAACTAGAGCGCGACATGGGCAGTGTCGAGTTGCAACTCAATACGCGCATCATCGAGATCCCGGTGCTCTACGATGATCCGTGGACGACCGAAACACTGATGCGCTTCCGCGAGCGCCACCAGGATCCGGCGTCCACCGACATCCGTTACGCGGCGCGCATAAACGACTACCCGTCGGTGGACGAGTTCATCGCCGCGCACAGCGGCTCGCCATGGTTCGTGTCGATGGTCGGCTTCGTGGCCGGGCTCCCATTCCTATACCAGTTGGTTGAGCGCGCCAAACAGATCGAGGTACCCAAGTATCTGCGGCCCCGCACCGACACGCCCAAGCTCACCGTCGGTCATGGCGGGTGCTTCGGCTGCATTTACTCCGTGCGCGGGGCCGGCGGTTATCAGATGTTCGGGATTACGCCGGCGCCGATCTTCGATCCCGCGCAGGGACTGAGCTATCTGAAAGACTTCATGTGTTTGTTTCGTCCTGGCGACATCGTCAAGTTCAAAGCCATCGACCGGGATGCCTACGACGCCGCACTCAAGCAGGTTCAGGCTGGCACTTTCAAACTGCGCATCCGCCCGGTCGACTTCGCGATGAAGAAGTTCCTGGCAGATCCCGCCGGCTACAATCGTCAGATCGAGGAGGTCCTGTATGGCAATTAAAGTCCTGAAGCCAGGCTTGGCTACCACGGTGCAGGACGCCGGAAGGACGGGCTACTACAACGTGGGCATTCCGCTCTCGGGTGCGCTCGACCAGTATTCTTTCCGCGCTGCCAACCTTCTGGTGGGTAACGATGAAAACACGGCGGTGCTCGAGTGCGCGCTGATGGGTCCCGAGCTCGAGTTTCAGCGCGACGCGGTGATTGCCGTGACGGGTGCCGAAATGGTCCCCAAGCTCAACGGCGCGCTCGCTTCGCGCAACGAAGCTTTGATGGTGAAAGCCGGTACGGTGGTCTCGTTCGATTTCATGCGCACGGGTGCGCGCGCCTACATCGCCATAGCGGGCGGCATCGACGTGCCGGTCGTCCTCGGCAGCCGCTCGACCTATGGTCTGGGCGCCTTCGGAGGATTCCAGGGCCGCAAGCTGCAGACCGGCGACATCGTGCCGGTCGCCGCACCCAAGCGCGCAGCGAAGGTCGGAAAGCGCGTGGCGCACGATCTCGCAATGCCACTGCCCAAAGAACTCGAGTTGCGAGTGGTCCCCGGGTTGTATTTCCACCGCATCACCGACGAGTCCGCGCGGACTTTTTTCGAAGACACCTGGGCGGTGGCTCCGGAAGCCGATCGCATCGGTTACCGCTACAAGCAGGGGCGACCGCTCAAATTCAAAGAGCGCGCCCAGCCCTTCGGCGCAGGTTCCGATCCGTCCAATATCGTCGATGCGGGTTATCCGTACGGCTCGATTCAGGTGCCCGGGGGCCTGGAACCCATCATTCTGCACCGGGATGCCGTTTCCGGCGGCGGCTACGCAATGATCGGCACGGTGATCGGCGCCGACATGGATCGCATTGCGCAGATGCAACCCAATAACAAGGCGCGCTTCGTCAAGGTCGATCTCGACGCAGCGCTGGCGGCCCGGGCCGATCGCAATCAACGTTTGCAACGCCTGCGCGCAGCGCTGGCCTGATCGGGCCACAGGGCCACAGGCACGGGAATTTTTCTTACAATGTAGAAAAGAAACCATCCTTTCCGGCAGGCGGCGTACGAACCGCCAGGAGAGCAAAGAACTATTCAAAAGGAGGAGAACAGCTGTGGACAGGCGCAAACAGATCGTCTCAAAGCCGAACACAGTGCGCGAGGCCATCCGCGCATTGCTCAAGAAGGAAGAAGCAAAAACAGCAAACAAAGTCCTGCTCGGCATTTATCAAAAAGGCTGGGCTGCGAATCAGAAAGGCCAATACCGGTCCGTCAATCCTTATCCCAACGGAACGCCCTATTGGGAGGAATGGAATCGCGGCTGGACGGAATGCAGCAAAATCGTCAAGAGGCGGGCTTCGGATGCCCTCGAAGGACAGCTGACGGGCGGCGGCTGATCGACTCGTGCACGGTCGGGCCTGCAAGCAGGCGAGCGGGCGTGCGCGCTTCCAACCAGCCACGGCGATCAACGAGAACAGCGAGGACAGCGGCAGGATTGTGTTCGCATAACGCCCCTCTCTCCGTCTCTCTCCCGCCCGGGGAGAGAGGGTAAGGTCAAAGGCTTCAAAAACTCCCTCGCCCCTCGTGGGAGAGGGCAGGGGAGAGGGGTTTTCTAAGACGCGGCACCTTCGATACTGAAGGCGCGAATCCTGGCCGGTTACGAAATCGGCTCAGCCTGCACCAGGACCAAGCCCTCGCCATCCGCAACGGCTTTGGTCCGGCGATAGTTGGCAAGTTTTGCGTGCGACGTTTCCAGGGCCTGGCCAGCGCCGATGACCACGACGCTCGCTCCCGCGGCTTCCGCCGCCGCGATACCAGGGCCCGCATCCTCGAACACCAGACAGGTCCGGGGATCGACGCGCAGCCGCTGCGCCGCGAGTCGATAACAGTCTGGCGCCGGCTTGCCGTTCGAGACGTCTTCGGCCGCGATCAAGACGCGGGGAACAGGAAGACCGGCAGCCTGGATCCGCCGCACGGCCGGGGCTCGTGGCGCGGATGTGACGATCGCCCAACGTTCCGGTGGAAGCGAAGCAAGGAAGGTCTCGGCGCCTTCGATCGAAACGACCTCACCCATATCCTCGAGCTCGGCCTTCAAGATCGCTTCGGCCTCAATTTCGGGATCGATTCCAGGCAGATTCAGGCGGCGTATGATCTCGACGCTTTTCATGCCATGAACGGTCGGCAGAAATGCCGCGACGTCGAGGCCCTGTCGCTGCGCCCAGGCCCCCCACACCCGCTCGACGACGCCGGAATTGAGGACGGTCCCATCCATATCGAACAAGAACGCCGAAAATCGCCGGCCTTGGAACATGTAGTCACTCCTGTAGCGCATGGCGGAAGATCTTTTTGCTCTACTGGGCCAAATCCAGCGAATATGTCACCAGATTACAGTTCTCGGCCCGTTGGGACTCGAATACCTATCCCCGTGCACGATTCGCGCGATCTGTGCATGTGTGGCACTGGCAATGCCCACGCTCACAACAATACCTGATCAAGTATCGATACCATCGTCTGGTGGAACCGGTTCATCGCCGCTGATGGCTCAACAACTCTAATTAACAAGTCTGCCTTGGACACACCCAACGATAACCCTGGATCGGCGCAAGCGCATTCCACCCGTGTCGCGTTTTTTATCGCAGGTTTCGGCATGGCAGCTTGGGCGCCGCTGGTGCCATTCGCGAAGGAGCGTCTGGGGATTCAGGAGGCAGCGCTGGGCATGTTGCTCTTGTGTCTCGGTGCGGGATCAATCGTCACCATGCCGCTTGCGGGCATCCTGACCTCACGCCTGGGCTGCCGACGGGTGTTGATATTGTCGGTGCTCCTCATTTGTTTGACCTTGCCGATGCTCGCGCAAGTCTCATCAGTATTTTGGCTGGGGTTGGTGCTGTTCTTTTTCGGAGGGGGCATGGGCGCCCTTGACTGCACCATGAATATCCAGGCGATCATCCTGGAGCGAGCTCGCGGGCAGACGATGATGTCCGGGTTTCATGGACTGTACAGCGTCGGAGGAGTCGTCGGGGCAGGTGGCGTAAGTGGCCTGCTCAGTCTGGGAATGACCCCATGGAGCGCCACATTGACCGTGGCTGCCGCGATCGCGGTGCTGCTTGCGCTCAGTGCACCTTACTATCTGCCTTACGGCGGGCGCAGTAGCGGACCGGCGTTTGCTTTGGCGAAAGGAGTCGTGCTGTTCATCGGCGTGCTCTGCTTCATTCTGTTCTTGACGGAAGGCGCGGTACTGGACTGGAGCGCTGTATTTCTGACCGATGTCCGTGGCATGTCACCCGCCCATGCAGGCCTGGGCTATGCGGCCTTCGCTGCGACCATGACCGTGGGCCGCCTGACCGGGGATCGATTCGTAAGACGGGTCGGCTCCAAAACAACCGTCATTGGCGGGTCGCTGCTGGCGGCAGCCGGTCTTGCGCTGGCGACCCTCATCCCGTCCTGGCCCGTTGCGCTCTTGGGCTACGCACTGGTGGGCGTTGGATGTTCAAACATCGTGCCGGTGATGTTTTCATTGGCCGGCAAGCAGAATGAAATGCCCGAGAGCATCGCGGTTCCGGCCATCACTACAATGGGGTACGCCGGGGTTTTATTGGGACCTGCGTTTATCGGATTCGTCGCGCATGCAACCAATCTCGCGATCGCCTTGCTGATCCTGGCAGCGATGTTGCTGGGCGTGGCAGCAAGCGCGCGAATGCTCAAAATGCTCGGATAGGAACATTTGCCATATTGCTTTTACGCCCGCCGATTGGACGACTACAGGATTGAGGAGAGAAGAACATGGATAAGGAAAAACCCCGCGTCGGATGCATCGGAGCCGGCCTGCTCGGCGCGGCGATCATGCGCCGGCTGGTCGATTGTGGGTTCGCGCCCATGGTGTGGAACAGGGACAAGGCGAAACTCAAGCCCCTGTTGGCGGCCGGTGCCAAGGAGGCGGGCAGTCCGGCGGAACTGGCTGGCAACAGCACCTTCGTGATCACTTGTGTCAGTGACGGCGTCGCGCTGGAAAACGTGGTGTTCGGCGAAGACGGCGTGGCCAAATCCGGAAGCTCCGGCAAAGTGCTTGTCGACATGTCCACGTGCGCAGCCGCGCATACTCGCGATATGGCGGCGCGGCTCGCGGCGCAATGCGGCATGGCCTGGCTCGATGCGCCGATTTCCGGCGGGGCACCGGCCGCGCGCGAAGGCAAAATGGCAATCATGGTCGGCGGAAAGGCGGATATTTTCGAGCGCGCGCGTCCGCTGTGGGATGCGCTCGCCGGCCGGGCGACGTTGATGGGAGCGAACGGCGCGGGGCAAGCCACGAAGATGATCAATCAGGTGCTGGTTTCCACGGGACTCGCGGTCCTTGCCGAGGCCTGTGCGTTTGCCGAGCGCGCCGGCATCGATGCGGCGAAAATTCCACAGGCGCTTGCAGGCGGACGCGCGGACTCGAGACAGTTGCAGGAAATGTTTCCCAAGATGGTGGCATCGGATTTTTCTATCACCGGGCGGGCGACACTCATGCTCAAGGATCTCGAACTCATCCACGACCTGGCTCGTCACGTCGGCGCGCCATTGCCAGTGACGGCCGGTGTCACGGAATTGTTTCGCAAAATGGTTGCCGACGGCTGGGGCGATCGGGATAACGCCGAGATGGTGAATTTCTACCGCGCCAGAACGGCCTAAGCCGCAAAACCTTTGTCGCAGACCCACGAACGAATCCGTGGCACGCGCGCTCACTCTCTGGAGAAACCGGCCGCTTGAATCCTAAATACCTTACTGGCTGGGGATGCCGCATTCTTGCGGAGAATCAAGCGACGACTAACCGCTTCAGCCAGTCGAGAAGCACGATCGGAAGCAATTCCGGTTTCGGCAGCAGTGCGTACTGGCGCGCACCGAATATGGCGGGCAGGTATTTGGATGCGTACCTGTCTACGGTTAGGCAAAACGGGAAAATTCCTTGAAGCTTTGCTTCGACCACCGCCTGGCGCGTGTCCTCGACACCGTAGCGACCCTCATAAAAATCGACGTCGTTGGGCTTGCCGTCAGAGAGCAGCAGTAGAAGCCGGTGCCCTGCGGGCTCGTGCATCAGGGTTGAGCTGGCATGGCGAATGGCAGCGCCTGCCCGGGTATATTGTTCCGGTTCGAGGGCAGCGATCCGCCGCGCGATGACGTTGTTGTACGGCTCGTCGAACCGCTTGAGTGTTCGTACAGTCACCGCATGCGGCCCCTGCCCCGAGAAGGATTGCACCGAATACGGCTCGCCCATTCCCTTCAGCGCAATGCAAACCAGCAGCAATGCTTCACGCTCGACGTCGATTACGCGCCGGTTAGCCGAGATCCAGCTGTCGGTGGAGCCGCTAATGTCGATGAGCAACAAGATCGCCATGTCCCGCTTGCTACGACGGCACGCTTGATACAGTGCCTGCGTCATCGGTAATCCGGCTCGGAAACCGGCGCTTGCGTCGATATAGGCGTCGAGATCGAGTTCGTCGCCGTCAAGCTGTTTTCGCAATGTCACTCGATGGGCACGCAGCATTTCGAAGCGGCGCCGTATCGCGTCGAGCATGGAGCGATACTCTGCCAACGTGCGATCCACCCACTGTTGCGGTCCCTCTTGCGGAGCCCGCATCCTGATTGTCGCGCCAGGATTCCGATATGCATTGATGAAGCAGTCCCATTCCGGGTAGCGGACGCTGCCGAACTCCTTTTCGGCCAGTGTCTTCACTGCGCGCCTGGCCGACGCGTCAGGAGGATCGTCCGAGAGCAATATCTCCTTTGGTCGTCCGGGGCTCGCAACCAGGCGGGCCTCCGCGAGTTCGGATAGTGAGTCGGCATATTCTTCTGCGGCCTTTTGTTCGTCGCGATCCGTTGGCCGCTGCATGCCGAAAGCATCCTCGACGTGT
>Ga0207708_10000589_pt1 | contig 28085 bp, 27 predicted proteins | sample KBSK5101metaG_FD_184340 | JGI IMG/M metagenome (GOLD analysis project Ga0207708, IMG submission 184340) | Corn, switchgrass and miscanthus rhizosphere microbial communities from Kellogg Biological Station, Michigan, USA - KBS K5-10-1 metaG... | ecosystem: Host-associated > Plants > Roots >... | reverse complement strand
GGGGAAGAGCAGGCCGACCGGGGCGGTCGGGTTCTGAGGTCGGTGGGCGTGCTCCGCGGTGGGGTCCGACCCGCGCCGACGGCCGGTTCAGGCCGCGCCCGAGGACTGCTGGCTGAACGCCGGGTCCAGGTCTGCGTAGCGGTGGAACCACGGCTGCGCCTCCTCGAGCTGGGCGGCGAGCTGCAGGAGGAGCCCGTCGGTGCCGAGACGTCCGACGAGCTGGACGCCGAGGGGGAGGCCGTTGGCCGTCCAGTGCAGCGGCACGCTGATCGCGGGCCGCCCGGTCAGGTTCGCCAGCTGGGTGTACGGCACCCAGCCGATGTGGTCGGCGATGAGCTGGTCGAGGATCCCCGACGCCGCCAGCAGCCTCCCGGCCCGCGCCTTCGCCACCACCCGGGAGGCCCGCTGCACCGCACCGGTCGCGGTGAGCGCGCCAATCGTGGGCGGCGGCGTGGCCAGGGTCGGCGTGAGGAAGAGGTCGTAGGTCTGGTGGAACCCGGCGAGGGCGCGGATGTGGTCGTTGATGTTGGCCATCGACTGCATGAACGGCCCCAGCCCCGCCGCCCGGCCCAGCTCCGCGCTGGCGAGCGTGTCGGACTCGAACTGGTGGTCGCGTGCTCCCAGGCGCCGTTTCACGTCGGCGACCTGACCGTGCAGCTGGGCGAACCAGATCGTGAGGAAGTCGCGGGCCAGGGCCTCGTCATCGTGGGGAGGTGGCACCTGCTCGACGCGGTGCCCGAGATCCGCGAGCAGCGCCGCGGCGGACTCGACGGCGGCAACGGCCTCCGGGTCGGGGGCGGCGTTGATCGCGGACGACGCGGAGAAGCCGATCCGCAGAGTCCCCGGCGGTCGGGTGATCGTCTCCGTGAACCGCGTCGGGGGGAGAGCGGCCTGGTAGGCGGTGCCATGGTCGGGTCCGATGATCGCGTCGAGCAGGGCCGCGCTGTCGCGCACGGTGCGCGAGAGCACGCCCTGGGTCACCATCCCGAACATCACCTCGCCGGTCTGCGGACCGTAGGGGCCGACCCCGCGACTGGTCTTGAGGCCGACCAGGCCGTTGCAGGCGGCCGGGATCCGGATCGACCCCCCGCCGTCGTTGGCTCCGGCCGCCGGCACGATGCCGGCGGCGACCGCGGCGCCGGACCCGCCCGACGAGCCGCCAGGGGTGTGAGCCGTGCGCCAGGGGTTGCGTGCCGCCCCCCAGAGCTCGGGCTCGGTGATCCCCTTCGCGCCGAACTCGGGAGTGTTCGTCTTGCCGAATATCACCAGTCCCGCATCGAGGAAACGCTGTGTCACGAGAGCGTGGCGGTCGGCGACGTCGTCGGCGAGGGCCCGTGACCCGCACGAGGTCGGGAAGCCGGCGTACTCCTGGCCGAGGTCCTTCACCAGGAACGGCACCCCGGCGAAGGGACCCGACAGGGACCGGTCGGCAGCCCGGGCGTCGGCGACCTCCGGCAACTGCATGACCACGGCGTTGAGTGTCGGGTTGACCGCGTCGGATCGCGCACGGGCCAGGCCGAGCAGCTCGCCGGCGGTGACCTTCGTGGCGGCCACGAGTCCGGCCAGGGTGGTGGCGTCGGAGGTGAGGTACTCGCTCAGGTCCATCGCCGGAGTCTAGGAGTGCGGTGACCCGGTCCGCTCGGCGAGCCTCTCGTGACAGCTCGAGGCGACCTCGAGCGTCCGCGCCGGCCTCTACGCTCGCCGCATGGCCAGGGTCCACGAGCTCAGCCGCGCCGACGCGCGCCGGATCGCCGTGTGCGCCCAGCTGCTGGCCAAGGATCGCCCGTCCGATCTCCTGGGCACGGTGCGTCATCTCACGGTCGTGCAGCTCGACCCGACCAGTACGATCGCGCCGAGCGCCGACCTGGTGCTGTGGAGTCGGCTGGGCGCGTCGTACTCCCCACAGGACCTGCGCGACGCGATCGACGAGCAGACGCTGGTCGACTTCCGCGGGATGCTGATGCCGGCCGCCGACATGGCGCTACACCGCGCCGAGATGGACAGGTTCCGTGACGGGGTCGACCTGGGCGAGTGGCAGCAGGGTCGGTACGAATGGGTCCTGGCCAACAACGACTTCCGGCGCGACGTCCTCGAGCGGCTGCGCGCCGACGGGCCGCTGCCGCGCGGCAAGATCCCCGACACCTGTCTGGTGCCCTGGTCGTCGTCTGGCTGGAACGCCAACCGCAACGTCACCATGATGCTCGACTCCCTGGTGCAGCGCGGCGAGGTGGCTGCCGCCGGGGGAGAGGGCAAGGGCAAGCTCTATGACCTCGCGTCGCGGGTCTACCCCGACGACCCGCCCGTGCCCCTGGCGGAGGCGAAGCGGGTCAAGGACGAGCGCCGGTTGGCCGCGCTGGGTATCGCTCGGGCGACCGGCCAGGAGCGGCCGGTGGAGCCGCTCAACGTCGGCGACGCCGGTGAGGCGGCCATCGTCGAGGGGGTCCGTGGGCGCTGGCGGGTCGATCCCGCCCAGGTCGGCCAGCCCTTCGTCGGCCGGGCCGCGCTGCTGTCGCCGTTCGACCGGCTGCACCATGACCGCAAGCGGATGGCCGAGCTGTTCGACTTCGACTACAACCTCGAGATGTTCAAGCCCGAGGCCAAGCGGCGGTGGGGCTACTACGCGCTCCCGATCCTGTACGGCGACCGGCTGGTCGGGAAGCTCGACGCGAAGGCCGAGCGTGACGCCGGGGTGCTCCGGGTGGCTGCGGTGCACCGCGACGTGGGGTTCACGAAGACCATGTCCGCTGCCGTCGAACGGGAGATCGCTGATCTGGCGCACTGGCTCGACCTGGCCGTGGAGCCCGCGTAGGCACACGGCCGACGGGCCTTCGCGTACTCTCGCTCCACCGACACCCTGGAGGATCAGCATGTTCTGGACCATCGTCATCGTCGTGTTCGCCGGCGTACTCGCCGTCGGCTGGTGGGTCGGCCGCGGGCGATCCAGCGGCAGCTTCCACAACAACCCCGGTGATGGGGCCGTTGCCGACGCGAAGCAGCAGTCCATGAACAACAAGCTGTCCGGCCCGGGTGCCGGCTGGAGCTAACCGGGTCACGCCGAGGGGGTCGACGTCCTCACGGGCACGTAGTGGGCGACCGTCTCCTCCGCGGGCATCAGGATCCACAGCAGCGGGTAGACCAGGATCTGGCTGCCCGGGACGACCATGAGCAGCACGACGAAGAGGAGGCGCGCGGTCCACGGCGTGAGGCCGAAGCGTCGGCCCAGGCCGGCGAGGACGCCTCCCAGGACTCGTCCCTCCTGCGGCCGGACGAGGCCCTGGTGGGCGAAGCTCTGGTGGATGTCGTTCATGGCGGTGCACGTCCTTCGGGTCGGTGTGAGAGGGCTTCTGCCCTGACACCCACTGTGCGCGATCTGTGCACGCCGCACCATCGGGCCTGGCCCTGACCCGACCCCTGCCTCCCCCGCAGGGCCCCCTCAGAAGAGGCGTTACTGCTGTCGGGCCCAGACCCCGGAGGACCCCCCGAGGGGCCGGGGTCTCGACCGGCTCGACGACCGGGGATGGTCAGGACATCGCGCGTGCCCTGCGGGGCAGGAGCCAGCCGATCGCCCAGGCGAACGCGATCACGCCGATCACTGCGAGCAGCGTGTGCTCGGCCGCGACCAGGTGCCGTCCGGCGGCCATCGCGGCCCGCGGGCCGCCGTCCTCGAGCGCCATCCCGTCGAAGAAGAGGGTGCCGAGCGCGGCGACGCCCAGCGAGGCGCCGAGCTGCTGGAGCGACTCCAGCAGGCCGGCGGCCGAGCCGACCTCGTGGTCGTCGATCTCGCCCATGATGATGCTGAACAGCGGCACGAAGATCATGCCCATCCCGAGGCCGAAGACGAACAGGCCCGGAGCCAGGCTGCCGAAGCCGACGTCACCGTCGGCCGCGCGGAGCGAGAGGTAGAGCAGCGCGGAGCCGCCGGCCATGATCGCCAGCCCGACGTGGAGGATCGGCCGGCCGACCGCTGTCGAGGCCCACGCGCCGACTCCGGCGCCGAAGAACGCGCCGACCGCCATCGCGGCGAGGTACAGGCTCGCGTGCATCGGGGTGAAGCCCAGCCCGATCTGCAGGAACAGGCCGGTTGTCAGCGAGAACCCGACGATGCTGCCGAAGAAGACCAGCGTGAACACGATGCCGGACACGAAGGACCGCTTGCGCAGCACGCTGAGCTCGACCAACGGCGCCCGACCCGCACGCAGCCGCGTCCGCTGCTGCAGGACGAACAGGGTCAGCATCGGCACCGAGGCGGCCAGCAGCGCGAACATCCAGGTGGGCCAGCCCTGCGTGCGGCCGTCGACCAGCGGGAACACCACCAGGAACGACGCGGTCGCGAGCAGCGCCGTACCCACGCCGTCGAGCCGGAGACCGCGGTGCGACGGCGCACCGTCGGGCAGCACGCGCATCCCCAGCACCAGTGCGAACACGCCGATCGGCAGGTTGATCAGGAACAGGGCACGCCAGCCGCTGCCAAGCAGGTCGAGCCTCATCAGCACTCCGGCGACGACCGGGCCGAGCACCGTCGACAGGCCGATCGCCGGTCCCATCGCAGCGAACGCCTTGCCGATCTGGTGCGGCGGAAAGACGTCGCGGATCATGCCGAAGCCCTGCGGCACGAGTACCGCGGCGGCCAGCCCCTGCAGCGCCCGCGAGGCGACCAGCACGTCGGCGGACCAGGCGAACGAGCAGAGCGCCGAGCAGACCACGAACCCGGCGAGCCCGAGCAGCAGCATCCGCTTCCGGCCGAACATGTCGCCGAGACGGGCGCCTGCCATCAGCCCGACCGCCAGCGCCAGCGTGTACGCCGCCGCGACCCACTCGAGCGACGCGGTGGTCATCGACAGGTCGGTCTGGATCGCCGGAGCGGCGACGTTGACGATCGTCGAGTCCAGGATGTTGAGGACCATCGCCGAGAGGATCACCGCGAAGCCGGCCCACATGTGCTTCGGCACGGGCGTCGTCTCGGCAGCCGGGGTGACTGTCTCGGTCTCGGGAGGGGCGAGCAGGGTGGTCATCGAGTGCTCCTTCGTCGGGTGTGCGATGACCCTCACTTCACCACTCCAACAGGCACGTTCCTTTCCTGATGAGAACTAGTCTTGGTGCCATGGCAGAAACCTCCGGACGCCTCCTCAAGCTGCTCTCCCTGCTCCAGACCCCGCGGGAGTGGCCGGGTCCCGAGCTCGCCCGTCGGCTCGGCGTCAGCCAACGGACGGTGCGCAACGACGTGGGCCGGCTGCGCGCCCTCGGCTACCCGGTGCGGGCCACGCGCGGCTCCATCGGCGGCTACCGGCTCTCCGCCGGCACCGCGATGCCGCCGCTGCTGCTCGACGACGACGAGGCGGTCGCGATCGCCGTCGCGCTGAGCACCGCGAGCGGGGGAGCGGTCGACGGGATGGAGGAGACCGCGCTACGGGCACTGACCAAGCTGTTGCAGGTGCTTCCGAAGCGGCTCCGGGGGCGTGTCGACGCGCTGCAGGCGCACACCGTGCGCGTCGCGGGTCGTCGCCGCGGCGCCGACGTCGACGGCAAGATCCTCGCCCTGCTGGCGGGGGCCGCGCGCGACCGCGAGGTCACCCGGTTCGCCTACTCCGACCATGCAGGCGCGGCGACCGAGCGCCGGGTCGAGCCCTACCGGCTCGTCAACTGGGGCCGTCGCTGGTACCTGGTCGCGTACGACGTGGCGCGCGAGGACTGGCGCACGTTCCGCGTCGACCGGATGGCGGAGACCCGCTCGGTCGGCCACCGGTTCGCGTTGCGCGACCTGCCGGCGCAGGACATCGCCGGCTACGTCGCCTCCAAGACCCGGCAGGTGCAGATGAAGGTCAGCGGCCGGGTCGTCGTGCACGCGCCGGCGGCCGTGGTCGAGCAGCGGATGGGCTCGTGGACGCAGGGCAGCATCGAGGCGCTCGGCGACGACCGGTGCCGCGTGCAGATCGGTGCGCGCAGCCCGGGGGACATCGCGTTCTGGCTCGGTGCGCTCGACACCGACTTCGAGGTGGAGGACCCGCCCGAGCTGGCGGACGCCGTACGCCTGGTCTCCGAGCGCTACGGACGGGCCCTCGACGGCGCCCGGGTCAGTCATCCGCCTCCGTGATCCTCAGCACCACTCCCGTGTCGCCGGACGCGAGACCGGTGCCAGCTGGTGTCGGTAGCGTCTGCGCCATGGGACCCGCGGCGTGCACCTTCTGCGCGGTCGCGGCCGGCGACGCCGAGGCGTCGATCGTGTGGTCCGACGACGACTTCGTGGCCTTCCTCGACGTCCGTCCGCTGTTCAAGGGCCACGTGCTGCTGGTGCCGCGGGTGCACGTCGTGACCCTGCCCGACCTGCCGGCCGGCCTGCGCGACGGCTTCCTGGCGGCGCAGCAGCGCCTGGCTCAGGCGATGGTCGACGGGTTGGGTGCCCAGGGCTCCTTCGTCGCGATGAACAACACCGTGTCGCAGTCCGTGCCGCACCTGCACTGCCACGTGGTGCCGCGCACCAAGGGCGACGGCCTGCGTGGGTTCTTCTGGCCGCGCACCAGGTACGTCGACGTGGCCGAGCGTGACGGCTGGGCCGCGCGGGTCAGCGCCGCGCTGGCAGGTCCTGGCTGACCCCGGAGGACTCCTCCTCGGACTGGCGCACCAGTCGAGGTCGCCAACCGACGTGGTTGCCGGTGGCCAGGGCGGCCACCCAGACCGCCACGGCGCCGACCACGACGCCGCCGAGGGTGTCGACGAAGAAGTGCCACCCCAGGTAGACCGTCGCCAGCGAGGTCAGCACCAGGAACGACCAGGCCAGCAGACGCAGCGACCGGCGGGCGCCCGCGAGCTCCACCAACAGGCACACGGTGACCGTGAGGCCGACGTGCAGGGATGCGAACGCGGCGATGGACTGCAAGGCGTGGTGGCCGGTCGGGTCGCCGAGCACGATCGAGCGGTCGGCGATCATCGAGCTCTGCAGGCTCGTCACCGTGGTCTCGTGGAGACCGGCGAAGGTGCCGGGGTCGGAGTAGACCGGCCCGAGCGTCGGGAACGCGAAGTACGTCGCCGCACCCAGCGCCCAGCAGACGGCGAACGCGGTCACGAACCAGGAGCCGAGCGCGTGGTTGCGGGACCAGACCAGCGCCCACATCAGGGTCAGCGGGATCAGCGCGATCCAGGCCACGTAGATCAGCGAGAACACCGACGCGGCCGCGCTCTGGCCGAAGACCGTGTGCAGCACGGCCCCCGGGTCGTGGCCGAGCCAGAGCGTGTGGTCGAGCCGCTCCAGCGTGTCGTCCCACAGCGACCCGTTGACGAACGGGACGGCGTTCTTGAGGTTGCGGAACGTCGCGTAGGCGACGTACCACCCGGCCAGCCCGATGAACATGAAGCGCACCTGGCTCGGATGCCAACGCTCGTGGAGCACGGCCCGGAAGGACGCGACGTAGCCCTCTTTCTCGCGACGGTGACGCAGCACCATCCGGGGGAGCACGTCGCACAGGAAGGCGACGAGGAGGAACAGCGGAAACCGGACATACGCCGGACCCAGCGTGTCGTCGTCGGGGTCGCGGATCGGCAGCCCCTGGACAGAGCAGACCAAGATGGTCGCGACCGTCATGACGGCCGCGAGCACCACCATGAACCGGAATCGGGGCTCCCCCACGCGGCGACGATATCGCGCAGCACCCCCGGATCGGGAACCGAACACCTCCTCCTAGAGTGACCCACGACCAGCCGGACGAGCAGAGGAGCAGGGCGATGGGTCGCTACGACGGGCGGGTGGCAGTGGTCACCGGGTCAGCACGCGGGATCGGAGCCGGCACCGCCAAGCGGTTCGCAGACGAGGGCGCCTCCGTCGCCGTCCTGGACCTCGACGAGGCCCAGGCCCAGGCCACCGCCGAAGGACTCGGCGCGACCAAGGCCGTCGGGATCGGCTGCAACGTCGGTGACGCAGCGTCCGTCGACGCCGCGGTGGGCCGCGTCCTCGCGGAGCTCGGCGGGCTGCACGTGCTCGTCAACAACGCCGGCATCACGCGTGACAACCTGTTGTTCAAGATGACCGAGGACGACTGGGACTCGGTGATGAACGTGCATCTCAAGGGTGCCTTCCTGATGAGCCGGGCAGCGCAGAAGACGTTCGTGGACCAGCAGTACGGGAAGATCCTGAATCTCTCCAGCGTCTCCGCCAACGGCAACCGGGGACAGGCGAACTACGCCGCTGCCAAGGCCGGGGTGCAGGGATTCACGCGCACGCTGGCGCTCGAGCTGGGCCGCTACAACGTCAACGTCAACGCGATCGCACCGGGCTTCATCGCAACGGACATGACCGACGCGACCGCCAAGCGCCTCGGCGTCGACGTCGAGGACTTCCGCAAGGCCGCCGCCGAGTCCAACCCGATCAAGCGGGTCGGGGCGCCGGAGGACATCGCCGCCGCGGCGGCGTTCCTGTGCAGCGACGAGGCGTCGTACATCACGGGGCAGACGCTGTACGTCGACGGCGGCGCCAAGATCTGAGTCGCAGCCGGCTGCGTCCGGGTCGGGTGACCTGAGGGCCATATCGGCGTACGGTCTTGGCCCATGCCGTTCGTCCAACGGGTCACATCCGTCACACTGGTCACCTTGCTGGCGGTGGTCGGCCCGTCGCTGACGTTGCGCGCGGGCGCGGCGAGCGCTCACCACGAGAACCAGCACAAGCACCAGCTCACGGCCAAGCAGCGGTACGCGAAGGCGCACCCGCGGCTGATCCGGGCGGTGACCTACGGGCTGCGCCAGCGCGGCGACAAGTACCGCTTCGGCGCCGAGGGCCCGGACGCTGGGACTGCTCGGGGCTTGTGTGGTTCAGCTACCGCAAGGCGGGGCTCCGACCACTGCCCCGGACCTCGCGCCAGCAGTACCGGGCGGTGCGGCACATCAAGCCGATGCGGCTGCAGCGGGGCGACCTGATGTTCTTCCACACCAGGAAGGGCCGGGTCTACCACGTCGCGATCTTCCTGGGCTGGCGACACGGCCACCGGCTGATGCTCCACGCGCCGAAACCGGGCAAGCGCGTGCAGCGGGCGCGCCCCTGGACGCACCACTTCTGGGCCGGGACGCTCAGGCACAGCAAGCAGCACCACCTCTAGATACCCCGGAGCCCTCGGCCTTGCTCCGGACGACGACCCGCCCGGTGCCTCGGTCCCCGGGACATGGCCGGCGCTCCGTCATCATTGGCGCCATGCAGAAGCCTCGACCTGCCCGCGGCGCGCTGGCCGCCCTCGCTGCGGTGACCGCGCTGGTCGCCTCGGGCTGCGGCGGCGTGACGGGGGCCAGGACCGACGACTCGCCCGGCGCCCAGAAGACCCGCAACGGCGTCGTCCTGCGGGCCACGTGGCCCCTGACCGGTCTGGACGCCCACGACGCCGCGCCGACTCATCCGCCCCTGGTGGTCAAGTTCGACAACACCCACTCCTCACGCCCACAGATCGGGCTGCGCAAGGCCGACATGGTCACCGAGGAGCTGGTCGAGGGCGGCCTGACCCGACTCGCGGCGTTCTACGATTCCAGGCTTCCCGGCGTGGTCGGCCCGGTGCGCTCGATGCGGGCCTCCGACATCGGCGTGGTGAAGCCCGTCGACGCCACGATCGTCGCCAGCGGTGCCGCGCACCCGACGATCGCCCGGCTCCGGAAGGTCGGCGTGAAGTTCCGGGAGAACGGCACCACCGGCTTCTACCGCGACAACGGGCGCGTGTCGCCGTACAACCTGTTCGTGCAGCTGAAGCGGCTTGCCGGCACGATGAAGGGCCCCAAGGACGTGCCGCAGCCGTACCTGTCGTGGGGGACCGAGAAGGACTTCTCGGGCAGCGCCGGGGCGAAGGCAATCCAGGCACGCTTCTCGCGGGGACACACCACGGAGTGGCGCTACCGAGGCGGGAAGTACGTCAACACCAACTCCAACGCCGCGGCAGGCAAGGACTTCCGGCCGGACACGGTGGTCGTGGTGCGGGTGCGCCAGGGCGACGCCGGCTACCTCGACCCGGCTGGCAACCGGGTGCCCGAGACGATCTACAAGGGCACTGGCAAGGCGGTCGTCTTCCACGGCGGCAAGGCGGTGCGCGGCACCTGGACGAAGTCCGGCCCGGCCGGCGCACTCGTGCTCAAGACCAAGGCAGGGGACATGAAGATCCCGGCCGGGCACACCTGGATCGAGCTGTTGCCGCGCAACTCCGCGGGCGGTCGGCTCAGCTACCAGGGGTGAGTCCGGGGGATCAGGCGTCCGGTGCTGCCGCCGGGGTCGCGCACGCCGACGCCCGCATGGGCATCGAGCGGATCGAGGGCGGTCCTCGCCGCATGAGTACCTTGTGACGCTCCCGGGAGCCGGTTCCGCGTGTCACGATGGAGGGGTGGAGCCCGTCGACCTTGGTATCGACCGGCTGGAGCTGCGCGCCGGTCGGCTGCTGGTCTCCGCCCCCACGCTGGTCGACCCGAACTTCGCACGCACGATCGTGCTGCTGCTCGACACCGACGAGGACGGCACCCTCGGTGTGATCCTCAACCGCCCGAGCGAGGTCGCCGTCGGCGAGGTGCTCGAGAGCTGGGCCGAGGTGGTCGGCGAGCCCGACGTGCTCTTCCGCGGGGGTCCGGTCGGCACGGACTCCGCGCTCGCCGTCGCCCGACTGGCCGAGGGGTCGGAACCGGTCGGTTGGCGGCCGCTGTTCGACGGCACCGGACTGATCGACCTCGACACCCCACGGGAGGTGATCGCGCCCGCTCTGCACGGCATGCGGATCTACGCCGGATACGCGGGCTGGGGAGCCGGCCAGCTCGAGGCGGAGGTCGAGGAGGGGGCCTGGTACGTCGTGGCCGGGGCCCCGGACGACCTGTTCGACGCGACGCCCGACGGCCTCTGGCGGCGTGTGCTCCGCCGGCAGCCCGAGCCGCTCAGCTGGCTGGCGACGTACCCCGCCGACCCGACGCAGAACTGAGCCGGGAGCAGTTAGGATGCGGCAGTGACGAAGCAGGCACCGGGATTCGGGACCGACGTGCTCGAGGACACCCAGCGGGACACGCGTCCGGTCAGCACCGACGACGGCGACCACGAGCGGTTCTCGCACTACGTGCCCAAGGACAAGCTGATGGACGCGATGGTCAACGGCACGCCCGTCGTCGCGCTCTGCGGCAAGGTGTGGGTGCCCAGCCGTGACCCCGAGCGGTTCCCGACCTGCCCTGAGTGCCAGCAGATCTGGGAGAGCATGAAGGCGGGCGACGCGTGAGCCCGACCCCGATTCGCGCGACCCCCAGGGCCTCGTGACGGGCGGCGACCAGCCCGCACCGCTCGACCATCTGCCTCCCGCGTGGCCCGACCGCGCCGCATGGGGGACGGCGCCGAGCCTGCGGGCGTGGCAGACCGCGGCGTTGGGGCGCTACTTCGCCGCGTCGCCGAAGGACTTCCTGGCCGTGGCGACGCCGGGCGCCGGCAAGACCACGTTCGCGCTGACGGTCGCCTCAGAGCTGCTGTCGCGACGGGTCATCGACCGGGTGACCGTGGTGGCGCCGACGGAGCACCTGAAGACCCAGTGGGCGGAGGCGGCCGCGCGCGTCGGCATCCCGATCGACCCGTCGTACGCCGGGCGGGCCGGGAAGACCTCCGCCGACTACGTCGGCATCGCCGTGACGTACGCCGGCGTGGCCGGGAACCCGCTCGCGCACCGGATCCGCACCGAGCGGTTCAAGACACTGGTGATCCTCGACGAGGTGCACCATGCCGGTGACGCGCTCTCGTGGGGCGAGGCGGTGCGCGAGGCATTCGAGCCGGCCCGGCGCCGGCTGGCGCTGACCGGCACGCCGTTCCGGTCCGACATCAACCCGATCCCGTTCGTGCGCTACGAGCCGGGCCTGGACGGCATCCCCCGCAGTGTCGCCGACTACACCTACGGCTACGGGCACGCGCTCGCCGACCACGTCGTACGGCCGGTGCTGTTCCTGGCCTACAGCGGCACCATGCAGTGGCGCACGCGGGCCGGCGACGAGGTCGCGGCCCGGCTGGGTGAGCCGCTGACCAAGGACCTCACCGCGCAGGCGCTGCGGACCGCACTCGACCCGGCGGGGTCGTGGATCCCGTCGGTGCTGGAGGCGGCGGACAAGCGGCTCTCGGAGGTGCGCCGGCACGTGCCCGACGCGGGCGGCCTGGTGATCGCCACCGACCAGGACTCGGCCCGGGCCTACGCGAAGGTGCTGGCGTCGGTCGCGGGGGAGAAGCCCGTGGTCGTGCTCTCCGACGAGAAGGCGGCGTCGAAGAAGATCAGCGGGTTCTCGTCATCGGGCGCCCGCTGGATGGTCGCGGTGCGGATGGTCTCCGAGGGGGTCGACGTACCTCGTCTCGCCGTCGGTGTCTACGCGACCACCACCTCGACCCACCTGTTCTTCGCACAGGCGATCGGCCGCTTCGTCCGTGCCCGCGCCCGCGGCGAGACCGCGTCGATCTTCCTGCCGTCGGTGCCGCTGCTGCTCGGCCACGCCTCGGAGATGGAGGTCGAGCGGGACCACGCCCTCGGCCGCACGATCAGCAACGAGGACGACATCTTCGCGGCGGAGGCGGATCTGCTGGCGCAGGCGGAGGCCGGAGCCACCGAGGTGACGGACGAGGGGTGGTTGCCGTTCGAGGCGCTCGGGTCGCAGGCGACGTTCGACCGGGTGCTGTACGACGGCGGCGAGTTCGGCCACGCGGGAGAGGTGCACGTCGGCTCGGAGGAGGAGATGGACTTCCTCGGCATCCCCGGCCTGCTCGAGCCCGACCAGGTGCGTCACCTGCTGCAGAAGCGGCAGTCCGACCGCGCCAGCCTGCGGCGTCGTACGGAACCTGGGGCGGAGCCCGAGGTCACCACCCACGAGCGACTCGCGGTCCTCCGTCGCGAGCTGAACTCCCTGGTCGCGGCCTGGCACCACCGCACCGGTGCGCCGCACTCCGCCACGCACACGGCCCTCCGCAGGGAGCTCGGTGGCCCGGCTGCCGCCGTCGCCTCTGCCGACCAGCTCGCCCAGCGCATCGACAGGATCCGGGACTGGGCCCGCGGCGCCTGATGTTCTGTGCGAGCGAGCCGTCCGCCCGGCGTACATCTCTGACCGCTCGGCGGATCTCACCAGCCCCTACAGTGAGCCCATGACGGTGCGGGTCGTCTTCGCCGACGACAACTACCTGGTGCGCGAGGGCGTGGCCGGGCTGCTCACCGAGACGGCCGAGATCGACCTGGTCGAATCGGTGGCCGACCCCGGCGCGCTCCACGCTGCCGTGGCGGCGCACCGGCCGGACGCGGTCCTCACCGACATCCGGATGCCGCCCACGTTCACCACCGAGGGCATAGACGCGGCCAAGCGGATCCGGGCCGAGTACCCGCAGACCGGGGTGGTCGTGCTGTCGCAGTACGTCGAGGAGGACTACGCCTTCGAGCTCCTGTCCGAGGGAGTCGAGGGGCTCGGCTACCTGCTCAAGGAGCGGGTGACCCAGGTCGACGACCTGGTCCGCGCCCTCCACGACGTGGCGCGGGGCGGGTCCGCTCTGGACCCCAAGGTGGTCGAGGGGCTCCTGGCTCGCAAGTCGAACCAGTCGAGCTCGCCGCTGCTGGGACTCACCGACCGTGAGCGCGAGGTCCTCCAGGAGCTGGCCACCGGGCGGAGCAACGCCGCGACGGCCAAGGCACTCTTCATGAGTGAGCGGGCCGTGGAGAAGCATGTCGGCTCGGTGTTCCAGAAGCTGGGCCTGGTCCACGAGTCCGACGTCAACCGGCGGGTGATGGCGGTGCTGGCGTTCCTCGACGCCACGGGCGGCGGGGCCGCCGCACGGTGAGGGGATATCCCCACCTGACCGTGCGGGCAACCCCCTCCCGGTCCCCACCCACACGGGAGACGATGGTGGCAGGAGGTGTGCTGTGGAGGAGATCCGTGTCCTGATCGTCGACGACCAGGAGCCGTTCCGGCGCGCGATGGGTGCCGTGGTCGAGGCGACCGACGGCTTCGTCGTGGTCGGGTCGGCCACGTCGGGCGAGGAGTCCGTGGCGGCGGCCGCCGAGCTGCGCCCGCACCTCGTGCTGATGGACGTCAACCTCCCCGGCATCGACGGCATCGAGGCGACCCGACGGCTGACGTCCGGCCCGGACGGCCCGGTCGTGGTGCTGCTCTCCACCTACGACGAGGACCAGTTCGACCTCGACGGCTGCGGTGCCGCGGCGTACGTCGCCAAGGCTGCCTTCGGGCCGGACCGGCTCTCAGCGGCCTGGGCCGACGCCTCCGGCTAGCGCGTACACCGGCTGGTCCTCGGCGACCGGGACCGTCACCTCCAGCAGGCCCGGCCCGACGGAGAGCGAGCCCCCGGCGGCGGCCACCCGGTCCACCATCGCCTGCCGGTCGGTGGGGTCGGCGGCGTCACCGAGCACGCGCAGGACCAGCTGGTCCCCGTCGCGGGACAGCTCGACGGCCGCCGGCCCGGGATCGGTCCGGGCGGCTTCGGCGCAGCAGAAGTAGACGGCGGCCTCGACTCGGGCCGAGAAGCGCCGCCCGGCCGCGGAGGGATCCACCGACAGCCTGGGCGGCGACCCGCTCCGGCCCAGGAGCGACCGCAGGGCGGGCTCCAGGCCGGCCTTGGCCAACTGGGTCGGGAAGACGCCGCGGGTCAGCTCCCGCAGGGACTCGAGGGCGGTGTTCGTGCTGGTGACCAGGAGGTCGATGCCGTTCTCGGCGCGTCCGCCCGCGACAGCGGCCCGGCACCGGGTCAGAGCCTCGGGCAGCGCCACGAGGTGTGGCATCACCTCGCGCTCGATGGAGGCCTCGAGGGCACGACGAGCGGCGTCGTCCGCCTCCAGGATCCGCGCCCGCGAGCGCGCGAGCTCGCGGGTGGTGCGGTCGAGCTCGGCCACGTGCTCGGCGAGCTCGGCCTCCAGGGCGGTGTTGCGGAAGGCCACGGCGGTCTGGTCGGCCAGGGCGGTGAGCAGCCGTTCGTCGGAGTCGGACAGAGGACGGCCACGGGGCACGTGCACCTCGATGCTGCCCAGGACGGCGCCGCCGTGCTGGACCGGTACGACGTGCGGGACGGTGCCGTCCGCCGCGCCGTCGCCCCACGACGCGCTGTGGAGGGCCCCACCGGAGGCCCCCAGGGTGGCGGTCGCGCGCCGAGCGGAGACCGCCCGGCCGGCGGCCTCCGCGACGGCAGGCAGGACCGCGTCCGCGGTCGGCGTCTCGGCGAGGCGGCGGCTGAAGTCCGACAGGGCCTCGTAGGGCTGGGCTCGGGAGCCGAAGGCGAGCCGGTTGGCCAGCCGGGTGACCTGTCGGCGCAGTGGCTGGAAGGCGAGTGCAACCAGTGCCGTGACCAGCAGGGACAGCCAGAACCCGCCGCTCTGCTGGTCCACCTGGTTCCCGACCACCACCACGAGCGTGACGTAGCCGATCCCGGCGAAGGCCGACCCGATCGCCAGGACGACGGTCCGGTTGATGATGACCTCGATGTCGTAGAGCCGGTAGCGCAGCACAGCGACCGCGAACAGGACCGGCAGCAGCAGGAACGACACGTAGAGGGGGAGTGACGCCGCCCAGGTCTGACGCGCTCCGTTGAAGCTCTGGACGATGATCAGGGCCGCGAGCCCGATGCTGACCAGCACGGCCGACGCGGCGATCACCCGCACCTGCTGCCGCTCTTCGCCCTGCGCCCTGCGCCACCGCACCAGCATCGAGACGAGCGAGACGAGCAGCCCGATGCTGATCAGCAGGAAACCGAGCGAGTACAGCTCTGCCTGCGCCCCGCCGTTCGCGTCCGTCCGGGCCTGGACGTCGTAGTGGGTCGGGTCCGTGGTCAGCAGAGCCGCAGCACACAGCAGCGCCCCGAGCGCCACGGCCCTCGCGGCGTGCCTCCATCGCGGGGAGAGCAGATGCCCGTCCGGCGCGAGCAGGAACATCAGCGCGATCGCCCCGATCGCGAACTGTCCACCGGTGATCACGGAGACCCATCCCAGGACGCCGCCCAGGCTTCTCGAGCCGGGACCGCCCTCGCTCACGACCCAGATGCTGTAGGCCTCAGTGACGAGGGACAGTGCGCTGGTGAACCCGACGACCACCAGCAGCCAGCCGACGGGGTGCCGGTCGTCGCGGGAGATGATCAGTGCGCCCATCACGGCGCAGCCGAGGACTGCCAAGCTGACGAACGGGAACCCGTGCACCGCCACTGCTGCCTCGGAGAGAAGGGCCCGGTACTGCGCGGTGACGACCGCGTCGGCGACGACGAGGACCAGAGCGAGGCCGGCCAGCAGCCAGGCGAGCCGCGCGCGCACTCAGCTGTCCTCCGCCGGCAGAGTCGCCAGGATCCGCGCCCCACCCGCCCCGGAGGCTCCCACGGTCAGCGTGCCGCCGACCGACTCGACCCGGTCGCGCATGTTCGCCAGGCCCCTTCCGTTGGACAGCGCGGCCCCCGCGAACCCCGAGCCGTCGTCCTCGATCACGCAGACCAGTGATCCGGGCTCGCCGCGCAGCTCCACGCGGACGGTTGTCGCGCCCGAGTGCTTGGCAGCGTTCTGCAGCGCCTCCAGGCAGGAGAAGTACGCCGCAGCCTCCACCGTCGAGGGGTAGCGAGCGAGCTGGTACGCCGCGAGCGTGACAGGCACCGGGCTGTTGTCGACGGCCGCCTGCAGCGCGGGCGCGAGCCCCTGTTCCGCGAGCAGCCGCGGGTAGATGCCCCGCGACAGGTGAACAAGAGTCTCGATGGCGTCGACGGCTGCCTGCTCCTGCGCGGCGAGGAGAGCGTCGGCGCGCTCCGGCGAACGCGGCGCCAGCGTCTCGGCGAGCCGAAGGTTCACGGCGAGCGCCACGAGGTGCTGCTGGGCGCCGTCGTGGATATCACGCTCCAGCCGTCGGCGCTCCGCGTCCTGGGCGTCCACCATCCGCCGACGCGAGGCGCTCAGCTCCCCCGCACGCGCGGTCAGGTCGACCAGCCGGCTCTGCAGCTCGGCGCGCAGGCGGGCACCGCGCAGCACCAGCCCGGCCTGACTCGCCAGCCCGGCGAACAGCCGCTCCTCGACCGAGGTCAGTGGCACGTGCTCCCGCTCCTGGACCACGAGCACACCGAGAAGCTCCCCGCCCTGGCGCACCTGGCGGGAGCGTCGCCCCGGCACGGTGTGGTCCGTGGGGGTGGGCTCGCCCGACGTGGGCTCCCGGGTGGCGTCCGGTGGCCAGGTCGCGGCGAGGGTGGCGCGGTCACCCACGACCAGCCACACCTGGGTCCACGCCGCTCCGGTGCCGTCGGCGAGCACACGCGCCATCCCGGTCGAGAGCTCCTCGGTCGGATGGCTGCCCACGTTCTTCGAGAACCGGGCGAGGACGTCGTACGGCGAGGGCTGGCCGCCGTGCACGGCGCGCGATGCGAGCGCCTCCAGCCGGGCCTGGACAGGACCGAAGGCCAGGGCGACCACGGCGGTGGCCAGCACCGAGAGCGTGACGTCGGGTGATGTGGTGTGGCCGATGAGGACTCCGCCTCCCAGGACCACGACCACGTACACGAGGAGCACGAACGCGGCGAGTCCGGCCAGCACGAGCGCGGCGACCAGCCACTCGCGCCGTGAGCGTCGGCGCAGGGCCGCGATCGAGGTCATTCACGCAGTGTGCGCCTCCCACGTGGCCTGAGGGAGGGACCTGACCCCACCCCGGGGGTGGGGCTGGCCGCACGATCGCCCGCCGATCCTCGCGGGACAGCGCCCTCGGGCGTGCGTCCAGCCCGATGGGCGCGAGTCCGCAAAACCGGTCTTCTGGTGGAACGCCGCTCATCCCCGACGGCGACGAATCCACAGGAGCCATCACATGTCCGTCATCACCAGCACTCCAGGCGTCACGACCGCCACTGCGGCCAGCACCCAGGGAGTCAGCAAGCTCTACGGGAGTGGCGACGCCAGCGTCGCTGCCCTCGACAACGTCAGCGTCGGGCTCGCCGAGGGCGAGTTCACCGCGATCATGGGCCCCTCGGGCTCGGGCAAGTCCACGCTGCTGCACGTGCTCGCCGGTCTCGACCGGCCCACGTCGGGCGAGGTGTTCCTCGGTGACACCGAGATCACGTCGCTCAACGACAAGGCGCTGACGCTGCTGCGCCGCGACCGGATCGGCTTCATCTTCCAGTCGTTCAACCTGCTGCCGACCATGACCGCGGCGGAGAACATCGTGCTTCCGATGCGGATCGCGGGCCGCAAGCCGGACGAGCAGTGGGTGGCGTCGATCGTCGACACCGTCGGCCTGACCGGCCGCATGTCGCACCGTCCGGCGCAGCTCTCCGGTGGCCAGCAGCAGCGAGTCGCTGCGGCCCGGGCGCTGGCGTCGCGGCCGCAGATCGTGTTCGCCGACGAGCCCACGGGCGCCCTCGACTCGAGGTCGGGAGCCGAGCTGCTCGGGTTCCTGCGTACGGCGGTGACCGAGCTCGGGCAGACCGTCGTCATGGTCACCCACGACGCGACCGCGGCCAGCTATGCCGACCGCGTGCTCTTCCTCGCCGACGGCCACGTCGTCGACGAGAGGTACGCCGCCACCGCGGACGAGATCCTCGACTACATGAAGCACCTAGGAGCCTGAACGTCATGCTGACCTCCACCCTCCGCGGGATGTTCGCGCACAAGCTGCGCCTCGTCCTCACCACGGCCTCGATCGCGCTCGGTGTCGCGTTCCTCGCCGGAACACTCGTCCTGACCAGCACCATGGGGCTCGCCTTCGAGCAGCTCTTCGGCAAGGTCTCCGCCGGCACCGATGCGGTCGTCCGCACCGAGGCCCCCTACACCGCGACGGAGGGCGTCGGCACCAGCCGCGGCCCGGTCCCCGCCAGTGTCCTGGCCGACGTCCAGAAGGTCGACGGCGTCCGCGCCGCCGAGGGCTCGGTCACCGGCTATGCCCTGCTCACCGACAACGACGGCAAGGCCATCATCACCAAGGGTGGCGCCCCCACGACGGGCTACAGCATGCCCGCGGACGAGGGTCTCCGCGGCGACGTGGAGCTGCTCTCCGGCTCCGCGCCGACCGGCCCGACTGAGGTGGCCATCGATGCCACCAGTGCCGAGGAGCACCACATCGCGCTCGGCTCGACGATCAAGGTGCTGTTCCAGGGACCGACGCAGAAGTTCACCGTGGTCGGCACCGTCGGCTTCGGTGGCGAGAAGAACCTCGGCGGCACCACGTCGGCGTACTTCGACACCGCGACCGCCCAGCGGATGCTGGGGACGCCCGGGTTCTTCGACTCCATCGGTGTGCGTGCCGGGGACGGCGTCAGCCAGGCCGCGTTGGCCGAGCGGCTCAACGCGGTCGTCCCGAAGGGCACCGAGGCCGTCACCGGCCACACGGTGGCCAAGGAGAACGCCGACGCCGTGAAGAAGGACCTGAAGGTCGTCGGGATCCTGTTCATGATCTTCGCCGGCATCGCGCTGTTCGTCGGTTCCTTCATCATCTGGAACACCTTCACGATGATCGTCACCCAGCGTTCGCGTGAGATCGCGCTGCTGCGGGCGATCGGCGCGACGCGTCGCCAGGTGATGCGTAGCCTGCTCGTCGAGGCCTTCGTGGTCGGCGTGGCAGCGTCGGCGGTCGGGGTCGGCCTCGGGCTGCTCGTGGCCAAGGGGCTGAAGGTGCTGATGGACGTGGTGGGCTTCAGCCTGCCGAGCACGTCGCTGCAGCTGGAGCCGAGCACGATCTGGATCTCCCTGCTCGTCGGCACCGTGGTCACGGTCGTCTCCGCGCTGGTGCCGGCCCGTCGTGCGACCAAGGTGCTGCCCGTCGAGGCGCTGCGCGAGTCGACCCCGGGCGCCGAGAAGCCGTCGCTGAAGCGCGGCCTGGTCGGTCTCGCGTTCGTCGCGGCCGGTGTCGCCGGGATGCTCTCCGCGCTGTACGGCGGGGCCAGCATGAAGCTCTTCGGGCTCGGCCTGCTGGCCGGGATGGTCGGCGTGATGGTGGCGCTGCCGCTGGCGGTCCGTCCGCTCGCGGCGCTGATCGCCACGCCGATGCGGCTGCGCGGCATGCCCGGCGAGCTGGCGAAGCAGAACGCGATGCGCAACCCGCGTCGTACGTCCTCGACGGCTGCTGCCCTGATGATCGGCCTCACCCTGGTCGTGAGCATGGGCGTCTTCGCCTCCTCCCTGAAGGCGTCGTTCGGCGATGTGATCTCGGACCAGACCAACGCCGATCTCTACCTGGCGACGCCCAGCACCCAGGCTCCCGGGTTCAGCCCGTCGGTCATCGAGACGGTCAAGGGTGTCGACGGCGTGGACAAGGTGTCCGCGAACGGCTGGGGCCAGGCACGGTTCGGCAAGGCGGCGTCGTCCTTCTCGGCGGTCGACCCGGCGACGGCCGAGGACGTGATGAACCTCGACGTTTCGCAGGGTTCGGTCGGCGACCTGGGCAAGGACGGGGTGGTGGTCTCGAAGACCGCTGCGGCGTCCCACGGCTGGAAGCTGGGCGACCCGATCACCGCGGAGTTCGCCGAGACCGGCAAGCACCGGCTGCACGTGGTGGGCATCTACGACGGCAAGGGTTGGATCGGTGACAACTTCGTGCTGAGCATCGCCGAGCAGAACGCCTTCGCAGGCCCGCAGCTCGTGTCGACCGGCCTCGTCACCTTGGCTGCCGGCGCCGACAAGGGCGACGTGCAGAGCGCGATCTCGACGGCCCTCGCCGACCACCCGGACGCCCAGGTGCTCGACCAGAAGGGCTTCGAGAAGCAGGCCAGCGGGTTCATCGACCAGCTGCTCACCTTCGTCACCGTGATGCTGCTGCTGGCGGTCGTGATCGCCCTGCTCGGCATCGTGAACACGCTGGCGCTGTCGGTGTTCGAGCGCACCCGTGAGCTCGGGTTGCTCCGTGCGGTGGGCATGACCCGAGGCCAGGTCCGGGCGATGGTGCGCTGGGAGTCCGTCGTGATCTCGCTGATCGGAGCCCTGAGCGGTGCCGCCCTCGGGATCGGCATCGGCCTGGCGCTGTCGCAGGCGCTGAAGGACGAGGGGATCAAGTCGATCTCGATCCCGGTGCTCGAGGTTGGCATGTACGTCGCGCTGGCCGCGGTGGCCGGTGTGGTCGCCGCCATCGGTCCGGCCCGCTCGGCGGCCAAGGTCGACGTGCTCAAGGCGGTGGTCACCGACTGACCGTCCGCCGCGCAACGGCCCGGCCGGTGTCCTTGTGACACCGGCCGGGTTCGTGTGTTCCGGCAGGCACTGGTCTCGAGGGGCCGTGCGCCACGACGAGCCCGCAGGCCGCGCCCCGCCAGGCGCACCACCCACCCACCCCAGCGCCTGTCCGGGCGCGCCCTGCCGGCTCGTCGCCGCGGGCGCTCCGACTCTCGCCCGCCGCGGTCTTGGGGGTGAGGGCGCGGATCAGACGCCGAGACCAGGCTGGACGCGGTAGGGGACCTGGGTGGCGAGGGCGATCACGGTCGAGGAGCGGAAGATGCCGGGGATGACCAGCACGGCGTCGATCACGCGCTGGAGGTCGGTGTTGGAGCGGGCGACGACGCGGCACCACATGTCACCTGGGCCGGTGATCGTGCACGCCTCCAGCACCTCAGGGATCCGCGCCAGAGCCTGGCCGATCGCGTCGTGCGCGCCGAAGTCCGGATCCTGCCTGATCTCCAGGGTGAGGAACGCGGTGACCGGGTGGCCCATCGCGGCGGGGTCCAGGATCGGGCCCCAGCCGCGGATCACGCCGCCCGTGGTGAGCTTGTCGAGCCGGGCCTGCACGGTGCCACGCGCGACCCGCAGCCGGCGCGAGGCCTCGAGCACGCCGATCCGGGGGTCAGCGGTGAACAGTTCGAGCAGGTTGCGGTCCAGATCATCCATCGTCTGACTCCTGAGTGGTCAACTTGACCAGTGAATCTCAGCACTCTTGCACACATTGTCTGTGGTGGGCAGACTCCGGGCATGACACAGACTTCTGGCACCGCGATCCCTGCCCTGACCGACGAAGAGGTTCAGGCGGGCCTCAGCCTCGAGGAGCTGCAGCAGCTCGTCGGCCTGGTCCAGTACGACGAGGAGTCCGACGTCTTCCCGGTCACCGGTTGGGACGCGATCGTCTTCGTGGTCGGCAACGCGACCCAGACCGCGCACTACTACCAGTCGGCGTGGGGCATGGAGCTGGTCGCCTACTCCGGCCCGGAGAACGGCAACCGCGACCACAAGTCGTTCGTGCTCAAGTCCGGCTCGATCCGGTTCGTCGTGAACGGCGCGGTCGACCCCGACAGCCAGCTGGCCGACCACCACCGCCGTCACGGCGACGGCGTGGTCGACATCGCCCTGGAGGTCCCCGACGTCGACAGGTGCATCGCCCAGGCCCGCAAGGCCGGCGCCACCGTCCTCCGCGAGCCCGAGGACGTCACCGACGAGCACGGAACGATCCGGGTCGCCGCGATCGCGACGTACGGCGAGACCCGACACACGCTCGTCGACCGCTCGAAGTACGACGGGCCCTACCTGCCCGGCTACGTCACCGCGTCCAGCAGCCACGTCAAGCGCGAGGGCGAGCCGAAGCGGCTGTTCCAGGCGCTCGACCACATCGTCGGCAACGTCGAGCTCGGCCACATGGATGCGTGGGTGGAGTTCTACAACAAGGTCATGGGCTTCACGAACATGGCGGAGTTCATCGGCGACGACATCGCGACCGACTACTCGGCGCTGATGAGCAAGGTGGTCGCCAACGGCAACCACCGGGTCAAGTTCCCGCTCAACGAACCGGCGATCGCGAAGCGGAAGTCGCAGATCGACGAGTACCTCGAGTTCTACCGGGGCGCCGGCGCGCAGCACCTGGCCGTGGCCACCAACGACATCCTGGCCAGCGTCGACGCGCTGCGCGCGAACGGCGTGGAGTTCCTCGAGACACCGGACTCCTACTACGAGGACCCCGAGCTGCGCGCTCGTATCGGCAACGTACGGGTGCCGATCGAGGAGCTGCAGGAGCGCAAGATCCTGGTCGACCGCGACGAGGACGGCTACCTGCTCCAGATCTTCACCAAGCCGCTCGGTGACCGGCCGACGGTGTTCTTCGAGCTGATCGAGCGGCACGGATCGCTGGGCTTCGGCAAGGGCAACTTCAAGGCGCTGTTCGAGGCGATCGAGCGCGAGCAGGAGGCGCGCGGCAACCTCTGAGATCTTGTGATCCGCTCAGCATCCTCTTGGGGTGCGCAGGTAGCGTCCACCCTCATGCCCCCTGTGAAGATCCGGCTGGCGGCAGCCTGTGCACTCCTCGTCCTCGCGGCCACCGGCTGCGGCTCCAACGGCGAGCCGAGCAGCGCGGAGTCGTCCTCGCCCAGCGCCTCGGGCAGCACCCGCGCCACGGCCTCCGGCCCGCTCGCCAAGCAGCTGCAGGCGCTCCGGGACCGTGCCCAGCAGGACAGCCAGTTCAGCGAGGTCACGCGCAGGCCGACGGGGGAGGAGATCAGCTCGATCCGGGGCCGGTACTCCCTCGACGACGAGCAGGTCGCGGCCACCTTCCGGGTGCCCAACCCCTCGAGTGGCAAGAACGCCACCGCCCGGCTCGCCATCGTCGGCAAGGACGCGTTCCTGCAGGTCGACCAGTGGAAGGAGCCGTCCCGCGGCTGCTGGCTGAAGTCCACCTCGCAGGAGCTCTCCCAGCGCTTCGCCCTCGACGTCGCCGACTCCGACGAGGTGCCGCTCCCGGTTGGGCTGCTCGACGCCTTCGTGCCCGAGTCCTCGCAGGGAAAGGGCCTGATCCAGGGCCACCTCGACATCGCGGAGGCCCTGCCCCTGCTCAGCGGCTCGCTCAAGAGCCAGCTGGTCCAGGCGCGGCCGTCCGGCACGGTCGCCGCCTTCCTCACGTACGACCCCAGGCACATGCTGATCACGGTCCCCGGCTACGCGCTGAGCTCCGCGCTGAGCAACTCCCTCAAGGTCGACGAGCAGAAGCTCTCAAGCATCGCCGGCGCCCGCTACGAGGCCGGCGTGACGACGCTCAGCGGCGCGTTCGACCAGGTGGCCGCCCCGCAGCCGGCGAAGCAGATGAGCACCGCCGACCTCGAGGCCAACCGCTGCGGATGATGCCGTTGACCGGGCCGGTCATCGTGGGCTGACTACAGCGGTCGTGCTCGGCGAGCCGGCTGGGCGCTACCCCGCCTGTTCGGCAGCTGGCTCGATCCGGCCGGCGACCTCGCCGAGCGCGATCCGGCCGCCGAGGACGCCCGGGGCGGTGGCGCGCAGCACGACCTCGTCGCCGTCCTCGAGGAAGGAGCGCTCGCGGCCACCGGCGGTGAACGGCTCGGCGCCGCCCCATGACAGCTCGAGGAACGAGCCGCGCTGGCCGGGCTCGTCGCCGCTCACGGTGCCGGAGGCGAACAGGTCGCCGGTGCGCAGGGAGGCGCCGTTGACCGTCATGTGCGCGAGCATCTGGGCGGGTGACCAGTACATCGACGCGTACGGCGGGCGGCTGACCACCTCGCCGTTGAGCAGCACCTCGATGTCGATCTCGAGGCCGGCCCTGCCGTCGACGCGCAGGTAGTCCAGCGGCACCGGCACCTGCCGGGGCAGGTCGACCCGGGCGGCCTCGAAGGCCTCGTACGGCGTGACCCACCCGGAGATCGAGGTCGCGAACGACTTGCCGAGGAACGGGCCGAGCGGCACGTACTCCCAGGCCTGGATGTCGCGGGCCGACCAATCGTTGAGGAGGACGACTCCGAATACATGATCGGGGGCGTCGTCGGCGGCCAGCCTTCCCGATCCCGCTGGTGCGCCGACGACGAACCCGACCTCGGCCTCGACGTCGAGGCGCTGGCTCGGGCCGAAGACGGGCACGTCGGAGTGGGCGGGCTTGCGCTGGCCGTGCGGCCGGATGACCGGCGTACCGCTGACCACGACCGTGCCGGCGCGCCCGTGGTAGCCGACCGGAAGATGCCGCCAGTTCGGGAGCAGTGCCTCGCCGTCGGGACGGAAGATCCTGCCCACGTTGGTCGCATGTTGCAGGGAGCAGTAGAAGTCGACGTAGTCGGCGACGTCGAACGGCTGGTGCAGCGTGATCCGGTCAACCGGGATCAGGTTCGGCTCGAGGAGTTCGCGCTCGCTGTCGTCGGTGAGCAGTCGCGTGAGCCAGGTGCGCAGCGCGGTCCACGTGGGGCGTCCTGCAGCCATGATCGGGTTGAGGGTCGGCGCCTCGAAGGCGTGCGCGATCTCGAGCATCTCGGCCGCGGCGACCGGCGCCGCGTCGAGCACGTAGTCGCCGATCCGGACGCCCACCCGGGGTTCGTCGCGCTCTGCGGTCGAGAACACGCCGTAGGGCAGGTTGTCCACGTCGTACGGCGAGCCCGCCGCTCCCTCGACCCAGCAGCTCATGCCTCGTCCTTCCAGAGGTCGAGGTCCACGAGGTCCTCGTGGACGTCCAGCACGCTGCACGAGCCGAACGAGGTGAACCAGCGTCGCGCGGACGCGCAGGCCTCGGGGGCGGGCAGCTGGGTGGCCGGCTCCGTCGACGACAGCGCGGCCTCGACGTCGCCACCGTCCAGCGCCGTGCGGGTCGCGAGCAGGACGTTGAGGAATCCGTGGTGCTCGAAACCGGTCTCCGGGTCGGTGTGCCGGACCGCGTCGTGCAGCCCGGCCGTGCACTTGAACGGGGTCTCCCGGTCGAGCGCCGCGTCGATGCACGACGCGAGCTCGGCGACGGACGGGAACGCGTCGGCGGTCACGCCGCCGGTGCGGAACTTGAGCCGGAGGCCGGCCATCGAGATCTCGTCGAGTGCGGCCAGCCAGGCCTGGTCGGCGGCGAGGGCACGTCGCGGCGGCTCGACGTACACCTCGACGTCGTCGCCCATCTCGCTGCGCAGGTTGTCGACCATCGCCACCACGCGGGACGCGTTGCGGGCAAGGTCGTCGCCGAGTCCGCCGCCGTCGCGCAGCGCTATCTCGAGCGCGCGGAGCCGGAGCCCGTCTGCGCGCGCCCAGCGGACCGCCGGCTCTAGCGCACCGGCACCGCCGGTGACCACGACGTTCAGGTCCAGCGGTCGGTCGGCGTCGGCCAGCGGGGCCAGGTCGGCGAGGCGCGTGTCGCTGACGACGAACCCGCCGACCAGGGCGGCGTACGGCGCCTCGCGGTGCTCGCGGTGCTCCTTCACCGCCTGGTCCAGGGGCACGTTGCCGGGCGGGAAGATGGCGGCGTCGTCCACCAGCGCATCGAGGAACGCGGGACTCTCCGGGGGCATGGTTGCCACGCTATGACACGGGCGGCAGGGTGGGCATGTGGCGTACTACAGATCCGTCGGCGACCTCCCGCGCACCCGGCACACCGCGCATCGCGACCCCCAGGGACGGCTCCGGTTCGAGGAGCTGATGGGGGAGGAGGGGTTCTCGTCGGACTCGTCGCTGCTCTACCACGCCGGCGTACCCTCGGCGATCGTCGACAGCCGGGTCTGGGACCTGCCCGACCAGGGCACGACGCCGAACCACCCGCTCAAGCCACGCCACCTCAAGCTGCACGACCTCTCGACAGGCTCGACCGCCGGGGTGGACCCGGTGACCGGCCGCCGGTTGGTGCTCGGCAACGGCGACGTGCGGATCTCGTACGTCGTCGCGTCGGCCACCTCGCCGTACTACCGCAACGCGATCGGCGACGAGTGTGTCTATGTGGAGGCCGGTGCTGGCACCGTCGAGACGTCGTTCGGGATGCTGTCCTACCGCACCGGTGACTACGTTCTGGTCCCGCGCGCGACGACGCATCGATGGCTGCCGGCAGAGGAGTCGCGGCTGTACCCGATCGAGGCCAACTCCCACATCGCGCCGCCGAAGCGCTACCTGTCGCGGTTCGGCCAGTTCCTCGAGCACGCGCCGTACTGCGAGCGCGACCTGCACGGCCCGAGCGAGCCGTTCGTCCAGGAGGGCGTCGACGTCGAGGTGCTGGTGAAGCACCGTGGCAACGGTCCGGGCGGCATCGTCGGCTCCGCGCTGACCTACGCGACGCATCCGCTCGACGTGGTCGGCTGGGACGGCTGCCTCTACCCCTACACGTTCAACGTCGAGGACTTCATGCCGATCACCGGCAAGGTGCACCAGCCGCCCCCGGTGCACCAGGTCTTCGAGGGCTGGAACTTCGTGATCTGCAACTTCCTGCCCCGCAAGGTCGACTACCACCCGCTCTCGATCCCGGTGCCCTACTACCACTCCAACGTGGACTCCGACGAGGTCATGTTCTACGTCGGCGGCGACTACGAGGCACGCAAGGGCTCCGGCATCAACATCGGCTCGATCTCCCTCCACCCCGGCGGCTATGCACACGGCCCGCAGCCGTCCGCCGTCGAGGCGTCGATCGGGGTCGAGTACTTCGACGAGTCCGCGGTCATGGTCGACACGTTCCGCCCACTCGAGGTCGGTGAGGCGGGCCTGGCCGTCGAGGACCCGGCGTATGCCTGGACCTGGGCCGGCCGCGGCCCCGACCCTGACCCCGACCGTGAGGATGACGGCGGCGATGGCGGTCCGGCGGTCTTCAGCAACAGCTGACGCGGTCAGGGCACGAGGGAGGGACGCCTCGCCGGCGACTGCGGCATCCCCAAGCCCTGGTCGGCCCGCTGCGATAAGGGTTCGAGCCAGACCGCTACCCCGTGCTGAACCTCGGGCAGTGCCTGAAGGCGGGGAACGACGAGTCGGGCGTAACGAGCTCGAGGTAGAGCGGACCTGCCGGGGTCTGTGCGACGACGACGAAGACCCCGGTGCCAACAACCTTGGCCGGGGATACGCCGTAGTTGAACGTGATCAGCAGCCCTGGGCCAGCTGGTCCGGTGAACGGGACAGTAGGCCCTACGAAGCCGTTCGAGTTGACCGGCTGGGCGAAGTTCTTCCCGTCCTGGATTCCGGGCGGTTCGAGCTCGCCATGGCCTGAGCACCAGGCCGCGACGATCTCATGGATGGTGGCCGAGGCCGGGGGTGCCGGCAACAGTACGACAGCGAAGAGCAGTCCAAGTCCTGCGATTGCATAGCGGATGCGTTTCATAGTGGACTCCAGCCCCGACGTGGGGTCACGTCGATTCGATCCACCCTCCTCTCCCTGTTCCGGACTCGCAATGGGCCGTGGGGATCGATCCAGGGTCATGGACGAGTGCAGGTCATATCCGGCCAGCACTCAGATCAGTGCGGCCTTTGGCGCACTGCCGGCGAGACGCCCGCACATTGGGG
>Ga0207708_10000588_pt1 | contig 28150 bp, 26 predicted proteins | sample KBSK5101metaG_FD_184340 | JGI IMG/M metagenome (GOLD analysis project Ga0207708, IMG submission 184340) | Corn, switchgrass and miscanthus rhizosphere microbial communities from Kellogg Biological Station, Michigan, USA - KBS K5-10-1 metaG... | ecosystem: Host-associated > Plants > Roots >... | reverse complement strand
TCGCCGTCCGTCGACGAACACGCCGCCAATGTCCAGCAGGACGCGCGCCTGGCGCCGCGACAGGCCCGCCACCCGCGCCGCCAGCACCTGGTCGAGCCGCCGCCCCACGTCGCCGTCGCCGACGGTGAAGGTCACGCGGTTCGGACCGGTCATCGCGCGCACGCTAGCAGGCTGCGCGCCGCGGGCAAACCGTTCCCTCAACCGCCCGTATCGAGCCCGTTGAGGTGTCTGACCACCTGCATGACGTCGCCGGTCCGATAGAAATCGACGGCGATGATGTTGGGGAGGTGCGATCGAGCGTGCGCGCATTCTTCCGCCCGGTGCAGCAGGAAGTCATACGCGTTGACCAGCGCGGCATTGGACGGCCTCGGCGCGGGCGGCGTCTCGATCCAGTGGTTGATCTGGAATAGCGAGCCGGTCGTCCCGCCTCGGTTGGCGCCGCAGGACAGCTGCGATACCTGACGGAAGCGGTACGGCGTCTCCTGGATCGAGTCGAACGCCGGGAACAGCCAGTCCACGCCCCCGTGGCCCGATTCCAGAAACGTCACGACGCGCTGGTTCGAGGCCGCCATCTGTTCCAGCGTCGGCCACGGCGAGCGCGGTGCGCCGCGATACACGAGATCAACGAGACTGCTTTCGGTGAATGCAGCCGCCAGCTCGCCGGGATCGACGTAGTCCTCAACGACGAGGATGACGACCTCATGCGGGTTCGCATCCAGATATCCGCGCACCGTACGCAGCCACGGCACCAGGGGTTGCGCGCCGATCTCGCAGAAACCGTGGCAGAGGTAGAGGCCGCGCGGCCCGTCGGGCGGCCCCACCAGGCGCGCGCGCGTGCGTTCTGCCGCCGCGACACCCTCCTTGCCCAGCGCCTTCTCGACGTCGCTCATGAATCCGGGCTCGCCGCCGAGCTGGGTCTTGATGCGGCCCGAGACCGGGACGCCCGCGTGCACGTCGATGAGGAAGGCGCGAATGCCGTCCCGAAGCTGGTCGGCGACGTCCCGCTCCTGCTGCGCGAACATCCAGCCGGCGCGATCCGCGGCCGACATCGCGTTGTGCGTCCCGGCGAACACGACCTCGTCGAGGGGCCGCCCACACAGCCGGGCGTCCCCGTTGCAGCCGGACATCCGCACGATCGCCAGGTCCCTGGGTCTGGTGATGAGCACGATCGCCGCACCCAGCACGCCCGCGACGGCCAGCGTCACCAGCGCGCGCCGCCGCGCGAAGCGGTCCATCCCGCCCAGCTCTTCATCCGTCTCGGCGGTGGGCGCGCGCAAGACGAGGCGGAACAGCGCCTGCAATCCGACGAACGCCAGCACCGCACCGGCGGCGACCGCCAATACGCCCAGCGCCGTCATCGGGCGCAGGATCAGACCGGCGCCCGCGACGAGGGACAGCGCGCCGCGCGCGAGTTGGTCCCTTGTCCTGGCGGGCGGACGCACGAACCACGTCCAGGCCGATCGTACTGCCTCGGGAAACCGCGTTCTTTCCAGCAGCGAGTGTGCAGCCGCCGAGAAGATCAGGCCCACGCCTCCCAGACCCAGCGCGAGCTGGCGCAGTCCGCGCGTGTATACGTCGAACACGCCCGCGGCGGCTTGCTGTGCGAGCGGCGCCGAAGGAAGCGCGCTCACCAGCACGCGCACGGCTGGAATCAGCAAGAGCAGGATGAGGCCGATCAGCGCGAGATCGAGGGACGCGCGGCGCAGCGCCCGCACCGGGCGGCGCGCGAAGGCGATCCCCGCGATGAGCATCATCAGCCCCGCGCCCATCCCGATCCACGCCGCCCAGGCAAGATCGCGGCCGAGTTGCCACATATCGACGATCACCCGGCCGGTCTGCGAATCGCCCAGGCTGGCGATCGCGGTGGAGATTCGGGGCGGCACGCGGGAGACCAGCGCCGGGCTGGCGTTGGCGAGGGCGCCGCGCACGACCACGCCGACGTCGGGAACGGAGAGCAGCAGGTTGCGGCCCCCCTTCGAGAGAGCGGCCGCGTGCGCCTGCCGCGCGGTGACTCGGACGACGCCGCGAAACGCGTCCGAGGCGACCACGCCACGCGCGGTGGACAGCAGGATGGGCCGAACGCCGACGAGGTCGGGCTTCTCGCGAACGATCGCGGTGGTGATCGCGTCGGCGACGTACGCTGACACCCGGTCGTCGTCGAGGCTGTCGCCGAGCCTGCTTGCGAACATGTCACTGTCGAACAGCCCGCGCCGAACGACCCCGAGCGCCGCGCTGGCGGCGACGATCACGACACCGAGGACCGCAAGCGCGTGCGTGATCGCCCTACGAGCGCGGCCGAGCTGCTGCCCCACCCTCACGAAGCTAGCCAGTGCCGCGCGCCGCGACAGTCCGGAATCGGGGAATTGACACGCCCAAGCGCCCCGCGGTAACTCGACGATACCGTGGACCGCAAACAGCAGTTCTATCTCTGGCTGACCGCCATCTTCGTCGCCGCGCTGGTCACCGGCGACTTCATCGGCGGCCGGTTCTTCGTCCTGTTCGGTTTCACGTTCTCGGCGGGGATCATCCCGTTCCCGCTGACGTTCGTGCTCACAGACGTCGTCAACGAGTTCTACGGCCCCAGCGGCGCACGCCGGCTGACGTTCCTGGGCCTGGGCGCGGCCATCTTCGTGTGGATCGTCATCCAGCTGGCGCTGCACCTGCCCCCCAGCCCGACGTCCCCGATCTCCGACGAGGTCTTCCACGCCGCCTTCGGTACCGCGGCCCGCCTCTACATCGCGTCGCTGTGCGCGTACGTCATCGGCCAGCTGCTGGACATCAGCATCTTCCGCGCCCTGCGCAAGACGACCGGGCACCGCTTGCTGTGGCTGCGGGCAACGGGATCGACCGTGCTGTCGCAGATGATCGACAGCTTCACGGTCAGCTTCGTGTTCCTCGCCGGCACCAAGTCGCTGGGATTCATCACCGGCAACGCCGCCAACAATTACGTCGGCAAGCTGATCATGGCGGTACTGTTGACGCCGGTCATCTACGCCATCCACGCGGTCTTCCGGCGGCGGCTTCACGTCGCCGAACCGGCCGCCGCTGATCGATAGCGACGGGCGGTCTACGCAGCCGCGGGGGGCGGGGGCGCGGGCGGCGGCGGCAGCACCGGCGCCGACATCACACCCAGCTTGGGCATTTCCGTCAGCACCAGCGGAAGCAGCTCGTCCATCCGCTTGACGAACTGGATCTCGATCTCGTTCTTCGGCTGCTCCGGGATCTCGATGACGTCCTTGCGGTTTCGTTCCGGCAGCACGACGCGCTTGATACCGGCGCGGTGAGCCGCGAGGAACTTCTCCTTGATGCCGCCGACCGGCAGCACCAGGCCGCGCAGCGTGATCTCGCCGGTCATCGCGACGTCGTTGCGGATCGGCTTGTTTGTCAGCAGCGACGCCATCGCCACGAACATGGTGACGCCCGCGGAGGGCCCGTCCTTCGGGATCGCGCCGGCGGGGATGTGCACGTGGATGTCGGTCTTCTCGAGGAAGTTCTCCTCGAGGCCGAGCCACTTGGCGCGCGCCCGGATGAACGACAGCGCGGCTTGCGCCGATTCCTTCATGACGTCGCCCAGCTGGCCGGTCAGCACCAGCTGCCCCTTGCCGTTCATCTTGGTCGCCTCGATGAACAGGATGTCGCCGCCCACCGGCGTCCAGGCGAGGCCCGTCGCGACGCCCGGCTCCGCCGTCCGCTCCGCCACCTCGGAGATGTGCTTCGCCGGTCCCAGAAACTCGGCGATCCGCTCGTGTGTGACGCGCTCGGCAGGCTGTGCCTTCCCCTCGGCGACCAGCACGGCAACCGCGCGGATCACGTTCGCGATCTCGCGTTCCAAGTTGCGGACGCCCGCCTCGCGCGTGTAGCTGTCGATCACCTCGGCGATGGCCGAGTCGTCGAACGCCAGGCGATCCATCGTCAACCCGTGCTCCTCGAGCTGCTTCGGAACTAGAAACTGCTTCGAGATCGACAGCTTCTCCTCGCGCGTGTAGCCGGGCAGCTCCAGCACCTCGAGGCGGTCGCGCAGCGCCGGCGGCACCGGGTCCATGATGTTCGCCGTCGCGACGAACATGACCTTGGACAGGTCGAACGGCACCTCCAGGTAGTGGTCCGAGAAGGTGTAGTTCTGCTCGGGGTCCAGCACCTCCAGCAGCGCCGCCGCCGGATCGCCGCGGAAGTCGTGCCCCAGCTTGTCGATCTCGTCGAGCATGAAGACCGGGTTGTTCGACCCCGCCTTCTTCATGCCCTGGATCAGGCGTCCCGGCAGCGACCCGACGTAGGTGCGCCGGTGGCCGCGGATCTCCGCCTCATCGCGCACGCCGCCCAGCGAGATGCGGATGAACTTGCGCCCCAGCGAGCGCGCGATCGAACGCCCCAGCGACGTCTTGCCGACGCCGGGCGGGCCGACAAGGCAGAGGATCGGACCCTTCTTGTCGCTCTTCAGCTTGCGCACGGCCAGGTACTCGAGGATGCGCTTCTTCACCTTCTCGAGGTCGTAGTGGTCGGTGTTCAGGATGTTGCGCGCTTCCTGGATGTCGAGCTTGTCCTCCGTCGACGTCGACCAGGGCAACTCGACCAGCCATTCGAGGTACGTGCGCGTCACCGTGTACTCGGCCGACGACGGCTGCATCACCTTCAGCCGCTCGAGCTGCTTCATGGCGACCTTCTCGGTCTCGCCCGGCATCTTGGCGGCGACGATCTTCTCGCGGAAGTCGTCCAGGTCGCCGCCCGTCTCGTCGATCTCGCCCAGCTCTTCCTTGATCGCCTTCAGCTGCTGGCGCAGGACGTACTCGCGCTGGTTCCGCCCCATCTCCTCCTGCACCTGGCTGTTGATCTTCTCGCGGACCTTCAGCACCTCGTGCTGCCGCGACAGGAACCCCAGCACCTTGCGCAGGCGGGCCTTGAGGTCGAACGTCTCCAGCACGTCCTGCTTCTCGTCCACCTGCACGTCCAGGTGAGAGATGATCACGTCGGACAGCTGGCCCGGCTCGACCACGCTGTCGACCAGCGCGCTCGCCTCCTTGGGTAGCTCGGGCATCAGCTTGATGACCCGCTTGGCGACGTCCTTGACGTTCATCACCAGCGCGTCCAGCTCGACGTCCGTCGCCGACGAATCCGGCAGCGCCTGCACGCGCGCCGTCATGAACGGATCACTGCCCCCGATCTCGAGCAGGCGGATGCGGGACACCCCCTGCAAGATCACCGAGAAGTTGTCCTTGGCGAGCTTGATGACCTTCAGGATGCGCGCCGCGCACCCGACCATGTAAAGGTCGCCAGGTCCGGGATCCTCGGTGCGCGCGTCGCGCTGGGTGACTATGCCGATCACGGGGCGCTCTTTGGAGATCGCCTCCTCGACCAGCTTCACCGACTTCTTGCGACCGACGTCGATCGGGATGATCGACCCTGGGAACAGCACCGAATTTCGCAGCGGGAGGATCGAGATTATTTCAGGAACCTCGACGGGGCCCTCTGGCGCTGCTTTCTTGGACGCCATAGCTCGATCGTATACGGGAGCGAGGCGCTTGGCCAGTCGCTACCCGTACCGATTGTTGCTGTCAGCGTCGGGGCCGGGCTATCGACCCTTCTTTTCCGAGGCGGGCTTTGGCTGCGGGTTCAGCGTGTGGACGGTTGCGCCGCCCCCGCTTGACGCGGTCCCGCCGCCCAGGCTGGCGGTACCCGTGTCGCGGGCGATGCCGAAGTGGGTCAGGATCTTGGCCTCGATCTTCTTCGCCACGTCGGCGTGGTCGCGCAGGAACTGCTTGGAGTTCTCGCGGCCCTGGCCGATGCGATCGCCGCCGAACCCGAACCAGGCGCCCGACTTCTCCACCGCGCCGCACTCGGCGCCCAGATCGACGAGATCGCCCTCGCGGCTGATGCCCTCGCCGTAGAGGATGTCGAACTCGACCTCCCGGAACGGCGGCGCCATCTTGTTTTTCACGACCTTGACGCGCGTGCGGTTGCCTACCACTTTTTCGCCGTCCTTCAGCGCGCCGACGCGGCGGATGTCCATGCGGACGCTGGCGTAGAACTTCAGCGCGTTGCCGCCGGTGGTCGTCTCCGGGTTGCCGAACATCACGCCGATCTTCATGCGGATCTGGTTGATGAAGATGACCAGCGTGTTCGACTTCGCGATGGTGCCGGTCAGCTTGCGCAGCGCCTGGCTCATGAGGCGCGCCTGCAAACCGACGTGCGCGTCGCCCATCTCGCCTTCCAGCTCGGCCCGCGGCGTCAGCGCCGCCACCGAGTCGACGACGATGACGTCGACCGCGCCCGACCGCACCAGCATCTCAGTGATCTCCAGGGCCTGCTCGCCGCAGTCCGGTTGCGACACCAGCAGGTCGTCGGTGCGCACACCCAGCTTGCGGGCGTAGCCCACGTCCAGCGCGTGCTCCGCGTCGACGAACGCGCAGATGCCGCCCAGGCGCTGAGCCTCGCCCACGACGTGCAGCGCCAGCGTCGTCTTGCCCGACGATTCAGGGCCGTAAATCTCGATGACGCGGCCGCGCGGCAACCCGCCGACGCCGAGCGCGATGTCGAGGCCGAGCGAACCGGTCGGGATCACCTTCACCTCGGGCGGGGCCATCCCCTCGCCGAGGCGCATGATGCTTCCCTTGCCGAACTGCTTCTCGATCGTCGACACCGCGACGTCGATCGCCTTCTCGCGCGCGGGATCGTGCTCTCGGGCGGGGTTCCTATCCACCTTCTCCACCTTCTCCACCTTCTCCACCTTGTCCGCCTTGGTCTCGCTCTTCTCGGTCGTGGTCGTCGCCATTGTTTGTTCTCCAGTGTGGATTGTCAGTTGGAAGCAAGCGCGGCCCTTGACCGCAAAACGTACGTCGAGCCTTCGCCACCCAGGCGGCTCTCGTAGACGTGAACTTCTTCGACCGTCGTCGCGCCGAAGGCGCGCCCGGCGAACGCGTCCAGCGCGGCGCGCACGTCGACGCCCCGCCCTTTCGAACGCCCCACGGTCACGTGGCCGGTGAACGCGCGCTGCTCCCGCGCGAAGCCGAAGCGCTCGCCCACCCCCTCGACAACCTCCGCGACCGCCTTCAGCCCGCGCGCCCCGTCCTCGACGCCCGCCCACACCACGTTGGCCTTGCGCGGCGACGGGAACGCGCCCACTCCGCGCAGCTCCAGCCGGAACCGTGGCACCGGCGCGAGCGCCCGTGACAGCTCACCCGCCAGCTCCGTCAACTTCGCCTCCTCGACCTGTCCGAAGAACTTCACGGTGATGTGCAGGTTCTCGATCTTGCGGAACCACTTGATGCCGGAATCGGGCAGCGCGCGCGCCAGCTCCTGCGCGGCCGTCGAGATGCCCGTCCGGATGTCCTCCGGCAACGGAACCGCGACGAAGCTGCGCACCGAATCCGTCATCTGACTGTCATCGTTTCCGCGTGTCGAAATAACGGCGCGCCAGGTCCAGCGCGTAGTAGGCGGCGGCCATACGCACGCGCTCCCGCCCACCCGCGAACAGCTTCGTCGAGGCGCGCGTGGTGCCCGGCCCGCACACCGCGAAGCAGACCGTCCCCACCGGCTTGTCGGCGGCGCCGCCCTCCGGACCCGCGATGCCGGTGATCGCCACCGCCACCGACGATCCGCACACCCGCTTCGCGCCCTCGGCCATCTCGCGCGCCGTCGGCTCGCTGACCGCGCCGAAGTCGGCGATGGTCTCGGGCTTCACGCCCAGCACGCCGACCTTCACCTCGTCGGCGTAGCAGACGATGCTGCCGCGGAAGAACGCGGTGGCGCCCGATTCGGACGTGACCAGCTCGCCCGCCAGTCCGCCCGTGCACGATTCGGCGATCGCCAGCGTCGCCTCCTGCGCCTTCAGCGACTTCGCCACCGCCGAGGGGAACGTCTCTCCGTCGACGCCGTAGATGCCGGGCCCGATGCGCTTGCGCAGCTCGGCCTCGACCTTCTCGAGGATCGCGCGCGCATCGTCCTCCGCATCGCGGCGCACCACCAGCTTGACGTGGTTGACCGGGTTCGACGTGCGGAAGTGCAGCGTGGCGCCGTCGATGCCGGTCAGAATCCCGGCCAGGCGGTGGTCGATGTGCGATTCGCCCATCCCGTACAGGTGCCAGGTGCGCGTGACCGGCTTTCCCCCGCCCACCTCGGCCAGACGGCGCGCGAGGCGAGGCATCACCTCATCGGTGAACATCTTCTCCATCTCGCGCGGGACGCCGGGCAGGAAGAAAGCGTCGGCGGTGCCCAGCCGTAGGACGAACCCCGGCGCGATCCCGGCTGTGTTGGGCAGGGCCTTGGTGCCGTTGGGGATGCGGACCTGACGCAGGTTGTTCGGCGTCAACTCGAAGCCGTGCGTCGAGAAGCGCTTCTTCATCGCATCCAGCGACGGCTCGTCGGGCGACGTCCCCGTCACCAGCAGCTCAGCCACGACGTCGACGGTGCGGTCGTCCTCGGTCGGGCCCAGGCCGCCCGTCGCGATGACGACGTCCATCTCGGCGCGCAGCCGGACCAGCGCCGTCCGGATCGCCTGCGGATCATCGGAAACGACCACCTGTTCCGCCAGGTCGTAGCCGGCCTCGAACAGCCTCTCCGCGATGAACGCGGCGTTCGTGTTGCTCACCTCGCCGCGCAGCACCTCGTCGCCGATGGCGAGTAGCGCGGCGCGCTGTGACCTGACCACCCTGGGACTAGACATTTGAGCAGTACCCTAGCCTTCGCGAAATCGCGTGTCAACGATTTGATCGCGCGGGCTTACGACGGCCGAGACGCCCCCGAACTGAATTGACGCCTTCCGACGCCGCCGCTAGGCTGGGACGTTCGATGCGCATCCGCTACGCCGCTAAGACCGACGTGGGCATGAAGCGGAACCACAACGAGGACTATTTCTCGTTGATCGAGGACGAACAGCTATTCCTGGTCGCCGACGGCATGGGCGGCCACGCGTCCGGCGAGGTGGCCTCCAAGATGGCCGCGGAAGTTTTGCAGGAGTTTTACGTTCGCACCAAGGACGATGAAGCAACCTGGCCTTACAAGATGGACCGGCAACTTTCGTACGTCGAAAACCGCCTGGTCGTAGGCATCAAGATGGCGAACCAGCGCATCTTCCATGCCGCTTGCCGCGACATCAAATTCAAGGGGATGGGAACGACCATCGTCAGCGGGCAGGTCGTGGGCGACAAGTTCTACATCGCGCACGTCGGCGATTCGCGCTGCTACCGCATCCGCGGATCGAGCATCCAGCAGATGACGCGCGACCATTCGTTGCTCGAGGATTACAAAGACGCCAAGCCGAACATGTCCGAGGAAGAGCAGCGGAAATTTCCGCACAAGAACGTCATCACGCGCGCGCTCGGCATGCGCGAGACGGTGCAGGTCGACGTGCTCGCGCACGACATTCAGGACAAGGACGTGTTCCTGCTCTGCTCGGACGGCCTGTCGGGCATGATCGAAGACGCGAAAATCATGGAGCTCGTCAAAGGGGCGTCGGATCTCGAGCTCGCGGTCTCCAGCCTCGTCGAAGCGGCCAACGAGGCGGGCGGCACCGACAACGTCACGGTGCTCGCGCTCCAGTGCGCAAACTGATCAGCGTCCGCTAGCTTCAGAAGAAGGTAGAAGGGCAAAAAATATGTGCGGGATCGTCGGATACGTTGGACCGAAGGCGGCGACGCCGCTGCTGGTGGCGGGGCTTCGGAAGCTGGAGTACCGCGGTTATGACTCGGCCGGGCTCGCGGTCACCGACGGCGGGCGCATGCAGGTGGTCCGCTGCCGGGGCAAGCTCTCGGGGCTGGAAGACCTGGTCGCGCGCGAACCGCCGCCGGGCAGCGTCGGCGTTGGGCACACGCGCTGGGCGACCCACGGCCGCCCGTCGGAGATCAACGCCCACCCGCACAAGACCGGATCGGTCGCGGTGGTGCACAACGGCATCATCGAAAATCACCTGGCCCTGCGCGCGCGCCTGGAGGCGGCTGGCCGCAAGTTCTCGTCGGAGACCGACACCGAGATCGCCGCGCACCTGATCGACGAGGCGCTGCTGGCGGGCGCACCCAGCCTGGTGGCCGCGGTCCGCACGGCTCTGGCGCAGGTCGAGGGCGCCTACGCGCTGGCGGTCGTGTCCGAGAAACATCCCGGCCAGATCGTCGCGGCCAAGGTCGCCTCCCCGCTGTGCATCGGCCTGGGCAAGGGCGAGACGTTCCTGGCGTCCGACGTGCCCGCGTTCCTGGAGCACACGCGCGAGGTCATCTTCCTGGACGAGGGCGACGTCGCCGAGATCACCGCGGCGGGCATCAAGCTGACCAGCCTGGACGGCACGCCGGTCGATCGCCCGGCGAAGACCATCACGTGGGACGCGGCGGCCGCGGAGAAGGGCGGCTACCCGCACTTCATGCTGAAGGAGATTCACGAGCAGCCGCGCGCCATCGCGGACACCTTGCGGGCGCGCCTGCTGCTGGAGAAGCACGACGCGGATCTGGATGGCTTCGAGATCGACGCGCGATCGCTGCGCCGGGTGGTGCTGCTGGCGTGCGGGACCTCGTACCACGCCGGTCTTGTGGGCAAGTTCCTGATCGAGGGCGCGGCGCGCGTTCCGTGTGAGGTGGACCTGGCCAGCGAGTTCCGCTACCGCGATCCGGTCGTCGGCCCCGGCGACCTGGTCATCGCCATCTCCCAGAGCGGCGAGACCGCCGACACGCTGGCCGCGGTGAAGGAAGCGCGCGCGCGCGGCTGCCGCGTCCTCGCCATCTGCAACGTCGTCGATTCGGCGATCCCGCGATCGTCGCATGGGTCGCTGTACACGCACGCCGGGCCCGAGATCGGCGTCGCGTCGACGAAGTGCTTCACCGCGCAGCTGGCGGCGCTGGCGCTGGTGGCGATCCACCTGGGCCGCCGCACCGGGACGCTGACGCCCGACGCGGCCGCCAAGCTGACCACCGAGTTCGCGGGCATCCCCCACAAGATGGTCGAGACGCTGGAGGGGCTGGGCGACATGGCGGCGTTCGCGCAGGACTACAAGGACGCGCGCGACTTCCTGTTCCTGGGGCGCGGGACGAACTACCCCATCGCGCTCGAGGGCGCGCTGAAGCTGAAGGAGATCTCGTACATCCACGCCGAGGGCTACGCCGCCGGCGAGATGAAGCACGGCCCGATCGCGCTGGTCGACGACGGCGTGCCGGTCGTCGTGCTGGCGCCGAAGGGCCCCGGCTACGAGAAGGTGCTGTCGAACCTCGCCGAGGTGAAGGCGCGCAACGGCCACGTCATCGCCGTCGCGACGAAGGGCGACACCGAGATCGCGGGGCTGTGCGAGCGCGTGCTCTACATCCCCGAAGCGCCGGCCGCGCTGCAGCCGTTCCTGACCGTGCTGCCGCTGCAGCTCATGAGCTACGCCATCGCGCTGGCCAAGGGCAACGACGTCGACCAGCCGCGCAACCTCGCGAAGAGCGTCACCGTCGAGTAGCGCACCCGTCGAACGCCGGGTTGCCGGACAGACGCGCCGCGGCCCACCCCCAACTCGACCAAGCATGGAAAGCGGTGCGATAGTCACCGCGTGGCGGCGTCGCGAATCGCGCTGATCGGCGTGCTGGTCGTCTGGTCCAGTGCCTGCGTGACCACCATGTACCGGGGGCCGCGACGGCCCGACAATGAAACCGTGCTCGTCGAAACGGCCGGCTTCGAAATCGCCTCCATCGATGACGTCGCGCCGCCCGGGGGTTCGAAGTTCCGCCTGCTACCCGGTGCGCATCGGCTAGAGATGTATATGAGCGACGGGTACATGCGCGGCGTGATGCGCACGAGCCGGCTCACTCTGTCAGTCTGCTTCGTCGCCAAGCCCGGTCACGCCTATCTCGCGCGCCCCGTGTACGCGGGGCCGTTCGTCCGTCCGCAAATCATCGACGAGAACGTGACCTACCCGGTCGCCAGCGACGACTGCTCGCCGCCGAAACGGCGTGAGGTGGCGAAAGCCCCGGCTGCGCCCGCGCCGGCGGACGGCGATGACGCGGCCGAGACGGCTTCCGACGAAGCGGCGCCGTCGCGGACTGTGGCGGCTCCCGGCGAGCCCACCGAAGCTGCGCCGTCGCCTCGCCGTCCGGTCCCGACCGTCGACGCGGAGGCGCCGCGCGCGCCCGTCCGCGCCGGCGCCACGCTGCCGCCGCCTTTCCGGCCCACCCTCGACATCGCCGCCGAACTGGGGTTCTTCCAGGGCGGCGAAGAGCTCGTGACCGCCACCACCGGCAACGGAATGAGCGAGACGCTGGGTGCGGGAGACGGGTTGCTGCTCGGGCTCGGCGCGCGCGTGACGCCTCTCTGGCTCGCCGACCGGGTGGGATTCGGCGTTGGAGGCGGCGCTGGTTTCAAGGTCTGGCAGGTGGGCGGCAACGGCGCCAACTCTATGATCTTCAAGTGGGTGCTCACGACTTCGGGCCACGTGGCGTTCTCGGTCCAGCCCACCTGGCTGATCGTCTTGCAAGGCGGTGTCGAGAAGGACTTCGGGATCGACTGGTCGATCAACGGGACAAGCACCGGCGTGCCCTTACAGAGTCGGACGGGGTTCGTCGGCGACGTCGGCCTGCAGCACGCGCTGTCCGATAATATGAGCTTCGTTGCGTCGTTCCGTTTCACGATCCTCGATTACGCAGTCGAGGACGTCACCGTCGGCGCCAACAGCTTCGGCGCGACGGTCTCGTTGCATTACAGCTTGTGACGTCATCTGCCGGTCGGGAACGGGAACCCGTTCGGCGGACCGTTGTCCTTGCGATCGATGGACGACCTTCGACCGCGAGGTCTGGGGCGGTTCGTGCTCAGGGCGCTCGCGATCGCGAGCGCGCTCGGTTTCCTCACGTTGCTGATGGTGCAAGCGATGGCGTTCTACGCCGAGCCGCCGAAGCCCAAGAAGCCCAGTGGGCTTCATGGCCTGCGTGGCCCCGCGACCAAGGCGGCGCCGGTCGTCCGCCCGCGGCCGCTGGTTCCGCTCGAGGATCTGTGGCCGGGGACGAAGGCCGGCCCGGTGGACCAGCCCGTGCCGCTGTGGCAGCCGGCGCCTGCGGCGCGGCCGTGATTCTCAGGGCGCGCGGAACGAGCCGATGTGGATCGAGCGCGAGCTGCTCTTGTAGTAGTCGCCCATGTACCAGAAGGTGGCGTCGTCGCTGGGGTCGACGACGGTGGTCGCGAAGTCTTCCCAGCGGTTGCCGCCGCCCTTCGCGGCCGTGCTGTTGATCAGCACCGACTCGGCGTGGCCGAGGGTGCCCAGCGGATCGCCGGCGGCGCGCGCGGCGAAGCGCTGCCCGGGGTACATCGTCGAGCCCCCGAATGAGTAGCCGATGCCGATGTTGCCGCGGCCGTCCATCGCGGCGCTCCCCATCCAGCGGTAATTGGTGTCGGGCGCGAACGTGCTCTGCTGATAAAGGACGGGAGTGCCGGAAGCGTCCAGCCGGAACTCGTACCAGCGCAGGCCGCCGCCGCTGGTCGGTCCGTTGATCGAGTGCGTGATCACCAGCGACTGGTGATCGCCGAAGTTGCGGTAGATGAGCCGCTGCATCAGCTTGTCGCCCTGCGCGTCCAGCCGCGTGCTGGATCCCATCTGCGGCACGCAGTTCGTCAGCTGGCCGTCGCAGAGGTAGTGGTAGCGCGCGACGGTGATCTTGGTCGGGCCGGTCAGCGTCGACGCGGACGGCGTCGTCCAGTTCACCTGGTATTTGTAGGCGTAGATGCCGTCGTCCTCGAACGCGCGATTCAGCTGCGTCCCGCCCAGCGCCATCACGATGTTCGGCGCGCCCGCGGGCGGCGCGGTCATGCCGTCGACGTCGGACGGGTTGAAGAAGTTCACGCCGCTCTTGCCGATGCACTGTTCGGTCGCAGGCTGGCCCATCAACATCTTGGCGCGATCGGCGACGCAGATGCGTTTCTGCACGACGTCGTCGCCGGCGCTGGTCCCCACGTAGTAACCGTCGGGCCAGACGCCCAGGCGCGGGTAATCGGGGAACTCCGCCCGCGCGAACTCGTACTTGTTGTAGCTCCCGAGCGGATCGGCCGAGGTGCTGACGGCGTAACACATGGCGTACGGCGACGCGAACACCGGCTGGATGAACACCCAGCGCCCGGCGAGCTGGTCGTAGCGCACGACCGTGTCGCCATGGTCGATGTCGCTGCCGGCCTCGCAGCGGCCGCCGAGGCCGGCGAAGATCGACTTCGACGCCTTCGTGCCCAGCGACATGCCCGTCGTCGAATACATGTTGCCCTTCTTCGTGTAGACGGCGATCTGCCAGTTCACGGCCTGGACGATGTGGTTCGGACCGACGGCGAGGCTCAGGTCGGAGGGATCGCCGTTGCCCGGGATCCCGTCGAAGTGGTCGAGCAGCGTGAGCGCCGCTTTCGTCCCCTGCGTGGTCTGGACGACGGGCGCCGTCTGTCCGCCCGAGCCGGCCGTGCCGGTCGTTCCGCCGCCGCCGGTGCCGGTGGTTCCGCCGCGGCCGCCTGTCCCGGCGGTGGCCGTGCCGCCCACCCCGCCCCGCCCGGCCGCGCCCGTCCCGGCGACGCCGCCCACGCCGGTCGTTCCGCCGCGGCCGCCGATGGCGCCGACGCCGCCGCTGCCGCCGCCCGCCGTGGCGCCGGCGCCGACCGAGCCGCCGCCGCCGGTCGTACCGCCGCTGGCGCCCGTCGAACCGCCGGTGCCGGCGGCCGCGCCGCCGACGCCCCCCACACCCGTTCCCGCCGTGCCCGTCGTACCGGCCGCGCCGTTACCGGCGGCGCCGGTGGTGCCGCCGGTCGACGCGCCGCCGCCGCCGGTGCCGGTGTTGTTTCCCGTCGAGGACGGCGCGCATGCGGACGCCGCGCCGATGCCGGCGATCAGGATGCCGCGGATAGCGGTCGCGGTTGCGCGCTTCATCCTCAGCGCCCGTAGTTGCAGTTGCCGGTGCGAATGTCGTAGCCGAGGCTGCCCGACGTCTCATTCCAGCTGGCGTGGCCGACGACCGTCCACGTGGAGCCTTCGTATTTCATCAGCGAATCGCCGTGCCCGGCCACGCCCGAGAACCCGCGCCCGACGCTCGAGCCGTTGATCGATGCGCGCCCGGCGGCGTCCAGTGCGGGCACGCTGTCACTGGCGTCGCACGCGCCGCCCTCGTTGGTGACGACCGTCGGGTTGCTGAAGGTGACCGTGTGCGACCACGAGCAGGCGGTGCCAGTCGTCGGATCCGCGCAACCGGCGGGCGCGGCGGACTTGCGCTTGACGTCATACCGGACGACGCAGACGTCGACGCCCAGGCCCGCTTCGCCGATGATGTAGAACTCGGCGGTGCCGTCGTAGGCCGTGGTAGTCGCCGTCGCCATCCCGCGCTCGCCGCAGACGCCCGCGTTGATGAACGCGCCGCCGCCACCGGTGCCGCCCGACGAGGTTCCGCCGGTCGTGCCACCGGCGCCGGTCCCGGCACCGCCGCCGCTGCCGGCGCTGCCGCCCGTTCCGGCGGTGCCGCTCGGCAGCGATCCGCCGCTGGAACACCCGACCGCCGCGGCCAGGACCGCGATCAATCCGCAGGCGCGTATGTTCATTTGGGTCCGCCCCCGTTCAGCGCGTAGAGATCGTCGATCATGAAGTTGTGGCCGACCAGTTTGTTCCAGTAGTCGTTCGCACCCGACGAGATGTCGAACTTCACGTAGAACACGGTCTTCTTCGCGGACGTCACCTCGCGAATGACGCCGCCCGTGCCGTAGTTGACCAGCGTGTTGCCGTTCTTGAGCCGCACCGCTTCGCCGCGCGACGCCGCCCATTCCGGACCGTCGGCGGCGGCGTCGCCGAAGATCCAGACCCGCGTCAGCCGCTTGTTCGTGCGATCGATCATGAACTCCTCGAACGCGTGCTGGCTGGGCCCGGCGGCGCTGTCCTTCGTGTACTGCGGCAGGTGCGACGACACCAGCAGCGTGCCCGACGGCGAGATGTTCGCGTAGTGCTGCCAGACGAAATTCCACGGCGACGGCGAGAACGCGTAGGCGTTCGTCCCCGTCCCGTACGTCGCGACCAGCGTCCCCGTCTTGCGATCGATCTGCGCGACGTTGTTCGACTCCGGGAATGACAGCAGGACCGTGTCCGTCGCCGGGTCCCAGCTGACGACGTTCGAGTAGCAGTTGGCGAACCCTGAGCTGGGGGTGCATCTCCAGACGGTGGTGACGGTTCCGTCGCGCGTCATCTGGCGCAGCTCGGAATTGGGGCGCGTGCGCTCCTCGGTGTCGTAGAGCAACGAGCCGTCGCTGGTCATGTCCACGCCGTCGGACAGCTGGGGCACCATCACCGACGCGCTGTAGGTCTCGCGGTCGAGCGTCATCTTGACGACCGAAGGCGTGCCCGTTGTGCTGAACGCGCGCTTCTCGAAGAAAAGGTATTCGCCGTCGCGCGCGATCTGCGGGAACGACGAGACGTCGGTGGTGCCGTCGGAGTAGTACCAGACGATGCGGCCCTGGCGGTCCATGATGTAGACCCACCAGGTCGAGTAGAAATAGCAGGAGTCGTTCGCGCACGTGTTCGGCGAGTTCTCCACCGCGCCGACCAGCCAGCGGTCGGAGCTGGCCGCCGTCGCGTCGTACATCGACACGGTCGGCTTCGGCATCCCGCTGGGGACCGCGCCCGTCGTGCCCATGTAGTCCTTGGTCTTGTAGTCCGTGCCCGCCATCCGGCTGACGACGCGGAGGGTGACCGCCGTCGATCCGGGAACGCCGAGGACGACGTCGCGATGCGCGCCCGTCGTGCCCGTGACCGGACGCGAGGTCATCGTGCTGCTGCCCGCGAAGCTGAACTCGAGGAACACCTGATCCGCCGCCTTCGCCTGCGTCCAGGTGACGATGAGGATCGTGTTCACCTTCGTCGACACCGTGACGGTGACGCCCGAGACGTACGAATCGCCGGCGCCCGCGCCCGCCGTGCCCGTGGTGCCGGCGGCGCTGCCGCCGGTGCCGGTGGTGCCGCCGCGGCCTCCCGCGCCGCCCGTGCCCGCGGTGCCGGTGGTTCCGCCCCGGCCGGCCGCGCCGGTCGTCCCGCCCCGGCCCGCGACGCCCGTGGCGCTGCCGCCCGCACCCGCCGTCGCGCCGCCCGCGCCGCCCGCGCCCGTCGTGCCGCTGCTACCACCCGTACCGGCCGATCCGGTCACCGCCCCACCGCCCGTGGTTCCCGCGACGCCGGCGCCCGTGCCCGCCGCGCCGCTCGTGCCGGCCGCACCGGTACCGGCGGCGCCCGTCGTTCCGGCGCTCGCCGCACCGCCGCCGCCGGTGCCCGGCGTCGTGGTGCCCGTGGAGGGCGCGCAGCCCAGCGCCGCGACGCCGGCGATGACGATCAACGTGCGGCGCAGACTCTTCATGGTCAGCGCCCGTAGCTGCAGGTGCCGGTGGTGATGTTGTATCCGAGCGAGCTCGACGGCTCGTCCCAGTTCCCGCGGCCGACGCCGATCCACTTCTTCATGACGTCGTCGTACTTCATCAGCTCGTCACCGTGACCTGTGATCTTGGAGAACCCGCGCGAGCTCTTCGAGCCGGTCAGGGCGGCGCGGCCGGCGGCGTCGATGGCGGGGATGGCGTCGTTCGCGTCGCACGCGCCGTCGACGTTGGTCGTCACGGTCGGGTTGCTGAACTGGACCTGATGCGACCAGTTGCAATCCGTGCAGCCGGCCGGCGCCGCGCCGACGCGGGTGACGTCGAACCTGACGACGCAGACGTCCGACCCCAGACCGGCTTCCCCGATGATGAAGTACTCGGCGGTGCCCATGTAGCTCGTCGCGTTCACGGTCGCCATGCCGCGCTCACCGCAGGTCGCGGCGTTGAGGAACCCGCCGCTCGTTCCACCGCTGCCAGCCGATCCGGTGGTGCCGCCGCTGCCGGTGCCCGCGTTGCCGCCGCTGCCCGTCCCCGCCGAGCCGCCGCTGCCGCCGGTGCCGGTGGGCGACGAACCACCGTCGGAGCACGCGACACCGCCCGCCGCCGCCAGCGAAATGAACAGCCACAGTGCTCGCCTCACTTGGGACCTCCGCCGTTGAGCGCGTAAAGATCGTTGATCAGGATCTGGTGACCGACCATCCGGTTGTAGAAGTCGTTGTTGGCGGGCGCCGTGTTGTCGAACTTCACCTGGAAGGCGATCTTCTTGTCCGCCGTGAGCTCCAGGATGGTGCCGCCCGTGCCGTAGTTGCACAGGATGTTGCCGTTGGGCTGGCGGTGCGCCTCACCGCGGGACTCGGGCCAGAACGCGCCGACGTAGCTCCACTTCTCGGTCAGGCGCATCGTCGTGCGATCGATGGTGAACTCCACGAACGCATGCTGGTTCGCGCCCGCCGTGCTGCCCTCGGGGAAGGTCGACAGGTGCGTCGAGACCATCAGCGTTCCCTGGGGCGTGATGTTGGCGTAGTGCTGCCACTCGAGCGACCAGGTCGTCGGCGAGAACGAGTAGCTGCCAGTGTCGTCACCGTAGGTCGCGACGATCGCGCCCGTCTGGCGATTGATTTGCCTGACGGTGTTCGGCTCCGGGAACGACATCAGCACCGTGTCCGAGGCGGGATCCCAGTTGACGGTGTTCGTGTAGCAGTTGTAGCCGGCGCCCAGCGCCGTGCGGCAGCTCCAGACGGTCCGGATCGTTCCGGCCTTGTTCATCTCGCGCAGCTCGTTGTTCGCGTCGTAAAGCAAGCTGCCGTCGGTCGTGACGTCGATCGAGTCCCCCAGCCCGGGGACCGACACCGTCTGCGAGTACGTCATCCGATCGAGGGTCGTCTTCAGGACCGAACGCGTGCCCGTCCGCGCCTTGTCGATCCAGATGTACTCGCCGTCGCGCGCCACCCGCGGCATCGACGTCGCCGCGTTGCTGGTCGTGTCGGAGTAGTACCAGACGATCCGCCCCATGCGGTCCATGATGTAGACCCAGTACGGCCCCACGAAATAGCAGGAGCTGTTCGCGCAGCCGCCGGCGGCCTCGACCGTTCCCAGCATCCACTGGGCCGGGCTGGCCAGCGTGGCGTCGTATGACATCACCGTCGGCTTGGGGAGGCCGCTGGGGACGGCGCCCGTCGTCCCCATGTAGTCGTGCGTCTTGTAGTCGACGCCGGCGACGCGGCTGACGATCCGGACGGTCACGGCGGTCGAACCGGGCACGCCCAGCACGAAGTCCTTGTGCGCGCCCGCCGTGCCCGCCACCGCGCGCGAGGTCATCACGCTGGAACCGGCGAAGGAGAACTCGAGGAGGACTTGATCCGCCGCCTTCGCCTGCGTCCAGTTGACGATCAGAATCGTGTTCACCATCGAGTTGACGGTCACCGTGACGCCCGAGACGTATTCGTCGCCGGCGCCCGCGCCCGCGGTGCCCGTCGTGCCGGCGGCGCTGCCGCCGGTTCCGCCGCCGGTGCCGCCGCGGCCGGCCGTTCCCGTCGTGCCGGCCGAACCAGTCGTCCCGCCGCGGCCCGCCGCGCCGGTCGTTCCGCCACGGCCCCCGCTGCCCGCGACGCCGCCCGCGCCGGTGGTGCCGCCGGCGCCGACAGTGCCCGCGCTGCCGGTCGTGCCGGCGCTGCCCGTCGAGACGTTTCCGGCGGCCCCGGTCGTTCCCGCTTGAGAATTTCCGGTCCCCGCCGTGGATCCGGCGGTCCCGGTCGTCGGGTTGCTGCCAGCCGCACCGCCGTTGCCGGTGCCCGACGCGCCCGCTGCGGCGCCGGCCGCGCCCGATGGACCGCCGGAGTCGCCCGGCGCACAACCCGCCGCTGCCATCGTCGCGACCGCGATAACCGAGACCAAACAGAGGACGCGTGCTTTCATGGCGTGTTGCCTCCTAAGTAAAGGCTATTGGCGATGGTCTGGAACCCGAACGCGAAGCCCGCGTCGGTGTTCAGCTTCCAGACCGACGTGCCGGCGGCGTCGAGCCGTTCCATCTGACCCGCCGTCGACCAGTTGACGAACGTGCCGCCGTCGGCGAGGCGAATGGGTTCGCCCAGCACGAACGTGTAGACGGTGGGATTCGCGGTGTAGCTCCACACCTGCGTCGCCGTCATCGCCGTGAAGTCCAGCTCGTACTCGAGCACGCGCGACACGTCTCCGGGCGCGCCGTCGTTGTCCATGACGACGATCCGGTTTCCGTGGACGTCGAACTGGTGCTCGTGGAGGAAGCGCGCGGCGCCGGCGGCGAACGTGAACGTCGATCCGTACAGGCCCAGCACCCAATCACAGGCGCCGGTCGTGCGATTCACCTTGGCGATGCTGCTGAAGTTGCGCAGGCCGACGTAGTACGCGTCGGCGGCGGGGTCGAAATCCAGCGCGTTCGCGAACGTCCAGCCCTGAGCGGGGTCGTCGCCGGGCGCGGTCGCGGGATCGAAGCAGTTCCAGCTGGTCCACACCGTGCGCTGGGTGCCGTCCGGCGCGATCTCGATCAGCTTGTTTCCGCGCACGCGCGCGCCGGCGGCGTCGGTCCGATCCTCGAACGCGATCGCGCCCAGCGTCCCGTCGGCGTGCTCGACGAAGTCGTGCGCCAGGTACGGGACCGGGATCGAGGTGGTCTTCGCCGGGTCCCCGTCCAGCGGCACGCGCACCAGCTCGGACGCTGCCGACGGCTCGCCCGAGATCTTCGCCGCGTTGTAGAGCACGCTCTTGCCGTCGACGGAGAGACGCGCGCGGTAGAAATCCAGCTTGCGATCGTCGGTGTGGTACCAGACGATCTCGCCGGCGGCGTTGATCATCACGATCGCCGTCGTCGCGCCGAGGATCGGCACGATCACGAACCCGTCGTAACCGTCCCCGGTCTTCGTCAGGCCCGGCAAGCCGACGGGGAGCGGGCCGGTGAGAATCGTCGCCACGTCGCTGGCGGCGACGGCGGCGCCGTTCTCCGCCGAGACCGCCCGGTAGTACGCCGGAGCGTCGGCGGTCAGCCCCACGACGACCGCCGAATGGTCCAGCGCCGCGGTGGTCTCGACGGGCGTGCGCGTGCCCAGCTTGCCGGTCGCGCCGAACTCGACGTAGCCGGTCGTCGGCACCGACGTCGTCCAGCGAACCGTCACGACCGTCGCGATCTGATCGCTCAGCGTCGCGGTGACGTTCGCAGGGCGGCGCGCGTCAGGGGAATCGCCGCACGCGGCTGGCAGCAACGCGGCGCCCGCCACGACCAGCGAGAGCGCGCGCCTCATGTCCCTCCCGCGCTCGGCTCGATGATGGTGAGCAGCACCGGGGCCGGGTTCTGGCACTTGCTGCAGGTCAACGCGAGCATCCACGTCCCGGTCTCCGTGCGCGCGAAGCCGGGGAAGGTCTCGCCCGTCTTTCGATCGGTGGCCGTCGCCAGATCGGCGGTGCGGCCGCCCGGCAGCTTGATGTCGTACAGGTTGGTGGCAATCAGCTCGATGTCGAAGATGCGCGCCTGCAGATCGGCGACGGTCAAATTCGCATAAAACCCGACGCTGACGCCGTCGATCTTCTGGAACGGAACCTCGTTGCCCTGGCCGTCGCGCTTGATGCCGCGCCAGTCCAGCAGCCAGGGTCCGTCGGATGGAACCGACAGCTTCGTCAGCGACATGAGATCGGCCGAGAAGTCGAGCATGCCGCAGCCTGTGGGCGCATCGATCTTCGTGTTCGGTGAGTTGGCGCTCGGCTGCAGGAACGTCATCGTCCGCGCGCCCAACCCCGGCGTCGTCCCCTTGGAGAACAGCAGGAGGTACGTGTAGTCGTCGCTCTCGATGTACTGGGACGGGATATCGATGACGGTCCCGAAGAACGAAAGGCTCGATAGCTTCGTGCAGGTGGTGGTGTGATCCGTCTGAAAGTCGACGTAGCCGGAAACGTCGGACTGGGACAGCGACCCGTCCGCCACCCGCCCCCGCACCTGGTCCTGCGACAGGTGCGCGATCCGCAGCAAGGAAACGTTGTCCAGGTCAGCGGTGGCCGAAACCGGGTGACATTGAATGTCGTCGACGATGGCCGACCAGCAGATGTCGGCATCGGTCGCGGCGGTCGTCACGACGACCGGGATCGTGAGATCGGCCATGGTGCGGTAGTTGTTCTCGTCCTTGAGCAGGATGTTCCCCTGGCTCTGCGTGGCGTCGCCGCAGCTGGTCAATAGCGCCAGTCCGGCGACGGCCAAGCACGCTAAGTGGACGTTTCCTGAGCGCATTCCTCATGTATGTCCAGGTCGGGCTGTATCTGCGGCCCCTCCGGGGGCGGCAGCTACGCTTCAGGTGGGGTGCGCGTCGACGGTTTCGTGCGCCACATCGCGAGCACGGGGTACAGCGTCAGCACGGACATCGTGAGCGTCAGCGCGATACCCGTGATGGCATGCAGGAACGCCAGGCCGCCGCCGCCGTAACGCACGATCCAGGGCGTGGCGAGGTGCGCCGTGACGCTGCTGGCGCCGCCGATGAGCCAGGCCAGCTTGGCGCGATCGCGCAAGCCCGTGGCGAGGAACAGGTGGCCGATGATCAGCAGGACGACCGGCATCGTGAATAAATGGAAGTGCGTGACCTCGAGCAGCTTGCGGTACGTCATCTGAACGACGATGGGCGGATGGCTCGCCTCGTCGTCGGGAACATCGATCGCGGGGCCGGACGGGGGCGTGCCCGGGGCGGGCGGCGCGACCGCGGGCGCTGGCTTCGCGTCGCCCGGCTTCGCTTCGCCGGCGTAGTAGCTCTTGATGCCGCTGGTGCCCGCGCCGACGAGGTCGCCGTAGTAGAGGGCCGACGACACGATGCCGAACAGCGTGAGCACGCAGAACGTCGTGTAGAGGATCTTGGCTTCGATCCCCAGATTCCACAGGCGAAAGCCCGATGAAGAAAATTGCCGCATGCGATCTCAGAAGGCGAAGCCGACGGCCAGGCCCACGCGGGTCATTCCGCGCGCGGCCTCGGCCAGGTGTTTTTCGAGCGGACGCGGCGTCCCGGGCGCGTCCGGCAGGGTCATGGGGGGCGCCGGCGGCGGCAACGCGCCGTCGAGCGCGGCCTGAATGTCGACCTTGAACGCCAGCGAGGGAAGCGGGCGGTAGACGATCCCGCCGCGCACGAACGATCGCGTGGGCGACGGCGCGCTGGGCGGCGTCTCGCCCGGCGGGGTGATCGTCGGCAGGTTGGGGTTGTACGGCGACATCGCGCTGCGCGGGTTCACGGTCTCGAAGCCGACGAAGAACATCAGCTCTTGCCTGGTGTCGGCATCGCCCAGGCGTAGCACGTCGTAACCCGCCTGCACGTAGGCGCCACGGCCGGCCTTCGGAACCGCGTCCTGACCCAGCAGGCCGAGGTAATCGTTGATGCGGTACGAGTTGAAGATGAAGAGCTGCGCGAATTCGGCGCGCAGGTCGAGCCCGCCGCCGCGAAAGCGGGCATCGCCCTCGACGATCCCGACGGTGACGCCGTCCAGCGACGGCTGCCCGGCCGAAGCGGAACCGTAGTAGGCGCTGCCGCCCATCACGAAGCCCGCGGGCCCGAACAGCTCCAGCCGGCCGGTCATCGCGGCGCCCGTGTTGCCGCCGCCGAAACCGTTACCGCGCCCGCCCGCGAGCGGCGCCTGCGCCGAGAATCCGGTGCCGTCGAGCCCGCGCACGAGATCCAGCTCGTAGCGCAAGGTGCCGCCGAGCTCGCCGAACAAGCCGACACCCAGCTCGCGCCATATGGTCGGGATGATCAGCTGATCGGTCAGCGGGCGATCGACCGTCAGGTACGTCGGGGGCGCGTTCAGCTGGTTGATGATCCCGAGCGGCAGCAGGAGCAACCCCGCGCGCACGCCGAACGCGATCGTCGGCGTCAGCTCGATGACCGCCTGCTGCACGGCGAACGTGTCCGCGTGCTCGATCCCCGCCTCGCCATGAAACCGCAGCCAGCCCGCCGGCCGATGCGTCAGCGTCACCATCAACCGCTTCAAATCCCACTCCGCATCGTCCCGATCGAGAAACACCACCCCGTCCCCGATCGCCCCCACATGCGTCATCCCCGACGCTGACGCCATCGCTGACGCTGACGCTGACGCGGTCGTGGTCGTAGACGTAGACGGCGGCGCGGGCGTGGCCATCGGAGTTGGCGCGTTCTCCTCCGGCGCCGTCGCCGTGAACGTAGACCCGGATGTAGACGTAGATGTGGACGTCGGCGCCGGCGCTTTCACGTTCGGCGCCGACGTCGGCGGCGACGACCCTTTGGGCGCAGCCGGCGCCCCCGTCCCGTACGGCACCACCTCCCCCGGCGAGGTCGGCCACGGAACCGGCAGCCGATTTTCCTGCGCCCACGCCGCGCGCGCGGCGGCCAGGTGAAGGTAGACCACGACGCCGATCCCGACACGCGCGCGGACGCCGCGCGCGCCCGGATCGACGCGCGTCAACGGTTGACCGGCGCGGCCGGCGTCGACGCCGCAGGCGCCGACGCGAGCGTGGACAAACCGAGCGCGAGCTCCTCGACCAGAATCGTCGCGCGCCGCACGCCGACCGCCAGCGACGCCGACGACACCGTCGCGCCGCTCACCGCATCGATGTCGCGATTGAGGCGCAGCGGATCCTGCGACGTCTTGCCCTGGAACTGCTTGCGGAAGCGCGCGTCGCGGACCTCGTCGCCGCGCGGCTCGCGGTAGACCATGATCTCCACGCGCTCCACCATCCCGCGCGGCGACAGCCGCGTCGCGAACGTGATCGGCTGGTGAAGGCCCTGCTCGTCGTCGACGATCGCGTAGCCGTCGACCTTGCCGTGCGAGGTCGCCACGAAGATCGTGTACTTGTCTCGCGCCGGCGCGTAACCCAGCCGCTGCGCCAGACGCGCGCGGATCGATCGATCCACCGCGAACGTGCGATAGCTGACGTGCTCGCTGTTCGGGAAGAACTCCGCCAGCACGCCGCGGGTCGAGTAGTAACTCGCCTCCGTTCGCGTCGTCGCGCCGTCACCGGCACGCGCAGCAGGCGCCGCGGTCGCGACCGCGAACACCAAAGCCAGCGCGGTGATTTTGATAACGGTTCTCAATTTCACTAATATAAATAGCGCATCCGTTTCCAGGCTGTCAATCAGGGTGTACGAGCCGGCCCCGCGAACGGATTGGGGACCTGTGATTTCCGCTAGTTAGCTGCGGTTCTCCACAGCCACCCTAGGACCGCCCGCGGTTGCCGCTGGCCTCGCCCGGACAGCGCCCGCCGGGCAGCCCACGCGCTTTCTCACACAGCCCGAACAGCTCGTGGCGATGCCGGAGAACGTTGAACCCGAAACGACGCGCCGCCGCGTCCTGCAGCGCCTCGATCTCGTCGTTCTCGAACTCGACGATGTACCCGCAGTTGTCGCAGATCAGGTGATCGTGGTGGGCCCGCCCCTCGGCGATCTCGTACAGCGTCTGCCCCGGCCCGAAGTGCCGCGCCGCCGCGATGCCGGCCTCTTCCAGCAGCTTCACCGTCCGGTAGACCGTCGCCAGCCCGACGCCGGGATGCTTGCGGCGCGCCGACGACAGCAGGTCCTCCAGCGCGACGTGCCCCGACGTGCGCAGGAACGCGTCGACGATCGCCTCGCGCTGCTGCGTGGTCTTCAGTCCCTTGCGCTGCAGGTAGGTTCGCCAGGGCCCCTTCGGGTCCTTACCCTGCCCCTGCCGCCCCGCGCCGCCTGCCGCCGTCTTGCTCAAGCTGCCTGTCGCCATTTGATCGAGCACCCCATCGACGGTCGCTGCTGGAGCGCCGGGCGTTTCCCGTCCACCAGGGCCACGATCGCATCCGACAGTTCGCGCCGCGTGACCAGACTCTCGTCCTTCCACGAATCGTCGATGCGCCCGCGGTAAGCGAGGCGCCGTTCGCGGTCGTAAACGAAAATGTCGGGCGTGCACACGGCGCCGAAAGCGCGCGCGACGTCCTGCGCCTCGTCGTGCAGGTACGGGAACCCGTAGCCGCGCTGGCGCCAGCGCTCCGCCAGCTTGTCGAACGCGTCGTCCGGATAGGTCTCGGCGTCGTTGGCGCACACGGCCACGAACTGCACGCCGCGCGGCTCGAGCTCACGCGCGAGACGGATCAGGCGATCCTCGACCGCCTTCACGTAGGGACAGTGGTTGCAGATGAACATCACGACCAGCACAGGCTTGGCCGCGAAGTCGTCGCGCGCGTACGTCTTGCCGTCGACGGCGGGCAAGCGGAAGTCCGGACACGAAGCGCCGAGCTCGGGCGGTGGCGTCTCAACGGCCATGGCGCGTGGAATTCTAGCCCAGATCGGCGTAGAAGGCGGTCAGAGAGATGGCGACGGACAGCAAGACCGAAGCAGCACCCGAACGCTTCGAGGACATCCTGAGCCGGCTGCGCGGAATCGTCGAGAAACTCGAGGGTGGAAATCTTCCGCTCGAGGAGAGCCTGCGCGCCTTCGAGGAAGGCATGGAGCTGTGCCGGCGCGGGACGGTGATCCTCGACGGCGCGGAGAAGAAGGTGGAGACGTTGCTCGCGGCGGGGCGCACGGCGCCGTTCGAAGTCGAAGAGCCCAGGTGATGCACGACTGGCTCGCCGCGCGCCGCGCGGAGATCGATCGCGTGTTCGAGACGCGGCTGGCGCCGCCTGCCGACGGCGATCCGGGACGGCTGATCGAATCGATGCGCTATTCGCTGCTGGCGCCGGGCAAGCGCATCCGGCCGCTCCTCGCCCTCGCCGCGGCCGAAGCGATCGCGCCGATCGACTCCAACATCCTGCTGGCGTGCTGCGCCGTCGAGCTGGTGCACTGCTACTCGCTGATTCACGACGATCTGCCGGCGATGGACGACGACGACTTCCGCCGCGGCCGCCCCAGCAACCACAAGGCGTTCGGCGAGGCGACCGCGATCCTCGCGGGCGACGCGCTGCTGACGCTGGCGTTCGAATGGATCGCCGAGGCGGGCGAGCGCGCAGACCGCCCCCAGCATTTTCTCGCCGCTTCGCGCGCGCTGGCCCACGCCGCCGGGCCGTCCGGCATGGTGCGTGGCCAGGCCCGCGACCTGGGTGAGCCACCGCCCGCGACGCTGGCGGCGCTGGAGACGTTGCATGGCGAAAAGACCGCGGCGCTGTTCCGTGCAGCCGTGCAGCTGGGCGGTTGCGTCGCCGGCGGGACGCCGGATGTGCTTGCGACCCTGGCGCGCTTCGGTACCGCGTACGGCGTCGCCTTCCAGCATGCCGACGACATCGCCGACGCCGAACACGGCGAGCACGCTGGCGCAGCGCGCGGCCGGCTCGAGTCGCTGATTGCCGACGCGAGCGCCGCCGTCGCGCCGCTGGGCCCGCGGGCGGCGCGCCTGACGGAGCTGGCGCGCGCTCTCGCCGGACGACCTGCGTAAGCCACCGCTCAGCTCCGCCTGGTTGTGATATCGTCTTTGTATGCCCGCGGACGAGCAAACACGCTTGTTCGAGGCGCCAAAGGCGCCCGCGGGCGGTAAGCGAGACCGGGCCTACCTGGTCGTGCTGGCCGGCGCGAGCGTCGGCGAAATGTATAAAGTCGAGGGTGACAAGGTCATCATCGGCCGCGGCCAGAAGGCCCACATCCGGCTGTTCGATGACGGCATCTCGCGCGAGCACGCGCAGATCGTCATCGAGGGCAACCAGATCATCCTGCAGGACCTGGGATCGACGAACGGGACGTTCTGCAACGGCCTGAAGGTCGATCGCCGCGAGCTGGTCGACGGCGACAAGATCCTGGTCGGCTCGACCACGATCCTCAAGTTCACCTATCACGACAACCTCGACGAGATGTTCCAGCGCCAGATGTACGAATCGGCGCTGCGCGATGGGCTGACCAAGGCCTTCAACAAGAAGTACTTCACCGATCGGCTGGAGAGCGAGTTCACCTTCTCCACGCGCCATTCGTCGCCGCTGGCGCTGGTGCTGTTCGACATCGACCACTTCAAGCAGGTGAACGACACGCACGGGCACCAGGCCGGCGATCACGTGCTGTTCGAGATCTCGGCGCTGCTCAGCAGCGCGCTGCGCGCCGAGGACGTGTTCGCGCGTTACGGCGGCGAGGAGTTCGCGGTGATCTGCCGCGGTTCGGACGAGAGCCAGGCGCAGGTGGTCGGCGAACGGCTGCGCAAGGCCGTCGAGAACAACCGCTTCGTCTACGACGGCGCCGTCATCCCCGTGACCATCAGCGTCGGCATCGCCGTTCTCCCTAACCCGGCGGTCAAGGACGCGAGCGACATCGTCGCCTTCGCCGACCAAGCTCTCTACAAATCGAAGAACGCCGGCCGCAATCGCGTCACGGTCTACAAGCCGGAAAAGTAACGGCGGTTCACGGCCGAGGTCGGCCGGCGCAGAAAG
>Ga0207708_10000580_pt1 | contig 28286 bp, 31 predicted proteins | sample KBSK5101metaG_FD_184340 | JGI IMG/M metagenome (GOLD analysis project Ga0207708, IMG submission 184340) | Corn, switchgrass and miscanthus rhizosphere microbial communities from Kellogg Biological Station, Michigan, USA - KBS K5-10-1 metaG... | ecosystem: Host-associated > Plants > Roots >... | reverse complement strand
CACCAACACCAACACCTTCACCATCACACCCGACACAACCGCGCCCACCGGCGGCGCCCTCACCGTCAACGGCACCAACGCAACCGGCGCCGGCTCCACGAGCACCACCAGCAATCCGGGCTTCACGATCGGGACGCGGACGAACTACACGGAAGCATCAGGGTCAGGGCTTGCGTCGAGCACGCTGACGGTTCAGTCCGCGACGCTCACGAACAACAACACCTGTGGTGCCGCCGGGTCCGGTGGGCCCTACACATCGCCGACGACGATTGCCGGGACGACCAACCCTGCCATCACGGTTGGCTACTGCTATCTCTACGCGCTGACCGGGACCGACAACGTCGGCAACGCGGCGAGCGTGAGCACGCTCGTGAAGGTTCCGTTCGCCGGCATCGACTGGACGGCAACCAGCAAGGCCCCGACCTGCACGTACACGGTCATCACCGCTGTCACGTGCACCGTAGCTGCGGTCGGGAACGGCGGAACGTGGACCGCGAAGGTGATGCTGATCGACGCGACCCACGCCGCTGTGAGCAACACGACCGGAAGCACGATCACCGTGACGCAGGTGACCGCCGGCCAGGGCACGGGAGCCCCGGCCTCGGTGACCATCGCTCAGAATGCATCCGCAAGCGCAGCGACCTTCACGGTCACGCTCAACAACGGCTCGAACAAGACCGCCACGATCACCGCGACGATCGTGGTCAACGGTGTGACCTACACGGTCAACTGCGCGGTCAGCACCTGAGCCCTTAAGAGATCGTGATCTTGTACGTAACCGACTTGTAGGCCTTCTTCGACTCGCCCTTCGTCAGGCCGTAGGACACGGTCGCCTTACCCCGCGCGACCGCCTTGAAGACGATCACGACGGTAGGCCCAAGGCTGCGTTCGGCAACCTCCCGCACGATTGCTGGATTCCCTCGCGCAAGGCGCCAGACGAGACCGGACGAAGAGGTCTGCGCGGGAAGCGCAACTGCGACGAATGTCCCGCGCTTGGCGATGACGGTCGTGACCTGTCCCGGCGGAAGCGGGCCGACCGGGGGCGCAGATGCGCCTGCAGGTAGGGCCGCGAGGAGAAAGGCAGAGACGAGAACGGCGGTCAGCGCAGTTATGTACAACGTTGTCTTTGGCATCCCCCAACGCTAGCGTGGTCGACGGACCAACGAAGAAGGAGGAGTTATGGCCAAGAAAGCCGATTTCAGCGAACAGGAGTGGGACGCGCTGCACAAGGGCGTGACGGGAGCGGGCCTGCTGGTGTCGCTGAGCGACCGCAGCTTCTTCGACACCTTCAAGGAGGCTGGCGCGCTCGGGAAGCACGTTGCCAAGGCTAAGCAGACGGGGTCCAGCGAGCTGGTTCGCGAGCTCGCCGACGTCCACGGAACCGGCTTCGGGGTGACGACTTCCCCTGACGTCGTCGAACGCGAGACGCTGGAAGCTCTCCACACTGCCAAGAAGACGCTCGAGTCGAAGGCCCCCGACGAACTCGAGCCCTATCGACAGTTCGTCCTCGGGACCGCACAGTCGGTCTCCGAGGCCGCGGGCGGCGGCGACGCGGCAGAGAGCGCCGCAATCGAGAAGGTGAGATCGGCGCTCGCCTAGGTCAGACGGGGAGCTGAGCGACAAAAAACGGCCGCTGCCGATGGCGACGATGGCTGACCTGGACCGGCTCGCGCGGGCCATGCCACTCACGACCAAGGAGGTATCCGACGAGGGCCGACCCTCGTACTCCGTCCACGGCAAGCTCTTCTGCTGCCACCGAGGCCGCCGGCCCGACGCGATCGACTCCAAAAGCGGAGAGCGGCTCGATGACGTGCTGATGTTTCGCGTCGCCGATCAGGGAGTGAAGGAGCTCCTGCTCGCCGACGACCGCGGCGTGTTCTTCACGACACCGCATTTCGACGGCTACGCAGCCGTTCTGCTTCGGATCCCGAACCTTGCCCGCCTCGATCAGGAGGAGGTAGGCGACCTCGTGATCGAGGCGTGGCTCACCAGGGCACAGAAGCGCGTCGCGAAGGCATGGCTCGAAGAACAGGGAGTCCCGAAGGCAGACGACGATCTCGACTAGGCCCCCGCCGCGGCCTGCTCGAGCTCACCGATTTCGATCTTCCTAGGGAGTCATCTTGTCGATGGTCATCTTGTCGGTGGTCATCTTGTCGGTGCTCGTCTTGTCAGTGTTCATCTTCATGTTCATCGCGGGATTGCTCCCCGGCTGCGTCAGGTCGGGCACGCTCCCAGGAGCGGCGGCGACCCAGATCCCGAGCGCGACGAGAGCCACTGCGAATGCGGTAGTCAAGCGTTCGCCCCAGGGGATGACCTTCTGGACGAAGATGACGGCCGCGACGAGAGCCATCCAGAAGAGGCTCATCACTCCGAGCGCGAACAGGACGATCATGAGGCCCCAGCAGCACCCGACGCAGTAGGCGCCGTGCTCGGAGCCCATCCGCAACGCGCCACGCCAACCTGGACGCCAGCCTCCGAGGACGAAGTGCAACGGGCTGCGGCAGTGGCGCAGGCAGATCGACTTCAGCGGCGTCAGCTCGTAGAGGCCCGCCGCGGCAACAGCACCACCGACGACATAGGGACCGGCCCGGTCCCAGGCGAGGAAGCCGAAATCGAAGGTTCGGACGACACGGTAGAGACCGTAGGCGGCTAGGCCGTACACCGTCCAGACGGCGAGGTAGGCCGTGACGAACACCCACGTCGGCACGACCGGCTCCCCGCGGCGGCCCCCTTCACTCGACACACGCCCGAAGAGAAGCACCATCGGAAAGACCGACGGCAGCATCATCGCCCCCATCATCGTGACCCAAATCCCGACGTACCAACCGAGACCGCCGAGATCCGTGCCGGGGCCCCCGTCCATCCCCCGCATCCGGTCGACGGTGACGATCCACGCAATCAGCGCGCCTCCGAGGAGCCACGTTGCCGTCCACATCGGGCGAGGGAGGAATCGAAGCATCTACGGACGCAATATCTTCGTGCCCCCGGCGGGGAAGATCAAGCCGGAGCAGGCGAACCTACAGGGTGATGAGGGTCTTCCCTCTGGCATGCCCGGTTTCAACATGCCGGATCGCGTCCGGTGCCTCGCTCAGCGGATACGTGCGGCCGATGACCGGCTCGAGCTTTCCGGCTTCGATCAGCTCTGTCAGAAAGACCATGTCCTTGGTGCGGAGCTTTGCGAGGAACGGGAGTAGGCGCTGGCTCACGAATCGAGAGACGACGAACGCCCTCGCCGGGCCGGCCAGCGGTCCCACCCAGTTTCCGCCGCCTCCGCCGACGAGCACGAGCACTCCCTCGCGCGTTAGAACGCGCCGCAGGTCTCCCAGCGAACGGTTGCCGACGAGATCGACGATCAGGTCGTACTTCTGCTTCCCCTGGGCGAAGTCGTCCAGCGTGTAGTCGACGACCTCGTCAGCACCGATCGAGTTGACGAGCTCGACATTCGGCGTGCTGCAGACGCCGGTCACATTGCCACCTGTTGCCTTCGCGATCTGGACGGCGAACGTGCCGATCCCGCCCGCGGCGCCGTTGATCAGAACCCTCTGGCCGGCCTGGAGCCGGCCGGCGTCGCGAAGGGCCTGGAGGGCGGTGCAGCCTGCCATCGGGATCGCGGCAGCATGCTCGAACGAGAGGGCCGGCGGTTTGGGCGTGAAGTTTCGCTCTACGCCGCACAGGTATTCGGCGAAGGACCCGCTGCGGCCCCCGAACACCTCTTCGCCTGGCTGAAACCGCGTCACGTTGTCGCCGACCGCCTCCACCTGCCCGGCCACGTCGACGCCCGGAATGGGGTGCTTTGGCCGGCGAAGACCCTCGCTCAGGCGCACGACGTACGGGAGGCCTCGCAGCACGTGCCAGTCGTAGGGATTGACCGAGGCGGCTCGGACCCGAACGAGCACGCTGTCCTCACCGACAGTTGGCTTTTCGAGCCTTTCAAGCTTCAGGTCATCGGGCGGGCCGTAATCGCGGTTGACGATCGCCTGCATCATGTCTCTGCTCCCCTACACTGTAAGTTTACGCTGTAAGCTTAGACGTACGGCGTAAGCTTGTCAATGCCAATGGCTGCCGACCCCGACTCCAGGCCGCGCCTCCCTCTCACCAGGGACCGCGTGCTCGAGGCTGCGATCCTCCTCGCAGACGACGGCGGAATCGAGTCGCTCACGATGCGCAAGCTTGCCGGTGAGCTCGGTGTCGAGGCGATGTCCTTGTACAACCATGTGGCGAACAAAGGCGATCTCGTGGCGGCGATGGTCGACGTGGTTGTCGACGAGATCGAGCTGCCTTCCGCGGGCGAGGAGTGGGATGTGGATATCCGGACGTGCGCAGTCTCCGCCCACGAAGCCCTGCTCCGTCACCCGTGGGCCTGCAGTCTCGTGCTGTCTCCGGGCGCGATGCGCGCACCACCGACGCCACGGTTGCGTTACATGGAGTGGCTACTGAGACGATTGCGCGAAGCCGGCTTTTCGCCCGACCTGACGTATCACGCGTATCACACACTCGACAGCCACATCCTCGGGTTCACACTCTGGCAACTCGGTCATGCGATCAGCGCGAAGGAACTCGGCGATGGTGACCTGGCAGACGTCGTGGAGCGGTTCCTCTCGGAACTGCCGGCCGCCGACTACCCGTACCTCGCTGAGCACGCCCGCCAGCACGTCGCCGCGCCAAGCGGTGACGGCGCACGCGAGTTCGAGTTCGGGCTCGATCTGATCCTCGACGGTCTGAAGAGAGCGCGCGCAGCCGGCTGAGCTCGCTGCCCGCAACGACAGCGGCGGGGATCTGGTATTCGCGCGCGCGGGTGTAACGCTCTTCGGAGCCACGTTCTTGCCGGATCGACGAACGCCCCGAATTGACCGACTTGGGTCAGGACACGTCGGGATCCCGTGTGCGACCCTCTTCCCGAGCGGCGACTGAGGGGCCATGGCCTACCTCGGCGCGTCACGAGTCCCCCTTACTTTCGCGACGCGCCGAGGGCCCCTCGACCCAGCGTGGGTTTGGGCTAGGCCGGGATCTTCGAGCGGCGTCCGGAGTGAACGATCAGCCCGTACATGATCAGCACGTCGAGGACGACAATGGTGATCGACCAGACCGGATAGGTCTTCGCTGCCGAAAGGTGCGCGATCGCGTTGAAGAACGCGGTGACGACGGCGGCGGCGATCCCCCACCTGGCGCCCCTGTACACGGCGAATGCCGCGATGATCTGGATGATCCCCCAGATCAGGAAGAACCAGCCCCACGCGTGCAGGTTCGAAAAGAGCACCTGGTTGACGACGTACTTCGAGTTGTTGATCGCTGCGAGGCCGTCGATGATGTTGAACGCGCCGACGAGGAACAGAAGGAGAGCCGCGAAGTCCAGCCAAGTGGTCCGCTCGATCTCGTTCTCTACCGAGTCGGGAAGAGCCTGACTCCTCGGCGCCATCGAGGTGGGTTGAATTTGGGTACTGGACATCGACCGGGCTCCCTTCCTTTCAAGGATCTGCCAAAACGTAGTAGTGCCCAGCGGAAGCGGCGTCATCCGGTTGGGATGACCCGCCGATCATCCGCGTGGATGACCGGTTGCGATCCTGGACAGGGTCCTGAGGTTGTCTCGAGTGAATGACGCTGAGGTTGCCGCAATCCCGTTGGAGGCACGTTCGGGGAGCCGCACGCGGAGAGCACCGGGGAGCGAGACGAACTGCAGCGGCGGTTCGAGCATGAGGGCCTCGCCGTCGAGGCCGACCGCGACCGGCGAGCTCGAACGAACCTCGAACCGGACCTCCGACCATTCCAGTAGGCCGTGGAAGCGCTGCGCCTGGCCGACGGTCTCGAACATGACGAACTCGGCGATGTCGCTTGCCCCGGTGATGCGCGCGGCGACGAGGCCAAGCCGGCCGGTGTCGAGACGCGCACGTGTTCCGGCGCCGGCAAGACTGGTCAGCTGGTAGGGATTGTTCGAGACGAGCACGAGCGGCGCATCGCTGAGCTCGGTCCCGTCGGGACCGTCGAACTCGAGATCGATCGGGGGCGCTCCGGGTCCGAGCAGCTCCGGGAGCATCTTCGTCCAGGTCTCGACCTTGGCATCGCGATAAGCGTCCGACTGAACCACTTCGGCATAGACTCCCAGCGACGCGTTGTTGACGAAGACATGGTCGTTGACACGGGCGAGGTCGATCCGCCGTTCCACTCCGTCCGTGAAAGCGTCGAGCGCACCGATCACGTCATCCCGGTCGAGCCCGAGGTCGAGCGCAAAGTGGTTACGCGTCCCTGCCGGAATGCACACATGCGGAACGTTGTGTCGCATTGCGACTGTTGCGACGAGCGCCTGCGAGCCGTCACCGCCGGCCATACCGATCACGTCGGCCCCGTCGCTCAGGGCCTGTTCTGCCAGTTCCAGGAGGTCGTCACCACGCTCGAGCACCACCGCCCGGATTCCGCGCTTGCGTGCCTCACCCGGCAGGTCGAAGCGCTCGGCTTTGCCGCCGCCCGACTTCGGGTTGATCAGCAAGACCCCCGACCTCGCCCTTGCTGGTCTCGCCGCGGGATGCGTGGAGTCGGTTCTCTCGGAAACCTGCCTGCGGCGGAGTGCCATGCGACTTGCGGCGCCGAACACGGCGATCGCGACCACCAGAGCAACCAGCTCGTCGATCACCCCTTGCTCGATGAGCCCGGCCACGCCGCCCGCCAGCGCCGCGAGCGCGACCACAATGCCGAGAAATCGCGCGATCCCGCGCCGTGTCGCCGCAAGCCAAAGGCCCGCGCCTGCCAAGCCGAGAGCCGCCAACACGAACAGGAGCGCGACCACGTCGTGGGCCAGGAGGACTGCGAGTGTCGCGACCACGCCCGCTGCCGCGACGAGCGCGATCCACGCCCAGATGCGCGGGCTTTTCATCGCCTGCCTCGATGGCTCATCTGCTTCGACCGCGCGGCGTCCCGCTCAGGCCGTCACGCGACCCTTCTTCCCGTTCTTTCGCTTCTGCTTCGGCATGATCTCCTCCGCCAGGCCCAGCTGCCGCTGCGAGCGGCGGCCGGCGACCTTGACCCGCCCGCGGCCGAACGCATCGATCTTTCCCCAGCGGCCGGGGATGTCGAGCAGCTCGAGCCGTCCGATTCCCTGCGCCAGAACTGGATCGATGAGAAGGTTTTCGCCGATTGGCTCGAGGCCGAGCATCGTCCTCAGCAAAAGCAGCGGCGCACCCGTCGACCAGGCCTGCGGGCTGCACGCCGTGGGGTACTGCACCGGGTACTTCGTCAACTCGCGCGCGTAGCCGCCGAACGCTTCGGGTAGCCGTCCCTGGAAGTAGTTGGCGGCGTCGAGGATGCCTGCGGCGATCTGCGCCGCCTCGTCCTTGAAGCCGTAACGACGCAGTCCCCACGCAATGAACGAGTTGTCGAAAGGCCAGACGGTGCCGACGTGGTAGCCGATCGGGTTGTAGCGCCCCTCTCCGTCGGCAAGGGTGCGAATGCCCCAGCCGCTGAAGAGCCTCGGTCCCATGAGATTGGCGACGACGGCCTTCGCCTTCTTCTTGTCGACGATGCCGCTCCACAGAAGGTGTCCGTTGTTCGACGACAGCGCATCGACCTGTTTTCCATCGCTGTCGAGAGCGAGCGCAAAGTATTCGCCGTCTTCGACCCAGAAGTCGCGGTTGAAGCGGCGCTTCAAGTCCGCTGCCTCATGCTCGAGCCGGTCCGCATACGCCTCGTCCTTCCACACGAGCCGAGCGAGCCGGGCCCCGCGGACCTTCGCGTCGTAGGCATATCCCTGGAGCTCGCACGTGGCCCGCGGAAAGCCGGGAATCTCCCCGTTGCTGAAGGAGATCGAATCCCATGAGTCCTTCCAGCACTGGTTTTCGAGCCCGGTCTTCTCGTTGCGACGCTTGTACGACACGTAGCCGTTGCCCATGAGGTCGGCGTACTCGTCGATCCATGTGAGCGCAGCCCGAGCCTGTTGCTCGAGATCGCGGACGAGCTTTCTGTCCCCGCTCCACCGCTCGTACTCGTCAAGCAGGACGACGTAGAGCATGGTCGCGTCGGCGGCTCCGTAATAAGGGGAATGCGGTCGCTCTTCGAACGCAGTCATCTCTCCGTAACGCATTTCATGCAGGATCCGGCCGGGATCCTCGTCACGAAAATCGTCCAGACGGCTGCCCTGCCAGTCTCCGAGTGCGAGCAGAGTCGTCGCTGCGAGCTCGGACGTGAACGGCAGCGACTGAAGGCTTGTAAAGATGCTGTCGCGGCCGAACATCGTCATGAACCAGGGAAGCCCGGCGGCAGGGAGACTCTTGCCGCCCATCACGGGCGGCGCGAAGCGAAGCGCAGCGAGGTCGACGAGGCTGCGCCTGTACGTGGTCTTCAACGGCTCCCAGTCGGACTCCAAGCGTGGCGCGTCTTCCAGCCACTTGTCGAGGCTGCGTTCCATGTTCGGTCGTGCCTTGCTTCCCTCACGGTGGTACTTCGGCGTCGTGTACGTCCCTCCCACGCCGGCCGCCGTGACGACGTCCAGGTCGGTCGTCCAAGCACCGTGCGGCTCGATCTGAGCCAGGAGCGTGAGGCCGGTCTCGTCGAAGGTCGCAGGTGCCGAAGACGAGATCGTCGTTTCGCGCCGGTACGTCTCGCGTGAGTAGCCGAGTCGCAACGAGCCCTTGTCGACGTCTGCCGAATACTTCCCTTTCTTCTTGAGCGCGTCCTTGACCTCGAAGAGATCGGCGAAATCGGACGCGGCTTCGATCCGGACGGTGATCTCCACGGGCTTGTCGTCGTGATTGAGGAGCGTGAGCTCTTCGTGGAAGCCGTCGCCGACCGCGCGCCGGCGGATCACTGACAGCTTCGCATCGACGTAGACGGTCCCCGTGCCGGGTACGAGGAAGAAGCGGGTCTCGAAGTACTGCAGGTCGTCGACCGACAAGGGGTTCAGCCGCTCGCCGTCCAGCGTGAGGATCCACTTCGAGAGGAAGCGGGTATCGAATGAGAACAGTCCTGTTGGATCGGTCAGCGACGCCTCGATGTCTCCGCGCGAGTCGCTGACGACGAAGGTGTTGCCGTCGAGAATCTGAACCAGCCCGTCGCTCATGACGACCTCCCGGCGACGGCGGTCTCTCGCCGTCGAGTCGATTCGGCCGGCCCGGCGAAGACACGCTGGAAGAGGACGAGCAGCTCCGGATCGCCTTCGATCTGCACTTCGCCACGGAGGATCGCGGCCATTGCATTCTTCTCGCCTTTGACGATGGCGTCGAACAGCGGGCGGTCGGTCGTCAGGGTGCAATCGGCCTCATCATGCGCCCGGGACACCGACACGTCGCCCTTCTTCACCACCACCGACCAGTGCGCCGTGCTCGCACCATCAGTGATGTCGAAGTTCAACACCCCGGTTGCCTTGCGAAGCATCGGCTCGTGCCCCCGTCTGCCGAGCTCGTCGAAGAACTCTCCGGTTGGATCAGTCATCGTCTCCCTTTCGGTCTGTGCGGCAGGAGCCGAGCTCGCGGGCGCTCCTCTGGCTCGGGCGAGTCGGAAGCAACTCCGCGAAGCGCGGCGTACGCATACGGGTGGTAGAAGACGTCGAGGGCGGTCGCTTCGGCCGCCTCCAACTCGAACGAATCGTCTGGGCTGGAACCGACGACGGAGACAGTCAGCGTGGCGTCCTCTTTGGACCACAACAGCGCAATGTGCGTGCTGCCGCTCTCCCGATGGAGGAGCTCGATCACGCAGCCCGCCGCGGACGCGTCTCAGTGCCCAGATTCACCCTGTGAACGATCGCGCCGAGGCCGCCGTCCGGCATCGTCCGATGGGGATGATCGGCGCGGCTCACCGAGCCCGGGGCCCCGAGGAGACTCATCGCCCGGCCGGGCTTCTAGCCGTGCTGCGCGGCGTGGGCCGGCTTATGGAAGCGATCGACCGTCATGCCCGCGGCCCAAGCGCGATCAACAGCAGGCAGATCGACACCACCAGCCAGAGAATAATCACGAGCGGCACCCATAGGCGCGCGCTCATCGCATCCGCCCCAGGCTCGAGCCGGGCGGACTAGGCCGGGCGGTGACCGCGAGCAACGGCATCTCCCGCCCATGTTTCCAGCTCGAACAATCCTTGCATCGTCCCGAGGGGGTGAAAGCAGGGTTGGGCACGCCGCGGAGTCGGTAATCGCCCACTTTGGATGATGCAGGCGCGACTCCGTGGCGGGAGGCTGACCGCTCGGCCGCCGAAGTCTGCGCTCTCGCGTGCCTCGCGGAGCGGGAAGGAGCAGGGCATGCGACTGGAGTTGGGAAAGTCGATTCGTTGCACGGACGAGGTCTACGGCAAGCTCGCGGACGTGGTCATCGATCCGATCGCAAAACAGGTGACTCATCTCGTCGTCGAGCCGAAGAACGGGGACGACATTGCCCGCCTCGTCCCGATCGACCTCGTCGAGAACAGCGGCGACGACGCGCACGAAGTGAAACTGCGCTGCACGGCCGAGGACGTACGTCAGCTCGAGCACGTCCACGAGTTCGCCTATCTTCGCATGGGCCAGACTCCCACGAGCGACCCGGACTGGGACGTCGGCATCGAAGACGTGCTCGCCCTGCCCTACTACGAGAGCCCCGAGATCATCGGTTACGGCGGCGGGGTCGGCGATACGAGCGTCCAGTACGACCGCGTCCCGAAGGGAGAGGTGGAGGTCAGGCGCTCGAGCGCGGTCATCGCGGCTGACGACCATTTCCTCGGCAAGGTCGACGGATTCGTGGTCGACGACACCCACATCACCCACTTCGTCCTCGAGCGAGGGCACCTTTGGGGGAAACGCGAGATCACGATCCCGATCAGCGCAGTCGCCAAGGTCGAGAACGATGCGGTCTCTCTAAGCCTCTCCAAAGCTCAGGTAGAAGACCTGCCGTCCGTTCGCGTGCATCGCCACTAGTAGCCAGGTCCCGGGGCCGATGCGTACGCTTGGGAGATGGAGCCCTTCGCGCTCATCGTCCTCGGCAGCAGTCGCCGCGCGCGCAACGGCAGTTACTCGATCAGCCGAGCCTGCCGCCGAGCTGTCGCCCATGCCGGCCGGCTTGCCGCGTCGCGCAGTCCACAGGTCGTCGTGTTCAGCGGCTGGGCACCGAATGGGGGCACTCCCGAAGCGGCACAGATGCGGGCGCTCTGGCGAGGGCCCGACGTCGAGCTCGTGCTCGAGCCGACCGCCTCGACCACCGCAGAGAATGCGGCTCGCACCCTCCCACTCGTCAGCGAGCGGGACATCCACCGTGCCGTCGTCGTCTGCACGCCACTGCACCTGTATCGCGCTCGCTGGTTCTTCCGTCGTCTTTACTCGGCACGGGGAATCCAGACGGCGTTCACCGCTCCACCGACCGTGCCTACGCCGTCGGCTCTGGTCTGGGAGTTGGGTGCGCTGACGGTGCGGTCGCGACAGCTCTGTGCCGCAGAGGAGGAGCTTCGGCGCGCAGAGCGCCAGACATGAGCGACACGCTCGTCTTCATACCGGCCTGGAACGAGGAACAGAGCATCGGCGCGGTGATCGAGGAGCTGCACAGCGAGCTGCCCGAGGCGGACGTGCTCGTGGTGGACGACGGCTCGACCGACGACACAGCCGACGTCGCGCGTGGCAACGGCGCCGAGGTTCTGTCGCTGGGAGCCAACAAGGGATTGCCGATCGGGATCGCCTCCGGATACCACTGGGCACTCGACCACGGCTATGACTACTGCGGACGCGTCGACGCCGACGGACAGCATCCGGCCGTGGAGCTTGGCCGTTTGCTCGCCCGGGTGCGCGACGGCGACTGCGACGTGGCGGTCGGATCGCGTTTCGTCTCCGGCGAAGGCTACGAGCCGTACCGATATCTCCCGAGCCCCGCGCGGCGTTTCGGCACGGCTGTCCTCAGGCGTGCAATGGGACTCGTTCTGCGACGGCCGTTCGCCGACGCGACGAGCGGGCTGTACGCCGTCAACGCGAAGGCTCTTCCGCTCCTGGCCGAGCCCTTCAAGACCGAGGCTCCCGAAGTCGAAGCTCTCCTTCGTCTCAGCGACGCGGGTCTGCGCGTCGACGAGGTGCCGGTACGAATGGAGCAGCGGAGAAGCGGCGTCTCGAAGCTTCGCGGCCGGAAGGCCCTGAAAGTGACCGCCACGGTGATCGTCACACTCGTCGCAGCCCGGTACTTACGCGCGCGACGATCGAAATAACACACTGTTCGTTTACTGAACCCGTACAGAATCTGACACGAGTGGGCTAAGCGGCGCAGTCCGATCGCGGCCATCCTGAAAGGGATGATCAGCGGTAACTCACTCAACGAGATCGTGCTCTTCGAAGTCCCTGCGCGGTCCGGCGCGACGCAACTGCTCGCGGAGCTCTCGACGGCGCGACTCGCCTGGATGGAAAGAGGCGACGACGTCTCAGTGATCGGGGTCCTGCTCAATCCGGACGAAGACGACCTGGCGCGTCTGCTCCGAGAAGTCGAGACATGGGTCGAGAAACGCGGGCTGCTCGCGTTGCGGTTCGAGTTAGACGGGCGCACCTACATCCTCCAGCCACCCGTCTTGACCGAACGGGCTCACACCGCCGCATGATGCCCCCACTGGACGAGTTCGCCCGGGCTCGGCTCGGGCGCGCGCTCGTGTCCCTCGAAGGCGCGATCGCACGATTCGAGGCGCACGGGAACGGCGATGTCGAGCCGAACGTCAGCCGTCTGAAGCGTCTCGCTGACGACATCCGCGCAGTGCTCCAGCTGGCGCACGACCAGGCGCCGAAGGTCTGAAGAGCATGCGTGACCCCATGCACTCTCCTCCTTTCCCCGCTGCGACCGCCGCGTTCGAACTGCCGTGCGTCACGCACGCATTGGAGCTCCTCCGCGAACTGCACACGGAGTGGGTCGGCTGGATCGAGAACCGACTGGACGGGACCTTCGTCGTCGTTCTGGCGCCGGAGACGATCGGCGAGCTGAATCAGCTCATGACACGTGTCGGAACCTGGGTCACCACCCAGGACTTTCTAGCGATCCGATTCCATCTCGACGGCCGCGCCCACATCATGCAGAGGGGCGGGTTCGTCGCACCAGCGAAGAGCACTCTCGCCTCGGACAACTGACCGACCGCCCGCGAAGTTAGGAAACGAGATGCTCCTGGCGAGCGACCGCGACGGCCTCGAGCCGTGTGTGGACGCCGAGCGCTCGCAGCAGGTGGCGAACGTGATTCCTCACCGTCTCGGTACTTAGGTGCAGCTCCTGCGCGATCTGCTCGGTCGAGCGGCCCCGCTTGAGCAGACGCAGAACCTCGGTCTGGCGTGGCGTGAGATGAGGCGGAAGAGGATCGTCGGGCTCCTCTTCAACGTCGGAGATCTGTCCGAAGACGCCGACGAGTCGATGCCCGTCCATCAGTACGCAGGAGCTGACGTCGACCTGGATGCGACCACCGTCAGCATCGACGAGGACCACCTGCGCATCGGTCACGCGCGCTGAGCCGACGATCTTGCGGGCAAAGTGCTCGCGCGCGCGCCGGGTGTCTTCCGGCGCTACGACTGAGGTGAACTGGCGGCCGCGCACGTCGCCGACCAGACGTCGAGCTGCCGGATTGATCCAGCGGATGACTCCTGTCGGATCGATCACGTAGCTCGGAACGTTGACCGTCTCGAGAGCCGCCTCGAGGTCACCGCCGATTCCGCGCAACTCCGACATCGTCAGGGCCCCGAAGGGAGTCGCGCGGCTTCGCTCAGGGCTGCTGTCTTCGCGCCGCGGCGCCAGGTGAACGAGGCGACGAGTCCGAGAGCGAGAGTCGGAACGACCGTCAGGAAGCGAAAGACCAGAACGGCGGCGACGACCCCGGCGTTGTTCCCGCCGAAGCCGACCAGTGCCCCCGTCAATCCGAGCTCGACCACCCCGATGCCGCCGGGCGTGATCGGAACCGAAGCGATGAGCCGGACGAGCGCCCACGCGGCAAAGGCTTCGACGAAGGAAACCTCGGCAGCCCCGACGCCAAGGGCACGGAGCGAGACAAGGAGGACGCCGAAGACGGTGAGGCTGCCGGCCAGGGAAGCCAGGGTCAGGACATGCCACCGCCGGTCGAGCAGATCGCCTGCGCTCTCGCGAAACCGCTCGAAGCTGGCCCCGCTCCAGGCAACAGGGCCTCGATGAACTTTGCCCAGTGCCCAGTTCGCGAACCGAGCCGCGACCTCTCCGATGTCGCGGGCGAGCCGGTCGCTGATCAGGACGAGCACGAGTCCGGTGACGACGACACCCAGGACCGCGACGCCGACGAAGGCTGCGGTGGCAAGTGTCGCCGTGTTCTCGCCGGAGATCGTCAGCAGAAAGACCGCGACGACCGGGAAACAGAGATTGAGCAGCTGGTTCCAGAGGCCGGTCAGGGTCAGAGCACGGGCGATGTCGCGCGTGGCGAAACCCCAGCTACGCAGGATCCCGTACGCTCCCGCCAGTCCGGCTGCGGTCCCCCCGGGAACGACTATGGAGAGTGCGGTTGATGCCTGGGTCAACTTCATCGCCGGAATGAACGAGAGGCCCGGAAGCACGATCATCCACGGCGGCGCGAACGTGACGAGGTTGAGGACCGTCGCGGCGAGCAGAGCGCAGATCCATGGCCAGGACAGGCCCTTGACCACCTCCCAGACCTCCCCATAGTTGGCGATCGTCGGCAGGAAGTACACGAAGGTCGCGACGATGAGGCCGACACCGACCGCGCCGAGGGCGATTCGGCGGATCAGGGGACCGCGCGATGTTGCCGTCATCGCTCGCCCATCGATCGTGGGGACTTCGTTGCCATTCCGATGTCGACGCTACCCCCAACCGGCAGCACGCAGACCTCGACTTCGGGCATGAGCTCGGCGGCCAACCGTGCGAATTCCTCCGCAGGCTCGCGCAACACGAGCGGGTCGCGACTGAGGCCGAGGCGGCGATAGGTCCCCCAGTGGATTGGAACGGCAATCCGCGGACGGAGCAAGCTGAGGGCCTCCGCTGCGCTGCGTGGGTCGAGGTGTCCGGGCGGCAGCCTCGGTCCCCAGCCTGCGACCGGCAGGAGCGCAACGTCCAGGTGGTCGGTGATCGAGCCCATGCCCGCGAAGACATCGGTGTCGCCCGCGAAGTAGGTGGACGAGGAGCCCGAGACGAGATATCCGATCGCAGGGGTCTCGACGCCGAGCGGCCCGCGTCGGCTTTCGTGCTCCGCATGCGTCGCGTGAACGGTTACGCCGCCTATCTGCATTTCATCTCCGCGGTCGACCTCGATCACGTGGCTGAAGCCACGTCGCCGCAGCCACGAGCCGGCGCCGCGCGGAACGACGAACTGCGAGGAGTGCCGGAGCGGCTGAAGAGAAGGGACGTCGAGGTGGTCGTAGTGGACATGCGAAATCAGCACCGCATCGACGAGACGAGGGTCGAATCGCAGAGGCTCTCCGACCCGCCGCAAATGGAAGACCCGCCCTCGTCCAACCGGGTCGGTCAGCAGGCGGACCCCTTCGAGCTCCATGAGGACCGTGCTGTGACCGAGCCAGGTGAGACGCTGGCCACTCTGCCGCGGCTCGGGTCGCCTCGGCGTCAGCTCCTCGTCGGCGACGGACACAGGCCTGGTCGCTCGCCTTAGTTGCGCGTCGTCCCGAAGGACGCCCGCTCGCCCGCCGAGCTGGCGAGGCGAATGCGCTTGGCAGGCGGCGAGTCGACGACGACGTTCGAGCGAATGGAGAGATCCGCCCTGACGCGGACGAGCTCGCCCGATTCGAGCGGCCTCCACCCAGGAGTGTCGTCAAGCGGCTCGCTCGCCACCACGACCGAGGGGTAACGGTGCAGGTCCGGAACGTGCACTCGCAACATCCCGCTCACCTGGTGCAGATCGCGACCGTGGCCACCGCCGGCCCCGCGCTCGAGCACGAAGAGCCGTTGCGTCTCGGGATAGCGAAAGGCCCAGAGCTCGTCTGCCGTGGCGAGCACGAAGTTCATCGAATCCACGGGAAGGTTCCCGGCCATCCACCCGACCGCCGCCGAGATCCCCGCCCCGATGCTGGCACGTGCGCGGATCTCCTTTGCGATGAGCGCGAAGTAGCGCTCGGAGTCGGTGTCGCCTCCGACGAAGCGCATGTCACGGCCGACTTCCGCCTCGAGCCTTTCCAGATCTCGAATCGTGCCGTTGTGTGCGAAGAGCATTCCGTCCATCGCGAACGGGTGTGTGTTCTCGGTCGTCCGCTCGCCGGTGGTGGCGTAACGGATGTGCGACACGAACGTCGTGGACCTCACGTGCTTCGCCTGCCGCGCGAACGCCGGATCCTCGTAGGCAGTCAGAGGCTCCTTGTCGATGACCGCGCCGGCGACGGGTGCGAAGTATCCGAGCCCGGTTCCGTCAGGATTCCTGAGGCTTTGCTCCAGCAGCGAGTCCGGGGCCTCGAGGAGCCAGAAGCTCGCGCGCACACGCTGAGGCGAGGCGATGAGGCCGAACAGCCTGCACATGGCTAGCTCACTCTCGACGGCACCGCCGGCAGGTGCGACTGCTGAGCCGCACGCCACAGGACGGACACCGGCGCGGTTCTGCGCGCGCGCTGAGCATCCCCGTACCCAGCCCGAGGAAGGTCATGATGAGACCGATTCCGATCGACAGCGTCAGGACCACTGTCAACCCGCCGGGATCTTGCAGCAACCGGTCACCGCTGGCACCGCCTTCGTCGCTGCCGTCTCCCCCTTCTGAACCGCTCCGCTATCGCGCGGGTGATCAGTTGCGACCAATCCGGGGAACACCCCCTCGCTTCCCATTTCGAGTAACCAGAGCGTGGCGTGGCCGCGCTCCCGGCACATCACCCCGACGGGATGAGCGCGATCAGCTTTGCCGGCCGGCGTCGGCGGCGTCGCCACGCCGGTCGGCATCGACCAGCCCTTCGCGAACCGCCCAGAGCGCCGCCTGAGTGCGAGAGTGGAGACCGAGCTTGCTCAGGATGTTCGAGACGTGCGTCCTCGCCGTCCGTTCGCTGATGCCGAGCTCAGCGGCGATTTCCTTGTTCGCCTTGCCGGCGCCAACGACGCGAAGAACCTCGAGCTCGCGAGCAGTCATCCTCGCGGCAGGATCGTCTCGCGGAGCGGCACGCAGGCGTCCCATCAGACGGCGTGCGATGGCGGGATCGAGCTGGAGCTCGCCACGATGAGCTGCATGGATCGCCGAGACCACCTCGTCGGCCTCTGCGTCTTTGAGGAGATATCCGGCCGCGCCGGCGTCGAGCGCTGCGTGCACGCGGGCCTCCTCACCAAAAGACGTGAGTGCCACCACCTCGACATCGCGGTAGCGAGCGCGGATTTCACGGGTCACAGCGATCCCGTCCGGAGGTGCCATCTGCAGATCCATGAGGACTACATCGGGTAGGCGCTCCTGCGCGTCGAAGTCGGCAAGCAACTCCAGCGCGCGGAGCCCGCCATCGGCGTCTCCGACGAGCTCGAGATCCGGCTCACCCTCGAGAAAGGCGACGAGCCCACGACGGACGACGGCGTGGTCGTCGACGACGAGCACGCGAATCCGCTCAGTCTCGAGCGTCACCCTGCCGTCCCCCGTCCAGAGGAACCTCGACACGAATGACGGTGCCGCCGCCACGCATGCTCGTGATTGTCAAGAGCGCGTCTATCTCGGCCGCCCTGCTGCGCATGGACTCGAGGCCGTAATGGCCAGTTGGGGTTGTAGCGGGATCGAACCCGCAGCCGTTGTCATCGATCTCGACGCACAGCTGTTCCCCTCGTTCCTCGACCCGTACGGAGGCTCGGCTCGCGCGAGCGTGTCTGACGACATTGGTGAGTGCCTCACGCCCGATCCCGAATAGTTGAGTCTCGACCTGCGTGGTCAGCGCCGGACGATGGTCAGGGCCGTCAACACGGATTTTCACACCGTCCTGCGCACTGAGGATCTCGGCATGCCTGGTGAGCGCTGCGACGAATCCATCGGAGACCGCCTCGCTGCCGAGCTCGAAGATCAGTGCGCGCATCTCGCCTTGAGCGCTGCGTGTCAGCTCTCCGATCGCATTCAGTTCCCGGCCGAGGGCACCGGCCGTGTCGGCGTCCTGGCGCTCGAGAGCTCGCTCCGCTGTGCGGGTGTGCAGGATCATCGAGAACAGCGCCTGGGAGACGGAATCATGTAGCTCGCGCGCGATTCGGTGGCGCTCCTCCAGCGCGCGCTCTCCTTCACGGATACGTGCAGCGACCAAGTCCGAGGTGGATCTCCTGCGCTCCGCGACGACGGCGCTCAGAAAGAGCGTCGTGAGCGCTGCCACCAAGATGTACAGCTGCGTGCTCAGCACTCTGTCGTCGATCTGATGCTTGAAGAACGCCCCTTGCTCGTGCGCGGTGATGCCGATCGCCAGCACCGCGGCGATTGCAGTGGAGAGTGCGGCGATGGCAGGGCCGAAGCGGAAGGCAGCCCAGATCAATGCCGGGAAGACCAGGTAGGTCACCGCCTCGTTGATCGAGATCGAGACGACGGCGAGGACGATCACGGCCGCCAGCAGCAACACCCCTTCCCACGTTGCGAGTCTGCGCCAGGTCGCCTTGGGAGCCCGTGCCCAGGTGACGATGAGCGGGAAGGCGACGAGCGCACCGGCCGAGTCGCCGAGCCACCATGTTCGCCAGAAGGTAGGCACCTCGGAGTGCGTGATCACGCCCCCGGCGAGTATCGAGATGGTGCCGACCGTCGCGCTGATCGCGGTCGCCGTTCCGAGAGCGAGCAGCATCCCGCCGACCTGATCCGTTCGGTCGAGTGCAGCGCGCCTGCCGATCAGCCTGCGAACCAGGAGAGCGCCGACGATGACCTCGGCCATGTTTCCGGCCTGCTGGCCGATCAGACTTCCGACGGGCAGCCCGTTGTTCGAGGCAAGCAGCTCTCCGTTGATGATGAGCTCGCCGAGAAAGATTCCCGGCCACCAGCGGATTCCGGCGAGGTAGAGGGCGGCGATTCCCACTCCCGCGGGCGGCCAGATCGCCGAGACGGAGGCCGTGTAGTGCAGTGCCTGGGCTCCTTTGGCCGCCGCGACATAGGCAAGCGCCAGGGCAAGGACCCCGGCGAGGTAGCGAGCAGCCTCCGCTCGGCGCGCAGCGCCGACCGGGTAAGGAAAAGGCTCGCGGCTTAGCGCGGCGTGAGTTTCTGTACTCGTCATGCCTCCCGGCAAGAGGCTACGTCAACAGCTTCATGCTTCACGTTAGCGCCAATACGGCGCTACGTAAAATGACGTAGTGCAACCGGAGACAACTGCCATGGCAGAACCGGCCTATGCGTCCGATTGCGCTTACCCTTCGCCGACTGCGATGCTTGCCGCGCCGTTACTGGTGCGAGGCAAGGAAGGAAGATGGACCCGCACCGACACGCAGCGACTTAAGACACCACGTGACCCCGTGCTCAATTCGAGACCCAGCCAGCCTCACGATCGAACGCGCCCAGCGACCCGCTCTCGCTTGAGCATGAAAGGGTCCGCCCAGCAGCTCCGTGTCCTGATCGCCAACGAACGTCAGGAGCGCCTGGCGGTGGTTGCACCGCTCGTTTCCTCGCTCGGCCACGAGGTGATCGCGCGTGAGATCAGAGCGGACGACGTCGGAGACCTGACACAGCGCATTCAGCCCGACGTGGCGCTCGTGGGAGTCGGAAACGACGTGCCCCACGCCCTGCAGCTGATCGACGCCATCGTGAAGGAGTCGGCCTGCCCGGTAATCGCCATTCTCACCGCCGCAGACGATGGGTTCGTCAGAGAGGCGGCGAAGCTCGGCGTCTTTGCGTACATCGTGGACGACGATCCTGCAACGTGGCAGAACATGATGGAGATCGTCCTACGTCGATTTGCCGAGTACCAGAGCCTGGAGGGCGCATTTGGGCGACGAGCCGTGATCGAGCGCGCAAAGGGGATCCTGATGGAACGTCACAAGATTCGTGAGGACGCCGCGTTCTCGTTGATCAGGGACGAGGCACGCCGGTCCAACCGGCGAGTCGTCGACGTGGCGGAAGCAGTGCTCGGCGGTCACGCGCTGCTGCCATCTCGGTCCTAGAACCGTGAAGACACGTACATATGTAGAGGTGGTGACACCCTTGACATCCTTCGCCCACGGCAGCGAAGATGGAGTCTCGAGCGTGCATAGACCATCGCACGTTCGTGGGTCCAGCCCGAACCCCCGGCGGACATGAAAGCCCCGATTCTCCCGGGGACGCCGCCACTGAGGGAGTTCGATGTCTGTCTCGAAGGCACGACTTGCCACCGCATCTCCTCCGGCGGCTAGGCCCAAGAAGACGCGACGCCCGTCCGCCCGAGACACGGAGGGGCAGAACGCGCGGGAGGCGCTGAAGCGCTCGCCGGCGCCGCCGTTCGATGTTGTCGAGTCGAAGATTCACGTGCCTTCGCTGCGCTCCGGCACCGTCTCCAGGACTGCGCTCGTCAACCGCCTGCGCGCAACGGCTGAACCGATTGCGATCCTGACCGCTCCGGCGGGGTACGGGAAGACCACGGTTCTGGCGCAGTGGGCGGTTCGCGACTCGCGTCCGTTCGCATGGATTTCGGTGGACGAGCGTGACAACGATCCGATCGTTCTCCTCAGACACGTTGCCCTCGCGCTTCACGGGATCGAGCCGCTCCGAGCAAGCGTCCTCGACACCCTTGCAGTCCCGGGCAGCTCCATCTGGACGTCAGCAGTTCCGCGGCTCGGGTCGGCCCTCGCCGAATTCGACCAGCCCGTCGTGCTCGTCCTCGACGATACGCACCTGCTCCGCTCGCGTGAAGGATTCGACGCAGTGTTGACGATCGCGCAGCACGGTTCGGAGGGCTCGCTGCTTGTGCTTGCCGGCCGCGCCTCGCCGAAGCTCCCGGTCGCGGCCTTGCGCGGCCGTGGCCAGTTGTCGGAGATCGGGGTCGACCGTCTCGCACTGAGCCCGAACGAGGCGCAACTACTGCTGCGCGCGACCAGCGCGGACCTGAGCCTTGCGACCGTGGCAGGGCTGGTCGACCGCTGTGAGGGCTGGCCCGCCGCTCTCTACCTCGCAGCGCTCGCACTCCGTGAGGAGCACGACCGGGGAAACAATTCCGAGCCTGCAATTCAGTTCAGTGGCGACGACAGACACATGGCCGACTATCTCCGCTCCGAATACCTCGCACAGCTACGTCCCGGCGCACTTCGATTCCTGCGGCGAACCTCGGTGCTCGACCGAATGTGTGGCTCTCTCTGCGACGCCATCCTCGACGACGAGGGTTCGGCGCGCGAGCTCGAGAAGATCGAAAGGTCAAACCTGTTTCTGGTGCCGCTCGACCACCAACGTGAGTGGCACCGCTACCACCACCTCTTCCGCGACTTGCTCCGACGCGAGCTCACCGAGCGCGAGCCGCAGCTCGTCCCCATCCTGCACGGGCGCGCCGCGGACTGGTACGAGCTGCACGGCGATCCCGAGTCTGCGCTCGAGCACGCGTTGGCCGCCGGCGATCTCGACCGGGTGGCGGCGATCGTCACGGAGATCGCACTGCCGACGTATTACGGAGGTCGCATCGCCTCGGTCGAAAGATGGCTGTCGCACTTCGAACACGAGGGTCTGCTCGAGCGCTATCCCGGTGTCGCCCTTCAGGGCGGGTGGGTTCATGCGATTGGAGGCCGGGCAGCCGACGCGCGGCGCTGGCTCGACGCCGCCGAGCGGGGCACGTTCAAAGGAACCCTCTCGGACGGATGCACCTCACTTCGGCCCTGGATTGCGGTGCTGCGCGCGGCGCTCTGCCGCGACGGCGTCGATCAGATGCTGGCGGACGCGGAATCCGGGCTCGCAGGGCTTCCCCCCGACAGCCTGCTGCGGCCAACCGCGCTGCTCTTGCTCGGATCGGCGCACGTGCTGCTCGGCGAAGACGCGCGGGGGGATGCGTTGCTCAGGAGCGCGGCGGACGAAGCCGAGCGCCTCGGTGCAACGGATACCCGCATGGTCGCAATCAGCGAGCGCTCCCTCATCGCCTCCGCCCACGACGACCCAGCTGCGGGTCAAGCCCTGGCCCTCCAGGCGCAGGAGCTAGTCGACCACGCTCACGTCGATCACTACGTTACGAGCGCGATCGCCCTCGCGGTGGCAGCACGTGCTGCGCTTCGGCACGGCCGCTGGGATCAGGCGCGAGCCCATCTGGCCGAAGCCGAGCGGGTTCGACCCTTGCTGGGACAGGCGCTCTTCCCCTGGCTCACTCTTCAGGCGCAGCTCGAGCTCGCGCGCGCCTACCTCGCCCTCGGGGACCCTCGAGCGCACACGTTCGCTCAGGAGATCCGAGACGTGCTGGACGAGCATCCCCACCTCGGAGTCCTCGCCGACCAGGCCGCTGAGCTGGAAACCGACCTGGCGGCCATGCCCGAGCACGGTAACGGCGCAGCCGCCGGGCTTACCGGGGCCGAGCTTCGCCTCCTGCCGCTCCTTTCGACCCACCTCTCGTTCCGTGAGATCGGCGAGGAGCTGTTCGTCTCCCGGAACACCATCAAGACCCAGGCAATCTCGGTGTACCGGAAGCTCGGCGTGTCCAGCCGAAGCGACGCGATCGACCGCGCAGCCCTGCTCGGCCTCGTCGAGACGACCAGGCACGCGGGCTGAATTTCACCCGCGGGGGGTGATGCCCGGAGCGGCTGGGGCCGCTCGAATAGGTCAGTTGCCGTGCAAAAGCACGAGATCACTCTCTGCAAGATTGCGATCGCCGACGACAGGTACGTCGAGGAGGTCCTCTCGAATGACCGCGCGAACCTGACCGCCTCCACTCTGGACGCCAAGGCACACGCCCTCGTCCGGCTCGGGGCGCTCATCGCCATCGACGCAGAGACCCCCGCATACATGTGGACGCTCGAGGCTGCGCGTCGGGCAGGTGCCTCGGACGACGAGCTGGTCGGCTGCCTGCTGGCGGCGATGCCGACGCTCGGAGTCGCGCGAATCGTGTCTGCCGCACCCAAACTGGGTCTGGCGATGGGATTCGACGTCGCGAGCGCGCTCGAAACCCACAGCTGACCTCGACCAGATCGGGCGAGAAGCGCTGCCTAGACGGCTGCAGAAGACGGGTCAGGCAAGGGAGGTGCAACCGCCGCTCCATCGGCCTGGGCCGCGGCCTGCGCGCGAGCGCGGCCGAGGCTCGCTGTGATGTGGACGGCCGCCGACAGGAGCGGCGCGGCGAGGATCAGGCCAATCGTGCCAAAGATGCAACCGCCCGCGATCGTGACGACGAGAACGACCAGCGGGTTGAGCTGGAGGGCCGATCCCATCGCAAACGGCTGGACGAGGTTCTGCAGGAGCCCGTTGGCGAGCAGGACGATGAGCAGCATCAGCAAGGCGGTGGTCGTTCCGTTTGCCCCGAGCGCGATCACGACTGCGAATGCTCCTGCCACGACGGCGCCGATGTAAGGGATGTACGCAGTCACGAAGGTGACCACTCCGATCGTGCCGGCGAGCGGCACGCCGAGCAGGAGCGCTCCGAGCGTGACGACCACGCCGTTGAAGGCCGAGACGATCGTCACCCCCCGGAAGTAACCGCGAAGTGAAGTGATGACACCGCCGGTAATCGTCTGCGCTATCGGTTCGGGAACACCGAGATGACGGTCGACCCATGCACGCAGCGATGGGCCGTCCTTGAGGAGGAAGAACAGGCTCAGAACGGCGAGCGAAAGCCCGAATATGAGGGACGTCAGACCCTTGATCCCGTCGATGACACCTTTGGTGAGCGTGGAGATGATGCTGGGCACGTCCGACTTCACCGCCGAGTTGGCACTCGACGCACCCGACTTGTCGACTCCTGCGCTCGTCAACCAACCTTGCGCTTTGTCGGCCGCCGCACTTGCGTTCTTCCCGATCTCCCCTTCCTGACCGGTGATGCCGCCGATCACGATCACGACGATGAAGACGCCGAGCGCCACGAATCCGAGCAGCACGATGACGGCAGCGGCGGGACGCGGCATGTGCGTCGAGAGCTTTGCGACGAGCGGCATCGCGACTGTTGCGACTATTGCCGCGGCAACTACGGGGCCTACGATAGTGGAGGTCGTGGCGAGCAGCCAGATCACTCCGGCGAGGAGCGCGAAGACACCGACGAGCAGCCAGGAAGCCCGACCGAGGTCACGAAGCCAGCGCGGCGGGGAGAAGACCGTCGACAGGGCCTCCAACTGGATGACGCCTATTTCAGGCCCGTCGGAGCTGACCGCGATGCCGTCGTCCTTGTGCCCGCGGTGCTTCGGGAGGCGCACTCTCACGGCTTTCTCCTTCGAACTACGACGGCTTTCTCCTTCGAGCTGCACACACGCCCGAGCCAGATCCACTCCGCGACCGCCCTGAGACGGCCGCGGAGCCTGCCGCAACTAACGCGACCGCGATGTCGCCCCTACGACACGCCGCGGTCGCGCACGCCGTCGTGGACGGCATGTCAGTTCTCGTCTGCCTGGCGATCACGATCCGCGCGCTTCAAACAGCGCGCAGGCGCGAGCCTGCGTAGACGGCCAGCCCGTAGATGACGAAAAGATCCACCGCGAACATCGCGATCGCCCACCAGGGGTAGGCCGGAAAGAACAGCAACTGGCCGATCGCATTCACTGCTGCCGCCGCGATCCCGAACCAACGGGCGAACTCGCTGCCTGCGAAGAGCGCACCGGAGGCAATGAGCTGGATGATCCCGAGGAGCAGCACGATCCAGCCCCAGGTGTTGAGGTTGCCGAACACGAGGGCCGAATGACCCGTATAGACCCTGGAGGAAGAGATCGCGAGGATGCCGGCAATCGAGTTCCAAATCCCGGCGAGCCCGAGCATCACCGAGGCGAACGTCACCCAACCGAGACCACTCGGAGCCTCGACGTCAGAAGGCACGGCGTAGTAGCGCCCCTGAGGCTCATAGTCCTGCGCCGTCCTCATCTCGCCTACTCCCTCCTCGTAGCGAGTCGGCCGACCCGTCGATGCCCGGCCTCAGCTCAGCTAAGAGCACGACGGCGGCTGCATCATCGTCCGGATGGGATGACGGCAGCCAAGGACTCGACCAGAGAGCCTGTCGCCGTCTAGATCGAACGGAGCGAAGCGAAATCCTCTGAGTAAGCTTGTGACTGAAACGTGACGGCAGGCAAGACCAGAACAGCTGACTACGGCGAGAGAGTTGCGTGGGCTCCCGCCCGGCCGCGCATCCACCCGGTGCGGCTACTCGTTGCGTGGTTTCTCTCCGCGGCGGCGCTCCTGGTGGCTGCCTGGATCGTGCCCGGCGCCTCGGTACGCAATTTCGGGGGTGCGCTTGTAGCCGCGCTCGTGATCGCGATCCTCAACGCCGTGCTGCCACCGCTCGTTGCGGCTCTGCACCTCCCGCTCATGCTGCTCACCGGATTCCTGCTCATCCTCGTACTCGACGCTCTGATGCTGATGGCCGCGGACGACATCACGAACGGTGACCTCACCGTCGATTCCTTCTGGTCTGCGCTCGGCGTCGCATTCGCTGCAGCGGCTGTCGGCGTGATCCTCGACGTCGTCTCCGGGTCGGACGACGACGACACGTACACATTCCGGGTCGTCCAGAGAATCGCGCGCCGAGGAGCAAAGCCGGTTTTCACGGACGCGCCAGGGGTGGTCTTCCTGGAGATCGACGGCCTCGCCCTACCGGTGCTGCAGCGGGCGATGCGTGACGGCAGCGCGCCGAACATGGCGCGCTGGCTCACCGACGGCTCTCACGCGCTGGCCGAATGGGAGACCGACCTGTCGTCGCAAACGGGAGCGAGCCAGGCGGGAATTCTGCTCGGCTCGAACGAGGACATTCCCGCCTTCCGCTGGGTGGAGAAGGAGACCGGGACGCTGATGACGTGCTCGGCTCCTCCGGACTGCGCCGAGATCGAACGCCGTCACCTCTCCGGCAGCGGGTTGCTGTCGGATGGCGGCGCGAGCCGCGGCAACCTCCTGTCCGGAGAAGCCGATCACGTGATCCTCACCGTCAGCCGGATCGACGCGGAGAAGCACGCGAATCCCGGTTACCGGGCGTTCCTGGCGAACGGTTTCAACGTCATGCGGGCTCTCGTTCTCTTCGGCTGGGAAGTGGTCCTCGAGTGGACGGCCGCGTCCCGAGCGAAACGGCGCGACGTGCGTCCGCGGGGCCACCGGGGTGGCAAGTACCCGTTCCTGCGCGCAGCCCTCTGCGTGGTCGTGCGCGACGTGATCGTCTACGGCGTGCTCAGCGACATGATGGAGGGACGCCCAGCCGTGTACGCGACGTTCTCGAGCTACGACGAAGTCGCGCACCACTCCGGGCTAGAACGCGTCGACACGCTCGAGGCGCTGCGCAAGCTCGACCAGCAGTTCGGCCGCATCGAGCGCGCACGCCGCTATGCCCCACGACCGTACGAGCTCGTCGTCCTCTCGGACCACGGCCAGACGCAGGGCGCAACCTTCAAGCAACGGAACGGCTACGGCCTCGACGAGCTCGTCGAGCGTTCACTCGAGCACGGCGGCGTAACCGAAATCGCAGGCGGGGACGAGCAGAGCTCGATGGTCGGTCACGCGATCGGGGAGGCGACCGGACAAAAGCCGAAGAAGCAGGCCAAAAACGATGTCTCGGACCGCGAAGTGATCGTTCTCGGCTCCGGGAATCTGGGGCTCGTGTATCTCATGGACGAACGGCGCCGACTCACACTCGAAGAACTGAACGACCGGCATCCACGCCTCGTGCCGGCGCTGCGCAACCACCCCCACGTCGGCTGGCTCCTGGTCCGGAGCGAGGAAGAAGGTCCCGTGGTTCTCGGGGCGGGGGGAGCGCACTACCTCGCCTCTGGCCGCGTCGACGGAATCGATCCGCTGGCACCGTTCTCGCGGAACGCTCCCCGACATCTGCTGCGCACCGACGGGTTCGCACACGTCGCCGACATCATGGTCGGGAGCTTCTACGACCCGGCTATGGAGGAGGGCTGCGCTTTCGAGGAGCTGATCTCATTCCACGGCGGCCTCGGCGGTCCCCAGACTCGACCGTTTCTTCTCTACCCGGCAGCGCTTCCGATCGCCGACGCACCGATTGTCGGTGCCGCGGCGGTCAACCTCCTGCTCAGAGGCTGGCGATCCCACCTGAATGGCGGGACTCCGGACAACGGCGGGACACGGTTGCAGTCGGACGGAGTGGAAGAACTTCAGCCGGCCGGTCGCTGAGTAGCTCGACAGGAGGACGGAGATGTTCAATCGGCTCAGCAGCTTGGAGCTCGTGCTCATCCTGTCGGCGGTCATCTTCGGAGCGACTTGCCTCGGGCTCTTTCTCGGCCGGTACGTTCGTCACCGAGCGGAACATCTCCGCGAGCCTCTTGGAGTCCTACAGAGTGCGCTGCTCGGGCTCGTCGCGCTCGTACTTGCGTTCGGCCTCGCCCTCGCGGTCGGACGTTATGAGTCCCGTCGTGCGGCAGTTGTGGACGACGCAAATGACATCGGTACGACCTACCTGCGCGCACAGACCCTGCCAGAACCGATCCGAACGCGATCGCTCAGGCTTCTCGTCCGCTACACAGACACCAGTATCCGTCTCTCGAAGACCGTACCGACGTCCAACAAGGCACGCCAGGCAATCGCGGACGGTGACAAACTGCAGCGGCAGCTCTGGGGACTCGCGGGACAGGCGCTTGCTGAAGCACCAATCGCGAGCGCACCGCGCCTGTACGTCGAGACCCTGAATGCGATGATCGATCAGCAGACGGTCCGTATCGCAGCCCTGAACAATCGCGTCCCCGGTCCCGTGCTGGCGGTGGAGGTGATCTTTGCGGCCGTGGCGCTTGGGCTACTTGCCTTCTACCTCGCGATCCTGGGCCGCGGCGTGCTGCCGGTCTTCCTCGCCGCGGCACTGGTCTGCCTCCTGCTCCTCGTCACCTTCGACCTCGACCGGCCAACGCGCGGCCTCATCAAAATTCCCGCGACGCCGCTCACCAGCCTAAGGGCCTCGATGGAGCTGCCCCCGGCCGCCGCCGCGCCGTCGAAGCCCTGAAGTCGATGTCCCGTCCCTACTGCCGAGCCAGGTGTACCCGCAGTTCGGCTTCGGGGTCGTGGATCAGCTCGCCGCTCACATCGACCGTGACCTTGTGGAGGGTCCCCGTGAACGTGAACGGGCCTACATAGTCGGGCGTTACCGGGGAGCCCGGGTTGGCCCCGCAGGTCAGCGTTCCCGGATTGAACATGAACGGCGTGGTCACGTCCGCGTCGGCATCGCCGACGAGGTCGTCGTCGACGTAGAGCTGTAGCCTCCCCGGCGCACCCTTGCCCTGCTGCATGTCCGGCTTCCCGGTCGGTTCGAACTCGAAGCGAAGCTCGTGCTTTCCTGCTGGTACGACGTCCTCGGATTCGACGCCGAGAAGTTTGCGTCCGACGTAATTGTGCACGTACCGAAGCTTGCCGTCCTTGATGAACAGGGA
>Ga0207708_10000579_pt1 | contig 28319 bp, 22 predicted proteins | sample KBSK5101metaG_FD_184340 | JGI IMG/M metagenome (GOLD analysis project Ga0207708, IMG submission 184340) | Corn, switchgrass and miscanthus rhizosphere microbial communities from Kellogg Biological Station, Michigan, USA - KBS K5-10-1 metaG... | ecosystem: Host-associated > Plants > Roots >... | reverse complement strand
GAAGAAGCCCAGCCTGCTGGACATCGGCGGTTGGAAGCTGCCGGTCACGCGGGAGCGCGACTTCATCAAGGGCAGTCTTTCGCCGCAGGGCGTGAGCCTGGATCCCGCGGTCGCGCCCGCCGGTGAGGCGCGCACGATCCGCCTGCGCATCTACGCCGATCGCGATTATCGCGGCACGGTGATCCGCTGGCAGGCGAAGGCGCGCGCGCAGATTCAGCGCATCAACGCCATCGTCGGGGCGGTATTCAACGTGCGCTTCGAGATCGAAGCGTTGCGCGACTGGGATCGCAGCCACGTCGGCGTGCCGCTTGGCTACCCATTGATAGAGGACCTGGAGAAGCTGGATGACGGCAAGCAGGTCGACCTCGTCGTCGGACTGGTGACGCCGCTGCACGGTGTGGCGACCTCGGTCCACAGCATCGGATGGGCAACGTACTTGTCGCGCCACTTCGTGCTGCGCGGAATGGACGACGAGGAGGAGTACCGGGCGTTCGAGCGCGAATTCAATCTGGTTTCGGTGGAGGAGCGCCAGCGCCTGTACACGGACCGGAAGGCGCACAAGGAGATCGTCTGTTTCCTGCACGAGTGGGGACACACGCTGGGCTTGATCCACCACGAGGATCGGAAGGCGATCATGAATCCCGCTTACGATCCGCAGCAGACCGAGTTTTCCGACTACGACAAGCAGATCCTTGCGCTGGTGATCGAGCGCCGACTGGCGGCGCGCGACATGCCCACCCCGGAGAGCGCGGATCTGCTTCCGCTGATCGCGGCGATGCCGGTCGGCGAGGGGTCGGACGCCGATCGGAAACAGTTGCTCGATCTGGTCCGCGCCCGCGCCGAACAGGCCAAGCGGCCGGCTCCGATCAATGCCGTCGACCTCTCGGCGGCCGACGTCAAGGCGTTCAACCGGGCCGTCGAGTTGCTGAACGCCGGTCACGCGCCCGACGCCTGGAAGGCGTTGGCGCCGGTGGTCACGCACGCGCGAGAGCGCAAGGTCGACGCACGCACATGGCTGCGCCTCGCCGACATGGCGGCCGCGACGGGCGCTCTGACGGAGGCGGACGATGCCGCGACCCGCGCCGGGAATTCGTCGGCCGAAGCGCGGAAGATCGCAGGCGACATCGAGTCGATGCGCCATCGGATCGCGCTGCCGCTCGACGGAGGCAAGCTGGGCGTCCCGCCGGAGCAGGAGCCGGCCTACATGGAAGGCTACTGGGACACGGCGAAGCTCGTCGACGGCAATGACGCCGCGGCGGCGCGCGCGCGGCTGGGCGCGCTGGCGCAGGCGTTTCCCGACGCGCCGGGTGTCGAGGTCCTCACGTGCGATCTCGAGCTGAAGGCGAAGCACCTCGCCGTCGCCTCGAAGCACTGCGAGGCGGCGCTGGCGAAGTTCAAGGGCGCCACGCGCGCGCACGTGTTGTTGGCCCTCATTGCCTTCTCGATGCGCAAGGGTCCCGTCGGCGAGCAGCACCTGCGCCAGGCGATCTTGCTGGACCCGGCCGATCCGACGGCGTGGACTGCGCTGGCGCGCTTCTACCGCCAGACGCGCGCCAGCAAGCAACTGGCGGCGCTCGAGAACCAGCACAAGGAGTTGCTGTCGTCGCCGCTGCCGCAGTGACCGCGTCGCACTAGAATGCGCGGATGTTCGACGGCACGTACGCGCTGCTGATGGCCGAGTACAACCAGTGGATGAACGGCAAGCTGTACGCCGGGTGCGCGCGGCTCAGCGACGAGGAGCGCAAGCGCGACCGCGGCGCGTTCTTCAAGTCGATCCACGGCACGCTGAATCACCTGGTGTGGGGCGATCGCGCCTGGCTGCCGCGTTTCAACGGCAAGACGTACGCGACCGGGCCGGCGGGCGTCGATCTCTACGACGACTTCGGCGCGTTGACGGCGGCGCGCGAGGAGATGGACCGCGAGATCCTCGACTGGGCGCGGGCGGTGACGCCGGCGGCGCTGGCCGAGCCGATGACCTGGACCAGCAAGATGTACGGCTTCACGCAGACGCACCCGCGCTGGGTACAGGTCGTGCAGATGTTCAACCACCAGACGCACCACCGCGGGCAGGTGCACGCGATGCTGACGGCGGCCGGCGTCGACGTCGGGCCGACCGACGTGCCCGTGCTGCCGCTGCTGAACGGCTAGGCGAAAGACGACGATGGCGCGCGAGCTGAAACGCTGTTTCTGGGCGGGCGAAGATCCGCTGATGGTCGCGTACCACGACCAGGAGTGGGGCGTCCCGATCCACGACGACCGGCGCTGGTACGAGAAGCTGACGCTGGACGGCGCGCAGGCCGGGCTGTCGTGGATGACGATCCTGCGCAAGCGCGAGGGCTACCGCGACGCGTTCCGCGGCTTCGACACGGCGGCGGTCGCGCGCTTCGGCGAGCGCGACGTCGAGCGGTTGATGAAGCACGAGGGGATCGTGCGCAACCGCCTGAAGATCAAGTCGGCCATCGGCAACGCGCGCGCGCTGCTGGCGGTCGCGGCCGAGCACGGCTCGTTCGACGCCTGGATCTGGCAGTACATCGGCGGGCGGCCGCTCGCCGGCAAGAGCCGCGGCCGCGCCGACATGCCCGCGCGCACGCCGCTATCGGATGCGCTGTCCGCCGAGCTGCGGCGGCGCGGATTTTCGTTCGTGGGCTCGACGATCGTCTACGCGTTCATGCAGGCCGCCGGCCTGGTCAACGACCACACCCTCGGCTGCTTCCGCCGCATGCAGGTCGCGGCGCTCAGTGGCGCGCGAAGCCGTCGCGCAAGCCCTTTCGGCCGAACAGCACGTCGGCGGTGAGCATCGCCAGCCGGGATTCGACCTGGTCCCACGGCGCGTCGGCATTCACGCCGTCGGCCAGCGCCGTGGCGCCGTAGGTCGTGATCAGGAAGATACGCGTCACCTCGGCGCGCTCGGCCGGATACGCGTCGCAATAGGCCTCGATCAGATCGATCAGATCGTGCGGCGGTCGGCCGGCGGCGCGGGCGCGGCTCCAGGCGGCCAGCAACTTCGCCTGGAAGTTCCGGAACGCGCCCAGGAGCAAGGCGGGGTGCACGTCGCGGGGCGGGCGCTGCTCCAGGAACGGCAGGTACACGGCGGGGTCCGCCATCCGCTGACCGAGACTCGAGATCGCCATCCGGTAGAGGACGGTCGCGACCGTGTATCCGTTGGATAGCATCGCGTCGGCATCGCCGTGGGCGTGCCGCACGCCTTCATTGGCGCGAACGTCGGCGAACACGCGCAAAGCGCGGAGCTGGTCGCGATCGTCGATGATGCTCGGCGTCCGCCATTCCGCCGCGACCACCAGAAGGAAACAGATATAGCCGCTGCGCAGCGCGAGCGATGCGCGGCTCTCGTCGCGATCGGCCGGTGCGACGGTCTCGAGGATCGCGTCGGCGAGGCTCTCGACCAGTTCGCCGATCGTGTGGCGGGAACCCCAAGGGTGGGTGTGGTCGTCGGTGATCCAGAGCAGGGGCTGATCCTTCGCCAGCGTCGTTCGCCACCAGCCGATCTTCACCTCTCGCACAGGCTCGGGCTCGATCGGGGCGGGAATGTCAGCGTGAAGCGAAAACGAGGAGGGCCCGTCGAAGCGGCCCAGCACGAAGGTGGTCGGCGTGGTGGGGGCGCCGGTGGTCCGGTTGACGAAGCGCTTCGTCATCGCGTAGGTGCGCAGCATCTCGGCGCCGAAGCCGTTCGCGAGCAGCTGGCGGACGTAGAACGCCTCGCTGTCGTTGGCCGCCGCCGGCACGAGTCGGGTCGGCTTGCCGGTCGGCTGGCGACCGTCACCGACGTCCACCCGGCGCAGGAGCACGTAGTCGTCGTCGCGGGTGGTGCAGGCGAGCAGGGTCGGGGCGATCAGCGCGAGAGCAATCGGCAGCCGCATGACGCAGGGACACCGCCCGCGGCGCCAGGTTCCCGACTAGAACTCGTGGCCCAGCGCGACGCGCAGCGGGAAAACCCGCGCGAAGCCGGTCCGTGACACGTCGCTGCTGTAAACCCAGTAGCGAAAGTCGATTCCGAACGCCTGCACCATCACGAACCAGTTGCGGACGGTGGCCGACAGCTCCAGGCCGAACCCGCTCTCGACCCGCAGGAAGCGGGGACCGTCGGTCACGAACATCAGCTCCCCGCGCAGGATGGTCAGGACCGGCTCGAGGTCCAGGTGGATCGACGGCGAGGTCACCAGCGGGATCGGATACCCGAGCGAGATGAGATCGATGCGAAACCCGCGCGCGGTGACGCCGTTGACGCTCTCCCACTGGTGGGCGAGGCCCAGGTGGTTGCGCACGTAGCTGTTCGACGGAAACGCCATGTCGATGCCGACGGCGTTGGTCGAGGCATCCGGGTTCGCGAGGACGCCGCCGTCCTCGCGCAGGACGTGGACGTACGTCAGCGCGAGGCGGAACGGCTTGATGGGCGCGACGGGCGGTGGCGGCGGGCGCCGGGGCGGGGGAGGCGGCGGGGCCGGCGGTGGTGGATTCGCGGCGGCCGGCGGCGGTGGCGCGGTTCCCGCCGGCGCGGCGACAGGCGGCGGCGCGGACGCCGTGTCCGGCGCGGCCGGCGGCGCGGTCGCCGTCTGTGCCACCAGCCAGAGCAACGGCCAGGTCGTCACGTCGTCGTCTTCTTCTCCAGCGTCGCGAGCACCTCCTCGATCGGCACACCCGCCCAGTAGCGGGCGAAGTTCCGCGCCGTCGAAAGCGTTCGCGTTCGCATCCTATCGATGTACAGCGTTCCGCCCAGATGGTCGATTTCGTGCTGCAGGATGCGCGCGTACCAGCCGCTGGCGTCGATGACCACCGGCTCACCCTTGTGGTTCAGCGCGTGGACCCGGACCGACCGCGACCGTGGAACGAGCGCCTGGTAGCCCTCCACGCTGAGGCAGCCTTCATAGAATTCCACTATTTCGGGTCCCAACTCGAGTTTCGGGTTGGCGATGACGTGAAACGGAACCGGCGCGCGCTCAGTGGCGGCGGATTCTCCGGTGTCCTCGATTACAGCCAGCTGCAGAGATAACCCTACTTGCGGCGCGGCGAGGCCGACTCCCGGCGCCTGGCGCATCGTCTCCCTCATGAGTTCGATGAGTTGCTGAACCTCGGGGCTCAGAATCTCTGCAGGTTCCAGGATTTTTCCTGCCTGCCGAAGTACGGGTTCCCCGACTTGAACAATGGCCAGCCGCATGCGCAAATTGTGCCTCAGGACAAAATCTTTCGCCGACCACTTCACAAAGTCGCGGTCGGATCGACATTTGTTGAACCCTAGGGCGCGGGGGCAAATGCGAGGCGACAAATGATTCGAGTATTGGTCGTTGATGACCACGACATTGTGCGGGACGCGCTGGCGAGTCTGCTGGGCGACGTCGCGGACTTCCAGGTGGTCGGTGTTGCATCGAGCATTCGTGATGCTTTGCCGCTGCTCGACAGCGCGCGGCCGGACATCGTGCTGGCTGACCTGTCGCTCGGCGACGGCAGCGCGGTGGAGCTGGTGCGTGCGCTGCGGCGCGGGCGCCTGAAAGGGCGGGTCATCGTCATCACGGGCTTCTCCGACGAATTCGCTGCGGCCGAGGCGCTGACGGCGGGGGCGACCGGGTACGTGCTGAAGTCACAGCCGACCGCGGAGCTGCTGGAGGCGATTCGCAGCGTCGCCGAAGGTCGCAAGTACGTCGCGCCGACGCTGGAGCGCCGGCTGGCGATGCGATCGATCAACGGGGACGGCTCCGGGTCGGGTGGGGCGGTCGGCCTCGAGCGGCTGTCGCCGCGCGAGGTCGAAGTGTTCCGCCTGGTCGTCGCCGGATCGTCCAGCAAGGACGTCGCCCGGCGGCTGTGCATCAGCGTGAAGACCGTCGAGACGCATCGGACGAACATGAACCGCAAGCTGGCCGTACGGACCACCGCGGATCTCGTACGTTTCGCGGCGGCGCACGGTATCGCGGTGGCCCCGCGGGCCGACGTCACGGCAGGCGTCCCGGACCTCACCGTCGGTGATCGGACAGTCCGGCGCGACGGATTGGCCTAGCGCTCCGCGCAGCCTGTCTTTTCCGAAACATCGTCGTTACAGACGATGTGCTAGATTGCCGCGCGTGAAGATGCGACGCCTGCTCGTGGCTGCCTGCGCGGCGATGGCGCTCGCGCTGGCCTGCGTGACGGGCGAGCTGCGCGGTGTGGGCGCGGTCGACGACCAGGGCGGCGACGTCGCGTCGGCCGCGGCCGACACCTTCGAGGCGTTGCCCGCGGTCGCCGGCGTCGAGCCCCAGCCGCCGCCGCCGGCCGGCGCCGTCTTCGATGATTTTCTGTTTCCCTCGTCGCGGATGATGACCGCGGACGTGTTCCGACCGCCCAGGGCCTAGTCGCTCGCTCGACAAAAGCCCCCTGAGAGCGTCGTTGGTCGTGGCCGGTCCACTCGGCACACCCTTGACCGCGTTCGGTACCGTAATCAATCGGAGGAAAATCAGATGTTCCGTTCCCGTTCCTGGATCCTGTCATTTGCCGTCTTGGGCGGCTTCGCAGCGTTCGTCGGACCGGCGCCGGCCCGCGCCGGCGTCGCCGAGCTGCGAGACGGCCGGCTGACCCTGGCCGAGGCGCTTCGGCTCGCCGAGGAGACCAGCCCGCTGGTCCGGCGGGCGCGCGCCGAACGCGACGTGGTGGCCTCGCGCGACGTCGGCGCTTCGGTGGTGATGCCCAGCAACCCGGTCATCGGCGGCGGTGTCGGTCCGCGGCGGGAGGGGCCGCCGGCCAACCTGGTCGACGAGCGGGGGCTGCAGTACTTCGTTCACGCCGAACAGACCGTCGAGATCGGCGGGCAGCGGTCGGCGCGGCGCGCGGTGGTGAGCCACGCGCTGCATACGGCGGAGCTGCGCGTCGCCGTCGCGCGCGCCGAAACCCGGGCGCGGGTGCGGGCCGCCTACGTCGGCACGCAGCTGGCGCTCGCGCGCGTGGACGCGGCCACCCAGCGGGAAGCGCTGGTCGCGAAGCTGCTGGACGCGGTCAGCGCGCGCGTCGCGGGCGGGGCGTCGTCCAGCGTCGATCTCGAGCTGGCGCGGCTGGAACGCGGGAGCGCCGTGCGCGCCCGCATCGACGCGACGCTGGCGGCGGCGGACGCGCTGGCCCGGCTTCGGCTGCTGGTCGGTCTGCCGCCGGCACAGAAGCTGAGCCTGGACGAGAAGGCGGCCGTGCCGCCGCTGCGCGCGGAGGCGTTGTCGATCTTGCTGGCGCGCGCGCAGGCGCAGCGCGCGGAGCTGGCCGCGCTGGCCTCGGGCATCGAGGAGATCGACGCGGACATCGTGCGCCTGCGGCGCGAGGTGATCCCCAGCCCGACGCTGTTCGCCGAGCTGCAGCGCGACCTGCCCGGTCAGATCTTCATCGGCGGCGGCCTGGCGTTTCCGATTCCGGTCTGGCGGCGCCAGCAGGGCGAGCTGGCGCTGGCGCGCGCCGACAGAACGCGCGTGGAGGAAGAACGGACGCTGGTCGAACGCGACGTGGCGCTGGAGGTCGAGCGCGCCTTCCAGGCGGAGACCGCGCAGCGCGAGATGACGCAGGTGCTGGATCGGGAGGTGCTGCCGGCGGCGGATTCGGCGGTCACGCTGATGACCGAAGGCTGGCGCGCCGGTAAGTTCGACCTGTTCAGGCTGCTGCAAACGTCGCGTGACGCCAGCGAGGCGCGGCGCCTTTATCTGGAGACGCTGGGTCTGCTCTGGGAATCGTCGATCGCGCTGGATCGCGCGGTGGGGGCGCCATGAAGATATCGAGGGATCGCATTCTGGTTCTGGTCCTCGGGATCGCGCTGGTGGGTGTCGGTCTGTTCGCTCTGCGGGGCCGCCCGCCGGGGGAGCCGGCCATCGCCGCGTCGCCGCCGCCGGTCACCGCACCGCGGCCGCTGACGCTGTCGGCCGCCGCGCAGGCCAAGAACCCCGTCAAGGTCGCGGCGGCGGAGCTGGCCAAGCTGGCGGGCGACATCCAGGTCGTCGGCACGGTCGCGTTTCACGACGACCACTTCGCGGTGGTCGGGCCGCTGGTGCCGGGGCGAATCTCGAAGGTCACCGCGGGCATCGGCGACAAGGTCAAGCGCGGCCAGGTGATCGCGGAGATCGAGAGCAGCGACGTCGGGCAGGCGCGCGCCGAGCTGGTGTCGGCGAACGCGCGCTTCACCGCGGCGGACGCCAACCTGAAACGCGAGACGGATCTGGCCGAGAAGAAGATCTCGTCGTCGCGCGAGCGCGAGCTGGCGCACGCGCAGTGGGTCACCGAGCAAGCGGGCGTGCGCGCGGCGGTGATGCGCCTGCGCGCGATCGGCCTGACGCCCGCCGACGTCGAGGAGGCGCAGAAACACGACCTGGGCGGGCGCGTGCAGATGCGCGCGCCCATCAGCGGCACGATCATCGACCGCAAGGTGACGCTGGGTCAGGCGGTCGAGCGCGCGACCGACGCGTTCAAGATCGCCGACACGACGCACGTCTGGGTGAGCCTGGACCTGTACGAGAAGGACCTGGCGCGCGTCCACGTCGGCCAGGAAGTCGAGATGCGAACCGACTCGCGGCCCGGTGAGGTGTTCCGCGGTCGGGTGGCGTTCGTCGTGCCGGTGATCGACGAGGCGACGCGCACGGCGAAGGTGCGGCTGGAGTTCCCCAATCCGAAGGGCGAGCTGCACGCGGGCCAGCTGGTCACGGCGCGCATCCTCGCGGATCCGAAGCTGGCGACGAACGAGGTGCTGGCGATCCCGCGCAGCGCCATCGAGCAGGTCGAGGGCAAGACGGTCGTGTTCGTGAAGGCGGGCGACGCCTTCGAGCGGCGCAACGTGCTGCTGGGGACGTCGGGCGGCGACCGGGTCGAGATCCGGAAGGGCCTGAACGCCGGCGAGCAGGTGGCGATCGACGGGGCGTTCCTGCTGAAGAGCGAGCTGCTCAGATGAGCCTGGGCCGCATCGTCGAGTTCGCCGTCCGGCGGCGCGGCGTGGTGCTGGCGATCTGGGTGGCGGTGTTCGCGGTCGCGCTGGTCTCGGTGAAGGACCTGTCGATCGACGCCGTCCCCGACGTCACCAACACGCAGGTGTCCATCCTGACCAGCGCGCAGGGCCTGTCGCCGCTGGAGGTCGAGAGCTATCTGACGTTCCCGATCGAGACCGCGATGAACGGCATGCCGCGCGTCGACGAGATCCGATCGATCAGCCGGACCGCCGTGTCGGCCGTGACGGTCGTTTTCCAGGAAGGGGTGGACGTCTGGTTCGCCCGGCAGATGGTCAGCGAGCGGTTGAAGCTGGCCGAGAACGACATCCCGGCGGGTTACGGGCGGCCCGAGCTGGGGCCGGTGTCGACGGGGCTGGGCGAGATCTACGAGTTCTACCTGGCGTCGAAAAAGCACACGCCGATGGAGCTGCGCACGCTGCTGGACTGGGTGGTCGCGATCAAGCTGCGCGCGGTGCCCGGCGTCGTCGAGGTCAACGGCATGGGCGGCGAGGCCAAGCAGTATCAGGTCGTGCTCGACCCCAAGCGGCTGGCCGGCTACCGGCTGTCGCTGGGCGACATCGAGAGCATCCTCGAGAAGAACAACGCCGCGATCGGCGCCGGCTACATCGAGAAGAACCGCGAATCGTTCGTCATCCGCGCCGACGCGCAGTTTCACAGCATCGAGGAGATCGAGAACACGGTCGTCACGTCGGACGCGGACGGCACGCCCGTGCTGATCAAGCAGCTGGGCGAGGTGCGGGTCGGGCCGGCGCTGCGCTTCGGCGCCGTCACCAAGCACGGTGAGGGCGAGATCGTCGCCGGGACGGTGATGATGCTGACGGGCTCCAATTCGCGCGAGGTCGTGCACGCCGTGAAGGCGCGGCTCGCCGAGATCCAGAAGGAGCTGCCCGAGGGCGTCGAGATCCGGTCGTACTACGACCGCGCCGAGTTCATCGGCCGCATGCTGAAGACCGTCGCCATCAACCTGGCGGAGGGCGCCCTGCTGGTCGCGGTGGTCCTGTTCCTGACCCTGGGCAGCATCCGGGGCGCGCTGATCGCGGCGCTGGCGATCCCGCTGTCGATGGGGATCGCGCTGCTGGGCATGGTGCGCCTGGGCGTCACCGGCAACCTGATGTCGCTGGGCGCGATCGACTTCGGCCTGCTGGTCGACGGCGCGATCGTCATGCTGGAGGTGGCGCTGGTCGAGATCGCGGTACGCAAGGCGAAGACGCGCGAGGACGTCGCGTACCTGGTCTCGCAGTCGATGAGCAAAGCGGCGCGGCCCGTGGTGTTCTCGCTGCTGATCATCCTGCTCGTCTACCTGCCGCTGATGGCGCTGGAGGGCGTCGAGGGACGGATGTTCAAGCCGATGGCGATCACCGTCGCGCTGGCGCTGGGCGGCGCGCTGCTGTTCTCGCTGACCGCGTTTCCGGCGCTGGCGGCGACCATGCTGGGCGCGAGCGCGCACAAGCACGACGTCAACAAGGGCTTCTTCGGGCGCGCGCGACGCGCCTACGACGCGTTCCTCGAGCGGGCGCTCGATCGGCCGAAGCCCGTGCTGGCGGTGGCGGCGCTGGCGATCATCGGCAGCGGCGTCGTCGCGACGTCGCTGGGCGCGGAGTTCGTCCCGCGCCTCGACGAGGGCGAGCTGTCGCTGGACATCAAGCGCCTGCCGTCGATCTCGATCAGCGAGGCGCAGCGCCTGGGCGTCGAGGTCGAGGAGGTGCTGGCGCGGTTCCCCGAGGTGAAGTCGGTGGTGACGCGGACCGGCCGCGCCGAGGTGGCGACCGATCCGGTCGGCCAGGACGAGACCGAGGTGATGGTGAAGCTGGCGCCGAAGGAGGAATGGAAGACGGCGCACGACCTCGACGAGCTGGGAGAGGCGATCAAGCAGGCGATCGAGGGCGAGGTGCCGGCGACGTTCGTGTCGGTGTCGCAGCCGATCGAGGATCGCGTGAACCAGTTGCTGGCGGGATCGCGCGCGGACGTCGTCATCAAGGTGTTCGGCCAGGACCTGAACGTGCTGAAGAAGACCGCCGACGAGATCGGCAAGATCGTGCGCGATGTCCCCGGCCGCGGCGACTGGCGCGTGCAGCGCGTGCTGGGCCTGCCGCTGCTGGAGGTCAAACCCGATCGCCAGCGCCTGGCGCGCTACGGGATGAGCGCGGACCGCGTCCTGGAGGTCGTCGAGGCGTCACGCGTGGGCCGCTACTCGGGCAAGATCTTCGAGGGCTCGCGGCGATTCGACCTGATGCTGCTGTTGCCGCCGGCGACGCTGACGCCCGAAGCGTTCGGCGAGCTGCTGGTCGGTTCGTCGACGGGCCACCTGGTTCCGCTGGCGTCGGTGGCGACCATCCGCGAGACCGAGGGCCCGGCCGTCATCAACCGCGAAGCGCTGCAACGGCGCGTGCTGGTCGAGGTCAACGTGCGCGGGCGCGACCTGGTCAGCTTCGTCAACGAAGCGCGCCACAAGGTGGCGCAGGCGGTGACGCTGCCCGAGGGCGTGACGCTGGAGTGGGGCGGCCAGTTCGAGAACTTCACGCGCGCCAGCAAGCGGCTCGGGTTCGTGGCGCCGCTGGCGCTCGCCGTCATCTTCGCGATGCTGTTCCTGATGTTCGGAGATCTGCGCTACGCGATCGCCGTGTTCGTCAATGTGCCGCTGGCGCTGGTGGGTGGCGTCGTCGCGCTGCGCCTGCGCGGGCTGCCATTCTCGATCCCGGCGGCGGTCGGCTTCATCGCGGTGGCGGGCGTCGCCGTGCTGAACGGCGTCGTCATGGCCGGCGATCTCGTCCGGCGCCTCGGCCTGACCGCCGGGTCGCTGGAACAGCAGATCCGCCGCAGCGCGGCCACCGTGCTGCGCCCGGTGCTCACGACGGCGGCGGTGGCGGCGTTCGGGTTCATCCCGATGGCGATCTCGACGCACGCCGGCGCCGAGGTTCAGCGGCCGCTCGCGACCGTCGTCATCGGCGGGATCATCTCGTCGACGCTGCTGGGCCTGGCGGTGCTGCCCATGATGCTGCGCCTGCTGCTGCCGGCCCGCCCGGCTGACGAAGCGGAGGCCGCCGAGGGCTAAACCCAGAGATCGCCTCAGTGGATACCAGCGCCGTATCCGCGCGTCCGACGAGCGCCAAGCAAGCGGCGGCTTACGTGGTTCGAGCGCCTGCCTTCGCGCCGCGCGCTCAGGTCAGTTCACCTCCGCCAATGCGACGATTTGAGCCTCGGCTCCTGTTCGTGCGGGCTCGAAAGCTGCCGCTCGAATCACTCGGGCCGCCCGCACGATGGCGCTCGTCGGACGCGCGGATACGCCATACGCCTGCGCGAGATCAACGCAGGCGAGCCCTGGGTTTAGTTGCAGCCCGGTAGGCGCGACAGGCTCAGGCCCTGGATCAGGGTCTGGTAGTTCGAGGGCGGGTTGCTCGAGATGTTGACGCCGATGACGCCGTTCGCGATGTGATTGTTCAGAATCGCGGCGGTCTGGTTCGACCAGCTGTCGCTCATCGCGGACGCGCCGTAGCTGGTGTCGACGGCGATCGTCTTGCCGGTCAGCGTGTGGACGTAAGGGTAGGTGGCGGTGTTGGCGTTGTAGTAGCCCGCCTTGCCGGCCGACTCGATGAAGTTGCCGTTGTTGCCGACGCCGGTCGTCCAGACCATGTCGTAGTCGGCGCGCTTCATCTCGCACCAGAAGCTGTTGGTCTCGTCGTCGGCGTTCCAGGTGGTGTGGTTGATGGCGACGACCGCGTTCGGCATGTTGCTCTTGATCGCGCAGGTGATGTCGGCGGCGAGCTGCCCGAGCTCGGCCATCGTCAGCGGGCTGGACTGCGACGCTTCCGTGTACTGGATGAAGTCGCCCTCCAGGAACCAGATCAGCGGCTTGGTCTTCCAGACGGCGTACGTGTCGCGCGCGTACTTCGCGTACATATCGAGGATCTTCTGCCGGTTCCCAGGCGCCTTGATCAGCGCGGCGCCGCCCGTCGCCAGGTTCTGGCCGTTCGGGTTCTGGTTCTGATCGGGCAAGCCGTTCATGTGCCCCCAGAAGCCGATCATGTACGCGTAGTAGACGGGAATCAGGTTCGTTCCGTTGACCCGGCTGGAGAGCCAGGTGCAGCCGCTGCAGGTCGTGTACGTGCCGCCCGAGCTGATGCCGTTCTCGACCCAGTTGGCGACCATCCCCAGGTAGTTGTACGAGCTGAGCGAGCCGGTGCCGCTCGGGTTCTGGCGGCCCCACGCGAAGTTGCACCCGAACGGGTACTGCATCAGCGCCTGCGCGCCGCTGCAGCGCGCGCCGACGGGGACCGTGCATGCGGCCGTCGATCCGCCCGTGCCGGTGGTGCCGGCGGTGCCCGTCGTCCCGCCGCGCCCCGTTGTGCCTGCGGCGCCGGTGGTGCCGCCGCGGCCGGTGGTGCCTGCGGCGCCTGCGGCGCCGGTGGTGCCGCCGCGGCCCGCCGCGCCCGTCGTACCGGCGGTGCCCGTCGTCCCGCCGCGCCCCGCGGTGCCGGTCGTGCCCGCGCTGCCGGTCGGCGCAACGCTGCCGCCGCTACCCGTCGTGCCCGCGGTCGGCTGCGAACCGCCGTTGCCGGTCCCGGTGCTGCCTGCGGCGCCGGTGGTGCCGGCCAGACCGGAGCTTCCGGCCTCGCCCATGGTGCCGCCCTGTCCGTCGCCCGCCGTTCCGGTGCTGCTGGAATTGCCGCCGGCGCCCGGTCCGCCTTCCGTCGAACCCGTGCCGCACGACGGAATGACCAGCGCCAGCGCCGCTCCGAATGTGAGAAAGGCCAGCGAGGCGAGCGCGGGGGAGCCGAAGCGCTTCAGGGTCATGCAGGCCTCCTAAGCTGGAACATACAGAATCGCGGAAATCTTGTTAACGAATCCCCTGTCCGACGGGGAGAAGGCCCGAGAGTAGCACGGGAAACGGGCGCTTGCGCGACCCCGCGGGAGGGCCTAGAGGTACCGGAATGGACAAGCGCGCGCTGGGTCGGCAGGGCCTCCGGGTGTCGAAGCTGGGGCTCGGCTGCATGGGGATGAGCGACTTCTACGGGCCCGCGTCAGAGGACGAAGCGATCGCGACCATCCACCGCGCGATCGATCGCGGGATCACGTTCTTCGATACGTCGGACGTCTATGGTCCCTTCACCAACGAACAGCTGGTCGGGCGCGCGCTACGCGGGCGTCGCGACGGTGTGGTGCTGGCGACGAAGTTCGGCAACGTGAGGAGCGCCGACGGCAAGTGGCTGGGCATCGATGGGCGCCCCGAATACGTGCGCCAGTCGTGCGACGCTTCGTTGCAGCGCCTGGGCGTCGCGACGATCGATCTCTACTACCAGCATCGCGTCGATCGAAAGGTCCCGATCGAAGAGACCGTGGGGGCGATGGCCGACCTGGTGCGCGCCGGCAAGGTTCGTTACCTGGGCCTGTCGGAGGCGGCGGCGGCGACGGTCCGGCGGGCCCACGCGACGCATCCGATCTCGGCGTTGCAGACGGAATACTCGCTGTGGTCCCGCGAGGTGGAGGCCGAGATCCTGCCGACCGTCCGCGAGCTGGGGATCGGGTTCGTTCCCTACAGTCCGCTGGGTCGGGGCTTCCTGACGGGACGCTTCGCGACCGAGGCCGACTTCGCTGAGGACGACGTTCGCAAGTCGCACCCGCGGTTCAGCGACGAGAACCGCGCGAAGAACCTGCAACTCGTCGATCGCCTGCGCGAGATCGCGGCAAGGAAGGGCGTCACCGCGGGCCAGCTGGCGCTCGCCTGGGTCGTCTCGCGCGGCGACGACGTCGTCCCCCTGTGCGGGACGACCAACCGTGCGCACCTGGACGAGAACATCCAGGCGACGGACATCGCGCTGACCGCCGACGAGCGCGCGCGCCTCGACGCGGTCGGCGTGGCCTCCGGCGCCCGCTACCCCGAGCGCGCCATGGCGTCCCTCAACGGGTGACGGCCTCGCGAGAGAGGGAGAGCAGATCGGATCCCCTCTCCCGCTTGCGGGAGAGGGTTAGGGTGAGGGTCCGGCGAGCAGCGCCGTGAACGCCTTCTCGTCCAGCGTCGCCACACCCAGCTTCGTGGCCTTGTCCAGCTTGCTGCCCGGGCTTTCGCCGACGACGAGGTAGTCCGTCTTCGCCGACAGGCTGCCCGTCACCTTGCCGCCCAGCGCCTCGATGCGCGCCTTGGCCTCGTCGCGCGAGAACGCCTCCAGCGTTCCGGTGATGACGAAGCTCTTTCCCAGCAGCGGCCCGGTGCGCGGCTGCCGCTGCTCGGCGTCTTGCAGGCAGACGCCGGCTTTGCGCAGCTTCTCGATCAGCGCGCTCGTCTCGGGCCGATCGAAGAACTCGCGGACCGCCGCCGCGATGACATCGCCCGCGCCGTCGACGGCCGCGATCTCCGCCGCCGAGGCGGCGGCGATCTTGTCGATCGATCCGAACGCGTCCGCCAGCGCGCGCGCCGCCGATTGGCCCACGTGGCGGATGCCGAAGCCGTACAGCAGACGATCGATCGGGCGATCCTTCGCGGCGCCGATCGCGGCCTGCAGGTTGGAGATGGACTTGTCCTTGAAGTTCGTGAGCTGGCCAATCTGCGCGTCCGTCAGGGCGAAGATGTCGGCCTGATCGGAGATCAGCTTCTTCTCCAGCAGCTCGCCCGCGGTCCGCTCGCCCAGGTGCTCGATGTCCATCGCGCCGCGGCCCGCGAAGTGGACGATGCGCCCCCAGATCTGGGCCGGGCACTGCTGGTTCGGACACCGCGCGACCGCCTCGCCCTCGGGACGAACGATCTTCGTGCCGCAGTTCGGGCAGTCCGCGGGCATCTGGAACTTGCGCTCCGTCCCCTTGCGCAGGCTGGGGATCGGCGCGACCACCTCGGGGATCACCTCGCCGGCGCGCCGCACGACCACCGTGTCGCCGATCAGGACGCCCTTGCGCTCGACCTCGTCGGCGTTGTGCAGCGTCGCCATCGAGATCGTCACGCCGCCGACGCGCACCGGTTCCAGCACCGCGAACGGCGTGACCGCTCCCGTCCGCCCGACGCTGACCTGGATGTCGCGCAGGATGGTCGTCTGCTCTTCGGGCGGGAACTTGTAGGCGATCGCCCAGCGCGGAAACTTCGATGTCGCGCCCAGTTCGTGCGCGTCGCCGTAGCCGTCGACCTTGATCACCGCGCCGTCTATCTCGTGCTCCAGCGCGTGGCGCCGTTCGCCCATGTTCGCGACGTAGGCGCGCACCTCTTCGATCCCCTTGCACGTCTTGCCTTCCGGGTGCGTGCGCAGGCCGATCTCGCGCAGGTAGGCCAGCGTCTCCGCGTAACCGGCCAGCTTCTGGCCCACGATCTTCACCAGCCCGTGGAAGTAGATGCTGATCGGCCGGGCCGCCGTCACGTTCGGATCTTTCTGGCGCAGCAGACCGGCGGTGGAGTTGCGCGGGTTCGCAAACAGCGGCTTCCCGGCCGCGCCCAGCTCCTCGTTGATGCGCTCGAAGTCGGCCAGGCGGAGGAAGGCCTCGCCGCGCACCTCCAGCCACGCCGGCGGCGTCTTCGTCCGCAGCTTCGGCGGAACGCCGCGGATGGTGCGCACGTTGGCGGTCACGTCCTCGCCGACCTGGCCGTCGCCGCGCGTGGCGCCGCGGATCAGCTTGCCGTTCTCGTAGACCACCGCCACGGAGACGCCGTCGATCTTCGGCTCGCACACGTAGGCGGGCTCGCGGCCCAGCCCCTTCACCACGCGATCGCGCCAGGCGGTCAGCTCGGCATCGTCGAACGCGTTATCCAGCGACAGCAGCGGTTCGGAGTGCTTGACGGGCGCGAACAACGACGTGATGGCGACGCCGCCCACGCGCTGGGTCGGTGAGTCGGGCAGCAGCAGCTCCGGATGCTTCTTCTCCAGCGCGTCCAGCTCGCGCATCAGCATGTCGAACGCGTTGTCCGAGATCTCGGGCGCGTCGAGCACGTAGTAGCAATAGGTGTGGTGATCGATCTGCGACCGCAGCTCTTCGACGCGGCGCTTCGCCTCCGCGAGCTCGGCCTGCGCCTCGTCGTGCATGCTCGTGTTGTGTACCACGCCGGATGCGGACGTGGGTGAGGTGGAAATGTCGCGCGAGGAGCCTGCGGGCCGGCCTCAGATCGCGAGCAGGGCGGCGACGACGGCGGCGACCGGGACCAGCATCAGCAGGTAGCCCCACGACCCGGACCGCAGGTCGCGCAGCGTCGCGCCGACCACGCCGATGCGGGCGGTGAGACGCTGCCGGGCGCGCGGGCGCACGTGCTTGATCGGCCGGCTCACCACGGCGGGCGGCGCGGACCAGGCCCATTCGTCCATCTGCGGGCGGCGCGCGATCTCGGCGGTGCTGTGAACGCGGCGGCGCGGCGGCCGTTCCTCGGCGCGGCGCACGTCGCGCACCAGTCCGGGCGACACCAGCACCGACGGCAGCGGCGTCCCGCACGCGGGCGGCAGCCGCGTCGGAGGCGGGGTGGTGTCCTCCATCCGGCGGTTGGCGCCGTAAGGCTGCGTGTCGTGCGCCAGCGCGACGTCGACCGCCAGCCGGGGCACGCCGTCTGACGTCGAGGGATCGACCGCGATCTTCTTGATCACGCCGTGCTCGGTCATCTCGCCGTGCTCGCCCAGCACGACGTCGACGCCGCCGTCGATGCGCAGGAACGGCAGCGTGGCGGTGAGGCGAACGGTTCCGTCGTCGACGCGTCCCTCGCAGCGCAGGGTTCGCTCGACGCCGGCGACGCGAAGCTTGGCGGGCATGACCTGCGTCAGCCGCGATTCGATCACGGACGCGATCGCCGCCGCGGTCGCCGCGTCGACGTTCGAGAACGCGATCGCCAGCCCGACACCGCGCGCGAACACGGTCTCGCGCACGACGCGCCCGCGGACGCTGCGCGGTCCACCGGGCAGCAGCAGCGTGCAGCGCACGACCGTTCCCAGCGGGCACGACTCGGCGCAGATGACGTGGAGACCGGTCGCCGAGAGATCGATCGCGCGGGCATAGAGTCGCCCCCGCCCATCGAAGCGCGCTATCGCGACCGCTTCGTCGTAGGGCACCCGGGGAGCAACCCTGCGAACCTGGTCCATTTTCGAGTCCGGTTTCATTGTGTCACGCAATCGACGTGATCGTCGACGGCGGAAACGACGCGTCCGAAACTTTCGGCGGATTTCACACGACATCGGTTGTCGAGTGAGACCGGGTGGGGCGAAGTGCCGGCGTGTGTCCGCTTGTGCGTCCGCCGGCGCGGGCTCCGGCGAGCAAAGCTCGCCTGCGCCCTACGCGATCGTCTTCTCGCCGGCGCCAGTCTCGAATCCCGCGAGCGTCAGCTGATTCGGGTTCTCCCCCGATCGATCGGGCCAGGGCGGCAGCGGCGGAAGGCCGAGCACCTCGCGCACGATCGCGAACGATCGTCGGTGAATCGCGCAGGGGCCGAGCCGGCGAATGGCACGGACGTGCGCGTGCACGGGGTAGCCCTTGTGCTGGGCGAACCCGTAGCCCGGGTACACGGCGTCCAGCGCGCGCATGCGCGCGTCGCGGGCCGTCTTGGCGAGGATCGACGCCGCCGCGATCGACAGGCTCTTGGTGTCGCCCTTGATGATCGGTTCCTGCGGCAGCGGCACGTCCCGCAGGCGCCGGGCATCGATCAGCAGGTGCTCCGCCGCGGGAGACAGCGCCTCGACCGCGCGTCGCATCGCCGCCAGCCCCGCCCAGTAGATGTTGATGCAGTCGATCTCGTCGACCTCCGTGTACGCAACCGACCAGGCCAGCGCGCGTTCGCGAATCACGGGCGCCAGCTGCTCGCGCTCCTCGGCGGTGAGCCGCTTGGAATCGTCGACGTCCGGGATGCGTGTCCCGCGCGCGAAGATGACGGCGGCCGCCGCAACCGGCCCGGCGAGCGGGCTCACGCCGGCCTCGTCCACGCCGGCCACGTGGGTGACGCCGCTGGCCCACAGCGCTGTTTCGAAGCGCAGCATCTTGCGCAGGCGCTGCCCCTCGGCGCGGTTCGCGCGGCGGCGGCGCGCCACCGCCGCAAGAATGGCCCGGGCGCCGGCGCGGCCATCGGCGACCAGCGCGGCCTCGATGTCGGCGGGCAGCGCGCGTCCGCCCTCCACATAACGCGCCCTCAGGTCCGCCAGCGATAGCCGGGGTGCGGGAGGGCGCGGCGTGGTCATGGCGGCAGCGTGGCGAGGGCTTTGCGCGCCGCTTCGGCGTGCGTGCCGAGCGGCGCGAGCTCGAGATACTTGCGGAATGCGTCGCGCGCGGTCGCGGCCTGGTTGCGCCCTTGCGCCACGGTGCCGACGACGAAGTGCGCGTCGGCAAAGCGCGCGTCGGCCGTCAGGGCCAGGTGCGCCAACTCCAGCGCGTGGTCGATCTGGTTCGCCGCCAGAGCGGCCTGGGCGCGGTTGGTGAGATCGCGGGCGGGCTCGACGACGGCGGCCGGCGGCGGCTCCGCGGCCTTCCTGCTTTGCGCCTGTCCGTACAGCGCCGCGGCGAGGATCAGCGCCGCGACACCGGCGAGGCCGACCACCAGCACGCCGCGCTTCCGGCCCGGAACCGGTGCGCGCGGATCGTAGCTGGGCATCGATCCCGGCTCCGTCAGGCGTCCCGGAACGGCCTGCTCGCCGTCCTCCAGCCAGTGCAGGGTCGAGTTCGAGAGACCCATCTCTTCCTGCGGCGTCGCCGCGGGCATGTCGTCACCAGACGCCGCTGCGGGCGGCGCCGGTTTCGGCGCGGGCTCGGGCGCGGTCATCACGCCTGAATCGCTGACGGCCGCGGGAACTCCGTTTCCGGAAGGTGCCGTCGAGGCCGGCTGCGACGCGTCCTTCGCGTCTTGCGTGGCTCCGGCTTCACCGCTGGGAGCCGCCTCGGGCGGCGGCCAGGCGACGGCGGCGTCCACGTTTGGACTCGGCGATTCGCCTGCCGATCCCGCCTCGGCCTTGGCGTCGCTGCTCGCAGGACTTTCTGGTTTTGGCTCTTCCGTCGACATCGTGGGCGCGGACGCAGAGAGACTAGTTCAAAAATCGCCGGATGGTTCAGGAAAATGGCGCGCCATACGCCTGACCCTCAACGGGAGGCCTCCGCGCAGGGTCCATCCGCTTCGCCAGTTCTGTTACCATCGAAGCAGGATGGCGCGTTCGCTAGAAGACACCACGCTCAATAGATCGCCGTCCATCTCCCCGGTTCCCCGGGAAAAGAGCGCGCCCAGCGCGTACATGGTCGTCATCTCGGGACCGAGCTTCGGGGAAATGTACAAGCTCAAGGGCGAGCGAACGACGCTCGGCCGTGGCGATCGCGCCGACATCCGCGTGCTCGACGACGGCGTATCGCGCGAGCACGCCGCCATCGAACGCGACGGCGGCAAGATGGTGCTGGTCGACCTGGGGTCGACGAACGGAACATTCTGCAACGGCACGCGCGTCGAGCGGCACGAGCTGGCCGACGGCGACAAGGTGTCGATCGGCGCGACGACGATCCTGCGCTTCACCTATCAGGATCAGGTCGACGAGCACTATCACAAGAAGCTGTTCGAATCGTCGCTGCGCGACGGTCTGACGTCGACCTTCAACCGGCGGTACTTCGTCGATCGGTTGCACACCGAGATCCGCTTCGCCGTGCGACACGAAAAGTCGCTGGCGCTGCTGTTCATCGACATCGATCACTTCAAGAAGATCAACGACCAGTACGGTCACGTCGCTGGCGACGAGGTTCTGGCGGGCGTCGCCCGGGTCATGACCGCGACCGTGCGCGCCGAGGACGTGCTGGCGCGCTACGGCGGCGAGGAGTTCGCCGTCATCTGCCGCGAGATCGACGCCGAAGGGGCAGGCGTCCTGGGCGAGCGGCTGCGCGCCGCGGTCCAGGAGCAGAAGTTCGAACACGAGCGCAGGGTCATTCCGGTCACGATCAGCGTCGGCGCCGCAGTGGAAAGCAAGATCGACGACGCGCACGCGTTCATCGCGGCGGCGGACGCGGCGATGTACCAGGCGAAGCGCGAGGGCCGCAACCGCGTCTGCCTGGCAAAAAAGAAAGCGTAGAAGGTACTAGAACAGCAGCGCCCAGGAGAACGCGGCGAACACGCCGCTGGCGACCAGGGCCCAGGCGAAGGCGGCGGCGAAGCGCAGCTCGGTCCGCATCGTGAAGGGGTTGCGGGTCGTGACGATCAGAGGCGCGCCCCGGCGTCCCGAGAACACGGGCGACAGGCCGCCTCGGTAGGGCGCGCCGGCCGCCGGATCCGAGGTCACCGTGACGGGGCCGGCGACGTGCAAGGTCTCGCCGCGCGCCAGCGACGTCTCGATGTGCAGCGCCCAGTCAGGTCCGGCGATCTCGCGGTAGTTGTCGCTGCGGATGAAGATGACCTCGCTGCCGAAGTCGATGCGCGCCTGTCCCGATTCGTCGCCGATCACCACGCTTCCGCCGCTGCGTTCGTGCTCGCGCAGCGCGGGTCCAACGTGAACCGTGTGCCAGAAGACGCACGGCCGGCTGGAGAGCGGCGCGCGCAGCTGATCGGCCGACACCACCTCGGCCTGCACGTGCGCCCGGCCGTCGCGTACGGCCGCGATGCGTGTCGGCGCCGGCGCGCCCAGTAACGGCTCGAGCCGGCGGCGGCGTCGTTCCGCGGCGATCGCGAGCAACACGCCCGCCACCAGCCAACCGGCAGCGACGAACATCCCCGTATCCGTCACCATGCCCAGCGCGTGCGGTGCGACCGCGAGCTGCCCCGCGGCGCCCAGCAGCCCGGCGGCAACCTGTCCGGCCGCGAGCAGACCGAACGCGAGCTGGCCGATACCCCAGCCGAGTCCGATCGACGCCTGACCCAGCGCGATGCCGCCGATCGCGACCTGGCCGATCGAGATCACCCCGACGGCGACCTGGCCGATCGCGATGATCCCAACCGCCGTCGGTCTTCGCCCGCTGGAGGGATCGATGCCGCGGACCACGTGCACCAGCGGCAATCCAAACACCTTCAGGCGCGACCGATATTCGAAGCTCGACGGCGCGTGATCCGCCGTCTCGACCGTCCCGCCTTCTGTCCGCGCCGAACCAACCTGCGCAGCCATGAGGAAAGCCTACGGCTCGGATCGGAAAGCTGCAATGCACTTTGTGACACGACAACCGCGGTAATCTCCGGACGTGTCCCGATGGCCCGGTCTCGCGATCTGCGCCGCGTTCGCGGTCGCCGGTGGCGCGCATTGCGGCGCGACGCGGCCTGCGCCGTCGCGCCCGGGCGGCGGGGTCGTCGGCGCGGGCACGCCTGGTGCAGGGACGCGCGTCGCCAGCAACATCCTGCGCGGTGACTACGCCGGTTCGGAGAGCTGCGCGCGGTGCCACGCGGACATCTACGCGGCTTGGCGCAACTCGCCCATGCACCTGATGACGCGGCTGCCGGCCGGCGCCGCCATTCACGCGCCGTTCGAAGCGGGCGCCGCATTACGCTTCAAGGAAGATACGGCGCGGCTCGTCGAACGCGACGGCACGCGCTACGTCGATCTCCAGTCGGCGCAGTACGGCGATCATCGCTATCGCGTCACGCGCGTGATCGGCGGCCGCTACCGCGAGGACTTCGCGGGCGTCGAGGTCGGCGGCGGCGGCGACCCGCGCGAGCTGCTGCTGCCGGTGTCGTACGTGTTCGAGACGCGCAGCTTGCGGCTGAAGGGGTACTCGGTCCTGGTCGGCGAGCGGCCCGGGCTGCGCGCGGGCGGCGTCTGGAGCGAGACCTGCGTCTTCTGCCACAACACGGTCCCGTACTTCGACGCGATGTGGGGCGAGCTGGCCGGGCCGGGCGCGCCCACGTACCAGGGAACGGTGGTCGATCGCCTGCTGCCGCGCGAGCGCCGCTGGCGCTTCGAGGTCGGCGGGGGCGGCGACGCCGCGTTGCTGGACGCCGTCGCCGCCGAGGTGACCGCGGTCGGGGGCACGCCGCCGCGCGCGGGCGACGACCGCCGCGCCGCGCTGGCCCACGGGATCCGCGAGCTGAGGTCGCGCTTCGGCGCGAGCAACTTCGTCGAGATCGGCATCGGCTGCGAGGCGTGCCACGGCGGCAGCCGCGAGCACGTCGTCGATCCGCGCGTGCATCCCGACTTCGCGCCGCGCAGCGCGTTCCTCCAGGTGCGCCCCGAGGCGGGCGGCGAGGTCACGCGCGCGGAGCAGGTGAACCGCGTGTGCGCGCGCTGCCACCAGGTGCTGTTCTCGCGCTATCCGTACACGTGGGAAGGGGAGGGACGTCGCGGCGGTAAGCCGGGCGGCAGCTCGATCACCTCGGGAGAAGCGCGCGATTTCTTGCTGGGCGGGTGCGCGCGCCGGATGTCGTGCTCGACCTGCCACGATCCGCACGCCGAGGATCGGCGCGCCGATCTCGATCGACTGGCGACGACCGCGGGCAACGCGGTCTGCGTCCGCTGCCATCCGCAGTACGGGCCGGCGCCCGCGCTGGCGGCGCACGCGCACCACGATCCGAACGGCGCGGGCGCGAGCTGCGTCGCGTGCCACATGCCGAAGAAGAACATGGGCCTCGGTTATGCGCTGACGCGCTACCACCGCATCGGGCTGCCCGACGATCCGGTGCGCGTCGAGCGCGATCGGCCGCTCGAGTGCGCGCTTTGCCACGTCGACAAGAGCGTCGGCGATCTGGTGGGGAAGATGGAGAGCTGGTGGGGACGGAAGTATGACCGCGCGGCGCTCGCGAACCTGTACGGGACGCTGGAGGCGCGGCCGCTGCCGGCGACGCTGATGCGCGGCAAGGCGCACGAGCAAGCGGTGGCCGTCGCGGTGCTGGGCGAAGCGCATCGCACCGAGGCGCTGCCGGGAATCGCACGCCAGCTCGCGAATCCGTTCCCGCTCGTGCGTCACTACGCCAAACGGTCGGTCGACGTGCTGGCGGAACGGCCGTGCCCTGTCGATCTCGACCGGACGACGCCCGAGATCATCGCGGCGGCGCGCGCGTGTGTCCCCGATGCGTTCCCCGAGGCCGTTCCCGCGGCCCTGCCTTCTAACACTGCTAATAGAGCGCGCACGCGCACGGACGACAGCGATGAAGACTGACGACGCCAAACCCAGACCGCCGCTGGTCCTGCTGACCGGCTTCCTGGGCGCGGGCAAGACAACGACCGTGAACCGCGTGCTCGGTCGCGAGCACCACCGGCGGGTGGGCGTGATCATCAACGAGCTCGGGCGCATCGACATCGACACGCGGCTGATCAAGAGCCGCTCCGGCGACGTCATGGAGCTGGCCGGCGGCTGCGTTTGCCACGAGGTACGCGTGCAGTCCGAGCTGTGGGCGGCGATCGACGAGGTGAACCGCCGGTCGCGCCCGGACGTCGTGCTGCTGGAGACCACGGGCATCGCGGAGCCGTGGTCGATCCTCTCGGGGCTCGAGGATCTGGGCGACGCGGCGCCGGCGGTCGCGGCCGGCGTCGTGTGCGTGATCGACGCGGAGGCCGGGGGAGGCCAGCTCGCCCGCCACGAAGAGGCGCGGGCGCAGATCGAGGCGGCCGACCGGATCCTGCTGACCAAGCTGGATCTCGCGCCCGCCGAGGCGGTGGTGACGCTTCACCGCGAGCTGGCGCGGCGCAACCCCGCCGCCGAGCGCGCCAGCTTTCCACCCGGCGACGAAGGAACCGCGGCGCTGGTGCCCTGGCTGCTCGACACGCGCGGTGCGCCGCGCGTGTCGCGCTCGGATCGACACGCGCACGCGCACGGCCAGCTCACCGTGGTCACGTTCACCGATGCCGAACCGCTGCTCGCGGACCCGCTGCTGGCCGTGGTCGAGGGGCTGGGACCAGCGCTGGTGCGGGCGAAGGGCTTCGTCCACATCGCGGGCGACGATCGGCGAGGATTCGTCGAGCGCGCGGGCGCGCGGACGGGCCTTTCGTTCGGTGAGCCGTGGGCCGACGCCGCGCGCGGCACCGAGCTGGTCTTGATCGGCGACGCCCTCGACGGCGACGCCATCCGCCGCCAGCTCTGGGCCTGCCGCGCGCGACGTTAGACGTTAATAGAGGGCGATGCCGGCGGCGAACGTGGCGGCCGGCGAGGTGGTGCCGCTGCGGTCGAAGTACGCCATGTTTCCGCCGGCCCGCAACGTGAGGCAGAGGCGGCTGGTCACTTGCAGCTCGCCCAGCAGGCCGCCGCCCAGTGCGTTGCCCCATTCGACGCCACCCGATCCTTCCGCGGTCGACGCGATCGCGGCGGCGCCGACGTTGAAGTAGCCGCCGAACTGAAACGGCCCCGCCTCCAGCGGGAGCGACTGCAGCTCGCCACCGAACGTGTGGCGGGTCAGCGTGGCGCCGTACTCGTCGCCCGCGCCGCCCACGCCGGCGGTGAGCAACAGCCCCAGCCACGGGCGCACGAAGACGCCGAACTGCATGTCGGCGATGAAGCCGCTGTGCGTGGCGTTGCCGCTCGCGAACGTCATCGACCCGGCGTCGAGCTTGAACACAGGGGCCCAGCGCCGATCCAGCCGCAGGTGATCCAGCGTCCGGATCCCGTAGCCCTCGTCGTCCATCACCTTGGCCTCGGTGGCGCCGGCGATGGAGACCGGGGTCAGATCGCCGAGCGCGATCACCAGCTCGCCGCCACCTTGCTGTTTCAGGTGCACCGGCTGCCCGGGCGACATCTGCGCCATGCCGTCGAATCGCACGCCTTCGCTCGACACCAGGCTGATCGCCGCCACGACCGCGATCGCCGCCAGCACGACGGCGAGCAGGACCATCGCCTCACCGCCGCCGCCGCCGCTGCCCAGGTCCAGCTTGCCGCTGCTGTTGCCGCCACCGCCGCCCGATTTCCCGCCGCCCGCCGGGACGCCGCGCCACCCGCTGCCGCCGCCGGAGCTGGGAGCCGTTCCGCGCCAGCCACCACCGCCGCCGCTGATGCTGCCGCCGCTCGGCGGCGGCGAACCCTTCCAGCCTCCCGACGACGCCGTCGCCCGCCCCAGCGGCTGCGGCGGTCCCGTCCAGCCAGGGCCGACGGGACCAGGACCCGGATGCGTCAGGTCGACGTTCCCGTAGACGTTGATCTGAACGTTCGGGCCGCCGACGTAGCCGTCGGGCGGCGGCTGCCCCTGTTGCTGTTGCCACGCATCCGCCTGCTGTTGCTGCTGCCACGCATCTCCGGCGGGCGGCTGCTGCTGCCAGGCTTCGGGCGCCGGCGGCTGTTGCGGCGGGGGCAGGACCTGGCGTTCCCAGTCGGGACCATCGGTCGGGATCGCGTCGGCGCGCCGCGACCCGAGGTCCTGAATGACGTGCACCTGCTGCCCGCGCAGCTCGGGCGGCGTCATCACCAGGCGATTGAGCTCGTCGCGCGGGATGACGTACTCGTTCGAGATGCACCCTGCTGCGACCGGAGCGAAGAAGGCCAGTGTCACGAGGCTGACGGCGGTGCGCACGCCGCCATTGTCGTTACAGGTTTCGTGCCACGCAACTCGTCGCGCGCTCGTGGGCTTTCTCACGTCCCGGCGGGCCGGTACCTGCCGATCTGTGCCCGCTTTGCCACGGGCTTGCCGTGGCGGCTGGGCTCTGCCTCAAGGAAATCCCAGCGCCTGTCGAGATGTGGGCGGTTCGGATACGCCACGGCGCGCTGTTTTCTTTCGTTCAACGACAGGAGGTCTCGATGAAGGCTTTTGGGAGGCAGGTCCTCGCGGCCGTCGCGCTGCTGACGGCAGGCGGCTTCTTCGCGGGTTGCAGCGACGAGGAAGCCAAAGGGAACCATCAGATCTGGTTCATGGGGTCGATCTACAACGGCGCGACCGGCGAGCTCGTCTTTGACTACGGAATCTCGCTGACCTACGGGACGACGACGATCCAGGGGAAGGTCGACGGGTACACCGGGCGCTACACGCTGGGGCCGCTGCCCGCGTGGAACGACTATGCGGTGACGATTTCGTCGAACAACATGCGCGGGTTCGTCTCGTACAACTCGGGCATCGCGCCCCCCACGCCGCCGCCCGCGTCGCAGCAGTCCGACGTCTACACGGCGAACACCACGCAGACATTCGACTTCGACGCCTACGTTTTCCCCGCCGACGTCATGTCGTCGTCGCTGACGGTGAACGTCCTGAAGGCGGACCCGACGGCCGCGGCCGCCGAGGGCAAGATCCGCCTGCGTCCCACCACGTTGCCGGTGATCCAGGATCAGACCGCCGGCGTGACCGGTCAGGTGTGGGCGAACGACCAGGACATCCTGGTCAACGCCGTCAGCCGCGACTTCAGCGGCGGTACGATCACCGTCGAGGCCGAGGCGCTGGTCTACGGTGTGAACTACCAGGTCACCGTTTACGGCGTGACCGGCTATCAGGTGGGGACGGCGACGGTGCGCGCCGGCGTGCAGGACAGCGTCATCGTGACCCTCACGACCAGCGCGTCGCCGCTGGTTCTCGTCTCCAGCACGGCAGCCACGTGCCGTCCGTTCGGGACGTCGACGACGGTTTCCAACACCGCGCAGATCACGTTCACGTTCAACTCGCCCATCGAGGATGTCACCACGACGGCGGGGAAGGGGCCCGAGGTGCTGGACAACGGCATGACCGTCTTGACCGCGATGAGCGCGGTGCTGAAGACCAACGCCTCGACGCTGGTGCAGGAACGCGGCGCGATGTTCCTCATCAACAACAACACCCTGACCATCTCGTTCAACCCGGTGGCGGGCATCGCGACCCAACTCGTGAACGACACGATCACCTACGTCATCTACAACAACCTCTCGTCGATCCGTTTGCAGCCGATGAACCATCCCGAGCTCGCGACGTCGCTCGGGACCGTCATCAACATGTCGACGATCCAGTGCTACATGTAACGACCGATCGCGTGTGCGGCGCGGCGCGCGTCACTTGAACGCGTGGCCGCGCCGGCGCTCGTAGGCGCCCAGGTAGAGATCTCGGTAGGCGCGCGCGGCGCGTTCCCACGAGAAGTCCTGCGCCATCGCGCGCCGCCGCATGGCCTCGATGTGTTGCGGCCGGTCGTACCAGGTCGATACCGCCCAGCCGATCGTGTTCGCCAGCGACTCCGGGTGGAGGTCGTTGAACATGAACCCGGTCCCGCCGCCCGACGCTTCATCGTAGTTGGCGACGGTGTCGACCAGGCCGCCCGTCGATCGCACGATCGGCAGCGTCCCGTAGCGCAGGCTGTACATCTGATTGAGGCCGCACGGCTCGAAGCGCGACGGCATCAGGAAGAAGTCGGCGCCCGCCTCGATGCGGTGGGCGCGGCCGTTGTCGAAGCGCAGCCAGGCGCGGAAGCGATCGCCGTGGTGCGCGTCGGCCCACGCGAAGAAGCGCTCCGCGTCGGTGTCGCCGGTGCCCAGCAGCACCATCTGGACGTCCCAGCTCAGGATGCGGCTCAGCGCATGCGCCAGCACGTCGAAACCCTTTTGCGGCGTCAGCCGGCCGACGATGCCCAGCACGGGCACGTCCGCGCGCACGGGCAGCCCGGCCTC
>Ga0207708_10000578_pt1 | contig 28320 bp, 27 predicted proteins | sample KBSK5101metaG_FD_184340 | JGI IMG/M metagenome (GOLD analysis project Ga0207708, IMG submission 184340) | Corn, switchgrass and miscanthus rhizosphere microbial communities from Kellogg Biological Station, Michigan, USA - KBS K5-10-1 metaG... | ecosystem: Host-associated > Plants > Roots >... | reverse complement strand
CGGCGATCGAACAGTTCTCCTTCGATCGATTCGATCTGGTGGTCAGCCTCAGCCACTGCTGCGCGAAGTCGATCGTCCACCCCGGGCGCGTGCCGCACCTCTGCTATTGCCTGACGCCGATGCGCTACGCCTGGGACCAGTTCGACGCCTACTTCGGGCCCGACCGGATCGGCGCGCTGCCCAGCCGGGTGATGCGGCCGGTGATGGCGCGCCTGGCCCGATGGGACCGCGACACGGCCGACCGCGCGGACCGCTATGTCGCTATCTCTCATTATGTTGCGGGCAGGATCGGCCGATACTATAATCGCGAGGCGAGTGTGGTCTATCCGCCGGTCGACACCCGATTCTTTCATCCCGACGCGACGCCGCCCGAGCGATTCGCGTTGGTGGTGTCGGCGCTCGTGCCCTACAAACGCATCGACATCGCCATCGATGCCTGCCGCCGCGCCAACGTGCCGCTGAAGATCGCGGGCGACGGTCCGGATCGCGAGGCGCTGACGCGCGCCGCCTCGGCATCGGGCGCGGCCGTCGAGTTTCTCGGCCGCGTGCCGGACGAGGACATTCGCGCGCTCTATCGGCGCGCCGCCGTCACGCTGCTGCCCGGCGAAGAAGACTTCGGCATCGTGCCGCTCGAAGCGCAGGCCTGCGGCCGGCCAGTGGTCGCGCTCGGCCGCGGCGGCGCGTGCGAAACGGTGATCGACGGCGAAACCGGCCTGCTCGTCGACGATCCCGGCGCCGAAGCGTTCGCCGATCACATCGCGCAGGCGATCACGCGCCGCTTCGACGCCGCGGCAATCCGCACGCACGCCGAGCGCTTCAGCCGCGAGCGGTTCGGCGACGAGATGAGCGCGCTGATCCTGGAGCCGGCGGCGTGGTAAACCGCCACAACCGCCTGCTCGTCGCCTTTCACGTCCTCTCCGATTCGCTGCTCGGGATGACGGCGTTCATCCTGTCGTATCTGCTGCGGTTCCAGACCGGGCTGATTCCGGTTCCGAAGGGCACTCCCCCGCTCGGCCAGTACATCGTCAACATCCTGCCGTTCATTGCGGTGCTGGTGCCGCTCGGCTTCCAGCTGCAGGGGCTCTACCGCCTGCGCCGCGGCCGCTCCCGCGTCGACGACTTCTTTGCGGTGTTCGTCGGCAGCATCCTCGCGGTCATCTTCGTCGTCGTCGGCACCCTCTACGTGCAGACCTATTTCGCCACCGCCGGGGCACGGGCGCGCGGCGCCTTCGAGGTGTCGCAGTGGGTGTGGGCGATCTTCCTCGTCCTCAACGTCGCGTTGACCTACGCGTCGCGCGAGCTGGTACGTGAGCTGCTCGAGCGGCGCTGGCGCGCCGGCATCGGGCTGAAGCGGATCCTGATTGCCGGGTCGGGCGAGCTGGGACGGCTGGTCGCGGACAAGATTCTCGAGCACCGCGAGCTCGGGTATCAGATCGTCGGGTTCGTCGACGACAAGGCCGCGGGCGATCATCTCGGCTATCGCGGGCTGCCGCTGCTCGGGACGATCGAGGAAGCGCCGGAGATCTCGTCGCGGGAGGGGGTCGATCACCTCTACGTCGCGCTGCCCCCGGAGCAGCACGTCCAGATGCTCCAGCTGATCGAGAGCACCAGCCGGGAGTTCGTCGACGTCAAGGTGGTGCCCGACCTGCTGCAGGTGATCGCGCTGCGGGCGCGGCTCGAGGACCTCGACGGCGTCCCGGTGATCAACATCAACGATGTCCCGCTGCAGGGCTTCAACACCATCGTCAAGCGCGGCATCGACATCGTCATCTCCGCGGTCGCGCTGGTCCTGATCACCATCCCGTTCTGGATCATCGCGGCGCTGGTGAAGGCCACCTCGCAGGGGCCGGTGTTCTACGAGCAGGAGCGGATGGGCCTCGACGGCAAGCCGTTCATGATCTACAAATTCCGCTCGATGTACACCGGCGCCGAAGCGGACACCGGGCCGGTGTTCGCCAGCGAGCAGGATCCGCGGCGGACGCCGATCGGCAAGCTGCTGCGGCGGTCGAACATCGACGAGCTGCCGCAGCTGTGGAACGTGCTCAAGGGCGACATGTCGATTGTCGGCCCGCGCCCGGAGCGGCCGCTGTTCGTGGCGCAGTTCAAGGACAAGATCCCGAGCTACATGCTGCGCCACAAGGTGAAGGCGGGCATCACCGGCTGGGCCCAGGTGAACGGCTGGCGCGGCAACACGTCAATCGAGAAGCGGATCGAGTACGACCTCTACTACATCGAGAACTGGTCGGTGCGCCTCGACCTGAAGATCATGTGGCTGACGCTGCTGCGCGGGTTCTTCCACAAGCACGCCTATTAGGCGCTCTCCTATGAAGCCACGCGTCGTCATCACCGGGGCCGCAGGATTCATCGGCTCGCATCTCGCGGAAACCCTGCTCGACCGCGGCTACAGCGTGGTCGGGATCGACAACCTGGCGACCGGAGCGACCGAGAACATCTCGCATCTCGCCAACCGCGACTTCACCTTCATCAAGCACGACGTCACCAACTACATCTACGTCGACGGCCCGGTCGACTTCGTGCTGCACTGGGCCAGCCCGGCCAGCCCGATCGACTATCTCGAGCTGCCGATCCCGACGCTGAAGGTGGGAGCGCTGGGGACGCACAAGGCGCTCGGCCTCGCGAAGGCGAAGGGCTCGAAGTTCGTCCTCGCCTCGACCTCGGAGGTGTACGGCGACCCGCTCGAGCATCCGCAGAAGGAAACCTACTGGGGCAACGTCAACCCGGTCGGGCCGCGAGGCGTCTACGACGAGGCCAAGCGCTTCGCCGAGGCGATGACCATGGCGTATCACCGTTATCACGGCGTCGACACCAAGATCGTCCGCATCTTCAACACCTACGGCCCGAGGATGCGGCTCAACGACGGGCGGGCGGTGCCGGCGTTCATGTCGCAGGTGCTGCGCAACGAGGACGTCACGGTGTTCGGCGACGGCTCGCAGACCCGCAGCTTCACCTACATCACCGATCTGGTCGACGGCATCCTGCGGCTGATGCTGTCGAAGGAAAACGATCCGGTCAATATCGGCAACCCGGCGGAGATGACGATCAAGCAAATCGCCGAAACGATCATCCGGATGACCGGCTCGAAGAGCAAAATCGTCTATCGTCCGCTGCCGACCGACGACCCGAAGCAGCGGCGTCCGGACATCACGCGCGCGCGCGAGCTGCTCGGCTGGGAGCCGAAGGTGCAGCTCGAAGAGGGTCTGGAAAAGACGATCGAGTATTTCCGGACGAAGGTCGGGGCGGCCGCTTCCTAGCTGGCGCGCGTGCCGTAGCGCTCGGCGGCGCGCTCGCGTGCCCTGGCGGCGACTTCCTCGCGGTTCCGCGGCGAGGCATTCGTCGTCAGCGAGTCGATCAACTTCCTGGCAATCGCCGCCACCTCTTCGATCGCCTCGTCGAACGCCGCCTCGTTCGCCTTCGACGGCGCGTTGAATCCGCTCAGCTTGCGCACGAACTGCAGTGACGCGGCGCGAATCTCTTCATCGGTCGCCGGCGGATCGAAGTTGAACAACGTTTTGATGTTTCGGCACATGACTCTTTGCCGGCGTCAGCCGGCCCCCCGGGAACAGCCCTAAACCGCGCTCACGACGCGCGGATACTCGATGTAGTGCGCCGTTTCGTCGGCCACCGCCCGGCCGCACAGCTTCTCGACGATGGCGAACGCCATGTCGATGCCGGCGGACACGCCGGCGGAGGTCACCACGACGTCGGAGACGACGCGCGGCCCGCGCTCGATCTGAATCGTCGGGTCGAGCGCGGCCAGCAGATCGAGGCCGGCCCAATGCGTCGTCGCGCGGCGGCCGGTGAGCAGCCCGGCTTTCGCCAGCAGCAGCGCGCCGGTGCAGACGGACGTGACCTGCGCGGCGCTGGCCGCGATCTCGCGGATCCACTCGATGGTCGGCGAATCCTTCAGCAGCGCGCGGGTACCGAACCCTCCGGGGACGACGAGGATGTCGATCAGCGGCGCGTGCGCCCAGCCGTAATCGGGCACCACCCTGAGGCCGCCAATCGCGGTGACGAGGTCGCGCGTGCGCGCAACCGTGAAGACGTCGAACGGCGCGCTGTCGTCGTTGCGGCGCGAGTCGGCGCCGGGCACCAGGCGCGTACGTGAAAACACCTCGAACGGGCCGGCGAAATCGAGCACTTCGACGTCGTCGAAGATCAGAATCCCTACCGAGTGGCGCTTCATGGTGTCAGCTCCTTCGACATCAGCAGGAAGTGACAAGGTTTGGTGAGCAACGGGTCGTCGAACGGCGACGTTCCATTGTCCTTGAACCCCAAGGCGCGATACAACGGCGGGAGCTCGACTCTACGATCGACAATTTTGATATCGATGCCGGAGCAGCCGGCGCTGGTTGCACGGTTTTCCACCGCCGCGATCATGCGGCGCCCCAGGCCGCGCCCCTGCAGCCGGGGATCGACGGCCAGCATCCCCATGTAGGCGCGACGCCCGCGAAGCTCGAGATACGCGCAGGCAGCGACGCCGCCTTGCTCGTCGTCGGCGATGAGGAACATGCCGCTCCGCAACAGCTGCGCGATCTCCTCGTCGGACGTGCGCTCGCGATCGATGAACGCGCGCTCCATCGCGAACGCTGCGTTCAGCAGCGCCACGAGCTTCGGCACATCCTCGGCGCCTGCTGTTCGAATTGCGACTGCGTCAAACACTGACTTGCCCCACCTGCCCTACCCGCCCCACCGGTCCCCTACCTGCCCCACCAGCCCTACCGCGTCAGTTTACGGAACTTGATCCGGTGCGGCTGATCGGCCGCCGCGCCAAGCCGGCGCTTCCGGTCGGCCTCGTAATCCTGGTAGTTGCCCTGGAACCACACCACCTGGCTGTCGCCCTCGAACGCCAGCATGTGCGTGGCGATCCGATCGAGGAACCAGCGGTCGTGGCTGATGACGACGGCGCACCCGGCGAAGTTGAGCAGCGCCTCCTCGAGCGCGCGCAGGGTGTCGACGTCGAGATCGTTGGTCGGCTCGTCGAGCAGCAGCAGGTTGCTGCCTTTCCTCAGCAGCTTCGCCAGATGGACGCGGTTGCGCTCGCCGCCCGACAGCGTCCCGACCTTCCGCTGCTGATTCGCGCCCTTGAAGTTGAACCACGACACGTAGGCGCGTGACGCCACTTTCCGCTTCCCGAGCTCGATCTCGTCGTCGCCGCCAGTGATCTCCTCGAACACCGTTTTCGCCGGCGCCAGCGCGTCGCGGCTCTGGTCGACGTAGCCGATGCGCACCGTCTCGCCGACGCGCAGCGTGCCGGCGTCCGGCTTCTCCTGCCCGGTGATCATGCGGAACAGCGTCGTCTTGCCGGCGCCGTTGGGGCCGATCACGCCGACGATGCCGCCGCGCGGCAGGGTGAAGTCGAGGTTCTCGATCAGCAGGTTATCGCCGTACGCCTTGCGGACGCCGCGCGCTTCGACGACCAGGTCGCCGAGGCGCGGCCCGGGGGCGATGTAGATTTCGGCCGTCTCGATCTTCTGCGCCGACTCCTCGCGCAGCAGCTCCTCGTAGGCGTTGAGGCGCGCCTTGCCCTTCGCCTGCCGAGCCCGCGGCGACATGCGGATCCATTCGAGCTCGCGCTCGAGCGTGCGCTGCTTGCGCGTCTCGGCCTTCTCTTCCTGCTGCAGCCGGTTCTGCTTCTGCTCGAGCCACGAAGAGTAGTTGCCCTCCCACGGGATGCCGCGCCCGCGATCGAGCTCCAGAATCCAGCCGGCGACGTTGTCGAGGAAGTAGCGGTCGTGGGTCACGGCGACGACCGTGCCGGCGTAATCCTTGAGGAAGCGCTCGAGCCAGGCGACCGACTCGGCGTCGAGATGGTTGGTCGGCTCGTCGAGCAGCAGCAGATCCGGCGATTGCAGCAGCAGGCGGCACAGCGCGACGCGGCGGCGTTCGCCGCCCGACAGCGTGCCGACATCGGCATCCGGCGGCGGCAGGCGGAGCGCATCCATCGCCAGCTCGAGCCGCGAGTCGAGGTCCCACGCGTTGGACGCGTCGATCTTGTCCTGGATCTTCGACTGCTCGTCGAGGACCTTCTCCATCTCGTCGGGCGAGAGATCCTCGCCCAGCTTCGCGTTCACCTCGTCGTAACGCGCCAGCAGCGCCTTGGTTTCCGCCACGCCCTCTTCGACGTTGCCGAGCACGGTCTTCGCCGGATCGAGCCTGGGCTCCTGGTGCAGGAAGCCAATCGAGATCCCTTCACCCGGAAACGCCTCGCCGATGAAGCTCTGATCCTCGCCGGCCATGATCTTCAGGAGCGAGCTCTTGCCGGCGCCGTTCAAGCCGAGGACGCCGATCTTGGCGCCGAAGTAGAACGAGAGCCAGATGTCCTCGAGCACCCTGGCGTCGGGCGGATGGACCTTCCCGAGGCCCTTCATCGTGTAGATAAACTGCGGCATAGGAAACGTATATTCTACATGGAACGCGGCGCTCGTCCGCCGCGCCGCTGCACGCCGCACGCATGACCAGGCGGATCCTTCACATCGACATGGACGCGTTCTACGCGTCGGTCGAACAGCGCGACAACCCGGCGCTGCGCGGCAAGCCACTGGCGGTCGGCGGCCGCCCGAACCAGCGCGGCGTCGTCGCCGCCGCGAGCTACGAAGCGCGCGCGTTCGGCGTCTTCTCCGCGATGCCGATGGCGACCGCGGTGCGTCTCTGCCCGTCGCTGCTCATCGTGCCGCCCGACTTCACGCGCTACAAGGCGGCATCGGAGGCGGTGTTCACGATCTTTCGCGACGTGACGCCGCTGGTCGAGCCGCTCTCGCTCGATGAGGCCTACCTCGATGTGACCGAGAACACATGGGGCGAGACGCTCGGCACCGCGGTCGCGAGGCGGTTGAAGGAGCGCATCCGCGCTGAGACCCGCCTCACCGCGTCGGCCGGCGTGGCACCGAACAAGTTCCTGGCAAAGATCGCGTCGGGATGGAAGAAACCCGACGGGCTCACGGTCATCAGCCCCGAGCGCGTCGAAGGGTTCCTGCAGCAGCTGCCGGTCGATGCGCTGTGGGGCGTCGGTCCGGTGACGGCGAAGAAGCTGCGGGCGCGCGGCATCGAGCGGCTGGTCGACGTGCGCACTGCCGATCTGCAGCTGCTGCGCGATGCCGTCGGCAGCCTGGCCGACTGGCTCCGGCAGCTCGCCAACGGTGTCGACGAGCGGCCCGTCGAACCACACCGCGAGGTGAAGTCGTCGGGCTCGGAGAACACCTACCCTGAGGATCTGACCGACCTCGACGTCGTCCGCACCGAGATCGCCGAGATGGCGGCGCACGCGATCGCGTGGCTGGCGAGGCGCGAGCTGCTCGCGCGCACCGTGACCATCAAGGTCCGCTACGACGATTTCACGACCATCACCCGCAGCCACACGGCGCCGCCGACCCGCGACGAGCGGGAGCTGACCGCGCGCGCCGTGGCGCTGGTCGACAAAACCGAGGCGGGACGCCGGCCGGTACGGCTGCTCGGCGTCAGCGTGCATAATTTCTCCGGCGCACTCGAGGCGGCCGCCGACCCCAGCCGCCTGCCGTTCAGCGACGATGACGATGCCGATGACGATTGACACCTGGGATCCGCGCCAGTACGACAAGTTCCAGCGCGAGCGCGAGCAGCCGTTCTACGATCTGCTGGCGATGGTTCGCCCCGTCGGCGGCATGCGCGTCGTCGATCTCGGCTGCGGCACCGGCAAGCTGACGCGCGTGCTGCACCAGCGCCTGCAGGCGCTCGAGACCGTCGGCATCGATCGATCGGCGAGCATGCTCGCCTCTTCCAGCGAGGCGCCGCCGCTGGCCGGGCTGCGCTTCGAGCGTGGCACCATCGAAGACTTCGTCCACCAGAACATCTCGCCCGACCTCATCTTTTCCAATGCCGCCTTCCACTGGGTCGAGGATCACGGGGCGCTGGTGCGGTCCCTGTGCGCCCGGCTCGGCCCCAGCGGCCAGCTCGCCTTCCAGGTGCCGGCACAGCACGACGACCCGTCTCACGTGATGGCGCGGGACCTGGCCGCCGAAGAGCCCTATGCGAGCGCGCTGGCCGGCTGGCAGAAGCCACAGCCGGTGCTCACAGCCGAGGCCTACGCGCGCCTGTTCTATAAATGCGGGTTCGCCGACACCAACGTGCGCCTGATCGTCTATCCTCATGTCCTCGCGGGACGCGCCGAGGTGGTGGAGTGGATGAAGGGGACGCTGCTCACCGAGTACGCGCGCCACCTGCCGCCCGGGCTCTTCGACCGGTTTCTCGACGACTACCGGGTGCGGCTGTTCGAGCGGCTCGAAGCGGAGGAACCGTTCTTCTTCCCGTTCAAGCGGATACTGTGTTGGGGGCAGAGAGCCGGCCGATGCTGAAAGGAACCCGCGACGGCATCCTGAAGAAAGTTCAACCGGTGAGCATCCACGGCCAAGTGTCGTGGGACGTCTACTTTACCGATATCGAGGACCCCGAAGGCCAGCCCCACGTCGCGCGCGTCGGACCGGAGGCCGTGATGGCCACCAACCTCGAGCCCGGCGATCGCATTCAGGTCGAGTATCTGGTCGGCGTCGCCGTCCGCGTCACCCGCACGGGTGTCGGCGGCAGCTAGGTGACGCACCTCACCAACCCGCGACCCCGCGCAGCGAGCGACCAGCAACCAGCCCCTACTTCTTCTCGATTCGCACCGTCTTCAAGTCGATCCTCGTCGTCGGCGTCTCGCCGTTGCGCGGCGTCGCCTCGATCGCATCGACCGCGGCCATGCCGTCGACGACGCGGCCAAACGCCGTGTAGACCCCGTCGAGCGCGGTGGAGGTGCCGACGACGATGAAGAAGGAGGTCGTCGCGCTGTCGGGCGCATCGCCGCGCGCCATCGAGACGATCCCCTTCACATGCCTGGTGTCGTTGAATTCGGGCGCGAGGTTGTGGACGAGCGCCTGCTGCTTCTGCGTCAGCGCCACCGGCCGGGTGTTGAGCGCACCGGTCTGGATGACGAACCCGGGTGCGACGCGATGGAAGGCCATGCCGTTGTAGACGCCGGCGGCGGCGAGCCGCATGAACTGGCGAACGGTCTGGGGCGCCTTGTCGGTGAAGAACTCGATCGTGATCGGGCCGGCGCTGGTGTCGAGCACGCCACGATAGGTCCCCAGTTCCGCCGGCGTCTCGGTGACGAACGGTTCGGCCGGCGTGTCGCGGATGGTCACGTGCGTGATCTCGATCCGCTCGGTGACCATCCGTTTGTCGTCGACCGGCGCCTCAGAAATCTTCTGCAGCACCTCGAAGCCGTCCGACACCTGGCCGAAGACCGTGTACTGGTTGTCGAGCGACGGCTGGTCGGCAAGGACGATGAAGAACTGCGAGCCGGCGCTGTCCGGACGCTGCGGGATCAGCACCGCGGCGACCGATCCGCGCGTCAGCTTCGGCGCCCGCGGCTCGGCCTTGATGACGTTCAACCCGCCGGTGCCGTACTGCGCGCGCTTCGCGGGATCCTTCGTCAGCGGATCGCCGCCCTGAACCATGCCGTTCCGGATCACCGTATGGAACGTCGTCCCGTCGTAGGCGCCTTCTGAGGCGAGCTTGATGAAATATGCGACCTGGTTCGGCGCGGCTTGCGGCGTCAGCTCGATGACGAAGGTGCCTGCGGTGGTCTCGACGACCGCCTCCTTCGGCGGCGTTTGCGCGAACAGCGTCGTCGCCACCGCGAGGACCGCGACGAAGACGATGACGGTTGCCGCAGCCCTGAAGAGGCGCGCCACGTACGAGATTGTTGTGACGGTCATGGCGTTGGAGCGGTGGGCGCGGGGGTGTCGATGATCCGCCGCGCGTGCCAGATGTAGTGAAAGCTCGAGATCAGCGTGATCGCGAGCGACGCCCAGATGCCGATGTCGACGAGCACGGCATGGTAGCCGAGATAGTTGAAGAGCATCGCCGCCACCGCCGTGGCAATGTAAGTGGCGGTGGCGATCTTGCCGAACAGCGACGGCTGGAAGGTGCGCCGCCCGATCGCGAGGTTGACGATCGCCACCGTCAGCACGATGACGATGTCGCGGCTGATGATGCAGACGGTCAGCCACAGCGGAAAGCGGTTTTCGAGCTGCAGGTTCGGCAGCGTCAGCACGATGAAGGTGGTGACGAGGAGCAGCTTGTCGGCCATCGGATCGAGCCAGGCGCCGAGCTGCGTTTTCTGCCCCGACCAGCGGGCGATCAGCCCGTCGAGGCCATCGGTGACGCCGGCGGTCACGAACACGGTGAGCGCCCAGCCGAGGTGACCGTAGATGAGCAGGATCACGAACGCGGGGATCAGCAGCATCCGCAGCAGCGTCAGCTGATTCGCCGGCGTCAGCGCGGTCATGGCCGCCCCGTCAGGGCCTCGAGCTTGCCTATCGCCTCAATGGCTTCTGCCCCGGTGACCGGCTTCGAGGGTTGAAACGTATTGTTCGGGCCGGTCGCGAGGATGCCGGACGCGACCGCCGCCGATGCCGCCGGATAGGCGACGTGGCGAGCGGAGAGATCGGTGAACTGCAGCCGCGCCGACTCCCAGGGCCGTTCCGCGCCCGGATTCTGCGCCGCGGATCGGGCGAGCAGCCGCGCCACGGCCTGGGCCAGGTCGATGCGGCGCACGACGCCCCTCGGCTGGAACGCGTGATTGGCGAACGCATCCATCACCCCGGCACGCGTGACCGCCATGATCCACGGCGCCGCCCAGTGGTTGCGGACGTCGGTGATCACGGCCGGCGCCGGCCGCTGGCCGTTCTGCAGGAGCTTGCCGAGCCTGATGCCGACGAGCGCCGCCAGATCGCCGCGGGTGAGCTGCGGCGCCTGATCGAGCGCGCGATATTCGGCGGGCAGGAGCGCGAAGGCGGAGCGCGCCCGCACCGCGTCGAGCCGCGCCTGGACGGCGCTGTTCGGTTCGATCGCCAGCGACTGGCTGAACGCTTTTACCGCCTCGTCGATCTCGCCGCGCTCTTCGAGCAGCTCGCCAATCTGCGCGTGCGACGCGGCATCCCCCGGCTCGAGCGCCACCGCCTTGCGGAAGTGCTCCAGCGCCAGGTCGCTGCTCCCCTTCTTGCGCTCGACGCCGCCGAGCTCGCGGTAGAGAAAGGGGCTGTCGGGCGAGCTGGCGATCACCGACAGATACGCCTGGGTCGCCTCGTCGAGCCGGCCGGCCGCAGCGGCATCGCGGGCGCGCGCGATCCCCTGCTCGACGGTGCGGAAGCGGAGCAGCTCGATGCGCCGCGCCAGATCGGTCTGCGACGGATCGATGGCGACCGCCGCTTCGAACGCCGCCAGCGCGTCGACCTCGCGATTGAGCGAGAGCAGCGCCTGGCCGCGTCCGATGAAGGTCGAGAGGTCTTTCGACTGCGGGTTGAGCTCGAGGGCGCGATCGAAGTGATCGAGCGCGGCGCGCGGCTCCTTGCGCGCCAGCTCCAGGTATCCGAGCGAGGTTTCGGCGGGATAGAACGACGGCTCGACCTTCAGCGCCGCGGCCAGCTCGCGCTCGGCGCTGCGCAGGTCGCCGGCCTGCAGATATTCCCATCCCCGCGATTCGCTGGCCGCGGCCGGCGTGCCGGCGAGCGACGGCGGCACCGACGGCCGGATGAAATCGGGGAATTTCGGCGCGGTGACCACCGGCGCCGGCGCGATCTTCGGCGCGCAGGCGCCGACAAGAACCGCCAGAACCAGCAACCACCGTCGCATGCGAATCATTCTATCGCGGCGCCGATTTCCGCGACGGCTAGCTTTGGCCGAGACGCGCGAGGAGACGTCGTGGCACGTCGGCGACGATCGACGAACGGCCGTCGCGCGTTTCGTGCTGCAGCACGCGTCCGTGGCGGTAGACGCGCGCGATCAGTTCCCGATCGGCGTCGTCGTCCGGGTCGAACGTCAGGGTGACGCGGCGGACGTCGAGGGCGAGGCGTGAGGTGATGGTTTCCACCAGCTCGGTGATGCCCTGCCGATGCAGCGCCGAGATGCACAGCGCCGAGGGATCCAGGTCGTGCAGGCGCCGCCGTTCGTCCTCGGTCAACGCGTCGCATTTGTTGTACACCTCGAGCAGCGGCACCTCGTTCGCGCCGACCTCGTCGAGCACCGACTGCACCGCCTGCATGCGGCGATCGCGATCGGGCGCGGCGGCGTCGATGACGTGGACGACGAGGTCGGCGTCGGCCGTCTCCTCGAGCGTGGCGCGAAACGCGGCGACCAGCGCATGCGGCAGCCGATCGATGAAACCGACCGTGTCCGACAGCAGCAGCTCGCGGCTGTCGGGCAGGCGCACCTGGCGCACGAGCGGGTCGAGGGTGACAAACAGCGCGTTCGACGCCTCGGCGTCGGCGCGCGTCAGCACGTTGAAGAGCGTCGTCTTGCCGGCGTTGGTATAGCCGACCAGAGCCACCGTCGGCACCGACGTCTTGTGCCGCCGCTCGCGCAGCTGCGAGCGCCGCTTCCGCACCTGCTCGATGTCGTCGTTGATGGCCTTGATGCGCGATCGGAGGCGGCGCCGATCGGTCTCGAGCTTGGTTTCGCCCGGTCCCCTGGTGCCGATGCCCCCGCCGAGCCGCGACAAGGCGGTGCCCGACCCGGCCAGGCGCGGCAGCAGGTACTTGAGCTGGGCCAGCTCCACCTGCAGCTTCCCTTCCCTGGTGCGGGCGCGGCGCGCGAAGATGTCCAGAATCAGCTGCGTCCGATCGACCACCTTACGGTCCAGCGCCTCTTCGATGTGCCGCAGCTGCGACGGCGTCAGCTCATCGTCGAACACCACGACATCGACATCGGTTTCGCTGGTCGAGAGCGCGAGCGTCTGGATCTTCCCGGCGCCGAGGAAGGTATTGGGATCGGGCTTCGGCCGCTCCTGCAGCACGCGCAGCACGACGTCGGCGCCCGCCGCCTGGGCAAGGCCGGCGAGCTCGTCGAGCGATCGTTCGGCCTCGAGCCGCCGCGCGCGGCCGGGGATGAGGCCGACCAGCGCCGCCTTTTCGCGCCCTCTTACGCCGGTTCGGTGTTGAGCCATTGCAGGATGTCGTCCCATGCGATTGCGCCGGCGCGCACGAGCGCCGGGGCTGCGCCGGTCACGTCGACGATCGTCGACGGCGCACCGCCGCGGGTGCGCCCCGCATCGATCAGCAGATCGATGCGTTCGCCGAGCGCGCGTTCCACCTCATCAGGATCTGCCGATGCCGTCTCGCCGCTGATGTTGGCGCTCGTCGCCGTGACCGGCCGACCGGTTGTCGCACAGATGGCCCTGGCCACGCCGTCAGCCGGCACGCGCACGCCGACCCGCCCGGTCCCACCGGCCACCTCCGGCGCGAGCGCAGGCGGCGCCGCGACCAGCAGCGTCAACGGCCCCGGCCAATAACGGCTCGCCAGCCGAGCACCGAGCTCGCCAAGCGATCCCAGGTGCGTCGCCGCTTGAGCCGCGTCGGCGGCAATCAGCGGCAGCGCGTTTGCCGCCGATCGTCCCTTCACGTCGAACACGCGCGCCACCGCGCGGCGCGAGAACGGATCGGCCGCAAGGCCATAGAGCGTGTCGGTCGGCAGCGCGACCACGCCGCCGCGAAGAATCCACCACGCCGCTTCTTCGATGGCATCTCGTTGCGGTGCTTCAGGGTCTACGAATACTCGACGCATGTCATGTCGCGGACAGCCCCTAGCCCCCAGCCCCTGCAGCGGCGCTCTCATCTTTCATCAGGCGCCCCACCGCCCCCGCAAGAAGCGCCATCATCGCGAGGTCGGCGAGAAATACCACCCGAATCGATGCGCCCCCGAGAAAGCCGGCGAAAAACGGACTGCTCGCCATGCCGACCAGCGACGCGCTCGTCAGCACCCCGAAGCCGGTTCCGTGCGCGCCAGGCGGGATGACCCGGCCGGCGGCGGTAAACGATGCGGTCATCGCCGCGCCGATGCCGATGCCGAATATCGCGGACGCTGCGCTCATCACCCACACGCTCGCCGACAGCGCGAGCACGCCGCAGCCGGCCGCAGCACACGCGGCGCCACCGGCAATGACGACGCGGGTATTGAATCGCCGCAGCAGGCGCCCGCAAAAATGATGGCCCGCCGCGCCGGTGAAGGCCATGATGGAAAACAGCACACCCGAGACGAGCGCAACCTGGGCGTGCGGCACACCGACCGCCTCGATCCACAGCGGCAGCACCGGCCCGAAGCTGCGATCGACGAACTGCAGCCCGAAGATGACGAACATCATCAGGATGAAGTTCTCGAACGCCAGCACGTTGCGGAACGTCACGCGGCCGCTGTCGCGCGATTCGGCCGGGTCGGCGTGGATCGCGTGGTCGTCGTACATCACGTGCACGAGCACGAGACCGACCGCGTAGAACATCGCCGTCGCCAGGAACGCGCGGCGCAGGCCGACCAGGCCGGCGAGCACGCCGCCAACCAGCGGTCCCACCGCCGGGCCGATGCGCTGCGCCGTCTGCACCGCTCCAATCGCCGCCGGCATGCGATCGCGCGGCGCCGACTCGGCGGCCATGGCGACCGACAACGAGCCGTACCCTGCGAACAGACCCTGCACGGCGCGCAGCACCAGCACATGCCAGGCGCGGGTCACATAGCCCATCGCGGCAAACAGGATGACGAAGCTGACCATCGACCGCTCGACCATGATCTTGCGCCCGTAGCGGTCGCCGAGCCGTCCCCAGGCCGGCGCCAGCACCGCGGTCAGCGCAGGCGTCACCCCGAGGCTCAACCCTGTCCACATCGCAATCTGTCCGGTGTCGGTGACGCCGAGCTGGCCGATGAACAACGGCAGAAACGGCATCACCAGCGTGAAGCCGGTATAGCCCATGAACGACGCCGCGGTGACCGCGACGACGTTGCGCCGCCAGTTTCCATTGCGGATCACCGAGCGGGAGCTGCGGGCCGCGGCGTGCGGGTCGCGGATGGGCGTCCCCGTCAGAACCGTATCTTCACGTCCACCGCCGGCGGCACGTGGATGCTGTCGATGAAGCGAATCTGGTGCGGCTCGTTCTGCATGATCACCGAGCTGGTCCGGGTGCCGTCGCCGAAGAAGCGCACCCCGCGCATCAGCGTGCCGTCGGTGACGCCGGTGGCAGCGAAGATGATGTTGCGGCCCGGCGCGAGATCCTTCGAGCGGTAGACGCGCTTGAAGTCGGCGATCCCCATCGCCCGGCAGCGTTCCTCGTGCTCGGGCTTGCTGATGACGAGGCGCGCGAAGATCTCGCCGTTCAGGCAGCGCATCGCCGCCGCAGTCAGCACCCCTTCGGGCGCGCCGCCGGTCCCCATCACCGCGTGCACACCCGAGCCGACCACCGCCGCTGCGATCCCCGCCGACAGGTCGCCGTCGCCGATCAGCTTGATCCGGGCGCCGGTGGCGCGGATGTCGGCAATCAGCTGCGTGTGGCGCTCGCGCTCGAGCACGATCACCACCAGATCCTCGACCTTGCGCCCGAGACAGCGCGCGATCGCCTCGAGGTTGTCCTTCACCGGCGCGTCGAGGCTGACGCTGTCTTTCGAGCTCGGCCCGACCACCAGCTTCTCCATGTAGAGGTCGGGAGCGTGCAGCAGGCCGCCCTTGTTCGACGCCGCGAGCACCGCGATCGCATTCGGCGCACCGGTCGCGCACAGGTTCGTCCCCTCGAGCGGATCGACCGCGATGTCGACCTCGTCGTAGCGCACCGGCCGCGGCCCGCCGAGATCCCTCGCGTGCACCATCCCGACTTTCTCGCCGATGTAGAGCATCGGCGCCTCGTCGCGCTCGCCCTCGCCGATGACGATGGTGCCGTCGATCGGGACGGTGTCCATGATCTTGCGCATCGCCTCGACCGCGACCTGGTCGGACTTGTGGCGGTCGCCCTGGCCCATCGTGTGGGCGCAGGCGATCGCCGCCTGCTCGACGACGCGGAGAAATTCGAGCGAGAGATCTGAATCCATATCGGGCGCTTACGTCGACACATGAGGCAGCCAGAAGGGCTGCGCTACTTCTTGCTGACGGCCTCAGGCTTGTACGCGGGCAATTCGCAGCGCGTCGGCCGATCGGTGCGGTAGCCGAGCAGGTAGTCGGCCTGCATGACCTTGTGAATTTCGCGCGTCCCCTCGTAGATCACCGCGCCCTTGCAGTTGCGATAGAAACGGCCGACCGGGTACTCGTCGGAGTAGCCGTTGGCGCCGTGAATCTGCACCGCGTCGCCGGCGGCACGTTCGGAGGCGACGGTGGCGAACCACTTCGCCAGGCCGGTCTCCCGCGTATTGCGCTGGCCGTTGTTCTTCATCCACCCGGAGCGCAGCCACAGCAGCCGCGCCGCCTGGTAGTCCGACTCCATCTGCGCGATCATTTCCTTCACCAGCTGGTGCTGGCCGATCTCGACGCCGAACGTCTTGCGCTCCTTCGCGTACTTCACGCTCGCGTCGCGGCAGGCGCGGATCAGCCCGGTGGCGCCGGCGGCCACGGTGAAGCGTCCCTGGTCGAGCGCGAACATCGCGATCTTGAACCCTTCGCCCGGCCGGCCCAGCACGTTCGCCTCGGGCACCTCGACATCGTCCATCTTGAAGAAGCCGGTGTTGCCGGCGAGGATGCCCCACTTCTCCTTCATCGGCCCGCTCGAGAAGCCCTTGAGCGTTCGCTCCACGATGAAGGCGGTCATGCCGGAGGGATCGCCCTGTTTCTTCTTGTCGAGATCGGTCCACGCGATCACCACAAAGTGATCGGCGACGTCGGCGAGCGAGATCCAGCTCTTCTCGCCGTTGAGCACGTAGCGATCGCCTTTTTTCGTCGCCGTCGTCTGGATGCCGCGGGCGTCGCTGCCCGCGGCCGGCTCGGTCAGGCCATAGCCGGCGATCTTCGTTCCCTGCGCCTGCGGCACGAGGTATTTCTGCTTCTGCGCCTCGGTGCCCCATGCCAAGAGAGTCAGGCAGTTGAGCCCGGCGTGCACCGACATGATCACGCGCAGCGAGGTGTCGAGGTACTCGAGCTCTTCGCTGGCGATGCCGAGCGCGATGTAGTCCATGCCGGCGCCGCCGTACTCCTGCGGCACCGAGATGCCGAGCAGGCCGAGGCGCGCCATGCCGCCGAGAATGCGCTCGCGATCGAAATGATGCTTGCGGTCGTTGTCGCGGATGTAAGGGGCGACATCGCGCGCGCCCCACTCGCGGATCGACTGCTCGAGCAGCCGGTGCTCGTCGGAGAGAGAAAAATCAAGCATGGTGAATGAGTCTCGTGGGTACGCGACCCACACGACCTGTCGGAGCCGCAGATCGTATCACGACGCGCGGCGGGCGACCTGCACGGCGGCGCCGCGGGTGAGATCCAGCGCCGCAGCCGCGCTCGCGCCGCTGGCGGCGATCTCGAGGTGGTCGGTGCTGCCGAACAGCGCGCACACCTCGCCGGGCGAGGCGTCCGCGTAGGTCGAGACGACGCGAGGCACCTCGTGGCCGGCGACGCGGATCTCGATGGCGCCTCCGGCCAGCGTCTCGAACATCTTGCGGCGGATGTTGGTCACCAGGTTGCCGAAGTGATCGACGCGCACCACTTCGCCCTCGATCCGATCCGCTTCGACTACCGGCTGCGGCAGATCGACGCGGTGGATCGCGCCCGCGGGGCGGCCGAGCGCGGTCAGGTCGATGCCCTTGGCCAGCCACGCCGCGGCCGGCGCGAAGCGATCGCGCCCCTCGAAGGTGCGGCTCACCGTCGGCCGCGCGTACTTCCGCTCGGTCAGCTCGACCACGCGCTTGGCCGGCTGCTCCTCGAGCACTCCGGTCAGCACGCCGTTGTCAGGCGCCACGAACCGGTAGTCGCCTGCCTCAGCCGCAATGCCGCGCCGCGTCGAGCCGACGCCCGGATCGACGACGACGAGGAAGATCGTGCCGCTCGGGAAGTACCGATAGGCGGCGGCCAGCTCGAGCGCGGCCGCCACCACGTCGTGCGGCGGCAGGTCGTGCGACACGTCGACCAGCGTCGCGTCCGGGCAGATCCCGAGCGCGACCCCTTTCATCGTGCCGGCGTAATGGTCTCTCGTGCCGAAGTCGGTGAGCAGCGCAATGACCGGCCGGGACATGCGCTTAGCTTATCCAAACGCCGCGTGATCACGAAGACGAAGAACGCCCGCAGCCCGGCGTCAGTCGAACAATTCGGCGTGGACGCGATCGCGTTCGCGATCGAACTGCTCCGGCGTCGCGCCGAGCCGTTCGAGGATCGCCTGGCTCAGCGCGAGCGCGACCTCGCCTTCGCCCGAAAACGCGCGCTGCGCGCCGGCGTGGCGAAGCGGCTTCAGGTCGCGAAGATGCGCGGTCCGCGCCAGCACCTGGATGTCCGGGTTCATCGTGCGCGCCTGCCTGATCGCCTCTTCGGTGTTCGCCAGATCCGCCGTCAGGATCAGGCTCCCGGCCGTGTCGATCCCCGCCGCCTCGAGCGTGTCGCGATGGCTGGCATCGCCGTAGACCGCGGCGATCCCATCCTCGCGAAGCCGGCGCGCCGTGTCCATGTTCAACTCGATCACCGTGGCGTCGATGCCGTTCTCGCGCAGCAGCCGCGTCAGCGTGCGGCCCGTCGGGCCGTAGCCGACGACAATCGCACGGTGGGCGGTCGTTCCGCGCGCGTGCGGCCGCCGATCGCCTGAGCCGGCTCCCATGGCGGCGTCTGGCCTGCCGTTCAGCAGCCGCCAAAGCCGCGGCCGGCGCGACGCCCACCGTTCCACGGGCTTCAACGCACGGTAGAGCGGCGGGTTGGCGACGATCGAGAAGATCGAGACCGCGACAATGGCGTTCACCGCATCGTCGCCGAGGATCCCGAGCTGTTTCGCGAGCGCCGCGAGGATGAAGGAGAACTCGCCGATCTGCGCCAGGGCAACCGCAACCGCCAGCGCGACGCCAATCGGGTACTTCAGCAGCCGCACCACGACCGCCGCGGTCAACGGTTTACCGACGAGCACGACGGCGAGCGTCGCGCCAATCAGGCCGGGCGAGTCGATCAGGAAGCGTGGATTCAGCAGCATGCCGACCGACACGAAGAACAGCACGGCGAAGGCATCGCGCATCGGCAACGCGTCGGCCGCGGCGCGCGAGCTGTAGTCGGAGCGGCCGACGACCAGGCCGGCGAGAAACGCGCCGAGTGCCATCGACACGCCGAACACCGCGGCGGAGCCGACCGCGATTCCGAGCGCAAGGACGAGCACGGTCAGCGTGAACAGTTCCCGGGACCGGGTCGCCGCGACGCGGTCGAGCAGCCATGGCAGAACGCGGTTGCCGACGACGAGGGTGAACACCACGAGCGCCGTAACCTTGAACGCGGTGATCGTGAGCGCCAGCGCCAGCCCCGACCCCGACGAGCTGCCGCCGAACAACACCGGCAGCACGACGAGCACCACGACGGTGAACAGGTCCTCGACGACCAGCCATCCGACGGCGATGTGACCCGCCGGCGTGTGGAGGTCGTTGTTGTCGGCGAGAATCCGGATCAGCACGACCGTGCTGGCGACCGAGAGCGCGATCCCGAACACCAGGCCGGCCGCCCAACTCCACCCGAACATCGACGCCGCGGCCGCGCCGAGCAGCGTCGCGACGACGCTTTGCGCGATCGCGCCCGGCACGGCGACGCGCCGAACCGCGAGCAGCTCCTCGACGTGGAACTGCAGGCCGACGCCAAACATCAGAAGGATGATGCCGATCTCGGCCAGCTGCTCGGCGAGCCGCGGATCGGCGACGAAGCCGGGCGTATACGGTCCGATGAGCAGGCCGCCGACCAGATACCCGACGATCGGCGACAAGCCGAGACGCTGGGTGATGTAGCCGAACAGCAGCGCCGACGCGAGGCCGCCGGCGAGCGTCCCGATCAGATCGACGCCGTGCATGCAGCTAATTGTGACGTGGTGCGGCCGCGGTGACTCAGGCCGATTTGCGGAAGAGGATCTCGCGCAGGTTGTTCTGCAGCAGGAACGAGTCGGAGACGCGCAGCCCCGCGAACAGGCGGATGATGTCGCGGTTGAGGAACACCGCCTGCCGGACCCGCGCCGAGGGATAGGGACGGTGCTTCAGGTTGGTTTCGTCGGCGACGATGAACTTGGTGAAGACCGCGTCGTTGGGCTGCCCCTGCGCGGTCGCGCGAAAGAACGCGAGCAGCGCGCCGTCGGGCCGCAGCACGCGCGTCAGCTCGTTGGCCAGCTCCTGCGCCGCCGCCCGATCCAGGTAGTCGAAGAGGTCCCAGCAGAGGATACCGTCGATCGATCCGGTCTCCTGCGGAAAGCGCGCCTTGAGGAACGCCGGCAACGCCTCGAGCGTGCCAGCGCGGGCGTGTCGATCGACGTCGGCGAAGATGTCCTCGACGAAGATCTTGCAGCCAAGCTGTTCGCCGAAGAAGGCAACGTTGCTGCCGACGACCGGTCCGAGATCGAGCAGAACCGGAGTTTCGCGCGCGGTCAGGCTGGAGAGAAACTTGCGGAGCGCCTTGGTGCCGAAAACGGGATCGGCGACGGGGACCGGCGGTCCCGCGTCGGTCTCTTGCTTGCGCGTTCCGAGGCGATCTAAGAGGCCCACTTCGTCCGATGGAATCGAGCTCGGGGATCGGCCTCAGGAAATCGGGCCGCGGCCCGGTGCACGACCGGCCGCGTCCCCCACTCCCGATGCACGAATCGCCGCGAGACTAGGCCCCGACGCGCTGCTGAGCGCCGGCCGGCTGCGTCTGCTGCTGTGGCTGCTTCGACTCGTTCTGCGGCGACGACGGCTTCGAGCCCTGCGCCTGGCCGCCCTTGCGCTGCATGTCGACGCTGCCGCGGAAGTGCGCGCCTTCGGCAATCGCCACGCGCGGCGAGATGATGTCGCCGTCAACCGAGCCGTTGTCGCGGATATCGACCTTGTCGCTGGCGGTGACGTTGCCCGTCACCTCGCCGAGCACGATCACCGACTTGGCGAACACCTGCGCCTTGATCCGGCCGTTGGGGCCGATCGTCAGCACGTGATCGCGCAGCTGGATGGTGCCTTCGACGTGTCCCTCGATGGTCAGATCTTCGCTGCCGTTCAGCTCGCCTTTGATGACGACGGACTTGCCAATATTCACGATGTCCTTCTCCATGAGGTGGCCGCTATCGGCGGGACGATGAACGGGCGCCCCCGTCGAGACGGGCGTGGGAGGCTGGGGGGCAGCCGTCGGTTGCCCTGCCGGTCGGACTGCTTCATCGCGTTTCCACATGTAATCCTCCGCCTCTCGTACTGCCAAGGCGTTTTGGGGGTCTGACGCCGTGCGCCGGCCCGGAGTTGTCGCCAGTATAGGCAAGCCACCAAACCTTGTCTAGTCCTTTTGTTTCCGAGGGTTAGCGGCGATGGTACAATGAATGATTCACTATGCGTGTCTATTTTGACTACAACGCGACGACGCCGCTCGCGCCGGAAGTGATCGACGCGGTCGTCGCCGCGACGCGCGACACGTTCGGCAACGCGTCGAGCGTTCATCACTTCGGCCAGCGAGCAAAAGCGGTGATGGACGAAGCGCGCACGGCAATCGCGGCGCTGATCGCCGGCGATCCGTCGGAGGTCGTGTTCACGAGCGGCGGCACCGAGGCCGACAACTTCGCGATTCGCGGCGCGGCCGAGGCGCTCGAGCCGATGGGCCGGCGTCACCTCATCGCCACCGCGATCGAGCACGAAGCGGTCCTCAACACATTCAGGTCGCTGGCGCGCCGCGGGTGGCGCACGACCCTGCTCCCGGTCGATCACAGCGGCGTCGTCTCGCCCGATCGCCTGCGAGAGGCCATCACCGACGATACCGCGCTCGTCTCGGTGATGCACGCCAACAACGAGATCGGCACGATCCAGCCGGTGGCGGCGCTTTCGGCGATCGCGCATCAGCACGGCGCGCTCATGCATACCGACGCGGTGCAATCGGCCGGCAAGATCCCCACCGACGTGCGATCGCTCGGCGTCGATCTGCTGTCGCTGTCGGCGCACAAGTTCAACGGCCCGAAAGGCGCGGGCGTCTTGTGGATCAAGCGCGGCACGCGGATGCAGCCGATTCTCACCGGCGGCAAGCACGAGCGGAATCGCCGCGCCGGGACCGAGAACGTGCCGGCGATCGCGGGGTTGGGCGCGGCGGCGCGGCTGGCCGCCGGAAAACTGTCGAGCGATCAACCGCGCGTCGCGGCGCTGCGCGATCGGCTGGAGGCGGGGATTCTCGCCGCGGTACCCGGCACGGCGGTGAACGGTGACCGGCAGGCGCGGGTACCGAACACCACGAACATCAGCTTCGACCGTGTCGAAGCCGAGAGCCTGCTGATCGCGCTCGACCTCGAAGGGATCGCGGTCTCGACCGGGTCGGCCTGCTCGTCGGGCACGCTCGAGCCGTCGCACGTGCTGCGCGCGATGGGTCTCGCGGCGCACCGGACGCAGAACTCGCTGCGGTTCAGCCTGGGGATGTTCTCGACCGATGCAGAAGTCGATCGCGTGGTCGATGTGCTGCCAAGGCTGGTGGAAAAATTGAGAGGGCTGACACGCCGCGCGGCCGTCTAAACCACGAAAACACGAAACCGCGAAACACACGAAAAAGAAATTTTGGTTTTCAGTCGGGATGTTCAGCGGCGATGTGAGAACGCAGACATTTGGTAATTTTCGTGTCTTTCGTGTTTTCGTGTCTTTCGTGGTACTGGATCACGGCGCAAGAGTGAGCTGATGCGGATTGTTGTCGCGATGTCGGGCGGCGTGGACTCGTCGGTCGCCGCGGCGCTCCTCGCCGACGAGGGGCACGAGGTGATCGGCGTCTCGATGCAGCTCTACGATCAGAGCGAGGGCCAGACCTCGTTCGGCAGCTGCTGCTCGATCGACGATCTGCACGACGCCCGCCGCGTCGCCGCCGTCCTCGACATCCCCCACTACATCGTCAACTTCGAGCGCCAGTTCAACGAGCAGGTGATCTCGAACTTCATCGGCGAGTACGCCGCCGGCCGGACGCCGCTGCCCTGCGCCCGCTGCAACAGCGACCTGAAGTTCGCCACGCTCGCCGAGCGCGCGCACGCGTTCGGCGCCGATGCCGTGGCGACCGGGCATTACGCCCGCGTCAGGCGCGACGGCGACCGCTGCACGCTGCGGCGCGGCGTCGACGCGGCGCGCGATCAGTCGTACTTCCTCTTCTCGCTGACGCAGCCGCAGCTGATGCGGGCGGTCTTTCCGGTCGGGGATCGGCCGAAGGCCGAGGTGCGCGACTACGCGCGCCGCCGCCGGCTGCCGGTGGCGGACAAGCCGGACAGCCAGGAGATCTGCTTCATCCCTGATCACGACTACCGCTCGTTCGTGACGAGAAATCTGCCGGAGGCGGCGCGCGAGGGCGTGGTGGTCGACCAGGCAGGCCGGGTGCTGGGCAGCCACGACGGCGTCCATCGCTTCACCGTCGGACAGCGCAAGGGGCTCGGCATCCAGTCGACAACCGGCGCGCCGATGTACGTCGTGGCGCTTCGCCCTGCGGAGCAGCAGGTCGTCGTCGGCCCGAAGGCGTCACTCGAGCAGGCGCGGCTGACGGCGTCGGGCGTGAACTGGATTGGCGAGAAGCCGTCGCAGCCGAAGCGCGTCGCCGCGCAGATCCGGCATCGCCATCAGGCGGCGCCTGCCACGGTCCGCGCGGTCGACGCCGACGCATCCGGCCTTGAGCGCGCCGAGGTGATTTTCGAGACGCCGCAACTGGCCGTCACACCCGGCCAGGCCGTCGTCTTCTACGACGAGGACGAAGTGATCGGGGGCGGCTGGATTGAGTGACTAGACCGTCGCCAGGTGCTCGGGGATGTTGTCGATGTAGTGCTCGGCGTCGATTGCCGCCATGCACCCCGAGCCGGCGGCGGTGATCGCCTGGCGGTAGATGTGATCCTGGACGTCGCCGCAGGCGAAGACGCCGGCGACGCTGGTCTTCGAGCCGTCGTGGGTAAGGATGTAGCCGTTCTGATCGAGCTCGAGCTGGCCGCGGAAGAGCGCGGTGTTCGGCGTGTGGCCGATGGCGACGAAGACGCCGTTGACCGGCACCTCGCGATGCTCGCCGGTCTTGTTCGACCGCACCATCATCGCGGTCACCTCGCCCTTGCCGGTGTCCCTGATCTCGTCGACTTCGTGATTCAGCAGCCACTCGATCTTCGGATTGGCCCGCGCCTTGTCCTGCATGATCTTCGACGCCCGCAGCGTGTCGCGCCGGTGAACAATCGTCACCTTCGACGCGAAGCGGGTGAGGAACACCGCCTCCTCCATCGCTGAGTCGCCGCCGCCGACGACCGCGATCGGCTGGCCGCGGAAGAAGTAGCCGTCGCAGGTTGCGCAGGTCGAGACGCCGTGGCCCATCAGGGTGCGCTCCGACGGCAGGCCGAGCAGCCGCGCCGACGCGCCGGTGGCAATGATCAGCGTCTTCGATCCGTATTCCGCCTCGGACGTCTTCACCGAGATCGGCTTGCTGCACACGTCGACGCTGGTGACGTTGCCCTGCACGAACTCGGTGCCGAACTTCGCCGCCTGCGCCCGCATCTCCGCCATCAGATCGGGGCCCATGATGCCGTCGCGATGGCCGGGAAAATTCTCGACCGCCGTCGTCAGCATCAACTGGCCGCCCGCTTCGAGGCCTTCGATCAGCAGCGGCTGCAGGTTGGCGCGCGCCGCGTAGAGCGCGGCGGTCAGCCCGGCCGGCCCCGAGCCGACGATGATCACGTTTCTGGTGGAGGGCAAGTGATTAGAGGTGCTTGTCGATGACCTTCTTCAGGTCGTCCTTCTGCGCGAGGCCGACGACCGACTCGACGACCTGTCCGCCCTTGAAGATGAGGATGGTCGGGATGCCGCGAATCTGGAACTTGAACGAGACGTTCGGGTTCTCGTCGACATTGAGCTTGCCGACCGTCACCTTGCCGGCATATTCCGCCGCCAGCGCGTCGACCGTCGGGCCAAGCCGTTTGCACGGGCCGCACCACTCAGCCCAAAAGTCCACGAGCACCGGCGAGCCGGACTTGAGGACGTCATTGTCGAAGTTGCCGTCGGTGAAGGTCTGGACGTTGTCTGCTGCCATCGTTTTCCCCTGTCTGTGCCCCGCGTCGCTCGTGGCCTCCGCGTGCTGCAAACCCTTACGGCACCGTCTGAAGCGCGCCGTCGCGGGCGGCCGCCCGCTTCATGATCGCACGCTCATATAGTTTGACGTACTCGCGCGCCGATCGGTCCCATGAAAAATCCTGCTGCATGCCGGCAACCTGGAGCGCGCGCCATTTTCGCGCGTCGCCGTACAGCGCGACCGCGCGCATCAGCGCCTCGAGCAGCGCCGCGGGTGAATATTCGCGGAAGACAAAGCCCGTCGGTTTCTCGCGCCGCGGTCCCGCTTTGCCTGCGGCCGGCGCGTAATCGCGCACCGTGTCCGCCAGCCCGCCGACGGCATGCACGACCGGCACCGTGCCGTAGCGCATGCTGTACATCTGGTTGAGCCCGCACGGCTCGAACCTCGACGGCATCAGGAAGATGTCCGCGCCGCCCTCGATGAGATGCGCAAGCGATTCGTCGAACCCGATCACCGCGGCGATGCGATCCGGATGCTGCGCCGCCAGCGACGTCCACATGTCCTGGTAGCGCGCCTCGCCGGTGCCGAGCACCGCGAACGTCGCGTCGAGCCGCGACAGCTCGCCGGCGAGCGCGGCGATGAGATCGAACCCTTTCTGATCGACCATCCGCGAGACCATGCCGACCACCGGCCGCTTCATCGCCGCCGCATCGTCGGGCAGGCGCAAGCGTCGCAGCAGCGCACGCTTCGCGTCTTTCTTGCCGGCGAGATCGTCGGCATCGTACGGGCACGGCAGATGCGAATCGTGCGCAGGATCCCAGTCGCGAATGTCGATCCCGTTGAGGATGCCGACGAGATCTGGGCGACGCGCCGCGAGGATGCCGTCGAAGCCGAACCCGAGCTCGCGCGTCTGGATTTCCTCGGCGTAGCGCGGGCTCACCGTGGTGATGAGATCGGCGGCCATGATGCCGCCCTTCAGAAAACTGATGTGATCCCAGTACTCGAGACGGTCGACGGTGAAGAGCTCCCATCCGAGATCGAGGCGCGGCAGCCAGTCGGGCGTGAACACGCCCTGATACGCGAGGTTGTGAATCGTCGTCACCGACGGCAAGCCGCCGAGCGACGGATGCGACGCGTAGAGGGTTCGCAGGTAGACCGGCACGAGCCCCGCCTGCCAGTCGTGCGCGTGGACGACGGCGGGCGGCGTGCCGTGACGGGCCGCGAACTCCAGCGCCGCGCGCACGAGAAACGCGAAGCGCCGCGGGTTGTCCGGGTAGTCGGCGCTGCCTTCGCCGTAGAGCGCGTCGCGATCGTAGAGATCCGGGCAGTCGACGAGGATCGCGCGCGCACCGTCGGCAAGCGGCGCCTCGTAGAACACGGCGTCGCGCGTGAACCCGCCGACGGTCAACGCGAAGCCGTCGACTTCGCTGCCGGCGGTGACGCCGCGGTACCGCGGGAGCACGACCGTGGCATCCCACCCGATGCGGGCGAGCGCTGACGGCAGCGCGCCCAGCACGTCGGCGAGGCCGCCGGTCTTCGCAAACGGCTGCGCCTCCGATCCGACAATCAACACCGACCGTCGCGGATCGGGCGGCGGATCGATTCGGACCGCCGGCCGCACGGCTCGTGGGGTTTTCGGTCGTGGACGCGCGGAGGCCGGGCGTGGCTTCTTCGTCGGCATCGCCTGGCGGCCAGACTAGCAGGTTGCAGAAACGCGCGGCAACATCGATCAATTGGTGCGCGGACGCGAAGGGTGCCGTGTCCGCTACACCTCCTGCAGCTCGGAAACCGCCTTCGGCACCCGCAACTCCGGCATCGGCGGTGCGGCGAACAGCTTCTGACACGGTTTCGCGATCAGGCGCGCCCACGTCGCCGACCGGTTGATGCGCGCGCTGTCGGTGGCGATGCCGGTGTTCGCGTACATCTGGCGGTAGAGCTTCGAGATCATCACGAACGCGAGCCGCGCCCTGAGCGTCTTGACGCAAGACGAGCGCGCCCAGATGTTGGGCCAGCTGTAGAAGCGGTCCCACACGCTTTGCGTCAGCGCCCGGATGTCGTCGGGAGACATGACCGGGTGCGGCACGTAAACCTTCGGCTGCTTCCCTTTCGGGATCAGCCAGTGCCGCGTCAGCGGGATGCCGTCGATCCGCGTCGAGTCCGACTCCATGGCCTTCTCCCACGCGGCGAAGTCGACGGTGCCGGGAAACGGCGTCAGCATCACGAACTGCGCGAACGTGACGCCCGACCGCTCCGCCAGATCCGCCGTCAGCGCAAAGGTCTCGGGGCGATCGCTCGGCAGGCCGAAGATGAACGAACCCAGGACATGGATGCCGTGATGCTTGAACGCGCGCAGTCGATCGACCAGGTGCTCGCCGCTGTAGTTGAAATCCTTATAGACGTCCTTCAGGCCTTCGGCTGTCACCGATTCGACGCCGACCAGCGCCCCCTTGATCCGCGCCCGGTTCATCGCCGCGAGAAATTCGGGGTCCTCCGCCGCCTCCATGGTGATCTGGGTGTAGAACACCATGTCGTCGGGCAGCCCGGCGAGCGCGTCCATCAACTCGAAGCGCTCCGCCCGGATCGCCTTCAATTCCTCGAGGCGCCCCTTGTCGTGGCGGCGCGCCGCCATCGCCAGGTCCTCGAGCGTGACCGGATAGAAGTTGTCGTCGGCGAGCGCGACGAAGCGGAATCCACGCCGGCGCAGGTCGACGACTTCTTCGACCACCGCATCGACATGGCGCTGCCGCGGGCGCTGGCCATCGGTTTTCCACACCGAGCAGAACGAGCAGTGCTTGGGGCAGCCGCGCACCGTCTGCACCGAGGCCCACATGTATTTCTCGCGCGGCACCAGCGACCACCGCGCTGGCTTGAAGTCGCCGCCTTCGACCTTGCCGCCGTCGTAGACCGGCAGCGGCGCGCCGCGCTCGCAGTCGGCGATCACCCGCGCCCACACCAGATCGCCATCGCCCTTGACGACCGCGTGCGCAGCGCCGAGCGTCGCCGCCTCTTCGGGATAGAGCGTCGCGTGAATGCCGCCGAAGACGACCCACGCGCCGCGCGCCCGCGCCTTTACGCCAATTTCATAACCCTGCACCGCGTTGCCTGTATGAATGCCGATGCCGACGACGTCGCCGGATGAAACGGTTGCGGGATCCCAGGGGTCGAGCGTTTCGTCGGTGATGAGCGGGTCGCCATAGGATGCGGGTGTCGCCGCCGCGAGCACGTACAGCCATCTCGGCGTTATCACCCCCACGCCGAAGCTCAGGGCGCTGGGGTTGATGAGGTGTACCTTCATTCGGTCTCCTGTCGTATATCGATACGCGGTCATTCCGCGGCCGTCATTCTGTCACGTCCCGGTGACATCCACCATAGGAGATCGGCACTGATCG
>Ga0207708_10000572_pt1 | contig 28469 bp, 21 predicted proteins | sample KBSK5101metaG_FD_184340 | JGI IMG/M metagenome (GOLD analysis project Ga0207708, IMG submission 184340) | Corn, switchgrass and miscanthus rhizosphere microbial communities from Kellogg Biological Station, Michigan, USA - KBS K5-10-1 metaG... | ecosystem: Host-associated > Plants > Roots >... | reverse complement strand
ACCGGTTCCGGAGCAGCGCGCAGACGAACATCGTCCGGAAGAGCGGACAAGTCCGGAACAGCGGACAAGTCCGGAACAGCGGACAAGTCCGGAAGGGCGGACAAGTCCGGAACAAGCGACAAATGAGTATCGTCAGGAACAGCGGCCAATAGAGCATGAACAAACAGACCACCCGCAACCGCTCATGCGAGATGAATTTGCCGAAGATGTAAGGCAAGCGGAACTCACCCCTTCAGTGCTCACGTCCGAGCAACGACCTGCATCGAGAAGCCACGAACCGCAACCGGTCTCCGCCAGACCGCAGGCCGCTGCGGCCTGGAAAATGGAACCGGTCGCCCTGCCCTCTGACCTGGTGATGATCGAAACGCAGTCGAGGGCACAAGTGATCGAGGAAGAACCGGTAACACCGCGTCCGGCGAGAACGCCCCGCCCCCGCTATCAAGCCCCCGCGGTACCCGAGGAACCGCTCCAGCAAGTGGAAACGGGCAAACAGCAATCTGCCGGCGGCGATGCGACCTGACCGAGGACCTCAAATAACGGTGACGTAAGAGAAGAAGCCCGGCGATAATCCGGGCTTCTTTTTTTGCACGCGGCTAGTTCGAAAACGTCATCACTTGGATGACGCACTGGCCGCTCGAATAGCATTTGCGATGTCGCGGCTGACCGCGGCGAGAGCGCGGCTGTGCGCCGAGACCAGCGCGTCGTAGCCTTGACCACCTGCAGCTTCACGCACGGCAGAGCGGCCGCTTCTGGGCTCACCTTTATTCGGGCGCACCTGCCACAGGACTTCGATGCTTGATGCATCTCCCAGCGTCGAATCGAACCGCTGCACGTCGAGCAGCACCTTGTAGTCAGTTTCGACTCTCGTGCTTTGCGGATAGGAGAATACGCTCGCGCCTTCGAGCAGTTGCGTCAGATTGCCAGCGATCGCGCGCGCGATTTCGTCCTTGAGCGGGCCGGCCCAGCGCTCGAAATCATCGAAGGCAACCTGGTTTTCGCCGGTCCGTGTGACGATTTGCGGGCGATCGACGGCTTGCGGCAATGTCACTGCGCCGATTGCCACGCTGTAAGACGCCTGCGGGTCGTTGCGTGCCGGCGCCGCAGCATGCCCCAGTGTGTAAAAATTGCCCGTCGGCGTGGTGCTGCAGCTGCAGAGCGCCAGGACAGCGAGCAGTGGCGCGGCGAACAAGGTTTTGAACGTCACTTGCTCTCCTTTTTCTTGTTGCTGACCTCATCCTTCTTGCCGCGCAGCAGCGCTTCAGGATGACGATCGAGGTAGTCGGCGAGTGCGCGGAATGCCGCTGCGGCGCGCTGCACCTCGAGCATGGTGTCGCGCGCATCCTGTGCCAACGGAGAATCCGGCTTGAGAGCGCCTTCCGCGGAAGCAATCGCCTTGCGTGCTTCTACCAGCGCCGCGCGTGCTTCCGGCGCTATCTCGGTATCGACGCGCAACATGAGTTGAGTCGCCGTTTCCGTCATCTTCGTCGCCGACAGCAGTGTCTGCTGGACGTTTTTGCCGATTTGCTCCAGCGGAAGCGCGTTGATCTTGGTGGCGATCGATGCCAGTGTCGATTGCAGCTCGCTCAGGCTGGTCGCGATCGTCGGAATCTCCAGAACCGCCTCGTGCGGGCGCGGTTTGATCTTGGCCGCTTCGGGCTTGGCCGCTTCGGGAAAGACATCGAGCGCGACATAAAGCTGGCCGGTCAGGAGGTTGGCCGTGCGCAGTTGCGCGCGCAGCCCGCGCGCGATCATCTTATCGATCAACTCCTGACGTTGTTCAAGGGTATGCACGGGGCTGTTGCCGGCGCCAAGCGGGCGCATGCGCTGCGGATAAATCTCCGTTTCCACTTTCATGTCGAAGCGATGGTGGGCGTCGTCGTACTCGGCACTGATCTGCGTGATTGTGCCCAGGTTTATGCCGCGAAAATCGATCGGTGCCCCCACGGCAAGTCCGCGCACCGATTCGTTGAACCGCATTACGGCCTGGATCACATCGGTTTCGGGGTTCTTGAGTGCGGCCGCCCGGTTGGCGAACAAATGGAATTGTGCCTTCGCCGTGGCAGGCGGCGACTCGGCGGATTCGAGCGGTGTTTCGAACACGAGTCCGCCGATCAGGATCGAAACGATCGATTGCGTATCGATCTTCACGCCGTTCGCGTCGAGCGAGACATCGAGACCGCTCGATTGCCAGAATCTCGTGTCGCCGTTCACGAATTTGTCGTACGGCGAGTTGACGAACACGTTGATGGTGACAGCCTTGCCGTCTTTGTCGAGTTCGTAGCCGGTAACCTGCCCGGCTTGCAGCCGCCGGAAATAGACGGGCGAACCGACGTCGAGCGAGCCGATATTGTCGGTATGCAAAACGAATTCCCGGCCTGGCGTATCCGAGGTGAAGGTTGGCGGCTGCCTGAGTCCGACGAAATCGCGCCGCGGCTTGCCCGCTTTGCCGATGTCGACCCCGATGTACGAACCGGAAAGCAACGTACCGAGTCCCGTCACGGTTCCGCCGGAAATACGCGCGCGCACCATCCAGAAGCGCGTGTCGTCGCGCAGATAGGGTTCGGCCTGCTTGGGCAGTTCGGCGGTCACGATAACGCTTTTGGTATCCTGCGAGAGTTCCACGGTTTTGACCAGGCCCACGTCCACGTTCTTGTACTTGAGTTTGGTCTTGCCGGCTTCGAGGCCTTCGGCTGTGTCAAAGGTAATCGTGATGGTCGGGCCGCGATCGAAGATCGCCTTGCCGGCGAGCCACGCACCAATCAGTATGGCGATAAGTGGAACCAGCCATACGAACTGTATCCTGGTGCGCGATTTCGGTGCGGCAATCGCCTCGGGAAAGTCGAGCGGGTCGGGTCTCCGTGGAGCGTCAGCCATCTCTTCTCTCTGAAGGATCCCAGATCAGGCGCGGATCGAAGCTCATCGATGCGAACATGGTAAGCACCACCACCGCGCCGAACGCAACCGCGCCAGCGCCGGGCTCGATGGTCCCGAGCACCCCAAATCGCACCAGCGTGACGACAATCGCGACGACATAAATATCGAGTATCGACCAGCGGCCGATGGCTTCCACGACACGGTAAAGGCGCGCGCGTTGCTCCTGCTGTCCGCGCGAGCGCAATTGCACCGACACCAGCAACCAGGCAAGCGCGATCATTTTCAGCAGCGGCACGAGGATGCTCGCGGAAAAAATGATGATCGCAAGATACCATGCTCCCGAATGCCAGAAATACACAATGCCGCTCATGATGGTGTCGGATTGCGAGTCGAACAGCGAATTCGTGTGCAGCATCGGCAGCAGGTTGGCGGGAACATAAAGTATGGCCGCAGCAATCAGCAAGGACCAGGTGCGAGAGACGCTAAACGGTTTGCGCACATGCAAAGGTGTTCGGCAGCGCGGGCAATGCGAGCCCTCGGAATGGCTGCGCGACAAAAGGCCGCAGGTGTGGCAGGCAAGCAGCCCGAGTGTGGAGGCAGTGGCGGCGGCAGGCAGCGTCATCGCTCTGGAATTGCCTTCGCCCACAGCACCCGCGCATCGAAAGTCACGGAAATTGCCGACATGATCATCATCAAAGCCGCAAGCGCCCACAGCGCATTGCCAACGACGATGCTTGCCGAGTCGGCCAGCTTGACGACTGCCACCAGCACGCCGAGCATGAATATCTCAAGCATACTCCAGGGCTGTGCCACCTGCAGAATGCGCAGGACGTAGACATAATACGGCGGCACTCGCCCAAGCCGCAGCGGCAGCAAGACATAAGTCAGAGCCATGAGCTCAAGCGCGGGCATCGCGATGACGGTGACGAACACCAGAAGCGCAATCGTTTTTGAGTGGTCGGCGTATAGCACACGCACGGTGTTGAACAGCGTGGTCTGGGTCAACTGCCCCTGCATCTGCAGTCCCACTATCGGGAAAGCGTTCGCAATGACGAAAAGTACGATTGCGCTACCCGTCAGCGCCAGTGTGTACTCGATGCTGTCGGGATGGCTGCGATAGAGCGTGCCGCCGCAACGTGAGCAAAGCGCGACGGCATTGCGCGAAAGGGTGACTGCGCGTTGCACGAGGTCGCACTCGCGGCAGGCAATCAGGTTGTGCACGTCACACGCTGAACGAATTTGCCCGGGGGCAAGATTTCACGCAAGGGCGGCACGTGGAATACCCGAAGCATGAGAATTTGTCGCCCGCCCACTAATTCCTCGTGCTGCATTCGAGTCCCCGATCGGCCTGCCGGTCGCCGCACTGACATTTGCTCCCTGGCGTGGCACTGCATCAGGGTTTGCGTCTGTGCGCAGCCGCAATCGGCGTAACCTTGCCATCGGTGCCGGTTGCACCCAGTTCATCGTCGATCTCCGGAATGCCGAATGCCAGTTCCTTCAGATCCTTGAGCCGATCGCGCAACTGTGCGGCGCGCTCGAACTCCAGATTCCTCGCACTTTCCAGCATTTCCCGCTCGACTCGTTTCAATTCCCGGAGCAAATCCTTTTCGTTCATGGCGCCGTAGGACGCCAGTTTTTCGGCGGCCTTGCGGTCATTCTCCACGGACGAATCGTAGACGCCTTCAATCATATCCCTGATACGTTTCGATATCCCGATGGGTGTAATGCCGTGCGCCACGTTATAGCCGATCTGTTTCTGGCGTCTGCGATCGGTTTCGGCGATCGCACGCTCCATGGAACTGGTCGTCACGTCCGCGTACATGATGGCCTTGCCGTTCAGATGCCGTGCGGCCCTCCCTATGGTCTGAATGAGCGAGCGCTCAGACCGCAGGAAACCTTCCTTGTCCGCATCCAGAATCGCCACGAGAGAAACTTCGGGAATATCCAGGCCTTCGCGCAGCAGGTTGATCCCCACGAGGACGTCGAATTCACCCAATCGCAAATCGCGGATGATCTCGACCCTCTCCACCGTCTCGATATCCGAGTGCAGGTATCGCACCTTGACCCCATGCTCGGCAAGGTAGTCGGTCAGATCCTCCGCCATGCGCTTGGTCAGCGTCGTTACCAGCACCCTTGCGCCATTCCCGACGCGCTCGGTAATCTGGGAAAGCAGATCGTCGACCTGGGTGGCCGCGGGCCTGACTTCGATTTCCGGATCGATCAGTCCGGTCGGCCTTACAAGCTGCTCGACGACCTGCCCCTGGTGCTCGCGTTCATATTCCGCCGGGGTGGCAGACACGAAAATAGCCTGCGGGGTGATTTTTTCGAACTCGTCGAAACGCAAGGGTCGATTGTCCAGTGCACTGGGCAAGCGGAAACCGTAGTCCACCAGATTTTCCTTTCTAGCCCGATCGCCTTTGTACATCCCGCCGAGTTGCGGGATGGTCACATGGCTCTCGTCGATGATCATCAGCGCGTTGAGCGGCAGGTAATCCAGCAGCGTCGGCGGCGGTTCTCCCGGTTTGCGGCCCGACAGGTGGCGCGAGTAGTTCTCGATGCCCTTGCAGAAACCGAGTTCGTTCAGCATCTCCAGATCGAAGCGGGTACGCTGCTCGATGCGCTGGGCCTCCACCAGTTTGCCGGCACTCTGAAACGTCTCGATGCGTGAACGCAATTCTTCCTTGATCGCTTCGATGGCCCGCAATGTGGTGCTGCGCGGCGTGACGTAGTGGCTCGAGGGATAGACGGTGTAGCGCGGCACTCTGTGGAGCAGATGACCGGTAAGCGGGTCGAACAGCGTCAACGTTTCCACATCGTCATCGAAAAGAGTAATACGAAGCGCGACTTCCGAGTTTTCCGCGGGAAATACATCTACTACGTCGCCGCGCACACGAAAAGCGCCGCGGCTGAACTCGAAATCGTTGCGGTCATACTGCATTTCAGTCAGTCGCGAGATGATTTCGCGCTGGCTCGTGCGCTCCTTCTCGCGCAAATGCAGAATCATTCCATGGTAGTCCACCGGGTCGCCGATGCCGTAGATCGCCGAGACGGTAGCCACGATCACGGCGTCGTCGCGCTCGAGCAGCGATTTGGTGGCCGACAGGCGCATCTGTTCGATGTGTTCGTTGATGCTCGAGTCTTTCTCGATGAACAGATCGCGCGAGGGCACGTAAGCTTCGGGCTGGTAGTAGTCGTAATAGGAAACGAAATACTCGATTGCGTTCTCGGGGAAGAACTCGCGCATTTCTGCGTACAGCTGCGCCGCCAGCGTTTTGTTCGGCGCCATGATGATGGCGGGCCGTCCGGTGCGCGCAATCACATTGGCCATCGTGTAGGTCTTCCCGGAACCGGTCACCCCGAGCAGCGTCTGGAAGGCCAGGCCGTCGTTCAATCCCTCGACAAGCGCCGCAATGGCTTCTGGTTGATCGCCAGCGGGCTCGAAGGGCTGATGAAGGCGGAATGGACTATTGGGGAAGGTTACTGTCACGGTACAATGGCGGCCTTCGGAATTTTAGATGTTATCACGATGAACGCTCCGCACTCCGCTTCGCCTTTCGCCACCGTGCAAATGGCCCCAAAGGACCCCATTCTCGGAGTCACCGAGACCTTCAACGCAGACAAGAATGCGAACAAGGTCAACCTGGGGGTCGGCATCTATTACGACGAACACAGCAAGGTGCCCCTGCTCGATTGCGTGCGCCAGGCAGAGCTCCAGTTGGCCGAGAAATCGACCCCGCGCAGTTACCTGCCCATCGACGGCCTGCCAGCCTATGACCGCGCAGTGAGGGATTTGGTTTTTGGCGCGGGGAGCCCGGCGGTTGCGGAAAACCGCGTGATTACACTGCAAGCCCTCGGTGGCACCGGCGCTCTGAAGGTCGGCGCCGATTTCCTGCGCCGCCTTTTGCCGCAATCCCAGGTATGGATATCCGACCCGAGCTGGGAGAACCACCGGGGGCTGTTCGAGAACGCGGGATTCACGGTGAATACCTATCCCTACTATGACGCGGCATCGCACGGACTGAATTTCTCCGGCATGCTGAAGGCGCTTAATAACCTCCCAACCGGAAGCATCGTCGTGTTGCACGCTTGCTGCCACAACCCCACCGGCGTGGATCTATCGCCCGAGCAATGGGGCGAGGTAATCGATGCTGTCGTTTCGCGTGGTCTCATGCCCTTCGTCGATATCGCCTATCAGGGATTCGGCGACGGCATAGACGCCGACGGGGCGGTGGTGAGGCGCTTTGCCCTGGCGGGTTGCCCCGTATTCGTCTCCAATTCGTTCTCGAAATCCTTCTCGCTTTATGGCGAGCGAGTCGGTGCCTTGAGCGTGGTTGCAAGCGACAGCGCGGAGGCCGCCCGGGTACTGAGCCAGTTGAAGCGAATCGTGCGGACCAACTATTCGAACCCACCCACCCACGGCGGTCAGATCGTCGCCATCGTACTCACCGATCCCGAACTGCGCGCGTTGTGGGAACAGGAACTCGGCCAGATGCGAAATCGCATCCGGGAAATGCGCCATCAGCTGGTGGAGAAGCTGCGTGCACGCCTGCCCAGGTCAGATTTCGATTTCGTCATCCGGCAACGCGGCATGTTTTCCTATTCCGGTCTTTCGAAAGTGGCTGTGGACCGCATGCGCGATGAATTTTCGGTCTACGCGATCGACACTGGGCGCATCTGCGTGGCGGCGCTGAACTCCCGGAACATCGATCACGTCACCGACGCAATTGCGAAGGTTGTCGGCTAAGCCCGGATATTTTCGGGCGCAAACCGATCGGTTGGATTGCGCAGAGAAGCACCTGCAAGCAAACGCTCAGCGGCCGGTGTGAATTTCCCGCGGCGGTTTCCTGTCGATTGCAGGTATCGGCTCTGCTTGTCCTTTTGCCTCAGCCTCGGCCGGTGCCGGCTTTTTCTTCTTGGTCTGTTTCGAGCCGAACAATTTTTGTGTGAATCGGGCGGCTTTCATTCCTACTGTCGTGCCCAGGCCCGGGCCGAGAAGCGCTGTTCCGGCCGCCGCGCCCGCGAGCGCGGTCGTTGACGGATAGAGCGTCGGGTCCTGTACGGTTCCCGACAGCACGAGCGGTGTGCTGACCAACCCCGAGGTTCCCTTGATGGCAACATCGATCTGGCCTGCCAACTCATGTTTCGACGAGATGAACAGCTCTGCTTCCGCACTCAGGACGCCCGATCCAATCTCGACCTTCGTCAAATAATAGCCGGCGGAGTCGACGCCAAGATGGCCGGTGAAATGGTCGAAACTGGTCTGCCCACCCTTCAATGCCTCCTTGTTCAGAAGCACCTTCGGGGCGTTGCTCAGGTCAATGTTGTAGAGAATGCCCTGCTCGACCTTGAAATCCGATTCGACGTCCACCGCGTCCGCAAGCTGCGCAGCGACGGGTGCCCGCATGTCGACCACCGGATTGGCTGTCAGGTGGCCGCTGATGGTCGTGTCCTTGGTGAAGAGCGCCACGACAGGCTGGATCTCCACACCCTGAATATCCAGATTACCGGCGATCGTCCAGTCTTTGCTCCATCCGACATTCAGCTTGCCGGATGCTGTGCCGCCATACAGTTGCGCCTGAATGGCCGTGATCGCAATTCCCTTTTGTGGAGTGAGCGTGCCCGATGCCATGAGGGTGGACATCAGCAAAGGCGGCCCGGCCGGCAGTTTCCAATCGCGGGCCGCAATTTCCACGCTGAAATCCTTGCCGCGCGGCATCAGGGTTGCATGCAGACGATCGTGATCGGCACGCACCTCGGCGCTCGCAAGCCCTCCATCCGGAGTGAGTTCGAGATCGAGATCGATATTGCGCAACTTGAATTCGGCAAGGTCGACGAATGCGTCCCGCACTTCGATGTGTTCTACGCGCACGACGGCAGGTCCGCCGCTGGTCGATCTGGCGGCCCAGTTGGAAGCCTTGGTGACGAGCGCCTGACCGATGACCACGCCGCGCAAACTGATCGACCTGATGACCTTCGGGTTGTCGAAGAGGGAGAGCAAACGCGGCGCAACGATCACTTCCTTGACCTGCAGGAATGGTTTCCTGCCGACCACGATGCCGCCGAGCGAGAGATGCGGAATCGGCAGAATAAACAGGCGCAGGGATTCGATCTTTACCGGTGCCTTCAATTGCGCTGAGGCAACGCGCTCGATTTCGGGAATGAACATTCCCAGAGGCAACAGAAAAGGAATCGCAACGAGGGCGATTGCCGCGATGCCACCGACGAGCAGCATTCGCCTGGAGGATTTCATCGGATTTGACATCCTGACGTACGCGCCGCGCTTTCCCGCACCCGGAATGGGTCACGCGCAGCAGACAATTGCTTCAAGGTTTGGACTTGGATTCCCCAATCCGGGATCGGCGCTCTCGGCAAGAGCGGCAAGGTGAGCGATGAATTGATTATACGGATTGCCGTAATGAATCTTGCTAATTTCAACCCTACTCGCGCATCGCGGGAAAATCACGACTGGTTCGACACGACTGCAGCGCGGGCGGCCGTTACCACTGTAATGTCTTCTACGGCTCACCGACAAGGCGCCGCGCGCATATTTGAAGGCGAATCCCACGCGTTGGCCGGACGCCCGTAGTGCATAGGGACCATACGTAACTACAGATTAATACGCAATGCCAGCGTATTCGCCCTTGTATGCTCGACTTAGTGGTGCTAACGACAACCTCCTTGAACCTCAAAGGGCCGTATTGCATCCATCGAATACAGATAGGTTTACGTGTTTCGACGGTCCGACAGCATAAAAGTCCTCAACTGTGTGGTTTTCCTCCTTCCCCTCCTGTTCGCCGGATGCGGGGGAGGAGGAGGTAGCAGTAGTGCGGAAAAACCTGCGCCCTCCCCGACGACAAATGGTCCGTCGTCCGGAGGCACGCCCGTCCCACCGGTAACCACCTCGCCGCCACCGCAGGCCAATCCTCCACCGGAAACAGGCGCCGCGCGTTATTTCGCATACGCAGCCAACTTCAAAGAGGGCACGGTCTCCATCTTGAGCGTCCTGACCACCGGCCACATGCTTGACAATGGGTCGGTCCCCTCCGGGGAGGGTACTTCATCCGTCGCCGTTCACCCTGCCGGCAAGTTCCTCTACGTCGCAAACCAGAATTCCAGCACTATTTCAGCATTCGTCATCAACACGAAGACGGGTGCCCTCACAAGCGTTACCAACTCTCCGTTTTCCGCGGGGGTAAATCCCTTCTCCGTAACAATCGATCCCTCCGGGAAGTTTGCCTACGCGGCGAATCGGAGCTCCAACAACGTTTCTGCTTTCACGATCGATGCAGCCGGCTCGCTCACACCCGTGGCGGGCTCGCCGTTTCGTGCCGGGACTGATGCAGTATCGGGACTGGGTTCCATCTCGGTCGTTGTCGACCCCTCCGGGAAATTCGTCTACGTGGCGAATCTGGGGGGGTTCGACCTACCCACCGCCAATCCAGGCAATGTCTCTGCCTTCACAATTGAGCCTTCGACGGGCGTACTCAGCGCCGTCCCCGGCTCGCCGTTCGCCGCGGGGACGAATCCTGCGTTCGTAACCGTTGACCCTTCCGGGCAGTTCGTCTACGTCGCGAATGAAACCTCCAACGATGTTTCGGTCTTCAGGATCGATGCGGGAGGTGTCCTGGCGGCCATTGCAACCGTGCCGATCACGGAAGGATCGACTCCTATTCGCGTAGCCCTAGACCCCACTGGCAAGTTTGCCTATGTGGCGAATAGAAACTCCGCCAACGTCTCTGCTTTCACGGTCGAACCCACCGGGCAACTGACCCGCGTAATGGGCTCGCCGTACATTACAGGTCAGGGTCCGTTCTCTGTCACACTCGATCCCGCCGGGCAATTCGCCTACACGGCAGATCAGACTTCCGACACCATCACCGGCTTCACCATCGACCCGGCGACGGGTGCGTTGACGGCGTTGGGCAGGCTGCCACTCAAGTCCGGAATAGAGCCGGTGTCCCTCGCCTTTACCAGGGTCACCCCCTAGACCTCGCAACGGTGGTTTATTGCACGTCAGTTCCGTTTGGCAGATGCAGGGGTGTAGCCGGCTGCTTGATCGCAGTCAGAACTTGCGGCCTAATTAGCACATCGGCTCGGTACGAGTATGCTTTAGGCATTGGCTGTTTTTGATCATCGAACCTAAGGGGATTCATGGTCTGACGGCCCAGATTGATTGGCCGACCGGATTCGGGAGGAAAAAACAAAAATGACGCACCGGGCCCTATACATGTCGACAGCAGCCGTCTTTCTTGCTGGCTGCGCGGCACTGATGAATCAGTTTTCCAGCCTTGGCGTCGTCAGCGATCAGAAGTCAGAAATCGACGGCAGTGAAGTCGTGGAAGTCTCTCGCAACCGTGTGGTGGGGAACGGGGGAATGTCGAGTTTCGAGGGCGCGATGCTGGGCGCCCGGTGGGAATCCGTCAGGCCTGAAATCGTCGATGTTTTCGTAACCTACACCTCAAGCGCCAATGCCGAGCCGATCGTTATCGAATTCGATGAGTTGCGCGTGAATGTCAACGGGAACATCACGAGTTTCAAGCCTGTCGCCCCAGGCAAGATCACCATGCCGCTTGCTTACCTCGAGAGCATGCTCTCCGCCGATACCTGCAAGTTGCAGCTCATCCGCGGAGCAAATGTTACCGAGGGGGACTTTGCGATAGCTTCCGACGCCGGCAATCCCACTGCCAAGGCGAGCCTCCGACGCTTTTACGATAAGGTGCAGGCCGTTAAGGCCGAGCGCATGGCGAAACAGCTATAGCCCGAACTGTTACGGAGTTGCGCTTGTTCCACCGTTGGACGCAACAAGAGCGTCTGTAAGATCCCGCCTACGTTGGGATTTTGGCTCCCCGACCTGGGCTCGAACCAGGGACCTGCGGATTAACAGTCCGTCGCTCTACCAACTGAGCTATCAGGGAATGGGTAAATGATCCCGGGCTCACTACTGCCCGATGTCCGTCGTAAGTCGTCGTGTGACGATCTTGGAACGGCGCGCATGTTACCGCATACGGCAAGGCGCTGTAAACGGGCGGATCAAGACTGTTTCTGAGGGAAGAAAAAGAAAAAGGGCACGACCTTGCGGCGTACCCTCATAAGCTCATTCACACTTCGGGCGGGTGACTACACATTGTTTGGCCCGGTTTGGCCGGACTGGTAACAGGTGTTGGCCATCTGCTCTATGTCAGCGCATTGCGTGTGCGCATGTAAGAATTGTCCTGCAAATCGCCTCAATGATCAACCCTACGAGCATAGTCCGGTCGGACTATTCGGCGTGCGGGCCCGTCATGACGTGGATCTCGCTGGCGCCCTGCCCCTGCCACAGCGGCGATCCGCGGTATACCTCATATTGCCTGGACGGCCATTACGCTCCACTAATGCGCTGGCCGTACTGCTCCTCAGTGGTTTAGCCCAATTTGAAAACAGATTCGACTGTGGCAGTATGACCCTCGAGAGTTGAATCCCATGCAAGGGAATTAATCCGCAAAAAAGAAGACCTAAGAATTAAGGCAGAAGCAGGCCAGAGCCGCCGCGCTCGCTTTGGCGATTAGGAAGTTGTCCCGCGGCGAAGGAAAATTGACGACCGCGAAGCTGTCGCACTGAACGGCTTTCAGATACCGGGAGGGCAGTGCAGCTGCACATCGCTTTGATGCGCGCCCGGGATCCGCCAATTCCACTGCACGCACGCGCGGATGCCATCGCAAAGGACAGAGCCCAAATGAACCGGCCTACAAAAGACCGCGGCATTACCACACACGAAAAAACTGCCAACCCGGCCAACCGCCATCCCATTGATTTTCCGGCCGAGGAGGACATTCTTGCGTCGGCACCTGAAGGCTGGGCGAACTACATCCGTCAGCTTGGAACGGACTTCATTTCGCAAGTCAGTATCTATAACGAGGTGCTGAATTATCTGGACGTGATGACTGAAGAGGGCGCCACGTTCGAATTGTCCGCGAACAAAATTGGACCCAATCGGATCGACTGGCGGCCTGGATCCCGCGTGCTATTGCTGGAGAACTCTGCCCTTGGTGTGTGCTGGATGTTCTGGATCTCCACAGAATGGGAACCAGTCGATTCCCGGGCGGGATTTACCCGGCATCGGACGCTGCAGTTGGCGGACGTTCGTGCATGCGTCAAAGTCATGTCGCCGGCAGCCTACGCCGAGCACATGGAATGGGAAATGGATCGCGTCAAACATTGACCAGGCAAGGCAGACCGGGAAGCATCCGAACACTGCTCCAATAAAAAGATCCGCCGATATCTGCTTCCCAGCCGGCAACCAGCACGTGCAACAACGGCAGTCCCAGTGAGGTGGAACACCTGTGACCGGCCTGATGGCCGGAGCATCTCCTGCACTAGCATGCTTTCGATCCGATGTCGCCCGATTGGCCGGCGCGCATACCAAGCGTGAAAAACACGCCGACGTGCGCACATATGGCCGACCATGGTGTGCTGAAAATAAACACTCGGCGCTGCTGTTTCGTGCAGCGATCCCTCGGCCGGTGCGATTTCCAAATAGCCGGTTGTTACGGTGGCACCCGACACCGGGGCATCTGACAGTGGCCAATACATCGCGCGACCACAGTTAGGGCCGCTTCTGTCTATCTCGTCGCGCGCATCACGCCCAGCATTTCCGAACGGGCCGCATGGTTGATATTGGGGCGGGCTGGCCTTATCTGGAGTTGTGGGCTGCTGAAGCAGGAATCAGGCGGGTGCTATCATTCCCTGCACAACGCCCCGTTCAATCATGTCCGTCCCCATCAAAACCCCCGAAGAAATCGAAAAAATGCGTGTCGCCGGCCGTCTTGCGGCCGAGGTGCTGGACTTCATTGCGCCGCACGTCCGGGCCAATGTAACCACCGACGAAATCGATGCGCTTTGCCACGACTACATGGTCAACGTGCAGCACACGATACCCGCGCCGCTGAACTACGCGCCGCCCGGCTATCAGCCCTACCCGAAGTCCATCTGCACATCGGTCAACCACGTCGTCTGCCACGGCGTGCCGGGGGCGAAAAAACTCAAGCCCGGAGATGTCGTTAACATCGATATCACGGTGATCAAGGACGGTTTTCACGGCGATACCAGTCGCATGTTCTACGTCGGCGAACCCTCGATTCAGGCACGCCGGTTGGCGGAAATAACCTATGAATGCATGTGGCGGGGCATCCAGGCAGTCAAACACGGGGCCTATCTCGGTGACATCGGCGAAGTCATCCAGACTCATGCCGAGGAAAACGGGTTTTCCATCGTTCGCGAGTTCTGCGGCCACGGCATCGGCAGGAAATTCCACGAAGAACCGCAAGTGCTGCACTACGGTCGCGCGGGAACCGGCATAAAGCTCCAGTCGGGCATGATTTTCACAGTCGAGCCCATGATCAACGCCGGTAAGGCGGGAATACGCCAGCTCGCGGACGGCTGGACGGTGGTCACCAAGGATCATTCGCTTTCGGCCCAGTGGGAACACACGGTGCTGGTCACCGATGGTGGATTCGAAGTGTTGACGGTGTCGCCGGGCACGCCGCCGCCGCCCTCCTTCGTGGCCTAGATGTCATCCGGTGCACTCCGGCGTGACGCGCGATCCGGCGCGTTCGCGCCCAACGTGAGCGACTGGCGCCAGGTTCTTGCACAAGGCCGCGCCGCACTGAAATCCGAATTCGCGGTCAAGCCCGAGGCGGCAAAAGTTTTGCAGCGGCAATGCGCGCTGGTGGACGATGCGCTGCGCGCGATCTGGAGTGAAACCGGTCAATCGGATGAACTGGCCCTGGTTGCCGTGGGCGGATACGGGCGCGGCCTGCTTTATCCTTATTCGGACGTCGATGTCCTGATCCTGGTGCCGGACGAATTCGAGGACGCGAGCCGCGCGCGCGTCGAGGCACTGGTCGGCGTGCTCTGGGACATCGGCCTTGAAATTGGCCATAGCGTGCGTTCGATCAGCGAATGCCAGGAGGAGGCGCGGCGCGATCTGACCGTTCAGACCACGTTGCTGGAATCGAGGCTGGTCGCCGGCAATCGCAAGCAGTACGCACGCTTCGCAGGCGCAATCGTCAATGATCTCGATGTGCCCTATTTCGTCGGCGCCAAGCTGCTGGAACAGCAGCAGCGACACACGCGGTTCAACGATACCGCCTACAACCTCGAACCCAACATCAAGGAAAGTCCGGGAGGGCTGCGCGATCTGCAGAACATATTGTGGATCAGCCGCGCCGCCGGTCTGGGCCACAGTTGGCAGGATCTGACGCGGCAGAAGATACTCACGCGCGAGGAAACCCGCCAGCTTCAGCGTCATGAAGCGACGCTTGCCGTACTGCGCGTGCGCCTGCATTACCTGACCAGCCGGCGCGAGGACCGCTTGCTGTTCGACTTTCAGTCAGCGCTCGCCAAGGAGTATGGGCTGGCCGATACGCCGGCGCGGCGTGCCAGCGAACAACTCATGCAGCAGTTCTACACGACGGCAAAGGCCGTCCAGCTGCTCAATACCATCGTGCTGCAAAACCTGCGGCGGCGCATATTTTCCGGAACGCCGGCGGAGCCGCGCGAACTGAGCGAGCGTTTCCGCGTCAACGGGGAACTGCTCGAAGCCAATCACGGTCTGTTCCAGCGCCAGCCATCGGCGATACTCGAAGCTTTCCTGGTGCTTCAGGACCATCCGGAACTCAAGGGTTTTGCCGTGCCGACGATGCGCGCCTTGTGGCATGCGCGCGACCGGATCGACGCTGCGTTCCGTCGCAGCCCGGAAAATCGCGCGCTGTTCATGGAGATCCTGCGGCGTCCCACCGGCATCACTCACTCACTACGCCGGATGAATCAGTACGGCGTGCTCGGCCGCTACATGCCGGCCTTCGGACGCATCGTCGGGCGCATGCAGCATGACCTGTTCCACGTCTATACGGTGGACGAACACATCCTCATGGTGGTGCGCAATCTGCGCCGTTTCACCGTGCCGGAGATGGCTCACGAATATCCGTTGTGCAGCCGCCTGATCGCGGAATTTGATCGCATCGAAGTCCTGTATCTCGCCGGGCTGTTTCATGACATCGCCAAGGGGCGCGGCGGTGACCATTCAAAACTCGGCATGGTGGACGCGGCCAAATTCTGCCGCACGCACGGCGTCTCGAAAGAAGATACCGAACTGGTAGCCTGGCTGGTCGAGCAGCATCTGATGATGTCGTCGACCGCGCAGAAGCAGGATTTGTCGGAGCCGGAAGTGATTCGCGCTTTCGCCGAAAAAGTCAGAACTGACCGGCGGCTCGTCGCACTCTACCTGCTCACCGTGGCGGACATTCGCGGCACCAGTCCGAAAGTCTGGAACGCATGGAAGGCGAAGCTGCTGGAAGATTTGTTCCGCGCCACGCGCCACCTTCTTAATCCCGGCAGCGTTCCCGCGGAAAATACGCTGCTGGCCAGGCAGGAGCGCGCGCTGGTAAAGCTGCGCGCGTATGCGATCGCCGACGCCGCCGCCCGCCGGCTATGGAGCAAGCTCGACGATAGTTATTTCCTGCGCCACGACGAGCAGGACATCGTATGGCATACACGGCTGCTGAACTATCGTGTCGAGACGGCCGTACCGATAGTCAAGGCGAGGTTGTCTCCCATCGGGGAAGGGCTGCAGGTGATGATCTACGCGCCAGACGAAAAGTCGCTGTTCGCGCGCATCTGCGGTTTTTTCCAGAGCGTCAACTTCAGCATTGCGGAAGCCAAGATCTACACCACGCGCCACGGCTACGCTCTGGACACCTTTCAGGTCATGGATCCGGCGCGGGGTACATCGCACTATCGCGATCTGATCAGCTATATCGAACACGAACTGCAATCGCAGTTGCTCGCGCACGGCCCGTTGCCTGAGCCGACCAAAGGCAGAGCGTCGCGCCAGGTGAAATACGTGCCGATCACGCCGGAAGTTCACATCCGGCCCGATGAAAAAGGCGCTTACTACTATCTCAACGTGGTTGCGGCAGACCGCCCCGGATTGCTATACAGGATTGCGCGGCTGCTCGACAACTATGGAATCAATCTCTATACCGCGAAAATCAATACGCTAGGAGAGCGCGCGGAAGATACCTTCCTGGTCGACGGCGAGGCGTTGCGCAATGCCAAGCAGGTGTTGCGCCTTGAAACCGAACTGGTGCAGGAACTGCAATCCTAGCTCGAAGGTTTCATCGGGACACGTGCTTCTGTTACCCATCCCCCCAAGGGTACCGGGCTGTGCCCATAATCCCAACCTTTTCCTTGAAGGGGAAGGAGCGGCGGCGGCCTATTCGTCCACGATCTTCTGTCCGGGAAACAATTCCTCGTTGAAGCCGAACAAGCGCAGGTCGCGTATGCGCATCGGATAAAGAATGCCGAACAGGTGGTCGCATTCGTGCTGAACCACGCGGGCATGAAATCCCCGGGCGGTGCGCTCGATGACATTGCCGAATTGGTCGAAGCCGCGATAGCGCAATTCGCTGTGGCGTGGAACGACCCCGCGCATGCCCGGCACCGACAGGCAGCCTTCCCATCCGTCCTCCATCTCCTCGCCGAGCGGTTCCAGCACCGGGTTGATCAGCACGGTGTAGGGCACCTCCTCGGCATCCGGATAGCGTGGATTGGCGCCGACTCCGAATATGACCACTTGCAGGCCGACCCCGATTTGCGGCGCGGCGATGCCCGCTCCGTTTTTCGAGCGCATGGTGTCGTCCATGTCCTGCAAGAGCGCGTGCAATTCCGGCGTATCGAATTGTGTGACCGGCGCCGAGCGCGCAAACAACAACGGGTCTCCCATTCTCAAAACCGGCTTAATCATCGCTTTCCACCAGCTTCTCGAGCAGTACGCGGACCTTGACCATCGCGCTCTGCAATACCGCGTTGATCTGTTCCAGGTGTATCGCCTCGCGGCTGTCGCCCCGCCCCGCAGCGTGATTGACCACCACGGCGATCGCGGCATAGCGCAATCCTATTTCTCTCGCCAGCCCCGCTTCCGGCATCCCGGTCATGCCGACCATGTCGGCACCGTCACGCTCCAGCCGGTCGATTTCGGCGGCGCTCTCCAGACGCGGGCCTTGGGTGGCCGCGTAGGTGCCGCCCATCACGACCGACTGGCCGGCGGCGGCCGCGGCTTTGCGCACCCGCTCGCGCAGCCTGTCGCAATAGGGATGCGTGAAATCGACATGCGTTACCGGTTGATCGGGACCCTCGAAAAAGGTGTGCTTGCGGCCCCACGTGTAGTCGAGCAGCTGATGCGGAATCGCGAGTGCGCCAGGCGGGAGGTCGGAACGGATCCCGCCGACGGAGGCCACCGACACCACCCGTGTCACGCCTTCGGAATGCAACGCCCAGATATTGGCGCGATAGTTCACTTCGTGCGGCGGAATGGTGTGGCCATAACCGTGCCGCGCGAGAAACACGACGTCATGCCGGTTCAGCTTGCCGAAGGTCAGCGCGCCTGACGCATCTCCGTACGGCGTGCGCACGATCTGGCGGCGCGTGACTTCCAGGCTGGACAGTTGGGTGAGCCCCGTGCCGCCGATGATTCCGAGCACTAACGTTTCTCCTCAGGATTTGAGCGCGTACACCGCCGGCAGGTTGCGCCAATGTTCGGCCGCGTCCATGCCAAATCCGAACACATAACGATTCGGTACGGTCAGGCCGACGAAATCAGCCTTTATCGGCTTGTCCCGTCCCAGGTCTTTTTCGGCGAACACCGCGCTGCAAAAAACCGCAGCTCCTTCGCCCATCAGATGATCGCGTATGGCCGCCAGAGTATTGCCTTCATCAAGAATGTCGTCCAGCACCAGCACGGTACGGCCCTTGACATCCACGTGCGGCTTCGTCTTCCACTGGATCTGGCCGCCTCGCGTTTTGCCATCGTAACGGGTCACGTGCAGATAATCGAACTCCAGGGGGAAACGCAGCAGCGGCAGCAAGTGACCCGTGAATACGACTGCTCCACCCATCACGGGCATGACCAGCGGGTAACTGTCGGCAAGCTTCGCGGTGATGTCGACCGCGAGGCGCCGGACCGCCCGGTTGACTTCGCTCTCATCGAACAACAAGTCTGAGTCGCGCAGTATTTGCCAGGCCTCCTCCTTACTTGGCACTGGTCTTCGCCCTTTTCTCCCGCGACCTGAGCGAATCGACGAAATCGCAGAACTCGGCGGATATTTCCGGATGGCGCATCGCGAACAACACGTTGGCCTGCAGATAGCCCAGCTTGGAGCCGCAATCGTAACGCACGCCTTGGAACTCGTAGGCCACGGCGCGCTGTTGGGTGAGCAGCGCGGCAATGCCGTCCGTCAACTGAATCTCGCCTCCGGCGCCAGGCCGGACATTTTCCAGATGATCGAATATCTCCGGGTTCAGGATGTAGCGGCCCACGACCGCCAGCGTGGAAGGCGCCACGTCGGGCTTGGGCTTTTCGACGATGCCGGTGATGCGATGCATGCCGCGCTCGCCTGGTTCAGTGCGCACAATGCCATAGCTCGAAGTCTCTTCGCGCGCGACCGTCTGCACGGCCAGAATCGAACAACGTTCGCTGTTGTACACATCGGCCATTTGCTTCATGACGGGCGGATTGGCATCGATGAGATCGTCTGCAAGGATCACCGCAAACGGTTCATTGCCGACCACCGGCCGCGCGCACAAAATGGCATGCCCCAGGCCCAGTGCCTCGGTCTGGCGCACATAGATGCAGTTGACCTCCTTCGGCAGGATGCCTTGCACCAGCTCCAGCATCTCTTTCTTGTTGCGGGCGGCAAGCTCCGTTTCGAGTTCGTAGGCCTTGTCGAAATGATCCTCGATCGCGCGCTTGTTGCGCCCGGTGATGAACACCATTTGCGTGATTCCGGCGGCGACCGCTTCCTCAACGGCATACTGGATCAAGGGCTTGTCGACAACCGGCAGCATTTCCTTTGGACTGGCCTTGGTGACGGGAAGAAACCGGGTGCCCATGCCGGCTACGGGAAATACCGCCTTCGTAATCTTGGTCATTGGTTTCCTTGCGGTGCTGGATGCCAGCGCCGATTTATCCGGATGGTTATCCGATCCTGGGTTATTCGAGCAATTCTAACAACCCTCCTTCGTCCAGCACAGTGATGCCAAGTTCCCGCGCGCGTTCCAATTTGCTGCCGGCCTCCGCACCTGCCACCACATAGTCGGTTTTCTTCGAAACGCTGCCGGCCACTTTGCCTCCCCTGGCCTCGATGCGCTCCTTGGCCTCTTCGCGAGTCAACGTGGGCAGCGTTCCGGTCAGCACGAAGGTCTTCGCGGACAACGGCAGCTTCTCGGCGGGCACGACCGCTATGTTCGGCCAGTGCACGCCGGCCGCAATCATCTGGCCGATGACTTCGCGATTGTGCGGTTCGACGAAAAACCGCGCGATGCTCTGCGCCACGACCGGCCCGACGTCGGGCGCCTGTTGCAGTTCCGTTTCGGTCGCCAGCGCCAGCGCTTCGAGTTTGCCGAAATGGCGTGCCAGATCACTGGCGGTCGTTTCGCCGACGTTGCGGATGCCGAGCGCGAAAATGAAGCGTGGCAAGGTGGTGTTCTTGCTTTTTTCGATCGCCTTGAGCACGTTCGCAGCGGATTTCTCCGCCATGCGCTCCAGTTTCACCAGGGTCGCCAGATCGAGGCGATAAAGATCGGCGGGCGTCTTGACGGTGTTGGCTTCCACCAGCTGATCGATCAACTTTTCGCCCAGCCCCTCGATATCCATCGCGCGCCGCCCGGCGAAATGCAGCAAAGCCTGCTTGCGCTGCGCCGGACAAAACAGCCCCGCGTTGCAGCGATGGTCTTTCCCGTCCTCGTCGCGGACAACTTCCGAATCGCAGACGGGACAGCGGGCTGGCATCGAGAAGCGCTTCGCACCCGCAGGGCGCAGTTCAGCACGCACGGCCACGACCTGTGGGATCACATCGCCGGCGCGCCGCACGACAATGGTGTCGCCGATGCGCAGATCGAGACTTTTGATGTATTCCTCGTTATGCAGCGTGACGTTGCTGACCGTAACGCCGCCGACAAACACCGGTTCGAGCTTGCCCACCGGTGTGAGCTTTCCCGTACGTCCGACCTGGACCTCGATGCCCACTACCCGGGTCTGCTCTTCTTGCGCCGGAAACTTGTGCGCCACCGCCCAGCGCGGCTCGCGCGAGACGAAGCCGAGTTCGCGCTGCAGGGAGAGGGCATTGACCTTGTAGATGACGCCGTCGATGTCGAAGGGCAACTGGTCCCGGTGCTGTGCTACGCGCTCGTGAAAGGCGAGTAGCCCTTCGGCGCCGCGCGCGACCGTCCTTTCGTCCGAAACCGGCACGCCGTAGTCCTCTAGCGCATCCAGGATCGCGCTTTGGGTGGGTGGCAACTCCCAGCCATCGATCTCGCCCAACCCGTATGCGTAGCAAGACAGGGGGCGGGCAGCCGTGATCCGCGAATCGAGTTGCCGCACGAAGCCGGCCGCCGCATTGCGCGGATTGACGAATACTTTCTCGCCGGCTTCCCGCTGCCGGTCGTTGAGCTTCTCGAATTCGTCGCGGCGCATGAAAATCTCGCCCCGCACTTCGAGCACTGGCGGCGGATGTTTGGACCTGAGCCGCAGAGGCACGCTACGGATGGTTTTGACGTTCGCGGTCACATCTTCGCCAATGCGACCGTCGCCGCGGGTCGCCGCTCGCGCGAGCACGCCGCGCTCGTAGCGCAGGCTGATAGCCACGCCATCGAATTTGAGTTCGGCGCTGTACTCGACCGCTGGATCGTCCGGACCGAGTTTCAGCTCGCGGCGCATGCGGCTGTCGAAGGCAATCGCGCCGCTGGCCTGCGAATCGGTTTCCGTGCGCACCGACAGCATCGGCACTGCGTGCTGAATCTTGGGCAGATCCGAACGGACTTCGCCGCCGACCCGCTGCGTGGGCGAATCCGGCGTAACCAGTTCGGGATATTTCTGCTCGAGGCCCTGCAATTCGCGGAATAGACGATCGTATTCCGCATCCGGCAGAGTCGGGGCATCCTTGACGTAGTAGTTGAAGTTGGCAAGTTCGATTTCGCGCCGCAGCCGTTCGGCTTGCGCGGCAATCGCACCGGAAACGGCCATCAGGAAAACAGACGCAACGCGAGCGGGCTGCCGGCCTCGATGCCGCGTTTCTCCATGGCGGCGTAAATCGCGCGTAATTGCGCCCGGATCCGGTCCAGCCCTGAATCGTTCAACAGCACGCGGTTGTCGTCGGCCAGCGTGCCGTCGAGCGAATCCGCAAAGCTGCGGCTCATCCCGATCATTTTGTCGAAAACGCGCGGGCCATTGGCCACACGCGGCACGTCAAGCAGGAAAGTAATGCCCGGCGTAGTGATATTGCGGATCCGGTCGATCAGGAAAGGCTCCGATTCCTGGTTGTCCAGCGAGAACAGGGTGCCCCCGTGGTCGTCATCGCAGTGGAACACGCCGCGCGGCTGCAGATGCAGCCCGGCCGCCTCGGCCAGCGCGCGGATCTTGGTGCCGTGGAACACCTGTCCGGAATTGGCGATCACGTTGATTCCGACCAGGACATCCACGTCGGCGCAAAACTCGTCCAACGCCGCAGCCTGCTCCAGGACCGGGGCGACGTCGGGCAATTCCGCGGTGGCGGACATTTCGCCCGCTACCGCTTTGACCGCCTCGGCAAATGCCTGCAACTGCTGTTCGGTGACGGGTCCGGAACGGTCCACGATCTGCAGCGCGACGCGCGCTGCGTTGTAGCGCCCATCGGGCTTCAAGGCTTCCCAGGCTTTCGTCTGGGGGTTGAGGCCAGCGAAACTGATCCGGCGGCTGAGGCCGGACATTTGCTGCAGCTTCGCGAGTTTTTCGGCAGCGATGAATCGGCCGGCGTGCAGTTCGGCGATGTAATCGATCTCCTCGCGCGGGACATCGCCCAGCTTTTCCTTCTCCTTCGGGGCCGGGTCGAATCTCTGCGCGGGTTCCATCTGGTCCATGCTCGGTTCGATGCGCGGTTCTATGCGGGACTCATCGATGGAGTGGCGGGCCGCCCTGGTTACCATTGCGGCCGGTCCGGCCGCCTGGCCGAGCAGAACGTCGTCGTGCTGGCCCGCAAAGGCTTCCTCCCCACGCTGGCGGAACCTGCGCTCCTGCCACCAGTTGAACGCCAGGACGCCAGCCACGATCAGCATTCCCAGCATCACGAGACCGATCTGCAAATCACTCATCGCTTAAGCCCCCGTGCGTGCCCCGCAGTACCGGATCAAGCCGCCGCCTCTTCGCGCATGCGCAATGCCTCGTCGACGTCGACCGCAACCACCCGCGAGACCCCCTGCTCCTGCATGGTAACGCCGATCAACTGGCTGGCCATTTCCATGGTGATCTTGTTGTGGGTGATGAACATGAACTGGGTCTTGGCCGACATTTTCTTGACCAGGCCGCAGAATCGTTCGGTGTTGCTGTCGTCCAGCGGCGCATCGACTTCGTCCAGCAGGCAGAACGGCGCGGGATTGAGCTGAAACATCGAGAATACCAGCGATAACGCGGTCAGAGCTTTTTCCCCGCCGGACAACAGATGGATGGATGCATTGCGCTTGCCTGGCGGGCGCGCGATGACCTGCACCCCCGCATCGAGGATTTCCTCGCCGGTCATCACCAGTTTGGCTTCCCCGCCGCCGAACAGCTCCGGGAACATTTCGCCGAAATGCCTGTTCACGGCATCGAACGTTTCCTGCAGGCGCTCCCGGGTTTCGCGATCGATCCGGCGTATCGCAGTTTCCAGGGTTTGCACCGCTTCAGTCAGATCCTGGGACTGCGAGTCGAGATAGCTCTTGCGCTCCCTCGCGGTCGACAATTCATCGAGCGCTGCCAGGTTCACGGCGCCCAGCGCCGCGATCTCTTCGTTGAGCCGGTTGATTTCGCTTTGCAGCTTGCTGGCGCGCACCCCCTCCTCTAGCAAAACCAGCAATTCCTGCTCGTTGGCCTGAACCTCAGCCAGTTGGTTCGCATAGCTTTCTTCAGCCAGCCGCGCCTCCTGCTCTTTCAGCCGCAGTTCATTGATGCGTTCACGCGCCGGCGCGAGCTTCTGCTCGGAGGCCAGACGCTCCTGATCGGTCGTGCGCAGGGTCTGCTCTGCGCTCTCCAGTTCTTCACGCGCCTGCCGCAACTTATCTTCGCGCTCGCCGCGCAGCGAAAGATGCTGCTGCAGTTGTTCCTGCAAGGCTGTTTCATCCGTGCGGGATACCTCCTGCAACAGCGCTTGCGTGTCGCTGTGGAGCCGGCTCAACGCTTGAGATAGAACTTCAAGTGTAGAGTCTATGTCATCAATTTTAAGCGTTATTGTCTTCTGTTTGAACAGCGCCTCTTGGGTCTCGCGTTCGGCTCGCTGGGCATGGGCGCGGCTCACCTCCAGGTCCGATTCGGCTGACGCATAAGCCAGCTTCGCCTGCTCCACGCCGGCCTGCAGGTCGGCCATGCCGATGCGCAATTCCTCCATTTGCTGGGCGGCCTCGGATTGGTGTGCCGACTCGCGCGCAGACTCCGTGTCGATTTCCGCCAGCTCGCCAATGATCTGTTCCCCGCGGGCTTTGAGCCTTTCAGCGAGTTGCGACAAGCGCACATGGTCCAGTTTCATGCGGTGATGGTTTTCCTGCAGCTCCGAGACCTGGCGCCGCAAGCTTTCAGCCTCCGTCCTGCGCTCCTCGAATTCGATTTTCTGCGATGACGCGAGCTGCTCCAGCTCACCCAATTCGCGATCCGCCGCGGTGCGATCGGCGAACAGGCTTTCGATTTCGCGCTGGCGCGACAGGATGCCGTGGACTTCGGAATCGGCCGCGTGAAAACTGACGCTGGTGGAGGTGAACACGTGGCCCTGCGCACTGACAAGCATTGCGCCGCCGGGCAGTCTGGCGGCGATTTCAATACCTTGCGCTGCGTCGGGCAGGACATAAACCTGCGCCAGCCAGTCCGCCAACACAGCCGCCAGTCGCGCGTCCGTGCAGGTCACGTAGTCGGTGAGCCGTTCCAGTCCGGGAGGCGGGGCCAGCTTCTCGGATGCGCCTGCTGCGACCCGGTGGAAGGAAAGTTTGCCGGGGGGCGGTTCGGCAAGCCACAGGTGCGCCTGTCCCAGATCGGTCAGCCCAATGCTGTTCAGCCGTTCGCGCAACACCGCTTCAAGCGCGTCGTCCCAGCCGTCCCGAATACGGATGCCCTGCCACAAATGCGCATTGCGGCGCAGGTCGTTGCGGTCCAGCCACGGTTCGAGCTCACCCGCCCGGCTGACCTGATCCTGCAAGGACTGCAGGGCGGTCAGACGCGCGTCGAATTGATGTAAACGCTGCTGGACCTGTTCCGCCGATTCCTCGGCGGCCTGCAAGGATTGTTCGAGGGTTGGCAGCGCCGCCTCGCACTGCTGGGACGCATCGCGCAGGGCTTCGAGCTGGACACCCAGTTCGCTGATTTCCGCTTCCAGCCTGACCAGCGCACTCAGGTTCGGTATCTCCAGGCCGTCGCGCTCTTCCTCCAGCCGGGCCCGGCGTGCCGCGAGTTGCTGCAACAGCTTGTCGCTGTGACCCTTGCGCGTATCCTCCAGGCGCAATTGCTGTTCCGCCTGGGTCAGCACATCTTGTGTCTGGGCAAGCAGCGACTGCGCGGCGCGGTGTTCTTCATCGGCAATGGGGAGGGCTGCGCTGGCCTCGCGCAACGCGGCTTCCAATGCGCCGAGTTGCGCGGTGGCTTCTTCCAGGGCGAGGACGTTTTCGCCGCGCGACGCTTCGAGCGATTGGCGGCGCTCCTGCTGCTCCCCTTCCTGCTCGCGCAGCGAGTTCAGTTGCTGTTCCGCGCGGGTGCGGCTGTCGCGCAGGAACTGGACCTGCTGCTCGACGCGCGCGATCTCCGCGTTGGCCTCATAGAGCGTTCCTTGCGCGGCATGCACCGCGTCGGACGCCCCGAAGTGCCGGGAGCGCAATTCTTCCACCCGCTTTTCCGCGTCCCGCAGCCGCGCCGTTTCGGCCTCGAGTTCGATGCTCGTCGCCTCGACATCCCGGCTGATTTTTGTGCGCTGGGCCTGCGCATCGCGTTTGCGCAAAGTCCACAGCAGTTGCTGGGTGCGCTTCAAAGTGGCTTCGAAGTCGCGGTATTTGCCGGCCTTTTCTGCCTGCGATTCGAGGCGTTCCAGCTGATTGCCCAGTTCCTGGCGGATGTCGTCGACCCGCAGCAGGTTTTCGCGCGTGTCCTCCAGCCTCAATTCGGTTTCGCGGCGGCGCTCGCGGTACTTCGACACCCCGGCGGCCTCTTCGAGGAAGCTGCGCAAGTCTTCCGGCTTGGCCTCGATGATGCGCGAAATCATGCCCTGCTCGATGATGGCGTAACCGCGACCGCCCAGCCCGGTGCCCAGGAAGATGTCGGCGACGTCGCGGCGACGCACATGCTGGTTGTTGAGGAAATAGGACGATTCGCCATCGCGCTCGAGCACGCGCTTGACCGAGATCTCGGAGTACGCCGACCAGGCGCCGGCGGCCTTGCCGAGGCTGTTATCGAAAATCAGCTCGACGCTGGCGCGGCCAACCGGCTTGCGGTCGCCCGAACCGTTGAAAATGACGTCCTGCATGTTCTCGCCGCGCAACTGCTTGGCGGAGGATTCGCCGAGCACCCAGCGGATCGCATCGATGACGTTCGATTTTCCGCAGCCGTTCGGGCCGACGACACCGACCAGTTGCCCGGGAACCGGGATGTGCGTGGGATCGACGAAAGACTTGAAACCAGCGAGCTTGATGTGTGTGAGTCGCACTGTCGGGGCTTTATAAAGGCTTATAATTTCAACGGATACTTATAAAACAACGCGCCTGGAGCCCCATACCAACGGACCAGGCGCATGTTTTTTCTTGACGCATTTTAACAATGGAATGGCCATCCGAGAATGCCGAGCAAGCCCTCTTTGTCTCTCGACACCTTTCCCAACCCAAGTCCGGCACGGGATTACCTGATTCATATGGAAATTCCCGAATTCACCTGCCTGTGTCCCAAGACTGGCCAGCCGGATTTCGCCACGTTGATCCTCGACTATATTCCCGACCGGAAATGCGTGGAGCTGAAGAGCCTCAAGCTCTATGTCTGGTCCTACCGCGATCAGGGCGCATTCCATGAAGCCGTGACCAATCGAATTCTCGACGACCTGGCCAAAGCCACCGACCCGCGTTTCATGCGGCTGACTGCGCGCTTCTTCGTGCGCGGCGGCATCTTCACCACGGTCATGGCCGAGCACCGCAAAAAAACCTGGAAGCCCTCAACGCCCGTCGACATCGCTCAGTTCGAATCCCAGTCATCCGTGCGCTAGGCTTTCGCGGCGCCGGGAGCCTGGGTTTCAAGGCGACCGGAACATAGTGCAGCGGCCACCAGCATCGCACCGCCCACCCAGTCGCGCCAGCCGATTTGCTCGAAAGCCAGAAAGTAAGACGACGCGGCGGCAAACACCAGTTCCGAGAGCATGATCACGATCGCCCGATTGGCGCTCGTGCGCGCCAGCGCGAACTGCACGATCAGGTTGACGCAGAACAGGACGAGCGCAATCACCACCACGAGCAGCCAGCCGCGCGAATCCATCGCGGCCAACGCCCGTATCGGTTGCTCCGTCAAAATCGCGACCGGCAAGGCCACCAGGGCAACGCCGGCCCACACGGCCCCGGCTTTGATGGTCTCGTCGACTCCCGCCGCCTTGCGGCTCAATACGTTTGCCATCGCGAACGCCATGCCTGCGCCGAGGCCCAGCCATTCCGCGGTGTTGTAAGGCAGCGGCAGGCGTCCGTCGGGATGCCACAACATCACGACCGCCCCCGCCACCGAAAGCGCGATGACGGCATAGCCGGTCGGCCCGGCTTTTTCCCCGAGCAGCAGTCGCGCAAACAGCAGCGTCCACAACGGCGCGACGTAAAAGAGCAGCATGACCCTGACGACTTCGCCCTGGATCATGGCGAGCACGTAGCCGAGGTTGCACACGCCCGCTGCGAATGCGATGCCCGCGAGCAACCACGGCGCTCTGCGCAGTTGCGCCCGCCGGTTGCGGAACACATACAAACCAGGCAACAGCGCCAGCAGATAGGTCAGGAATGATGCAAAGGCGCCGCCGACACCGGCAGCATCCAACGCCCGGTAGGGATACCAGATCAATCCCCACACCAGCGCGCCGGCCAGCAGGCAGGACGTCGTCACCATGTTGTTCTTCTTCACTGTCTCGCCCGCCCTTATAATCCGACCGCCCGTCGCCACGACGCGGCTTGATTGTCTCGATCATGGACCCGAATCTTTCCAGACTTCAGCCCTACCCGTTCCAGAAACTCGCGGCGCTGCTGGCCGGCGTCACGCCGAATGCATCGCTGCGTCCGATCAGCCTGTCGATCGGCGAACCGAAGCACGCCACGCCGCAATTCATTCGCGATGTGCTGATCGAGCAGTTGGGCGGCTTATCCAGTTATCCCGCCACGGCCGGCAGCGAGTCATTACGCAACGCCATCTCTGCCTGGATCGAACGGCGTTACCACACCGGTAAAATCGATTCCGCGAAACAAGTCGTTCCCGTCAATGGCAGCCGCGAGGCCTTGTTCGCGTTTGCGCAGGCGGTGGTGGATACCTCGAAGGGTGCTCCCGCAGTCATCGCTCCCAATCCGTT
>Ga0207708_10000571_pt1 | contig 28501 bp, 26 predicted proteins | sample KBSK5101metaG_FD_184340 | JGI IMG/M metagenome (GOLD analysis project Ga0207708, IMG submission 184340) | Corn, switchgrass and miscanthus rhizosphere microbial communities from Kellogg Biological Station, Michigan, USA - KBS K5-10-1 metaG... | ecosystem: Host-associated > Plants > Roots >... | reverse complement strand
GCGACCCGCACCGGGACGTCACCGAACACGTCCGCGCCCGGGCTGTGGTGCTCGTGGCCGACCAGGTCGGGCAGGTGCTGCTCGAGCACTCCCCCCGCGCCGACCGCCATCACCTGCATGCCGCGACACACCCCGAGCGTCGGCAGCCGGATCTCGTCAGCCGCGCCCAGCAGCGCGAGCTCCCACTGGTCGCGGTCGCGGCGCGGGTCGCCGGCGGACGGATGGGCCGGCTCTCCGTACTCCGCCGCGGCGACGTCCGCCCCGCCCGCGATCACCAGCCCGTCGACCCGGGCGACCACCGCCCGTGCCGCCTCCTCGTACGGCGCCGAGGGCGGGAGCAGCACCGGGACGCCGCCGGCACGCTCCACCGACTCCGCGTACGACGTGGGCAGCAGGTCTGCGGCCTGGTCCCAGACGCCCCAGCGTGCCTGCTCCCGGTAGGTGCTGAGGCCGATCAGGGGGCGCATCTCAGACCGGCGTCACGTACGCGCCGCTGATCCCGCCGTCGACCAGGAACGTCGACGCGGTCATGAAGCTGGACTCGTCGGAGGCCAGGAACAGGACCGCATTGGCCATCTCCTCCGGCTCCCCGAACCGGCCCATCGGCACGTGCACCAGCCGCCGGGCCGCCCGCTCCGCGTCCGCCGCGAACAGTTCCTTGAGCAGCGGGGTGTTGACCGGCCCCGGACAGAGCGCGTTGACCCGCACACCCTCGCGCGCAAACTGCACGCCGAGCTCGCGGGTCATCGACAGCACGCCGCCCTTCGACGCCGAGTAGGAGATCTGCGACGTGGCGGCGCCCATCACCGCGACGAACGAGGCGGTGTTGATGATCGAGCCGCGCTTCTGCTCGAGCATGTAGGGAAGCGCCGCCTTGCAGCACAGGTAGACGCTGGTGAGGTTGACCTCCTGCACCCGCCGCCAGGCCTCGAGGTCGGTGTCGAGGATCGAGTCGTCCTCCGGCGGGGAGATGCCGGCGTTGTTGAACGCGATGTCCACCGAGCCGTAGGTCTGCTTCGCCGTGCGGAACAGTGCCTCGACCTGGTCCTTGTCGGTGACGTCGACGTGCACGTACGTCGTGCCGTCGAGCTCGGCCTCGACCTCGGAGCCACGCTCGTCGCTCAGGTCGCCGATGACGACGTGCGCACCCTCCTCGACGAAGCGGCGCACGGTCGCCAGCCCGATGCCGGAGCATCCGCCGGTGACCACCGCGACCTTGCCGTGCAGCCGTCCTGCCATCTGTCCCCTCCGGGTGGTCGAGCCTGCCGAAACCTTGTCGACCACCGGTGGTCGAGCCTGCCGAAACCTTGTCGACCACCGGTGGTCGAGCCTGCCGAAACCTGGTCAACCACCGGTGGTCGAGCCTGTCGAGACCTAGTCGCTGGCGATGAAGACGTTCTTCTCCTCGGTGAAGGCGTTCGGCGCGTCGGGGCCGAGCTCGCGGCCGAGACCGGACTGCTTGAAGCCGCCGAACGGCGTCCAGTAGCGCACCGCCGCGTGCGAGTTGACGCTGAGGTTGCCGGTCTCGACCCCCCGCGCGACCCGCAGCGCCTTGCCGACGTCTCGTGTGAAGATCGAACCCGAGAGCCCGTACTCCGTGTCGTTCGCAAGACGCACGGCCTCCGCCTCGTCCTCGAACGGCATCACCGCGACCACCGGTCCGAACACCTCCTCGCGCCAGATCCGCTCCGCCGGGTCGTCGGACAGCACCACCGTCGGCGGCACCCAGAAGCCGTCGAGGTCCGGCGTCGGACCCGAGAAGGCGACCTCGACGTCGTCGAGGTACCCGGTGACCGTCGCCTTCTGCCTCGCCGAGATCAGCGGGCCCATCTCGCTGTCGGGGTCGCTTCCGGGGTCGGTGACCCGCATCCCCTTCACGGCCGTCTCGAGCCGGCCGAGGAACTCGTCGTGTACCGACCGCTCGACCAGGATCCGCGAGCGCGCACAGCAGTCCTGACCGGCGTTGTCGAAGACCGCGTACGGCGCCGTGGCGGCGGCCAGGGCGATGTCCGCGTCGGCGAAGACGATGTTGGCGCTCTTGCCGCCGAGCTCGAGAGTCACCCGCTTCACCTGCTCTGCGCAGCCCGCCATCACCTGCTTGCCGACCTCGGTCGAGCCGGTGAAGCAGACCTTGCGCACGGCCGGGTGCTCCACGAACCGCTGGCCCACCACGGAGCCCTTGCCGGGGATGACGGTGAAGACGCCCTCGGGCAGCCCGGCCTCGACCGCCAGCTCGCCGAGCCGGATCGCGGTCAGGGGCGTCAGCTCCGCCGGCTTGAGGACCACCGTGTTGCCGGCCGCCAGGGCGGGGGCGAAGCCCCAGCCGGCGATCGGCATCGGGAAGTTCCACGGCACGATCACGCCGACCACGCCGAGCGGCTCGCGGAACGTGATGTCGACGCCCCCGGCGACCGGGATCTGACGCCCGAAGAGCCGCTCCGGGGCCGCGGAGTAGTAGTTGAGGCAGTCCCGGACGTTGCCGGCCTCCCAACGCGCGTTGCCCAGCGTGTGGCCGGCGTTGCGCACCTCGAGCTCGGCCAGCTCCTCGACATGGGCGTCGACGACCGTGGCGAAGGCCCGCAGCAGCCGTGCCCGTTCCCCTGGTGCCACGTCGCGCCAGGCCTGGAAGGCCGCGGCGGCGCGCTCGATCAGCGCGTCGGTCTCCTCCGCGGAGGCGAGCGGGACCTCTGTGACCGGCTGGGCGGTTGCCGGGTTCAGGACGGTGTAGCGGCTGGTGGTCGAGCCTGTCGAGCGGTGTCCTGAGCTGGTCGAAGAGGCCATCCCCGCGTCACATCCGTTCGAAGCCGCGGCGCAGCTCCCAGTCGGTCACGGCGGACTCGAACGCGAGGAGCTCGACGTCCGCCATGTTCGTGTAGTGGTCGACGACCTCCTGGCCCAGGGTCTCCCGGGCCAGCGCGGAGCCCTGGAAGGCGTCGCGGGCCGCCCGGAGCGTGTGCGGCACCTTCGGCTTGTCCGAGGTGTAGGCGTTGCCGACCAGCGCGTCCTCGAGCTCCAGCCCCTTCTCGATGCCGCGCAGGCCGCCGGCCAGCATCGCCGCGAGCGCGAGGTAGGGGTTGACGTCGCCCCCTGGCACGCGGTTCTCCATCCGCGCGCCGCGGCCGTGTCCGACCAGGCGTACGGCGCAGGTGCGGTTGTCCTCGCCCCAGGCGATCGCGGTGGGGGCGAAGGAGCCGTCGGCGAACCGCTTGTAGGAGTTGACGTTAGGCGCGAACAGCAGCGTGAAGTCGGCCATGCTCGCCAGCACCCCGGCGACGAACGAGTCGTAGAGCGGAGTACGACGCCCGTGCCCCTCGCCCGCGTCGTCCCAGAACACCACCTCGTCGTCGGTGCCGCGCAGGGACAGGTGGATGTGGCACGAGCTGCCCTCGCGCCCGTCGTACTTGGCCATGAACGTGAGCGACCTGCCGTGCAGCGACGCGATCTCCTTGGCCATCGTCTTGTAGACCGCGTGGTTGTCCGCGGTCACCACCACGTCGTCGTACAGGAAGCCGATCTCGTGCTGGCCGAAGTTGCACTCGCCCTTCGCGCCCTCGACGTTCATGCCGGCGGCGTACGTGCTGTTGCGGATGTCGCGCAGCAGCGGCTCGACCCGGGAGGTGCCCAGGATCGAGTAGTCGACGTTGTACTGGTTCGCCGGCGTGAGCCTTTGGTAGTTCGCCGCATGGGCCGACTCGTAGGTGTCCTCGAAGACGATGAACTCGAGCTCGGTGCCGGCCAGCGCCACGTAACCCATGTCCGCGGCCTTGTCGACCTGCGCCTGGAGGATCGCCCGCGGCGACTGCACCACCGGCCTGCCGTCCGGCCACGCCAGGTCGCACTGCACCATCACCGTCGCCGGCAGGTGCGGCAGCACCCGGATCGTCTCCGGGTCGAGCACGAACTCCATGTCGCCGTACCCCTGCTCCCACGAGGTGATCGCGTAGCCGTCGACAGTGTTCATGTCGATGTCGACGCCGAGCAGGTAGTTGCAGCCCTCGGTGCCGTGGCCGAGTACCTCGTCGCGGAAGTAGGCACCGTGCAGGCGCTTGCCCTGCAGCCGCCCCTGCATGTCTGTGAACGCGACCACCACGGTGTCGATCTCCCCGGTGTCGATCCGTGCCGTCAGCTGCTCCACGCTCAGGTGGCGGTCGTTGCGCATGCTTGCTCCCTCATCCCAGCAGGCCGCGCAGCAGCGCGCCCGTGTCGTCGCAGTGGTGCTCCATCTCGCGCCGTGCCCGCGAGGAGTCCCGGGCGAGGATCGCCTCGACGATCCTGGCGTGCTGCGCGTCGGAGTGCTCGATGTTCGTCGGCAGCACCGGGATCGCGGTGAGCATCTCGTGCAGGGACGCCTGGACCGACGTGACGGCCTCGATCAGCCTCCGGGAGCCGGTGACGGTGGCGATCGTCAGGTGGAAACGCGAGTCGGCCTGCCGGTGCGCCGCCGGCGCGCTAGCACCGGCGACTGCCTCGTGGGCCCGCTCCAGGGCCATGCGCGAGGCGTCGGACAGGTCGGTGCCGGCGGCCAGCTGCGCGGCACCCGGCTCGACCAGGCGCCGGAACTCGAGCGCGTCCAGCCAGTCCAGCCGCCGCGACGCCGTCCGGCGCGCCGAACCGCGGGTCGGGAAAGTCGGCTTGAGCGTGACCACCGTCCCGCCCCCACGTCCTCGACGTGTCTGTACCAGTCCGGCCTCCCGGAGCGCCGCCATCGCCTCCCGGAGGGTGGCCCGGGAGACGTTCATCCGCCCCGCCAGCTCGCGCTCCGGAGGCAGCGTGCTGTCCCGCGGGTAGACCCCCAGCCGGATCGCCGTACCCAGCTGTTCCACGCAGGCTTCGAACGCGTGGTGGCCGCGGACCGGACGGAGCACCGCCTCGCCGAGGCTGGCGGGCTCGCGCTCCGCGGGGGGCTCGGGCGCCGGGTGGGGGGCGGCGGTCACGTGCGCCAGTCTCACGACGCATCGCGCGTCGCGTCAATGGTCTGAGTTCAAACCTTTTTTTACGCCAGCCGTAGACGTCCCGATCCCGCCGGGTCTAGCCTCCCGGGGAACGCCCCTCTCAGCCCAGGAGTGCCCATGTCAGACGCCACCAGGGATGCAAGCGGACTCTCGGCGGACGACCAGCTGCTCGCCAAGCTCGGGTACAAGCAGGAGCTCAGCCGTTCGTGGTCCGGCTTCTCGAACTTCGCGATCTCGTTCTCGATCATCTCGATCCTCGCCGGCTGCTTCACCACGTTCGGCCAGGCCTGGAACAACGGCGGCCCGGTCGCGATCTCGTGGGGCTGGCCGATCATCTCGACCTTCATCCTGATCATCGGTTTCACGATGTCCGAGCTGGTCTCCGCCTACCCGACGTCGGGCGGCATCTACTGGTGGGCATCGAAGATGGGCGGACCGGCGGCTGGCTTCTTCACCGGCTGGCTGAACCTGATCGGCCTGCTCGCGGTCACCGCCTCCGTGGCGTACGGCGCCGCGACGTTCTTCGACCTCACGCTCAGCACGCTCAGCAGCGGCTACGCAGACAGCTACTCGCTGACTCGCGTCTTCATCACGTTCGTGGTCATTCTGGCGCTCGCGGCGACCGCCAACATCTTCAGCGGTCACCTGCTCGCAATCGTCAACAACATCTCCGTCTGGTGGCATGTCGCCGGCGCCACGATCGTGATCCTGATCCTGATCGTCGTGCCCGACACCCACCAGAGCGCCGGCTTCGTGTTCACCGAGCGGATCAACAACTCGGGCTACAGCAGCGGGTTCTACTGGTTCCTGGTACTGCCACTCGGCTTCCTGCTCACGCAGTACACGATCACCGGTTTCGACGCCTCGGCCCACCTGTCGGAGGAGACCCAGGGGGCGGCCGACGGCGCCGCCAAGGGCATCTGGCGCTCGATCTTCTACTCGGCGGTCGGCGGCTACGTCCTGCTCCTCGCCTTCGTCTTCGCGGTTCAGGACCCGGACAAGGTGACCGCGGGCGGGGGCGCCGTCGACCTGATCTTCGGCCAGGCGCTGCCCCAGAGCTGGCACTTCATCGTGCTCCTGATCTCGACGGCGGGCCAGCTGTTCTGCACGACGGCCTGCCTGACCAGTGCCTCGCGGATGACCTTCGCGTTCAGCCGTGACGGAGCGATCCCGGGCTCACGCATGCTCTCCAAGGTCAACCCCACGACGCGCATCCCCGCCAACGCCGTCATCTTCGTGGCCGTCGTCGGCGCGCTCATCACGCTGCCGGCCCTGATCCGGGTCGACATCAACGGCGCACCGGTGCCGGTGGCGTTCTACGCCGTCGTCTCGGTCGCGGTGATCGGGCTCTACCTGGCCTTCCTGATTCCCATCTACCTGCGCTGGAGGATGGGTGATGCGTTCGTCCCGGGCAGCTGGACGCTGGGCAGCAAGTACAAGTGGATGAACCCGATCGCCGTGGCGGAGATCGCGATCATCTGCATCTACTTCATCCTGCCGTTCACGCCGGCGGCCGTGCCGGGCAACGCGGACTTCTCGTGGAAGTTCGTCAACTACGCGCCGATCCTCACCATCGGCACGCTCGTGATCCTGGCGATCTGGTGGCACGCGTCGGCCAAGCACTGGTTCACCGGCCCGAAGCACACGATCGACGAGGACGTGGTCAAGGCCTTCGACGACTGAGAGTCATCGGGGGGCCGGCACCGACAGGGACAGCGCGAAGTCGCCCGCCGGGTCGGTCCACCAGTGCGCCAGCCGGAGCCCGGCTGCCGCCAGCTCGCGCTCGACGCCGGCCCGCCGGAACTTCGAGGAGATCTCGGTGCGCATCTGCTCACCGCGCGTGAAGTCGACGACGAGGTCGAGGAGGCCCACGCGCACCCGCTGGTCGCGCGTCGACTCCAGCCGCATCTCGATCCACTCGTGGTCGGCGTCCCAGAGTGCGACGTGCGCGAAGGCGTCGGGGTCGAAGTCGGCGCCGAGGCTGCGGTCGAGAACGTGGAGCACGTTCTTGTTGAAGTCCGCGGTCACGCCCTGGGCGTCGTCGTACGCCGCCACCAGGCGAGCCGGGTCCTTGACCAGGTCGGTGCCGAGCAGGAACGCGTCGCCCGGACCGAGCGCGCCGCGCACACGCTCGAGGAACGCGGCCCGCTGGGCCGGGTCGAGATTGCCGATCGTCGAGCCGAGGAACGCCATCAGCTGTCGGGGACGGCGCGGGATCTCCCCGAGGTGCTTCTCGAAGTCTCCGACCACCGGCTCGACCACCACGCCCGGGAACTCCGCACCGACCGCCTCGCTGGCCTCGGCCAGCACCGCCGGGTCGACGTCGAACGGCACGAACCGGCGGAGCGTGCCGGAGCCAGACAGCGCCCGGAGGAGCAGCCGGGTCTTCTCCGACGTGCCGCTGCCGAGCTCGACCAGCGTCTCCGCACGGGTCGCCGACGCGATGTCGGCGACGTGTGCGTCGAGGATCGCGCGCTCCGTGCGGGTCGGGTAGTACTCCGGCAGCCGTGTGATCTGGTCGAAGAGCTCGCTGCCCCGGGCGTCGTAGAAGTACTTCGGCGGCAGCACCTTGGGAGTTGTGGTCAGACCCGCCCGGACGTCGACGGCCATCTGGTCGGCGAGGGCGCCCGGGTCGAGGTGGACGGACATCTCGGTTGTCGGCATCAGCTCTCCAGTGCGGTCACGGTGACGACGGGGCGGGACATGCCGTCTCGCCGCGCCACCTCGATCAGGTGTCGGTCGGGTACGTCGACCCAGCGCGGGTCGTCGTCGTAGGGCTCGCTGGCGACGACCACGCCGTCGTCCTCGACCAGGTAGCTCAGCCCGTCGCCCCAGGTCACGCCGACGATCCGGGAGCCGTCGGTGAGGAGCAGGTTGAGGGACGCTGCCGGGTCGAGTGCGGCTACCTTTCGCACCGTCTCGCCGACCTGTTTCGCGCCCTCGGCGAAGACGTGGGCGGCGAGGACGGCCGAGTCGCAGACCGACTCGGCGTCGTGGCGAGCAGGCAGCAGGGAGGCGTCAACCCTGCCGTTGTGGGAGAGCAGCCATCGGCCGTCGGTGAACGGCGCGGCCGCGGTCTCGTCCATCGGCATCCCGACAGTCGCGGAGCGCACCGCCGCCAGCACGCAGCCGGCGCTCAGCAGCGGCGCCACCGAGGCGAACGACGAGTCGCCCCACAGTGGCTTCGACGAGCGCCAGCGCACCGGCTCGGACCGGCCGGACACGTGGAGCCCGACCCCCCAGCCGTCGGCGTTGAGCAGGCCGCGCTGCTGGCGTCGCGGCTGATAGGACTGCCGCAGCAGCCCGTGCTCGGGCTCGAGCACCAGCGCGGCGACGCTGCGCGGGGCTCCCAGCCAGGCCTGGTGCCTACACATCCCAGGCCAGCCTCAGGCCAGCGAAGATCTGGCGCCGGATCGGCAGGTCCCAGTTGCGGAACGACGGCCGCACCGAGGCGCCGCCGACGGCCCACGAGCCGCCGCGCAGCACCCGGAAGTCGCCGCCGAAGAACGGTGCGCTGTAGTCGGCGTAGAGCATCGGCTTGAAGCCGGGCCACGGCAGGAAACGCGACGAGGTCCACTCCCAGACATCGCCGACCATCTGCTCGACGCCGTACGCCGAGGCGCCGGCAGGGTAGGCGCCGACCGGGGCGGGACGGAGGGCGTCGCCGCCGAGGTTGGCCAGGGCCGGCGTCCAGTCCGTGTCGCCCCACGGCCACCGGCGCCGGCGGCGGAGGTCGGGATCCCACGCGCACGCCTTCTCCCACTCCTGCTCGGTGGGGAGCCGCGCGCCGGCCCAGGCGGCGTAGGCCTCGGCCTCGTGGAAGCAGACGTGCTGCACCGGCTCGTCGGCCGGGATCTCCTCGAGGTGGCCGAACCGGCGCCGCGAGCCGTCGGCGGACCAGAACAGCGGTCGCTCGAGGCCGGCGTCGATCCGGTGCTGCCAGCCCGGCGCCGACCACCACCGCGGCTCGTCGTAGCCACCGGCCTCGACGAACCGCAGCCACTCGCCGTTGGTGACGGGCACGCGCGCGATGCGGAAGCCGGGCAGGTCGACGATGTGTGCCGGACGCTCGTTGTCGAGCGACCAGGGCTCGGTGTCACCGCCGACGCCCAGCACGAACTCCCCGGCCGGCACCAGCACGGAGTCGGCCGGCAGCAGCCGGCCCGGCGGCAGCGCCGTCCCCGTGCCCAGCAGCGGCTCACCGTCGCGGAGCTGGTGGGTGGCGAGCATGGTCTCGACGTGCTGCTGCTCGTGCTGCTCGACCATGACGTAGGGAAACAGGTCCTCCTCCTCGGCGCGCGCGAGCCCGTCGAACACCCGGCCGCGGACGTCGGCGATGAAGGTGCGGGCCTCGCGAGGCGTCAGCAGCGGAAGGCGCGCGCGTGACGCCCGCGGGTGCTCGAACGCGTCGTACAGCCTCTCCACCTTGGCCGACAGCAGGCCCTGGCAGGCGGCGTTGCCGCCGCGGAGCAGCCAGAGGTCCTCCTGCTGCCCGATGTGGGCGAGGTCCCAGACCAGTGGGCTCATCAGCGCACTGTGCTGGGTGGTCAGCTCGGCGTCGTCGAACCCGGTCAGGTGGTGGGTGCGACCACGCGCGGCCTCGAGGCCGCGGGCGACGGTGTCGGGTGCCGGCTCAGGCATGGGCCTCCTCCTCGAACGCACGAAGCGGTCCGACGGCCTCGACCCGTCGGCGCACCTCACCGCTGGGGGTGCGGCCGGAGTCGAAGAGCTCGGCGAGCTCCGCGACCTCGACCTTCAACGGTGGCGGGCAGCGCCGGGCGGCGACGTCGAGACAGCCGGCGACGGCTCGTCGTACGGCGGGCGCGGCGGTGCCGGACCGCGCCGCGGCCTCCCAGTCGTCGGCCGCGGGCGCGCACAGCTCTGCGGCGAGGTCGGCCGCCACGGGATCGTCGACCAGGGTCGCGGCGACCGCCGCGACCGCCGGCCACCAGCGGTCGGGCAGGGCGTCGATGCATCGGATCTCGACGTAGCCGCGTGGTCGCACCGGCGGGAACAGCGTGGTCAGGTGGTAGTCGAGGTCGGCAACCCCGGGCGGGCGCGCGACCGGTCCGTCCCCCTGCAGCCACTGCGCGAACGACACCCGGTCACGGACCGGGACCATGGTCGTGCCGTCTCGGACCAGCATCACCGGGGCGCTGAGGGCGTAGAACGCCCAGGCGGACGCCGGCTCGCCCGCGGAGAACGGGTCGCTGCGGGCGTGGTCGATGCCCTGCCACGTGCCCTGGCGCATCGAGTGCCAGCCGGAGCTCTGTCCGCCGAGGTACGGCGAGGTGGCCGAGAGCGCCACCAGCATCGGGACCATCGCGCGCACCAGTGCCAGCCGCTGCTCCCAGCCCGCGGCGGGGCCGGCGTCGAGGTTGACCTGCAGGGCGGCGGTGGCCGACATCATCGCCTGACCGGAGCCCGCGCAGCCCAGGGCGTCGAAGTGCTCCTCCATCGCGGCATAGCGGGCGCCGGGGTTGACCCGCTGAACCGGCCGGGCCAGGTCGGCCCCCACCGGTGCCGCGCCGTAGCCGGCCTCCGCGAGGGCCGAGCCGAGCACCTCACGGTCGGTCCGCAGGTCGGCCACGGCCTGGACGACGTCGGCGCCCGGCGGCGTGGACAGCTCCACCTGTCCCCCGGGCTCGACCGTGACCGAGCTGCCCGTTGGCATCGCGGGCAGACCGGCGACGAGCCGCTCGATCTCGGGCCATGCGGGCCGCCGGGCCGGCGTAGCCAGGTCGACCAGGTGCAGCTCCAGCTCGAGGCCGACGCGGCCGCCTGGGCTCTCGGCGAGCGCCTGGCCGGCGACGTACGCGCGAGCCGCCTCCACGGGATCGGCGCCCAGCAACGGGTCGTCGGGCGCACGCTCGACGGGTGAGGTTGTTCTCTGAGCGGTCATTCCGCCCCCTCCAGGTCCGGACCGGTCATGTCGACCGCGGGTCGGTGCGGGGGCGGCCGTGGGACCGTCCTCGTGTACCCCTCCACCGAAGCACGGACCACCGACAGACCCAACAGTCCCGGGGGAGGTTTCTCGATCGGTCAGGAGTTCGTCACGTGCGGTTCAGCCCGTGAAGGGCGCTGGCGGTGGGGTCCGGGTCCGTCTCGGTGACGTCGAGGTGGGGCGCGAACCTGAGCAACGGGGCGAGGCTCACCGGCGGGAGACCGGCAGGTTCAGCGGCCCGCGGATCAGGGTCGCGTTGCGGCGTCGTACGGCGCCCGCACGGCGGAGCCGCGGCATCGCGACGGCGAGTCGTTCGAGTGCGATCGTGGCTTCGAGCTCCGCGAGCGGCCGACCGAGGCAGTGGTGGATCCCACCCGAGAACGCGAGGTGCTCACCGGCGTCCCGGCGCGGGATGTCGAACCTCCCCGGATCGTGGAACACGGCGGGGTCGCGGTTGGCGCCCCCGAGGAGCACGTGCACGAACTGGCCCGCACGCACCTTGTGACCGGCGATCTCAGTGTCGTCGAACGAGATCCGCACCGTGCGCTGCACGGGTGGGTCCCAGCGCAGGGTCTCGGTCACGACACCAGCGGCGAGTCCGGGGTCGTCGCGGAGGAGCGCCCACTGGTGGGGGTGGTCGAGCAGGGCGTTGACCGCGTTGCCGATCAGGTTGACCGTCGTCTCGAAGCCGGCGATGAGCAGCAGCGTGCACAGGGGCACCATCTCGGCCGCGGTCAGGCTGTCGCCCTCGGCAGCGACGAGCCGACTGATCAGGTCGTCGCGCGGGTCGTGCCGGCGCAGCTCGAAGAGACTCTCGAAGATCCGGGTGAGGTCCGCGTCCGCTGCGACCAGGGAGCGGACGTGCCGCAGCGAGCGGACCCCACCCAGCGCGCTGCCCATCACTTGGCCGTAGCGCGAGAACGCGTCCTCGTCCGCGTCGGGGATGCCGAGCAGCTCGCTGATCACCGCGATCGGGAGCGGTGCCGCGAACCGGGTCACGAGGTCGAACTCGGTCGGCGCGGCCTCGAGCAGGTGGTCGACAGTCTTCTCGATCGTGGTCCGGTAGCCAGCCACCTGCCGGGCACTGAACGCCGGCGCCGCCAACCGACGCAGCCGGGTGTGGTCTGGTGGGTTGCGGTCGAGGAACGACAGGTCGAAGCCGTCGTCCGGGGCCGCCTCTCCCTCGGGCTGGACCCCGTACCGCCGACTGCGGAGCACCTCCCGGCACACCTCATGGTCGACCGAGGCGAGGTTGCCCATCCTGGTGACGACGACGGGACCTGCGGCGCGGATCCGCTCGTACACCGGGTAGGGGTCCTCCCGGCCGGGCCGGTGGCGCAGCCGGGTGAACGGGTCACGCCGGACGTAGGCGTCGTATGCGCCGCGGGCCTGCTCGCCGTAGAGCCCGACGGCGAAGCCGGTCTGGCGCCGGAGCCGCTCGAGAGGGGTCGCCACGACGGTCAGTCAACCACCGGGCCGCGGCGACAGGCGTGCCGAGTCAGACGGCGCGTGGGGTTGGCAGCCACACGATCCGACGCAGCCGGGAGTCCGCCGGGCGGCGGCGCCGCAGCGGCAGCAGGTGGGTCAGGCCCTCGCGCTCGGCCATCAGCTGGATCGCGTCGTCATCGTAGGCGAGGGCGAGCGCCTCGGCACGGGTCAGCTCGTCGGCCCCGATCGCCTCACATGGGGGGAGAACACGACTCGAGCTCCCGCCCGAACGCGGGTACACCCCTGACCGCGAATGCCTGCCGCATCAGCGGTCGGGGACGGATACTGGGACGATGACGAGCGTGTCGCCTCCGATGCACATCTCCGTGGGAGCCATGGATGCGCACACGCAGATCCTGTTCTACGGCATGTGCTTCGGACCCTTCCTGGTGCTGATGGCCGTGGCCTACCGCGAGCACCGCCGGTCCTCGCGCGACATGCCGGAGGCTTCGGTGCCGCAAGACACCGACCGCTACCTGGCCCCCGAGCTGCGCCGGGAGCGCGCCGCCCGCACGGGCGCGCACGTCCAGCCCCAGCGCGACGAGGAGGGCGAGGAGCCCGGCCACGCCGACGGCGCACAGCCACCCGCGTAGTCCAGCGATCCGGTGCGTGCCGTGCCCGACGTCGAACGGACCGCGCCACGCCACCAGGTACGCGCCCGGGAGGCATGCCCACCGATCGCGGTCCGGCACCCCGCGCCTTGTCAGGGGCCCCCACGCGCCTTGTCGATCGCCTTCCGCCACCGGTGGCCGTCGTCGACCAGGAACGCCCGCTCTCCCGCGACCGTGCTCACGACGACGTGCACCCGCCCGGGCTGCACCTGGCCGGCGAACGACTCCTGGAGCCGCACCCCGGTCACGTCCTGCATCGGCACGTCCACGGCCGCACCGGTCGAGGTGCGGAACAGCAGACGGGTCGAGCTCAGCGCCAGCACCCCGTTGCCGGAGACCGGCGGCACCTCGCCCGCGACCGGCCGGGCCACCGCCTGCTCCGGTCCCAGCACCGGCGGGTCGGCCTCCAGCTCCGCGCGGAGCGCATCGCCGGCCGCCCGCGCCCGACGGCGTACGACGCGCAGCAGCAGCGCGGACAGCACGAGCAGCGGCACCACGATCAGCGCGACCACCAGGTAGAGCTCGGATCTGTCCAGCACGCCCACCGCCACGTCCCCCGTCGCCAGCAGCTCGAGCCTGGACATGGCTGAGACTCAGCCCAGGCAGTCGCGAGCTCGGAACGTCTGAACGCAGTCCGTCATGGGTTCCTCCGGGCAGGTCAGGAGCGCTGGGGGGCGAATATAACCGACTCAGAGGCAGCCCCCTCCGACCACGATCGCCCGGAGGCCAAATTTCCAGCCTAGGCCCGCTGAGGTATCCGCCGGCATTGGCCGATGGTCTTACGACCCAAGGTTTCCCCGACCTGAGCAGCCCTACCGTTGCTGCAACGGACCCCCTGGCCCCGACAGACCGCTTGTTGGTGGGGAGCCGCGCGAGCCGCCCCCGCCCAAATGTGTCCCCAGGCGGGCGGGGCGGCTCGGCTTAGCGCCGATTGTGCTCCGAGCCGCACCGGCAGACGTGGGGCCGTTCGGCCTGGGTCGTGCGCCCTTCGCCGCGATGTTCGCGCCCGCGAATGGGACGGACAAGGGGCAGTGCGCTGAGTCCACCTTCCGACAGCTTGGACAGGACCGCCCCGGGCATCACGCCCGGGGCGGTCCTGGCGCGCTGAGCCCGACGCCCCCGATGCCTATGGGGGGCTCGGCACCGGGGGGTCAGGCTTGGGCAGACCCGCTCGGCAGAGCTGCAAGGTCTGACCAGCGCTTGGCCCGAGCCATTGGTCTATACGGTAGGTCAGCGGAGGTACCCGCCGGTATTGCCTGTTGGTCCTACGACCAAAGGGCGGCCCTCAATGTTTTCCCAACCGGCGCAGGCAAGGGTTCTGGGTATGGAGGTTCTTCTCGGGGTAGAGCTATGTGTGTTGACGGGCTTTGTCCTCTACGGATGGGGTCCGGAGTGCTACCGAACGTGGCGACGCCGGAAGCAACGCAGGCGTAGCCGCGTCAGCGGTGCTGTAGCTCGTCCGGCGGTCGGCGCACGTCCGGCGGCGGTCAGCCTTCGTCCGGCGGTCGGCGCTCGTCCGGCGGTCGGCGCACGTCCGGCCCCTCGCGCTCGGCGGGCGGTCGGCGCTCGGCCGGCGTTGGTCATGGCCAAGCGACGGGCCACGTCACGTGGTCCGCGTGCCGACCAGCGCGAGCTGGTCTAGCCGGAACCATCGCCTGCGCCCGCTCGACCAGCGGGAGCCGCGCGGCGGTCCTGCTGCGAGATCGCCGGCGCTGAGACAGGTGCGGGCGTTCAGTCCAGGTAGTCGCGGAGGACCTGCGAGCGGCTCGGGTGACGCAGCTTCGACATCGTCTTCGACTCGATCTGGCGGATCCGCTCGCGGGTCACGCCGTAGACCTTGCCGATCTCGTCGAGGGTCTTCGGCTGGCCGTCGGTGAGGCCGAAACGCATGCTGACCACGCCGGCCTCGCGCTCGGAGAGGGTGTCGAGCACCGCGTGGAGCTGCTCCTGCAGCAGCGTGAAGGAGACCGCGTCGGCCGGGACGATCGCCTCGGAGTCCTCGATCAGGTCACCGAACTCGGAGTCGCCGTCCTCGCCGAGCGGGGTGTGCAGGGAGATCGGCTCGCGGCCGTACTTCTGCACCTCGATGACCTTCTCCGGGGTCATGTCGAGCTCCTTGGCGAGCTCCTCCGGAGTGGGTTCGCGACCCAGGTCCTGCAGCATCTGGCGCTGGACGCGGGCGAGCTTGTTGATCACCTCGACCATGTGGACCGGGATCCGGATGGTGCGGGCCTGGTCGGCCATCGCGCGGGTGATCGCCTGCCGGATCCACCAGGTGGCGTAGGTCGAGAACTTGTAGCCCTTGGTGTAGTCGAACTTCTCGACCGCACGGATCAGGCCGAGGTTGCCCTCCTGGATCAGGTCGAGGAAGAGCATGCCGCGACCGGTGTAGCGCTTGGCCAGCGACACCACGAGCCGGAGGTTCGCCTCGAGCAGGTGGTTCTTGGCGCGGCGGCCGTCCTCGGCGATCCACTCGAGCTCGTCGAGGGCCTTCGGCGTGATCTTGCCGCCCTTGGCGAGCTTCTCGTCGGAGAACAGACCGGCCTCGATCCGCTTGGCGAGCTCGACCTCCATCTCCGCGTTGAGCAGCGGGACCTTGCCGATCTGCTTGAGGTAGTCCTTGACCGGGTCGGCGGTCGCGCCGGCGACCATCACCTGCTGGATCGGCTCGTCGGACTCGTCCGCCTGGGAGACGACGAAGCCCTTGCTCTCGTCCTCCTCCTCCTTCAGCGTCGGGTCGGTCGCGACGTCCTTCTCGAACTCGGCGTCCGGGATGTCGGGGAGGACCTTCTTGCCGTCGGGCCCGACTCCGATCTCGGCCCCGGCGGCAGCCCCGTTGCCGACGGCCTTCGCGGTCTTCTTGGCCGGCGCCTTCTTCGCGGCACGCTGGGCCGGGGCCTTCTTCGCGGCAGGTGCCCTGTCGGCGGTCTTGGCGGCGGCGGTCTTGGCAGCGGTCGTCTTGGCCGCGGGTGCCTTCTTGGTGGCTGCCTTGTTGCTTGCGCTGGCGGTCCGGGAGGAGCTCGGGGACACGTACAACCTCTCCTGCTGCGAACAGTGGAATCGGGGTCAGGGCGCGGCAAAGACCGTACCTGTCAAACAGCCGCAGGCCCCATTCTGGCACGGACACCCTCGAAACCAAGGGTCGGGCCGGGCAGGTGCGCGAATCCCAGCTGTTCGTCCACGACCGGGGGACCGGGCCTCGTCTGGTTGTGGATGTCCCGTCGCTGAGCGACGACAGACCGCCCTGGCATCCCGCCGGGGCGGTCTTCCCCCTCCATCCTCTCGTTCCCCGGGTGCTGCCTGGCTATGCCAGGAGTCCCGAAAAATCTGGACGCGTTGGTGCGCATGAGGCAACTGCTGCCTCAGCATTCTCACGACCCGCAGCTACGTGAGTGGCAAGCGTCGCCAAGAGGGGGCGACGCGCCTGGGTCAGGGGTCAACCGTGCCGGTCATGCTCTCGTGCGCATCGCTGGAGAGCCCGCACCGGAGTGCTCCTCGAGACGGCGGACGTCCCGGTCCGGGAAGGAGCCGAGCAGACTGTTGCCCGAGGGCGGCACCCAGCGGACCCGCGCCCACCACGAGTCGTCCTCGAGGCACCAGCTGATGACACGGGCGTCGTACCAGGTGCCGGCGAAACGCACCTGGACTGTCGAACCCTCCGGAATATCCGGCGCCATCTGAACAGGGTTCCAGCCGCGGAAGTCGGTGACTGCACCCCTTGGGGTGCTGGAGTCGACGGTTGCCGGAGAACCGCCCGGGGTCGGCCGGTGGCGGGACCGCGTCAGTCGGATTGCACGCGCGCGGCCGCCTTCTTCTCCTTCTTGAATGCCCGGACCTTCTCCAACGACGCGACGTCAGTCACGTCCGCCACGGAGCGATAGCCCTCAAGGGCGTAGTCGCCTACGGCCTGCTCCCAGCCCTCGGGGCGTACGTCGAGCTGTTTGGCGAGCAGCGCGGCGAAGATCCGGGCCTTCTGCCTGCCGAAGCCGGGCAGCGCCTCGATCCGCCGCACCAGCTCGCTCCCCGAGCCGGCCTCCAACCACAGCCTTTCGGCGTGCCCGCCGTACTCGTCGACCACGATCCGGGCCAGCGCCTGCAGCCGCATCGCCATCGACCCGGGGTAGCGATGGACCGCCGGCGGCGTCGCGCACATCGCCGCGAACGCCTCGGGGTCGGCCTCGGCGACCCGGGCCGGCTCCAGCGTGCCGAAGCGCTCGATGACCTTGGCGGGGCCACGAAACGCGTGCTCCATCGGGTACTGCTGGTCGAGCAACATGCCGACAAGAAGAGCGAACGGTGACTCGTCCAGGACCCGGTCCGCCTCCCGGTCCCCGGTGATGTGGAAGCTCATGGGGACAAGACTCGCACCTGGACGGGGTGGATCAACACCGGCGGATGTCCAGCTCCCGGCTGCGACGGGCATCGCCCGACGATGTCGGGCCAGTAGCGTGCGGGTGTGACCACGTCGGAGCCGGAGCCGCCATCGGGCGCGATCCCCGAGCAGACGATCAACCGCAACTGGACCGAGCTGATTCAGGAGCTGCGGTCGACGCAGACCGGCGTGCAGGTGCTGACCGGATTCCTGCTCGCGGTGCCCTTCACCGACCAGTTCCACAGGCTCGACCACGTCGAGCGGACGGCGTACCTCGTGGTCCTCACCTGCGCAGTGGGTGCCAGCATGGCCGTGCTGGCACCGATCGCCTACCACCGGATCCTGTTCCGCCGGGACCGTCGGCCGTGGCTGGTCGAGACCGCCAACCGGATCGCCCGAGCGGGCCTCGTGCTCGCCGCGCTCACCATGTGCGGCGTGGTGTTCCTCGCGTTCGACCTCGCTGCCGGTCGTACTGCCGGCATCATCGCGACGCTGGTGGCGGTCCTGGCCTACGTCGCGTTCTGGATCGTCATCCCACTGCGTGTGCACCCGCAAGTGGGCCGACGCTGAGGGATGCGGCGTCTGTCACCCGTGAACCCGCACCGGGCGCCGCACAGGTGTGCGAGCCGCGTGTCAGAAACCACCCGACCGCTTGAGGGAGCGCGGACGCCCGTCGGGGTCGTGCATGGCGAGGTAGGGCCCCAACGAGAGCGCGCGGGCGACGGGCCCGAGCGCGGGAGGCCGCATCCGGCGGAGTCGACCCGGCGGACGCTCCCCCACCTGACCTCCCTCGTGCCAGGCGTCGAGGCGGGCGGCGGACTCGGCGAACGCTTCGACCAGGCCGTCGGGGTCGACGCAGTCGGACATCACGTCGAGCAGGGAGTCGTCGTCGACGGTGCGGTCGAGGTGCTCGGCGGCGAGGGTGAGCCGCAGCCGTTGGCCGAAGCCGCCCTCGACACCCTGCTCGTCGAGCACCACCGCGGAGAGCTCGGAGTCGTGGGTCCAGGAGCGACGGTTGAAGTTGTCGGAGCCGATCGTGGCCCAGGTGTCGTCGACGATGCAGGTCTTGGCGTGGACGTAGACGGGCGTGCCCTCGTGGTTCTCGATACCGAAGAACAGCACCCGCTCGGGGGCGACGTCGAGCATCTCCAGCATCGCCCGGCGCCGTCCGAGCAGCTCCGGCCGGCGCGACCAACCGTCGAGGTCGGGATACAGCGGGACGACCGCGACGACCTGGAGGTCGGGCTGGTTGCGCAACGCCTCGGTGAAGACGCTGCCGACGTGGTGGCCCCACAGGTACTGGTCCTCGACGTACACCAGGCGACGAGCCCGCTCGAGCGCCTTCGTGTAGCCGCGGGCGACGCTGCGCTCGCCGCCGTTGGCGAAGCCGTAGTCACGGTTGAGGCGGAGGTCGGGGTAGGTGCGGAGGAGCTGGACTACGTGCGTGCCGCCCGCCACGGGCGGGGGCGCCGGCGCCTGCTCGGGCAACGGGTCGGGGGTGAGGTCGTGGCGCAGGACCTTGTCCTGCAGCCAGTACCACGGGTTGCGGCTCAGCGGCGCGGGGTCCTCCCATCGCTCGCGGAACACCGTCTCCACGTCACGGACCGCCGGCCCGCTGATCGCCGCCTGGATGTCGTGCCAGGGCGGGGTGGGGCCGTACTCCTTGGCCATCTCCAGCGACTGCGGGTCTCCCGCGTGGTCGGCGTCGTCGCGGCGCGAGTGGCACAGGTCGATGCCTCCGACGTAGGCGATGTCGCGCACCGGGTCGTCGCGGTGCCGGATCACGACCAGCTTCTGGTGGTGCGAGCCGCCTGCCCGCACCCGCATGTCGAGGAGTGCCTCCGCACCGCGCTTCTGGAGCCGCTCCCCCAGGTGCCGGTTCTCCTCGGCGGTGAAGCCGAGGCCCTCCCAGTGCGAGCGCCAGATCAGGCCCCGGACGTCGACGCCGCGCTCGTCGGCCCGGCCGAGGACGTCGCCCACCTCGGTGCCCGGCTCGCCGGTCAGGCGCTCGTCGTAGTCGCCCTGCCAGTCCGTGAAGTAGATGAGGTCGCCCTCGCGCGTGGCCTCGATCCGCTCGTGGAGCTCGGCGAAGTACGTCGCACCGTGGACGAGCGGACGGACCAGGTTGCCCGACGACCACGCCTCGTCGCCCGCGTGGTCGTCGTCAAGCCGAGTCTGGGCGTTGCCGCGTTCCTGGTGCGTGAGCAGCCATTCGGTCGGTGCGCTCGCCAACGGCTCGCCCTCAGCCCCGGAGCCGGGTCACCCGGCGCCCCGACGTGAGCAGACCCACCGCGGTGGTCAGGCCTTGACCGCGAGCACGGGGCAGGTGGCGTCGAGCAGGATCTTCTGGGCGTTGCTTCCGAGGATCAGCTTGCCGACCGGCGTCCGCCGCCGGAGCCCGATCACGATCAGCTCGGCCTCGACCTCGCCGGCGATGCTGATCAGGTCCTCGGCAGGCTCGAGCCCGCGCACGAAGTGGCGCACCTCGTGCTCCACACCGGAGTCCTTGAGCTCGTCGCGCACCTGGTCGAGCTGCTCCTCGATCTCGGAGCTCTCGCTGTCGCTGAGCTCCCGGCCGCCCCGGTTGGAGTTGACGACGACCAGCTTGAGGCTGCGCAGCTTGGCCTCCTCGACCGCCCGGGACAGAGCCGCCTTGCCTTCAGCCTTGGGCACGTAGCCCACCACGATCGATCCCACGTCCGTCGCCTTTCCTCGGGTGCCTGCCGAGAGGCTACTCGGTCCGCGCCTGTGGATGACGGTTGGTCCTCCGGGGCATCGCGGGCACGCTGGCTGCATGTACCCGGGCATGGACCGCACGGCCGCACTCCGGATGGAGGTACGGCGATTCGTCACCCTCTGCGGCACCACCCGTGCCCTGCCGACGCTGGTGCACGTCGGCGAGCTGGCCGGTGACCGGGTCACAATGCCAGCGGACCCCTCGTACGACGCGGGGCTTCGTGCGGACGTCCTGACGCGGGCGCTCGACCGGGGCATCGACGCGTGGACCAGCATCTGGCTGACCCGCGGTGGTGTGCTGTGCGTGGGTGACGCGGACCTGGCGTGGTTCGCGGCGGCGCGGACGGCGTTCGGTCGGCACGGCATCGGCGACCCCGGGGTGCATGTGGTCACGCGATACGGATGGCTCGACCTGCGCACCGGCGCGAGCCGCACCTGGCGGCGGGTGCGACCGCTGGTCGGCGCGGCAATGACTCCGGACGGGGCCGGGAGGTCCACCCCCTCGTGAGCGAACGCCGGGTGATGGTCCAGTGCAACGTGTCCTGGACGGCTACCCCGGCACCCGCGACGTCGCTCGCTGCCGCACTGCGGCTCGGCGGCTAGGGTGCATCCCAGGTGTGCACGGGATCGTTGGTGTGCATTCGCTCGCGGTACTCGAGCAGCGTCGCGCGCAGCGCCTCGTGCCGGTCGTCGCCCGCGGCCTGCCGGGCCCGGACCCGGTCGACGTACCAGGAGGCGCCGTTCTGACCGGTCAGGCAGCGCTGCTCGATGATGCCGAGGAACCGGTCGACCTCCTCGCCGGGAGTACCCCAGTCGGCGAGCCCCGACCGTGCCATCGGCAGCAGCCGCCGCAGCACCAGCTCGGCGGCCGGCACCTGTCCGACGCCCGGCCAGTACACCTGCGCCTCGATGCCCATCTGCGAGGCGACGTGGAAGTTGTCCTCCGCCGCGGAGAACGACATCTGCGACCACAGCGGGCGCTCGCTGCTCGCAAGCGTGCGCACCAGGCCGAAGAAGAACGCCGCGTTGGCCATCGTGTCCGCCACCGTCGGCCCCGCCGAGAGCACGCGGTTCTCCACCCTGAGGTGGGGCAGGCCGTCGACCACGTCGTACACGGGGCGGTTCCAGCGGTAGATCGTGCCGTTGTGCAGGCGAAGCTCGGACAGCCGCGGCGTGCCGCCGGACTCGAGCACCGCGAGCGGGTCCTCGTCCTCGGTGATCGGAAGCAGCGCCGAGAAGTAGCGGACGTTCTCCTCGAACAGGTCGAAGATCGAGTTGATCCAGCGCTCGCCGAACCACACCCGCGGCCGCACACCCTGGGTCTTCAGCTCCTCGGACCGGGTATCGGTCGCCTGCTCGAACAGCGGGATCCGGGTCTCGCGCCACAGCTCCTTGCCCAGCAGGTACGGCGAGTTCGCACCCAGCGCGAGCTGGACACCGGCGATGGCCTGGGAGGCGTTCCAGTAGGCCGGGAACTGCTCAGGGCTCACCTGCACGTGGAGCTGGGTGCTCGTGCACGCGGCCTCCGGCATGATCGACTCGCTGGTCGTGATCAGTCGCTCCGGGCCACCGACGTCGATCACCAGGTCCTCGCCCCGAGTCGCAAGGATCTGGTCGCTCAGCAGCTTGTAGCGCGGGTTGGCACTGATCGACGAGGCGTTCATGTGACCCTGCTCCAGCGTCGGCAGGATGCCGATCATCACCATGTGGGCGCCCGACTGCGCCGCTTTCGACTCGGCGTCGTTGAGGCTGGCCCGCAACGCGTCCTCGAATCCGGAGAGTCCGCCCTCGCGGAGCTTGCGCGGGGAGGCGTTGATCTCGATGTTGAACTGCCCGAGCTCGGTCTGGAACTCCGGGTTGGCGATCGCCTCGAGGACCTCCGCGTTCTTCAGCGCCGGCTCGGCCCGGTCGTCGATCAGGTTGAGCTCGATCTCCAGACCGGTCATCGGGTCGTCCGCGTCGAAGCGCGCCTCGGCTAGCATCCGTGCGAATACGTCGAGGTTGCGGCGCACCTTCTCGCGGTACCGCGTGCGGTCGGCTCCGGAGAACTCCTGCTGCTCCACCTCTTCGCCCATGGGACGAGACTAGGGCGCTGGATGGTCTCCACGGCAGCCCCCGAAGGGGCTGACGATCAGCCCGGCTGCCGACGTCCTTCGCCGGTCCAGGTCGCCAGGATCTCGCGCGCGTGCTCCATGACGCTCGGCTCCGCGCACCGTCGGCTGTCACGGGCTGCAGCGTGGGTGGATCCGACCACTGGTCATGAGGCGCGCTCCGACCAGCCCGAGAGTGCCGGAATCTGCGACGTGGACATCGGCGTCCAGGTGCTCGGGGGGACGGCGTTCTGCAGGAGAGCCGCGACGTTGTGCGCGAGCGCGTCGCCGGGGTCACCCTCGAGGCATCGCTCGACCGCGCACCAGGCCAGCGCACCCTCACCCGCGAGCCAGGCAGCGAAGCCCAGCACGGCGGCCGCCCCGGGCAACAGGTCGGGAGGCGCCCGGCGGACCAGGTCGCGCCAGATGCCGACGTGCGCTCCCGCGACCGCGCGCGTCATGCCGCCCCAGGCCACGTCGCGGAGGTCGTGGATGCCGATCAGGGCAAGGACCCGGCCCGCGTCGGTGGCCGACAGCAGCTCGCCGTCTGCCACCGCCGCGGAGATCCGCTTGTGCAGCCACCGGGCCTGCCGCCGACCGGCGCTGCCCGGACGCGCCCGGACGGCGGGCAGCAGCCGGTCGACGGCCAGGTCGGCTGCCCTGGAGACGCGGAGAGTCTCCGCCGGGTCGGCGCCGACGAGCGAGCCGACGAGCTCGTCGCGGCTGCCGAGCGCGGCCCGGCCCTCGAACACCTGCTCCGCGGTGAACGGATGCGCCTTGACGTCGTAGTGGTGAGCGACCGGGTCGGGCTCGAGCAGCCGCCACCATTGCGAGCCGTCGGCCCGGATCGCGTCGACCACGCAGGCGCCGGTGGCGAGCAGGGCCGGCACCAGGTCGGCGCAGATCGCGGCGCTTCGCTCCACCTCGCGGCTGAACACGATCACCGCGGTCGTCGGCACCCGGTTGCGGCGGACGGCATTGCACAGGATCTCGCAGACCTGTGCCCGATCGGCGGCGCCGTCGGGGAGGTCGACTCGCGCATGGAACGAGCCGTCGGGCGCCCCGAACGTCAGCAGCACCACGGACTCCGACGGGTGGAAACCGAGCACGAACGGGACGAGGGCGATCAGGTCCTCAGGGGAACGGGCGATGTAGGGGCCGGTCTTCATGCCGCCACGGTCCCCTCCGGACGCGCGCGACCGAAGCAGGTCCGGGACGGCTGTGGACGGCGCGCCCGCCGGCGCAGCCTGTGCACGCGAAACGCGTCGGCGCCGCGTGGAAGCATGGCGACCGTGCGTTCCGAGCCGACCATGCGCCCGACGACGTCGCTCACGCCGCCGCGGGGACCCCGGTGGATCCTCCACGTCGACCTCGACGCCTTCTTCGCGTCCGTGGAGCAGCGGGACAAGCCCTCCCTGCGTGGCAAGCCGGTGGTCGTCGGCGGTGTCGGCGGTCGCGGTGTCGTGGCGACGGCGTCCTACGAGGCGCGCGTCCACGGCGTGCACTCGGCGATGCCGACAGCCGAAGCACGGCGCCGGTGCCCGCATGCCGCGTTCCTGACCGGCCGCTTCCACGCCTACGGCGAGACCAGCGGTCGGGTCATGGAGCTGCTCCGGTCGATCACGCCGCTGGTGGAGCCGCTGTCGATGGACGAGGCGTTCCTCGACCTCGCGGCCGCAGACCTGCCCGATCCCTCGGTGGCGTCCGTGACGGCCCTCGGCCTGAGGCTCAAGGAGCAGGTGCACGAGGTCACCGGCGGCCTCACCGGTTCGGTCGGCATCGCCACCTCCAAGCTGGTCGCGAAGATTGCCAGCGACCTCGACAAGCCCGATGGCCTGGTCGTGGTTGAGCCTGGCACCGAGCTCGACCTGCTCCGCCCGATGCACGTGAGCGTGATCCCGGGCGTCGGCCCGGCGACGTCCGAGAGGCTGCGCCGGATCGGGGTGCACACCGTGGAGGAGCTGCACCGGATCAGCGAGGACGAGCTGGTCAGGGTGGTCGGGCAGGCCCACGGGCGCGGTCTCTACCGGCTGTCCCGGGCCGACGACGACCGCGCAGTCGTGCCGGAGCGGGAGACGAAGTCGATCAGCATCGAGGACACCTACGAAACCGACCACGTCGACAAGCGGCTGCTCGAGGGGCTGCTCGACCGGCAGGCGACAAAGGTCGCCGAGCGGCTGAGGAGCGCGAAGATGTCGGGCCGCACGGTGACCGTGAAGATCCGGCTGCACGACTTCTCCACCCACACCCGGTCCGCGACCCTGCCGGCCCCGACGGACGACGGGCGGGTGGTGTCCCGGCTCGCCCGGACCCTGATCGACGAGGTGGACACGTCCGGCGGCGTCCGCCTGCTCGGGGTCGGCGTGTCCGGACTGGCCGACTGGATCCAGGACGACCTGTTCGCCGACGAGGAGCCAGACGCCGAGGAGGCGGTGGAGGCCGTGCTGCCCGAGCTGGCGGCCACGCGCACGACCTACGCACCCGGCATGGACGTCGTCCACGAGGCCCACGGGCAGGGCTGGGTGTGGGGGTCGGGCCGGGGCGTGGTCACGGTGCGGTTCGAGACAGCCGAGACCGGTCCGGGCAAGGTGCTGTCGTTCGCGATCGACGACCCGGCCCTCAGCTCCCTGCACGGCCCCCGTCGCTAGACACAGCTGCAGGATTCGCACCCGCGGGACGGCCACGTTTGCGCTGGTCACGAGCCCGACCGGGCCTCGTCGTCGTTGGCCCTCTCGCCCACGTCGGGGTTCGGGTCGACCCAGCGGTGTGCTCGACCCATCCATCCATGGTGTCGGTGCCGAACAGGACACTGAGAAGTGACTGAGAAGTGGCCCCCGAGGGCAACTTCCGGCAGGGGTCGTACGTCCTCATCTACATAAGGACACACGTCCTCCGGACGCCGGTCACCGAGCGCAGGTTCGGGAATCCCGGAAGCGGGGTAGTCGTTGTGATCAGCAGAGGCCGGTTCGCGAGACCCGGTTTCCCTGTAGGAAGGGAGCACAAGTGACCACGAGCACCACGAGTCGCACTGCCGGGCGCAACCAGCGGGAGATCGAGGGCCGCGACAGCGTCGGTCTGTACCTCGACGAGATCGCCCGTACGCCGCTGCTCGACGCCGCGACGGAGGTCGAGCTCTCCAAGACCATCGAGGCCGGCCTGCTCGCCCAGGCACTGCTGGCCGAGGGCCGGGTGGGTCGCCGCAAGGGCGGAGCCCCGGGCTACGCCACCCAGGCCGAGCTCGAGTGGCTCGCCGCCGAGGGCCAGCGGGCGATCCAGCAGTTCATCAACGCCAACCTCCGGCTGGTGGTGTCGATCGCGCGCAAGTACGGCCGCAGCGCGATGCCGATGCTCGACCTGATCCAGGAGGGCAACACCGGTCTGATCCGCGCGGTCGAGAAGTTCGACTACGCCAAGGGCTACAAGTTCTCGACCTACGCCACCTGGTGGGTCCGGCAGGCGATCACGCGGGGCATCGCCCAGCAGGCCCGCGTCGTCCGCCTCCCGGTGCACGTGGTCGAGGAGCTCAACCAGGTCGGCGGCGCCCGCCGGCTGCTGGAGCGGCAGCTGGGGCGCGACCCCGACCCGACCGAGATCGCGGCTGAGCTCGGCATGGACGTCGACCGGGTGATCGACCTGCTCTCGTGGGGCCGTGACCACGTCAGCCTCGACACTCCGATCGACGAGGACGGCGACACCTCGCTGGGGGACTTGATCGCCCAGGAGAGCACGCCGGGTCCCGACCTGACCGTGCTCGACACGGAGTCCCGTGACCGGCTCAGCCAGCTGGTCGAGATGCTCGACGAGCGGTCGGCCGACATCGTGCGGTCGCGCTACGGCCTGGTCGACGGGCGGCAGCACAAGCTCGCCGACATCGGGGCCCGCCACGGCATCTCGGCCGAGCGGGTGCGCCAGCTCGAGCGCGAGGCGATCGCCAAGCTCCGCAAGATCGCCGACCCTGACCTGGCCGCCTGACCAGACTGCTCGGGGCCGCTAACCCGTCAGCTCCGCGAGGACCTCTGCCACCCGATGGCGGAGGTCCTCGTGTGTCCCGGAGTTGTCCACGACGTACGTCGCGATCGCGTTCCGCTGCTCGCGCGTGGCCTGGGCCCCGATCCGGGAGCGGGCGTCGTCCTCGGTCCACCCTCGGTCACGGACCATGCGTTCGACCTGCACCTCCTGGGGCACGTCGACGACGATCACCGCGTCGAAGTCGCCGGCCCGGGCGTTCTCGGTGAGCAGCGGGATGTCGTGAACGACCACCGCGTCGGCGGGCGCCTCGGACTCCAGCTCGGTGATCCGCTCGTAGACCAGGGGGTGGACGATCCGCTCCAGCCGCCGCCGGGCCCCCTCGTCGCCGAACACCAGCCGTCCCATGGCCGGCCGGTCCAGGTCTCCGTCCGCCGTGAGCAGGCCGGGGCCGAACTCCTCCTTTACGGCGGCCAGGCCTGGGGTGCCGCGCTCCACCACCTCACGGGCCAGGGCGTCGGCGTCGATCACGACGGCACCCAGCTCGCGCAGGACCTGCGACACGGTGCTCTTGCCCGACGCGATCCCGCCGGTGAGTCCGATCCGCACCATGAGCCGAGGATAGGGGCCCGGGCACCCTGACCGGTTTCCACGTCAGCGGTCTCAGTGTGCGATCTCCCAGGTGTGTCCGCCCGGGTCGCGGAAGCTCGCGGTGCGAGGACCCACGGCCGGTCCATCGGCCCGTTGAGCAGGGTGACACCGCCGGGCTCCCAACGACTCGCACATGGCGTCCACGTCGTCCACCTCCGGGGTGAGGACGAACCGGTTGCCCGCCTCTGGTGAGGCCGCGGTCGCGGGCTCCACCAGCTCGGAGATGCCCCTACCCCAAAGGGTGCGGCCCCTTCGGAACGAAGGCCCTACCGTTAGCTGGTCGGGACCGGGGGGTCACCTCATCTTTGTCGCGCCCCTTGGCCTCGATGCAATGGCGGGGGCCTCGGGCTTGCGTCTCCCGCGCTTTCCCCCAGCGATGGGAGAACCCCCGAGGCCCCCGTTCCTTGGTGCAAACGGCGTTCGACCACAGCGTGGCACGGCCCACGTTCAGCCGCGGCTAAATGGCGGAATTCCACCAGGATTGGTTCCGGCGCAAACCGGGGAAGGGAACGACTTGGCGGGCAGCCAGGCGCTGTCGACCGGCTAGGCGCGCCGGCTGAACCTGCCGGGGGTTGTCAGGCCTCCGCCGACTTCGCCCAGAGGTTGATCCCGGACTCGACGGCGTACTGGTCGATCGAGGCCAGCTCCTCCTCGGTCAGTGGCGGCCCGTCGAGCGCGTCGAGGTTGGTGTCGAGCTGCTCCACCGACGACGCACCGATCACGGCCGACGTCACGCGCGGGTCGCGCAGCGCCCACTGGAGCGCGAGCTGGGCCAGCTTCTGCCCGCGGCCGAGCGCGATCTCGTTGAGCGCGCGCACCCGGCGCAGCACGTCGTCGTCGAGGCCGGTCAGCGTGGAGTCCGCGCGGGCGGCACGCGAGTCCTCGGGCACGCCGTCGAGGTAGCGGTCGGTGAGCAGCCCCTGCGCGAGTGCGGAGAACACGATGCAGCCCATGCCCTGCTCCTCGAGCTCGTCGAGCAGGTCGCCCTCGATCCAGCGGTTGAGCATCGAGTACGACGGCTGGTGGATCAGCAGCGGTGTGCCGAGGTCACGTGCGATCGTCGCGGCGTCCTTGGTCTTCTCGGGCGAGTACGACGAGATGCCGGCATAAAGCGCCTTGCCTTGTCGTACGGCGTGGTCGAGCGCAGACATCGTCTCCTCGACCGGCGTCTCCGGGTCGAACCGGTGGCTGTAGAAGATGTCGACGTAGTCCAGCCCCATCCGGCCCAGCGACTGGTCGAGCGACGAGAGCACGTACTTCCGCGAGCCGCCGCCCTGACCGTAGGGACCAGGCCACATGTCGTAGCCGGCCTTGGTGGAGATCACCAGCTCGTCGCGGTAGGGCGCCAGGTCCTTCTCGAGGTAGCGCCCGAAGTTCTCCTCCGCGCGTCCGTAGGGCGGGCCGTAGTTGTTGGCCAGGTCGAAGTGCGTGACCCCGCGGTCGAACGCCCGGCGCAGGATCGCGCGCTGGGTGTCCTCGTCGCGGTCATCGCCGAAGTTCTGCCACAGTCCCAGCGACAGCGTCGGCAGCTTGAGCCCGCTGCGGCCGGTGTAACGGTAGGGCATCGAGTCGTAGCGGTCGTCCGCGGCGGAGTAGCTCATCGGTCCATGCAACCAGAGTCTCGACAGGCTCGACCACCGGAGGGGACGGCTCGACCACTGGAGGGGACGGCTCGACCACCGGAGGGGACG